>Ga0180432_10011556_pt1 | contig 10387 bp, 10 predicted proteins | sample SS_ome_10_FD_132414 | JGI IMG/M metagenome (GOLD analysis project Ga0180432, IMG submission 132414) | Hypersaline lake sediment archaeal communities from the Salton Sea, California, USA - SS_1_MS_2 metaG | ecosystem: Environmental > Aquatic > Non-marine Saline and Alkaline > Hypersaline >...
CCATTTCTAAAAAAGTCAAAGGATCGGCACGGAATCGTCTGGCGAAGGACCTCGCCCGTGCGCCCATTCACAATAAAGAAACCGTCGTCATTGCATAAGAGAACCCAAAGAATGCCCTCATGAAAGACCAATTCCTTTGGCTTTCCATTGAGGACGTGCGACTCAACGAGGTTGAGGTCATGCTCAAAGAGGCCTAGGAAATTGTCGGACCCAAGCCAAAAGAGGGATGGGTTAGTGACATCTTGAAGAAGACATCGAGGTCGATTCACCTCTTCATGGATCCAACAGTTTAGAAAAGAGCCGTGGTTGGTGTCAATGACGCGATCGCTTGATGTTTGGATGAGGTCCCAATCAAAAACCAAAATGTGATTGGTCCAGTAGTCGGCAATCAGGTAAAGGGTTTTATCAGGTGATGAAGTCACTAAGCAAGAGGAGGGGAGAAAAATACGACACCCTTCAGAGGTTAAGGGGTGACCAATGATTTCTGGAAGGGAAAGTCGCTTAAAGTTTTTATCAAGAAGGTGAATCCGACATTCGGAATGAAGGGCCCAGAGGGACTGATCCCTCTTTAAGGGGATTAAGGTATTGATGGTAAGACCTTCAAGGGTTTTTACCTTTTTGATCGACTTTTGATCACAAACGTAAATGTCCGTCTCGTCTGTGTAGACAAATGTGTCCACCAATCCAGTCGACCCCAACAGTGAATGGACAGATCCCATTTTATGTTCCTTCCGAAGAGAAACCTTTGGGGGCTTACACCAAATGAGCACATCCTTACCCCCTCCCACCTCCCTTCCCGACCAAACCCTGAGAGAAGGAGAGGATGGTGCGACCTATAAGGCATCCCATGAAGACGACACGTGGGTTAAGCTCCCTCAAATCACTTCCACTCCAACGACAAATCCTTCTCACAACCAAACAGTGACCTTAGCCCATGTCGAAGCATCGAAAGAAAGGATTAAGGTGACCTATTGGCCTTACACGGGTGAGATTCCCTACTTGGAAATTTTACTAAAGGGCCTCCGTGTTGAACTCGAGTGTACGCCCTTTACCATCTATGTCCCCCTAGCCAATGCCCACCATCACACCAGTCTTGAAGCCGAAGGCAAAACAGATCCAGACGGTGAAGATGAATTCCCCGACCGTGAAGCCCGTGACTTTGAAGTCTTCCTTCAATCCGAAGACGGAAAAACCGTTGTGGCCATCATGACTTGGATGACCATCATTCCGACCTTTCGAGTCATATCACCCGGCTTCTCGATTTGCACTCATCCCACGGAAGATCAAGCAAAGGCTTTGAAGGATTGTCTCATTCATCTCCTCTTAGCCCATGACCACACACAGGCCGAAGACCCCGTCCTCTATTCCATCCCATCTTCCTGCATGTCCATTCCCTGTAAGGCTTATAGGTTTGAACTTTAGTTTCTCATTGGTTCTAAAGCTAAGAGGACCCACCCTGCGAGGAGGACATGCCAAAAGGAGTGAATGATCGTGTAGGCCTTTAGGTTCTGTGAAAGTGCCCAAGAGACGAGTTGTAAGGAAAGAATGGCCGCACCAATCACCCACACGTAGGGAGGAAGGACATAGAGGGACACAAAAAGAATGGCGAGAATGAGGCCCATGGCCGTGTCAAACCAAGAGGCAACTACGGAGGCCTTATGGTCTCCACCCTTCCAATTTTGACTTGTCAAAATATGGTTGGATACTCCTGACCAACACTGGAGGGAGTGGTAGACGGTGGAAATGACGGTAAAGGCGAGGACGACGGACCCGAGAACGATTTGACGGTTTTTTGGATTGAGGAGGAGAAGAAGACCCACGAGAAGGCCAGGGATGTGGGTTAAACCTTATCACGTGTGTGAAGATCATGGGTGGGTGCCACCTTATGGAGGGCCTTTTTGAAATTTTTTATACGGTCCTTTGACATTTATTATTTGAGCGAAACGAAAGTGGATGTCGAATAAGGGTGAGAAATTTAAGAAATTGAAAACTGAGACTTTACAGAAGGAGGAAGTCTCTTAAAGAGGGTTGCTAAGATGTTTCCAAGGTTTTTATAGAGAGGGGCCTCTTTGGGAGTTGTTCGAAGAAGCTTATAGACATCCGCCTCGAGCAGGTCTTCAAGGGTGAGAAAGGATCTCACAGAGGTATTCGAAACCCACTGAACAAAATGATAGAGACCCCGGTGTTTGATGAGGGTCACAACCCCAATCCTCTGAGACCAAAGGGATGCTTCAGCGTAGGGAGTGGATGAGGACGGATAAGCCGTCGGCTTATCGAGATTTACTCCTCGCATCTTATTGGGAAGGATAATGAGGATGATGGCCCGTTTCCATTTCCTCGATAAGCCTTGGAGAAAGGGCCCAATCTCGTCGGCCTTTAGGGAAGGAATGGCCTTCATCTCTTGGTGAAGAGTGGCCCCCATGTTCTGAAGGGGGATGGAGGCTCCAAGAAGGGCTTCTCGATGGGCCGTCTTTCCAATTGAAAAATCCCCTCCACCAAGCAACCTTAAAACTTCCTCAAGAGGGCGTTGAAGTTCCATTTATTTATTGTCTGTCGAATCTTTTGCAGGAAAGGGACTAAACCTCCAAGACTTAAAGATGTAAATCGTGAGTGGTTCGTCACTTAAGATGCCACCCTTTTTCCTCAACTTTTGCAGGAGGACATCTCCACTCCGCCCCGAAGTGGCCCATACATAGGGAAGAAAAAGAGCCTTCTTTTTTCCGTTTTGAATTTGAACTCCATAGGTTGGTGAAATCCCTTCAAGGGTTTTGACCTTTTGCCATTGGGACCTTGGCCAAAGGATTTCAATTCTGACATTTTCCTTTCCTGTTAGGCGATGCTTAAAACGCCTTTGGGCATCTGCCTTACAATGTGCCATTGTTGTGCGAAGTCTCTGAGCATAATCATCTTTGACGTCAAAGTTTCCTATACACGCACATACAGAGCCATTGTGGAGATAAGTAATGAAAAATGGAAAATCCGAATGGAGGGATTGAGTTGGCGAAAGGTCAGAGTTGAAAACGAGTCGAGGCAAATCACAATGGAGGACGGGATAAAGAAGACGAAGGCCATTGGCCATGTGGGCGGAGATGTCAAGGCGCGAAGTCCCGTTCTTAAATGCTAGAGTTCCGTCTCGAGTTCGTTCTCTTAAAAGTTTCCAAAGCTTTTGTGAAGGGGTCTTAAGAGCACAAAGTCCCTCAAAACAACACACAAGGTAATTAGTCTCGGTTTTTTGAGAGTATGTTTTTTCAACCTGTTGAAGGGCCTTTCGGTATTTTTCATATTGTTTCTCATACTTCAATGCCCGCAAAAGTTGAGCTTCCCAATTTAATTGAAAAACTCGTTTTGAGTCTGTTGGTTCATCAAAGATGGGATTTGAAACTTGGAAGACCTTAGATGTTTTGGAGGGAAAGGCTCGAAGGATGAATACTAAAAAGCTTGCTCTTCGAAACACTGGCTCTATTTGCAATACTTTTGATTGATTTGACAATAAAACATCTGTCTCTTTTTCCAAACCTTCATCTCTCAAATGTGGATGTATAAAACTTCCAACACAATGCACCGAAATCCTTTGACGAAGACTACCTTTTCCCTTATAAAAGCCACAGGTTTTCTTTGCGCATGGCAAGGAGATTCCACAATCTAAAAATACATCTGTCGAGATGAGATTGCGCAAATTCTGCTCTGGCTTTGTTGAAAAAGGATGGAGGGTGAATGGAATGATGTCATGAGAAGAAAATGATTCGCATTTGTTTTTTAAGCCGTGCAACCAAGCATTTGCACCTTGATATGTGAAACTTTCTTGACATGCATTTCTTTTTCGGAGAATCACAAAGAGAATCGCAAATAAAAAACAAATGCAAAAAATAATGAAAAGAATCCACCCAAGCTTCATTTATTCTTTCAGTACATAAGTTACACAATTAAACACCGAAGTACAATAAATGAATACAAAGCCCTCACCAATCATACAATCTATCATTTTTTTCAATTGAATACCTAAGTTTGATAGACAGAAAATAATTTATTCAAAGGCAGAGAGGAAAACTCCAGTAGTTTCTAGATGAGCCTTTGTAAACTTTGAATCCTCAAAAATGAGACCATTACAATAATATAATCCAACAATTTGGCAAAAAAGATTACATGCTCGAGGTTTATCTTTTTGTGAAAGCCTTTGAAACTCACTACACAAAGAAAAAACCCTCGATTGAATGGAAGAACCATGTGAAATTTCTACATCTTGAAACGTCTTTGGCTTTTGCTTTTTCAAAATTGTAAGAGCCTTTATAACTGACATATCTTCTCTTACAAATTGATTTTCTTTCGTGAGATAGCTTGTGGGGAAAGGTTTACCTTTAAATTTTTTGGGAAGAAATGATGTTCTTTCGCCAAATTCTCGAAGAATGAAAGACCCAAATCCTTCGAATACAAAGTCTTCCAAAGATCTTACGCCACCATCAAAAGAAATATCTCTCATTCTGCAGTCTTTCGTTCTTAAAAAATCAATCATTTGGTTTGCTTTGTCTATCAGGTTTCCTTGAAGCTCCATTTTGGAGGACCCACACCGAATAAATGTTATATCTTTCAATCCGTTATATGATGGCATGAAAAATCGAAATCCGAGGGCCTTTGCTCTGACAAAATCTAAAGGGTGAAGAGTTTCTTCATTTTTGGGACAATCTAAATGAAAGGTCTTATGTGACCTTAAAAGGTGAGCAATCCTTGATCCATCACTTTCTAAGTCTTTCAAAGACAAATTATTGATGCGTTCTGGAAACTTTGAGTTTATAAGCATGATGATAGATTGGGAATACCTTCTTGAAGAACATAAATCTCCCTTCAACTCTTCTACCTCCACGTCTGTTGGAACAATTACCGAGCGAGTTGCCTGCAAACAATGAATATCGGGATAGTGTTTTCTTGTCACAGGGTTGAGAAGACTGCATCCCATTGACCTATGGCCTGACCCGAATTTTGACTTTTTTGTCATCTTTTCAACTGACCTCAGCCAGTCCTTTGCAACCGGAGAACCCTTTGCGGAATAGAGAAGACACATTGTAATCGAGGAGAAATAATCAAGGCGGAACACAAAAAAATCACTTTGGTCAGCAATGCAATCAAGAAAGGAAAAGGGACCGGCTCCAAGAGAGTCCATATCCATCCAAAATCCTCCATAGTGATAGAGAAGAGCAGCACGATAAATGTCCGTCTTTTTAGAAGGTTTGAGGTGAGAAATGTCTTTTGGCATTTTAAGGTAAGAGGAAAGGTTGGAAGGGCTGAGTTTTCGAATGGTGAAACCTCCCTTTTCTGCCCAATGCCTTATCGACTCTTCACACTTTTGAAGAATGGGTTTTGGGGGCCCTTCCCAATACATCCAAATTGTTTTTTTAAAGTCAATTGGATCACGACATGTGGGTTCAATCCTCAACGGCCTCGTAAATTTCCAGATGAGAAAAATGCCGAGTAAAACGAGGATAACAATACAAACGACAATGATTGGCTTTGTATTCATTTTATTGAATGTAAGCTTTAGCAGTCTTTAAGTACCCATCTTTCCAATTGAAAATCCCCTCCATTAAACAACTCCATTTTTTATATGCCGGGGTCTATTGTTAGTCAATGAATTTTTGAATGACAACCCAACCAAAAGGTTGAAGCAAATAAATGAAGAAGAAATTTGGAATTATTATTGGAATTCTAATCTTTATTGTAATTCTTATAATCGCTTTAACAATTTTATTGAGACCATCCCCATTCTATAAATGCGGACCCATTCATTCGTCGGATAAGGTTGCATTGGTCACTGGGGGAAGTCGAGGAATCGGGTATTCATTTGCTAAGTGGTTAAAAGAAAAGGGGTTTGTTGTTGTTATTACTGGGAGAAAGAAAAAAAAACTCAAGACTGTATCAACTGAATTGGGAGTTCATCATGTTGTTTGTGATTCGACAAATGAATCTCAAGTCAATCGTCTGATAAAGTTTATGCAACAATGGAATAGGGTTTCTTTATTAATTAACAATGCCGGAGATAGAAGGGGCGAAAAAAGGGGAGAAACACTTCGCAAACGCCTTTCTTATAAATTTAATATCAACACAATTTCACATTGGGTTTTGACCAAAAAACTTCTTCATAAACTAAAAGGAGGTCACGTATTAAATATTGGAAGTCATCAGGGAATTTATAGAGCTGCCTTCGCCTCTTGGGGAGAAAATACCGAACGTCATCTTAGTTACGTTTTAACTAAAAATGCACTTCATCTGATGTCAAATGCCCTCGCTGCAAAACACAAAGAAACAAAAATCAATGCAGCATGTATCTTAATGAATACGTCATCCAAAAGTAACTATGCTTCTGAAAAAGCAATGGATCACCTCAACAGTCAATTTTCTTGGATTTTAGAAGATAATGTGCCAAGTGGAATTCTTTTTGTTCCTTCAAATGTAAAACGCCATTTTTCAATGAAAACTATCAAAACAAATTCAATGAAGGTTGGAAAGTTTACAATTGAAGTTATTAAGGATTTAAAATGAGTATGGTCAAACCACATATGAAATGGCTCCGCTTCAGAAGTAAAATTTTTGGCCTGAGGATTGTTGGATCATAGATTTATTTAAAAATAAAAGACAACATTATAGAACAATCATTTGAATGGACAAAGTGGATATAATTTTTCGGAATATAGAGAAGATCTCCAGAATGCATATCAAAATAAAGAAGTTTCACTTTTTTAAATTGTGGATAAGCATTCAGGTCTGGTTTGTAGGGATTTTTGACCTTATAATAAGAATTGTTTTTTTTGTTTTTGTGACTAAAGTAACACTGTTTTTCATATTTTCTTGATGCAATCACCCACCGTTTCGATCCTGAAAGTTGAAGAACTACATTTCGAACATTGTCTGCATGAAGTGGAGTTGCATACCCTTCTGTGTTTATCCATAGTTTAAAAAGGTGAAATTTGGTTAATGGTCCCAACAACTTTTGTAATTGTTTCAGTGATGTTTCTCCAAGCATATCTTTTAGACATTGAAGATCTAAATAAATAACTTGAGTTGTATATGGCTTTGAGGCATCAATCTCTTCTAAAACCTTTTTGTTTGCTTTTTGAATATCGTCAATTGTTTTCAAGTTCATCACTTTCAGAGTTGATTTTCTTCTCCGAAGCGAATCCTCAGAAAAATTTTCAAAAGATAGTCTTTTGAGATCATTGATTGAAACTGGATTTAGGTCTAAATGACCCTCCCAAGGAATTGATCCAAATTTGCAGTTTGCGTTGCATTTTGTGAGAAATGATGGTGTATCTTCAAAAGATCTCTTTTTTGATACACAAACGATCACCACAATCCAGATTAAAAGAATCAATCCAAAAACAATCAAACAAACTTTAAGTTTCTTCATTTATTTTTGCTTCAGGTTTTTTAATGATTCAGTTGAAGTGACACTCCCCATCAATTAAATCACTCTACTGCATCGGTGTCTGTTGGATCGGTGTCTGTTGTATCGGTGTCTGTTGTATCGGTGTCTGTTGTAGTTCCACCTTCTTCTGCTTTCTTGTCGGCAGCGACTTGTTTTGTCAACTCCGTAATCTTGTGTGTCAATTCCTCAATCTTGTTGCTGAGTTCATTCTTCTGCTGTTCAGTCAAAGGCTTTCCATCTTTGTCCTTTCCTTCTTTGAGCTCATTTTGATCTTCTGTTCTTTGCTTCTTTGCCTCTTCCAATGCCTTTTCATCCTTTTGGAGCTTTGTCTCGCTACTATTCTTATACCTATTATAGGCAAAACGTGCGAGGGCGGCGAGGCCGGCAAAGATGATGGAGGCATAAGCGAGATACTTTGCCATTAAATAAATGTTTTTGGCAATCGATGATCCGTCCTTTGACACTTGGTTGAGGATTCCCATCAGAAGGACTCCTCCAACTAAGACTCCAAGGGCAATCAAAACGTAGAGCCACCACTTTGACTTTTTCTTATGGGCCGCGGCCTGAAGACCGGCAGGAGAGTTTGGATCGCCCATCTCAGGCCTTGGTCCATAAGGTTGCATTCCATATTCCTCTGGTCTTCCCTCATAGCCTTCAGGTTGCATGGGTGATCCCATCTCTTGGTGCATAGGTTGAACCATTTGATAATCTCGGTCTCCCATTTATAGGTAGACAATAATAAATGGCCACTCCCACTCTTGGCGTGAACCTTCAAGCGACTTCGTCCGATACATCATCTTCACCTGCAGACCAATCTTCCGCAGACGCTCACCAATGCATTCTAGGAATTTGCGGAAAGGCCAAAGACGTGGCCTGGGTGGGCATCGGATCGGCCCTCGCTCTTCTCATCGCTCTGATTATTATTGTAGTAGTGGTGAAGAATCACCAAGAAGCAAAATCTGTGCAGGCCGAGGCCATGTCCCAATCATCTTTTTAGATGCAAACAATAAATGCCCTCTCATCAAAAGAAAACGAAGGCCAAACGTCGACTGAAAGCAAACCAGCTGAGGGCCCCAGAGTTTCGAGTCAAATCTTGGTCTTTTGATTCAAAGGCTACTCAAGCAAAGAAGTACATTCAAAAGAAACAGGATTCCCTCCGAAACAAACACACTCTTCCGAGAGACGTTTTGCAACAGGCGAATGAAGCCGTGACGCTTCTTGAAGACTATCTTGCCTTAAAGGAAATTCTCAAAACACAGAGTGAAAAGGTCGAACTTCAAATGTTTCTTAACGCAGTTGCCAGGCGTTATGGTGGACCTGGTCCCCTTTCCGCTCTTGCAACGGCTCGGCTTCCTGTGACCAACCCTGGACTTTTCCGGCAACTCAACCCCCTTCTTCGCTACCTTGAAGACCAACAACGAAAGTTGGATAGACAAAACAGAAGCGCCGATGTCATTTCAAAGGCAGCTCAGATTGCTTATGGGCCAAAATCTGTGTTGGGAGATGATGGAAAAAAAGATTACAGGGCGACACGGGCGACACGGCGAGAAGAACTCACAAAACTTCAGCAATGTACCCAAATTCTGACCCAACGGAGACGGGCACAAAAACGCTTAGAAGAACTTCAAAAATTCAATGATGGGTGGAAAGCCTATGTATCGCAATCTGTGATCGATGAGATGCCTCAAGCTCCTTTGACAAACTGGAAACTGTCACCCCATTTAAACCATCAAACACGAACTGTGATTGAAGAAAACGAGAGGCAAATTGTGTCCCTCAAATTCAATATTTTAAACTTGACGAATAAGTTCCGCGATAACACGTGCGGTGATGACCCAGATGCTGTGAAGGCAGGTCGTGAAGTTCGCAGGGAAATGCAAGTGTTGAAACCTGTGAGGGAAGGAGCAAGTGAGGTTTGTCGTTCAGATACTCTGAAACAGTTAAAAGCCAAAAAGGCTGCTTTGATTTCCACAGTTGGAAATACGAGCAACCAAATTTACGGCTTACCCGTTGATCAGTATTATGATCTATTATTTGAAGCATTAAGCCATTACGAAACTCTGAAACGCCACTCTTGTGAAGATGCAACATGGGTCGAATCTTTATTTCGCATGTTTGGATTGGACCTTCAATGTGTGACCAACAAAAGTGATGCTCGCGACGCCTGCAGAAATGCATTGGAAAGGGCATTGGCACGTGTTGACAAAGAGGCCGTGGCGCTTAAAGAAGGGTATAATGAAAGGGGAATGAAAGCCTTACGCATGGCATTGCTCTTTGCCCTTGTCTTATTAAAAATGGCAAAGGCAAAAAAGGTTGAATTGATGAAAGATAAACACCGGGATGGTAGCCCGTTTACACATCAGTCATTGATGTGTAATCTCGAAAAAACACTTGGGTTCGAAAGAAAGTCTTGTCCTTCACGCCCAATGTCACGAACGCCTTCTAGAACCCCATCTTCACAATCTCTTTCAACCTCTCCATCTGGATCTCGAAGATCTCTTTCCCGCACCCTATCCGCATCTTCAATAAGATCACTCTCATCGTTGCCCTCTTCAGCATCTTCTCTCGATTTTGATGATGAAGTCGGACGACTACTTAGGCGTCAATCATTTGACTCTGAGGTCGAGGCCGATTATGATGAGCTGGAAAGACAGCAAATGCGTGAAGCACGGTTGAGACGACTTGGTGGAACAGGTGGAAGATTTCGCACTTCATCGACTGTCAGTCTTTAAATAAACCTTTCGTTAAATTATCACATTCAAATCCCCTTTAATCTTTTCATTCCATCTATGTAAAATAATGGCATCCATCCCTCAAAAGCCCGATAACCTTGTGGCCCCTTCCGATGACGGGTATGACCCGGCTGAGGAGCCCTTCTTCTCCACCTCTCTCCTCTTTAACCACATTGCCTACTTTACCTTTCGACGGCCCCCGAAGAATGACACAGAGTTTGAGTTGTATAAGAAAGCCCTA
>Ga0180432_10011557_pt1 | contig 10387 bp, 9 predicted proteins | sample SS_ome_10_FD_132414 | JGI IMG/M metagenome (GOLD analysis project Ga0180432, IMG submission 132414) | Hypersaline lake sediment archaeal communities from the Salton Sea, California, USA - SS_1_MS_2 metaG | ecosystem: Environmental > Aquatic > Non-marine Saline and Alkaline > Hypersaline >...
ATAGGACTTCACGTCCTCGACGAACGCTGCGATGTCAGCCTTCGTGACATCCGCCTCGATGAGCGACGAGACGATGTGCGGCGCCAGTCTTTCGGGCGTCCAGCGATCGCTCTTCTCCAACGGGCTCCTCCTTCCGTGCCGACCCATCTCTAACGCCAGAAGCAACATCCCACCGCTTCTCCCGCGCTAGGACGACCGGCATGTCCCCTGCTGTCTCCCCCCTGCTCCTGCCGTCGGTCCACTCACGCCGCGAACCGATTCGCGGCTATGTCAGCCTGATATGCTGATGTGACAATATTACGCAGGAACCAGCGCGCCGTCAACGCCTCCGCTCCGACGATTCACTCTTCTCGCAGAGCGCCGATCGCGTGTCTCTGCCGCTTGACGGCAGGATCGCCCGAGCGTATAATGCTGTTGTCATGCTGTCATTACATTGTGCTCAGCTGGCGTACCCGCATATGCCGAGGCGTCCTCAATGAGTGATCTCCGCGAATTGCTGGACGCAATGGCCAGTTGCAACAAGGAACTCGCCGTCGGCCCAATGGCGGCCTATCTCAAGGCGTGGCGCGGCTTCTCCGCTTGTGCACACAAGAACGACGCGCTCACCCGGAAGGACAAGGAACTGATCGCCGTCGCAATCTCTGTCGCCAAGCGGTGCGAACGTTGCATCGCGTACCACGTCCGAAGTGCGATGAAGGAAGGCGCGACGGCGCAAGAGCTTCTGGAAGCGTCCTTCGTTGCAGTGATGATGGAGGGCGGACCCGCCCTCGCGCACATCGGACTCGTGATGGAAGCCGTGGAGACGTTCGAGAAGGAGCAGGCCGCCTGATCGAGGCGAACAGAAGACATCGAAAACAGCTAAGGAGGCGTCGATGTACGTGCAGTTCTCCCACTCGCTCGAGCCGGCTCAGATCGTGATGCCGGGCCCGATCGCCCCGCCGGAAGTCATCCCGCGATCGCGGATGGCCGCGAAGCCCGAAGACGGGTCTGACGCCGTCCGGTGGGACTCATACAACAACACCAGCTTCGTCAACATGTTCGTCCACTCCGGGACGCACATGGACGTCAACTTCCACGTCGACCCAACGGGCCACAAGCTCGGCGCGTTTGAGATCGCCGACTTCATCGGGGACCGCCCCCTCCTTCTCGAGATTCCGAAAGGGGACATGGAAGAGATCACCGTCGACGAGCTCCGTCCCCACGACGCCGCACTTCGAGAGGCCGACTTCCTGTTCGTCTACACCGGATACTCCGCGTACAGAAGCTCCGATCCGACGCGATACCTCGAGAAGCAGCCGGGCTTCTCCGTCGAGGCTGCCAAGTACCTGATGAAGGAGCACCGACTCAAGGGCGTCTGTGCCGACACGATGGGAATCGAGAACATCGGCCGCGCCAAGACCCTCAACCCCCAGTTCCCCGTGCACAAGGCGTTCCTCACTGCCGGGCGCAAGTTCTACCTCGTGGAAGACGCGAACCTGAAGCCGCTCGTCGGCAAGAAGCTGGTGCGATCCTTCGCGATCCCCCTTCTCCTCCCGGACGCCGAAGGGATGATGGTGACGGGATTCGCAGAAGTGGAAGGGGGATGAGCGTGAGGATCGACCACTTCGGGATCTACTCCGGCGACACCAAGACACTCGCGGATTGGTACGTCGCCGCTTTGGGTTTCCGCATCGTCCGGACACTGGAGAAGGAGGGGCGTCCCCCGATCTACTTCCTCGCGGCCGCCCACGGCGGCGAGATCGAAATCCTCCCGACGAAGGAGCCCCACGTCAAACGGGCGCTGAGCGACGGTGGATTCAGTCACGTCGGGTTGATCGTCGACGACTTCGAGGCGGTCGAAGAGCGGCTCCGCGACCGCGGGGTCACGCTCGAAGGGGTCCGCGAAACGAGCAACGGATGGAAGATCGGCTACACCGAGGACCCGGACGGGAACACGATCGAGTTCGTGAGGCGTTGAGGCCGGACTCCGGGAGGACGTGCAGCGACTTCAGCTGGGGAAGGGATCAGGAGGAGATGAGTCCATGAAGCGCACCAAGACCGTCCGCATGCGATACGCGACGAGCTGGATGGATATCCGTGTGCCGGAGACGGCCACCGTCCTCGAGTACGGGAGCGACGCGTTCCCGGAGATCGACGTTCACCCGAGCCCCGAGAAGGCCGTCCGCGACGCCCTAGCCCGTCCAATCGGCGCGCCGCCTCTCGCTGAGCTCGTCAGTGCTGGCGACCACGTGGTCATCGCGTTCGACGACAGTTTCAAGGCGACGGACGCGAATCGCTACGTGATCCCCCTCGTGATCGAGGCCCTGACGGCGGCCGGCGTGCGCGAGGGAGACATCGAGCTCGTTGCGGCCGTCGGGGGCCACCGGAAGTGTATGCCCCTCGAGCTGAGGGAGCAGCTCCTTGGACCGGAGCTCTATCGTCGGTTCTGCCCGTTCCACGGTGGGGTATCGCGAGTCCGAAACCACGACTGCACCGAGGGAAACGTCTACCTCGGCGTGAGCGATCTCGGAGATCACGTCGAGTACGACCGGGCCCTGCAGGACGCCGATCTCCTCGTCTACGCTGGCTCGATCAAGCCACTCGGTTTCGGCGGCTACTCGGGCCAGGGCGTTTCGATCGGCCTCGCCGGCGCTCGAACGCTCGACTGCCTGCACAGTCACTCGGTGTACAAGACCCGCGAGGTGCTGAACGGCGAGTGCGATCCGGAGAAGAACGTCTACCGAGCGCACAAACTCGCGGTCCATCGCAAGGTGGAGGAGATCACGGGGAAGCGCGTCTTCTACGTCGACACGCTGATGGGACCGAGCCATCGCACCGTCAGGGCGTACGCCGGGTACGTGCCCGAGCTCGAAGGGGTCGAGTACCCCGACGCGGACAAGCTGTTCCTGGTCGACGTGCCGCAGTTCGACATCGTGATCACGGGGATCCCTCACGACCTGAGCTACGACACGAGCGACAATCCCGGGACGCTCGGAGTCCATTCGCAAGTCATGCGGATGGCGCGGAACAAGCCGCTGCTGCGCGAGGGTGGAGTCTCCATCAGCCTGGCTCAAGTTCGCGGCATCATCTCGAAGCACCGACCGGCCGATCACGAGGCCCTCGCACTCCTGCGAGACTGCTACGATCTGGAGGAGTTCTTCGAGCATTCGGATTACTTCTGGAACCATCCGGAGTACCTCCGCGCCTACAAGCACCATTACGCATTCAGCCCGAAGCACTCGATCTTCATGTGCGGTGACGCGGCCCACCACTGGAAGCTGACGCGACGATCGATCGTCGTCGGAAACGTCGTCCCCGGGCTGATCCGAGAGCACGGCCTGACCCCAGCACCCAGCTTCGACGAGGCTCTTCGGATCGCTTGCGACACCGTCGGCAAGGGCAACCCGGACATCCTCGTCCTGCCCCGCTTTTTCGACGATCCGCGGCCCGTCTTCTCCGTGCAGTAGTCGTTACCAAAGGGAGCTGAGAGAGACGACATGAAGAATCGCAAGACACGAGAAGTGCCGGGGACGCTCTTCGTGCAGGCCGAGAACTGCCGCGGGTGCCGAAGCTGCCAGCTCGCCTGTTCGTTCGCAAAACACCGCGTGTTCAACCCCGCCAAGTCGATGATCACCCTCGAGCGAAACCTCGCCGACGGGCAGACCGCGCCAATGATCAAGCCAATTGGATGCGACTTGTGCGGAGGCGATCCGGCCTGCGCCAAGGCGTGCAAGTACGGCGCCATTCTCTACGAAGCCGGCCCCGGCAAGGAGAAGATCGTCGTCCGTCTGCTGGGGAAGGAGGAGTCATGAAGCGCCCGACGACCTGGATCGTGCGAGTCGATCTCTCGACGGGCAAGGTCGACCGGACGCCCGTCGACGACGCACTGAATGCGGCGTACCTCGGAGGGTCCGGGGTCGGATGGAGGCTCATGTCCGACGCGCTCGCCCCCGGCATCGATCCGCTCTCGCCCGCGAACATCATCTGCATCAACCCAGGGGTCCTCGTCGGAACGCTCACGCCGGGCACGCCGAAGACGACGGTGATCACGAAGTTCCCGACGCTCGCATCGGAGGATGGGAAGCACTTCATCGGCGCGTGCACAGCGGGAGGCAGGTACTTGGGAATCGCGCTGAAGCGGGCCGGCTGTCATCATCTCCTGATCACCGGGAAGGCCCCGCGCCCGTCGTACTTGCGGATTCACGATCAGACCATCGAGTTGGTCGACGCCGCGGAGTACTGGGGCGGCGGAATCGAAGACGTGATGATCGATCTCGTCGAGCGCGAGGGTCCAGAGTCGGGCACGATCGTCATCGGAACCTCGGGGGAGAACCTCGTCCACGAGGCGTTGACGATCGTAGATCGAACGAACTCCCTCGGCCGCGGAGGTCTCGGCGCCGTCATGGGATCGAAAAACCTGAAGGCGATCGTCGTCAACGGAACCGGAGACGCGGAGCTGGCTGATCCCGATGCGTTCATCGTCGCCTCCGAGCGGATGAGAGACAGCATCATGGAGTGGCCGCGAAGGGAGCACTGGATCGACCTCGGCCTCGCCGCCGGCTGGGACACGTTCAAGCACACGCAATACCCGGGGGTCTGGCCGAAGGACCGATGGGACGAGCTCTACGGCGAGAAGACGCGGATGGAGACCGTCGAGAACGTCATCGGCTGCAACTCGTGCATCCTCGGGTGCCGCCTTCGGTGGATGACGAAGGGCGGGCAGTTCGACGGCGAGATCGGCTTCGGCTCCCCGTTCAGCAAGAGCGCGACCTCGGGCATGCTCCTCGAAATCGAGGACTTCCGGAAGGTGATCCACTTCGTCGCCGACGCGAACTCGAGGACCGGGATCGATTTCTACACGGTGACAAGGATGATCGACTTCGTCACCAAGATGTACGAGATCGGCCGGCTGAATGCGGCTCAGACGGGAGGGCTCGAGCTGTCACGCGACTACGAGACCTACCAGAAGCTCTACGAGATGACCGTTCATCGCGAAGGATTCGGCGACGTCCTCGCCGACGGCTGGATGCGCCTGAAGCGGGACTTCGGCCTCGATCCTCAGGAGTACTGGTACGCCGGGATCTGCAAGGGCGTGGACTTCATCTACGACGCTCGCCCCTCCAACTTCCATCCGCTGATGATGACGTTCACAACGCGCCCGCGACCGCACCACGGGGGCTCGCACACGCGGACGAACAGCCGGAACAAGACGCTCGAGGAGATCCGCGACCAAGTCGAGCGATGGGGGCTCGCGAAGGAGACCATCGATCGAATCTTCACTGAGTCCGACTACAGCGGGAAGTTCAACGTGGGGCGATACACCCGGTACATGGAGGACATGATGCGCGTCAAGAACGCGATTGGCCTCTGCACGATCTACACGTACCAAGGACTTCTCTTCGGCGACGACATCGCCGAGCTGTACTCGGCAGCTTCCGGTCAGGCGATGACCGCGCTCGGAATGGTCGAGTGCGGCGAACGGATCAACAACGTCGCGAAGATGATGAACGTCCGCGAGGGGTTCGGCCGCGCCGACGATGCCGTCCCCGAGGTCTGGTTCCGCCCGATGGAATCGCCCGAGGGGACAATCGAGATGCAGGACTACTACAAGACCAAGGTTCTCACCAAGGAGGATACCGACAGGATTCTCGACGACTACTACGATGAGCGCGGCTGGGATCGCGGCACGGGCAAGCCGACCCCTGCGCGGCTCAAGGCCCTCAAGATCGAGGAGTTCGCAAGTGAGCTGACAGGGACATGACGACAACCGGAAGCTCTCTCCACACGACACGACGGCGCCCCCGCGGCGCAAGGGAGGTGAGTTCTACACGAAACACGGGTTTTCCTTAAGTTGCGGGCAGGGACTGTCTGACACGTGTTGCCCATCAAAGGAGGCAGTATGCGCAGGAGTATTCTCACTTGGGGAGCAGTGCTTCTCCTCATCGTCGCATTCGCTGGGGGCGCTGTGCTGGCTGACAAGAAACCCGTCTCGGAGATCACCATCGGGTGTGTGATCAACACCCTGCGGCACCCCTACTACGTCCAAATCTGGGACGGATATCAGAAGGCAGCAGCCGAACTGGGTGTCAACATCATCCTTCGCGACCCCGACGGCGACGCCAACAAGCAGGTGTCGATGATCGAGGAGCTCATCTACGTGCACAAAGTCGATGCGCTCTGCGTCGATCCGTGCTCGCCCGGCTCGCTCGCGACGCTCGTTGCGGAAGCGGATGATCTCGGCATCCCGCTGGTCAGTGGAGCGGGACACATCGCAGGCGAAGTCTGTTTCGTCGGCAGCGACAACTACGTCGGAGGACGCCTCGCCGGCGTCTACGCGGGCCAATGGCTCCAGCAGAACGTCGTCGGACGGACGCCGGTCATCGCGATCCTCGAGTCGCAGCAGTATCCGATTCCGAACCTTCGAATCCCCGGATTCATCGAAGGGGTTCGCGAGTTCGTCTCTGACGCCACGATCATCGTACGCGACTGCAGCCCCGAGAAGCTCGTCGCGATGGCGGCCATGGAGGACATCCTGACGCAGTACAATCGCGTCGACTGCACCTTCGGCATCAATGACGCCGCCTCGCTTGGCGCGCTGGCCGCGTGCGAGGCGAAGTTCGGCGCAGAGAACATGATCGCGTGCGGCTTCGACTGCGATCCTGATGGAATCGCGACGCTGAAGGATCCCGAACACCCAGCCTTCATGTGCGACGTCGCGCAATACACGGACCTGATCACGAAGTGCATGCTCGTCCAGGCGATCAAGGCGGTGTGGGGAGACGAAGTTCCCCCCCGAATCTGGGCGCCTTGTCAGCTGGCTGAGCGATCCAACGTGGACCAAGTTCTGTCCACAGTTCCGGTGTATGAGGTCTGCGAACTCGTCACTCTAGACGAGTAACGGTCGACGGGTCTCGCCTGCCGTTGCGGTGGGCGAGACCCGCCTGGTGAAAGCAGCCTCCGTGAGGAAGCCGCTAGAAGAACAGGAGTTTAGCATGCCGGAGACCGTCGTTCACGGGCTCCTGCTTGACGCCCGCCGGGTCACGAAGAGGTTTCCCGGCGTGCTCGCCCTCGATCACGTCGACTTTGAACTCGCGCGAGGCGAGGTCCACGCTCTCGTCGGCGAAAACGGTGCCGGCAAGTCGACGCTCATCAAGATCATCGGAGGCGTCATCCGCCCGGATGAAGGCTCAATCGCCTTCGAGGGGAAGAGCGTCTCGCATCTCGACCCGCACGGCGCCCAGAGACTCGGGATCAGCATAATCCATCAGGAATCCGAGCTCGCGCCCACGCTGAGTGTGGCGGAGAACCTCTTCCTCGGTCGCCAGCCGCGCCGGCTGAAGTGCGTCATCGATCGACGTCGTTTGCACCGAGAAGCCCGTTCCTGGCTCAACCAGGTCGGCGCCAGTTTCTCGACACGGACGCTCGTACGCGACCTGGCGATTTCCGAACGCAGGCTCCTGGAACTGGCTCGGGCGATCTCGATGCACGCGAAGCTCGTCATCATGGACGAGCCGACGACCGTATTCACCGACAGAGAGGTCCAGAGCCTGTTCGACCTCGTGCGCGAGCTGCGCTCCCGCGGCGTCACGACCCTCTACATCTCCCACAGACTCGAGGAGATCTTCTCGATCGCCGACCGCGTGACCGTCCTTCGCGACGGCCGACATATCGCGACACGCACGATCGATGAAGCCTCGGAAGAGCAGCTGGTGCACTGGATGGTGGGACGCGAGCTCGAGCGCGTCTTCCCGACGCGGTCGGCCCTCCCGGGGGACGAGGCGTTCTCAGTCTCCGGATTGACGCGACGTGGCGTGATCGAGGATGTCTCCTTCTCGGTGAAGAAGGGGGAGATCGTCGGGCTCGCGGGCCTCGTCGGCGCAGGAAGAACCGCGGTCGCTGACGCCGTTTTCGGTGCGATGAAACTCGATCGAGGAGAGATACGCCTCGATGGCGAACGGATACGAATCGAGTCTCCCGCAGACGCCATCCGGCACGGAATCGGATACATCACCGCAGATCGCAAGCTCGACGGCCTCCTCCTTTCGAAGTCGATTAAGGAGAACATCTCGCTGGCCAGCCTGCGTGACTTGTCCCGGTTCTCGTTCATCAAATGGGGCACGGAGAAGGCGGAGGCTCGCCGGTACAAGGACCTCCTGCAGATCAAGACGCCGGGCATCCAGCAACTGACGATGAACCTGAGCGGAGGCAACCAGCAGAAGGTCGTCTTCGCCCGCTGGCTGCTGGTCCACGCCAAGGTTCTCATCCTGGACGAGCCGACGGTCGGAATCGACGTCGGGGCGAAACAGGAGATCTACCGTCTGATCAACGACATCGCCGAAGAGGGGCGCTGCGTGATCATGATCTCCTCGGAGCTTCCCGAGATTCTGGGCATGTGCGACCGCATCCTCGTGATGCACCGAGGCCGCGTGACGCGAGAACTCTCGCGTGACGAGGCGACGCAGGAGGAGATCCTCTATTACAGCGCTGGGCTTCGAGAGAGCGTCTCGACGCCAACTGCGAGGGAGAACTAACCGATGGCACACGACGATCCGTCCGGCAAGTCACCGAACAGGACGCTCCAACTGGGGCGGACTGCTGCGCTCTACGTGTGGAGGAACCAGAAGGCGCTCCTCGCGCTGCTACTGATCGCGGTGATCTTCGCGTTCCTGACTGAGCACTTCTTCACGTTCCACAACGTGATGAACGTCGCCCGCCAGACGTCGATCTACGCTCTCCTCGCCGCGGGGATGACGCTGGTTCTGACGCTCGGAGAGATCGACCTATCCGTCGGGGCAAACGCAGGGTTCTGCGGCGTCGTCGCCGCCTTTCTTCTCAAGAAGGTCGGAATTGACGTCCCGGTCACATTCCTTCTCGTCCTCTGCGTCGGCGGCTTCATCGGATTGCTGAACGGGTTCCTCGTGGCGAAGATCCGCGTTCCGTTCTTCGTTCCGACCCTGGCGACCATGAGCGCGCTGACTGGCGGGAGCTTCCTCATCACGCGCGGGTACCCCATCTCCCTCCTCCCCAAAGGATGGAGGTTGTTCGGCAGAGGCCTGCTTGGGGACATCCCCGCGCCGGTCATCATCATGATCCTCGTCTTCATCATCCTTCAGGTCCTTCAGAGCCGGACGGTTCTCGGGCGGAGGATCTACGCCGTCGGGGCGAATGAGAGGGCGGCGAGACTGAGTGGGATCAACACAGATCGTATCAGGATCCTCGCGTACACGCTCTGCGGCGTACTGGCCGGCCTCGGAGGCATCGTCATCAGTTCTCGTCTCGACTCAGGTGACCCATCCGTCGGGCCCGCGTTCCTCCTCACACTGATCGCCGCGCCGATTCTCGGCGGCACGAAGCTCTCCGGCGGAGAAGGAACCATGGTCGGAACGCTGATCGGCGCGTTCGTTCTCGGCGTAATCAACAACGCGATGAGCCTGATGAACCTAAACACCTACTGGCAGGACGTCGCGCGAGGGCTGATCGTGCTGGCAATCGTCATTCCCCAGATCGGCAGAAGAAGATCGTAGGCGGGCTCCGAGAAGAGCGGCAGTCAGGAGGGTTGGCATGAACAGGAGCTACACCGGACGGGTCCTACGCGTGGATCTGTCCTCGTCACGCGTTTGGACCGAAGAGCCGGAGAAGAAGGATCCCCGCTTCTACCGCAGATACTGGGGAGGAAGCTGCCTCGGGACGTACTACTTGCTCACGGAGATCCCACCGCACACCGAGCCGTTCGCTCCGGGCAACGTGCTCGTGTTCGCAACGAGCGTCGTGAGCGGAGCGGAAGCCCCGGGACTGGCGCGGTTCGCCGTTCTAGCGAAATCGCCGTCGACCGGAGGCGTCGGGGAAGCGCTGGCCGAGGGAGCTTGGGGCCCGAAACTCAAGCACGCCGGCTTCGACGCGATCGTCATCCAGGGCGCGGCCGATCGACCGGTCTACCTCTCCATCCGGGACGGAAACGCGGAGATCCGTGATGCCTCGGGCCTTTGGGGCAAGGACACCGGCGAGGCCGTCGAAGCAATCCACGCCGACCTTCGCGACGACTCGGCCAGCGTCGCCTGCATCGGCCCGGCCGGGGAGCAGCGGGTTCTCTACGCGTCCATCGTCTCCGACTGGGGGTTCATGAACGCCCGAACTGGGCTCGGTGCCGTGATGGGCTCCAAGAACCTGAAAGCCGTCGCCGTCCGCGGAACCGATTCCGTGTCCGTCACCGATCCCGCCCGGCTCGAACAGCTGGCGAAGCAATTCGAGGAGAAGTTTCAAGAGAACTTCGTGAATCAGGCGGTCTACCAGGGCGGGACGGCCAGCTTCCTCGCCTACCTCAACGACGCCGGCCTCACGTCGACCCGAAACGCGCGGACCACCCATTGGACGGACGCCGCAACCGTGTCGGGCGAGATCATCCATGAGA
>Ga0180432_10011558_pt1 | contig 10386 bp, 4 predicted proteins | sample SS_ome_10_FD_132414 | JGI IMG/M metagenome (GOLD analysis project Ga0180432, IMG submission 132414) | Hypersaline lake sediment archaeal communities from the Salton Sea, California, USA - SS_1_MS_2 metaG | ecosystem: Environmental > Aquatic > Non-marine Saline and Alkaline > Hypersaline >...
GGCTGCCGTGAGCGTAATCCCTTCTTTGGCGGCCTTGGTGCCAATGAACACGGGATACTTGTTGCTCTGGAAGTCTTCTACCGCTTGCTGCCTTGCTTTTGGAGAAGTTGCCCCTTCGATCACGGTATGTCTGATACGCTGCTTCCGTAGACCCTTGACCAATCGACGGAGGGCAGCCTGATGCTCCAGAAAGACGACGACCGGCTCTCCAAGCCGAACGGCTCGGGCGATGAAATCGAGGGCTGCTGGCACCTTCGCCTCTCCCGCCAAGCGGCGGAGGTAGCCGATTTTCACGAGAGCCTCCGCCGCAAGAGCCCTTTCGAGCTCAAAGTCCGAGAGGCCCTCACCTGTCAGGTTCTCCCTCTCGCTACTGAGCCAATCGTCGAACTCTTTGTCTGCCTTGTCGTAGTTCTTTCGGTCTTCTTCCCGTAGCTCGATTTGCAGGTAGCTCCTCTTCTTCTCGGGAATGTCGGGGGCAACGTCTTCGAGCAGTCGTCGGATCATGGGAGGATCGGACGTGTTCAGGAGGTCATGCAGGACGGTGAGCTCGTCCTTGGTGTTGACGATCGGGGTGCCCGAGAGGAGAAGGACGCCGTTCGTGTTTCGGGTCAAATGCCACAGGGCTTGAGACCGCAAGGTGTCGGGGTTCTTTGCCCAATGGCACTCATCAGCGATGACGGTCTTGATGCCCAACTGACACAACATGTCTCCCCGAGTGTCCAGAAGGGCCCAGCTCAAGATGTAGACAAGCCGACCGTGAGGCCTCAATATTTTTTGGCTTCCCGTCTCAATGATGAAAGGTTTCAACTCAGGAGCCCACACCTTGATCTCGTTAGCCCAGTTCTGAGTGACGGAGGCGGGGCAGACGACCACGGCGGGAAGGCTGTCCTCGCTCGTCTCCATAAGAGATCGGATAGCTATAGCGGTCTTGCCTGTGCCGGGGGCTGAGGCCACGAGAACACGTAGGTTGTGCTCCTTGATGAAATCCACATCTTCCCGCTGGAACGATCTGAGCTGTGGCATGGTACCCCGGATAGCACTTGATTTATTTGGCTTTGGTTCTGTGTGCAGCTAGGCTGATGGCGTTGCAGCTGGCAACTCTTCGCTCGCTTTCAAGGAGTATCCCACATGTCTTTCCTTCTCACGGCGGATGCCAATCCCGGTACCGCCACTTGGTCCACGGGCGTTGTCGTTGACACGGCCACTATCGCTCTCGGTGCTGCCACGACGGGAGCCATCGCGGTCGGTGCGGCCTACGACGGGCTTCCGGTCCTCGTCACCACTCAGGGGCCCCTTGTCGACGCGACCGCTACGGCTTTCGCTGCGTCCTGGGACGGGGCAGGCAACCTGACCATCGTCTCGAACGCCAACGCCTCGGCGGCTGTAACCCTCGCCTACGCGGTTCTCGGCACCGTCTAATGGGTAAGGCTCGCCGGAACCCACTGGGCTCTCCTGTAGGATCAGAGGCCTACGTTGTTCTTGCCGGTTCCGGCCAGCGCACCCACCTCTTGAACCCGAAGACACGAAAGATCATCTGCAATAGTGGGAAGAACGCAGGGCGCAAGGCGAAAGACGGCACATCGAACAGGGGACAAAAACCCCAACAACTTCGACCATCTGGGGCCAGCTTTGTCACCTGCTACCGTTGCCAAAAGCTCATGCAGATGAACCAAAAGAACGGCACTAGGTTTCCTTGGGGAGACGATTAGTGGCCATCAAAAGCAGAAAACAGCTTCCCTCCTATCCAAAGGCCTCGACGCTCGCTGCCTACAAGGAGAAGCTCAAGGAGTGCCATCCATTGAGGGATCTCCCCTGGGAGGAGAGGCCTGGCTGCAAGAGGTACGAGCACGTTCAAATCCGAGGAGGAAGAAGGGCTGCTCGCTTTCCCTCGGAAGATTTCGCTGGAGGCAAAGACCCTGGAGATTACCCTCCGGACCCTTCATCGTCTCCCTCAGGCAAAACCAGGGGCGGTGGTCCCGATCCCCTTCTTCGTGGACGACCTCGTAAAGGACAAGAAATCCAAGTTGATCCTGGGACCCGAGACGGAGAACCTATTCGCTCTTCGACGGTAGCCCGGCGATTGAACACAGTGCAGCCCTTCGACGCGAAGACACAATCTCTTGAGACCCGAAAGGCCCTCGCCTCTGTGGTTCCCGCTGATGTGAGGCTTGCGGCAAAGATCAAAGAAGCCATTGATCGGGTTCGCAAGACACAGCCCATGGGAAAACAAGGCTTCTTGGTCCCCAGGTCTTTGAAGGAGCTCACGGACGCCGGAATGCCCTACCGGCCTGCTTCCATCTTGATCAAGCGAGTCAAGAAAAATCGGTTCTACGCGGACGTCGAAGTCTACGTGCCTCCTCCGACCAAGGCAGAAACTCAAATCCTCCGCCAGATCGGAAACCTGTTCTTAGAGACTCGGGAGCTTCTGGGCAGCGACACGACCAAGGACGTGCCTTTCGCCCAGCTTCAGGTTCTCGGGAGGCGTGAGATGGGCTACGTGGACAGGATAGATTTGCTCTTGGTGAAAGAGAACTTGTGGTCTCCCCTGTGGAGCATCACGGCAAAGCAAATCGAAACCAGACACGCGAAAGCGGTAGAGAGAGCCAAGAGAGAGAGCGTTCCCTGGAGAAAATCCAGCAACGTAACCTTTCTTTCCAGCTTCTTGTCCAGGCAGGTCGACGACGAGCTGAAAGAAGAGAAAAAGGCAGGCAGACTGCTGTTTTGGTTCTCCAAGGCCAAAGAACCTCTCGTCGTGGACCTCCCTCTGCAAGAAGGAGAGCACTCGAACTTGGACGAGGAGAGTATTTTCGGCCCGACCAGTCGCTACAGAAATCTTTCTGGTGTTAGTCTGAAGCATCTTCCCTTGTTGCTCGCCCGCCTTTCGCTTGGCAAAAAAGCCAAGAAGGGTGGACAGGCCAGATCAAACCCTGCTTCCGAGGCCCGGCAAATGCCAGACGATCCGATCTTCCAGATCAACACTGCGGAAAGCATGGGGATTACTGTCAACAAGGCAGCCCAGGAAGAAGTCCTGACACGGCTCGCGTTCGATCTTGCCTTTCCCCCCGAGGGAGTTGCTCCGCAGCTCATTGCGGTACAGGGCGATCCAAAGCGAGTCTGGTGGCCAGTAACCAAAGAGGTCACTCGCGATGGGAAGAAGACACGAGTCCCCATCGGCATCAAGAAGGCCTCGGCAGGTAGAGCAAAAGCCTGGCTCGCGATCGCAGAGGCTGCTCGAAAGACACGAGCTGAAGCCAGCCAGGCCGCTAAAGAGTCTTACCTTGAAGCCGGAATGTCCTTGCGTCAGCCGCAGAGGACTCCCTTGATGCTCACGGGCACCCCTTCCCCCGAGGAGGTCGTCATCTCGATTGACGAGGACACCTCAACCCAACAACAATTCCCCGCAAAGGAGAATCCAATGTTCAGTGATGATGATTACTGGCTGCGGCAGTACCAGCAGGGGCCTTTCGGGGCCACTTCTTCGGTTCCTACCGCCCGCCGCAACGCCAAGAAGCCCCGGACGGCCAAGCAGGCTGCCGCAGACCAGCGGTCTCAGGCGGTCTTCGCTCGCGCCCACCAGATCTTGGCTGAGCGCGACTGTGATTGGGCGGAGGCCATGAAGTCCGCCTGGGCCGAGGCCAAGGGCAACCCGCGAGCGGGTTCGTCATTCCGCTACGGCAAGGTCAAGGGTCCGCCCCGCAAGCGTCGCGCCGCGAAGCCCGCTCGGACGGAGAAGCAGCGTCTCTCTCGCCACAAGGCCGCAGGCGTTCTGTCTCGAGCCCATGAGATCTTCAACGAGCGTCCCGAGTGCGATCTCGCCGAGGCTCTTCAGCTCGCTTGGGCGGAGATCGGAGGAAAGGCCAAGAACAACCCGTTCAGCGAGTTCTCCGCCCGTCACCCGGTCTTCTCCCAGGAGCTCGGGCAGTTCAGCACGTCGCAGGCTCGCACTCACGGTCTCCAGCCGGTGAACCGCCGCAATCCTGGATTGGACCCGAACGAGATCAAGGTGAACAAGTTCAACCCCAATCTAAAGTGTTGCGTTTGTGGCAACCTCGTCCCGAAGGGTAGTGAGATGATCGTCAACCCCGACGTGACTGGGCCTCGCGGCGGGAAGAAGTACTGCCACGTACCCTGTCACCCGCATTACGAGTAGTCGTTAGCACAGGACCCCAGCGCCGCTGTTCTATCTCCCTGGAACAGCGGCGCTTTTAGCTTCTACGCCGGAAATAGAGAGCGACGCCAGAGAAAGCGGCGAGCGTAAATCCGTAGGTCGCGACGAACCGAAGAGTGACTTTTGTCCTCGCGCGACGAAGGATCTTCGTGATCTGGTCAGTGTCCTGTGCGTTGAGACCTGACTTCTCGATTTGCTCGATGGCGTAGGTCAGGGCCCCGTAGGAGGGCTGGGCGTCGCCGAGGTAAGCCGCAGCCTTGAACAGATACTTCTCTGCCTCGTGCTCGTCCTCAGCGTCCGCTCTGCGCTTGGCCACGTAGAGCCAATAGGTTGCCAGGCATTGAGCGTCCTCGGCGCTTCCTGGGGCCTTCTTGGTCCATTCTGGGGCGCTCGTGTAGACCGTGCGGCTCACTCCGGTCCCGGAAGCCGCGATGAGCCCCTGAATGTCATCCGAGGCGCAGAAGCCCGAAGCTCCCCAAAGCCAGGAGAGTAGATTCATCGCCTGTTCTTCCTCGGAGCGCGCGGCCGACGCTTACCTCTCCTGCGAGAGTTTGTCTTTGCTTCTGCCGCAGCCTTTTTCGCCTCGGCTTTGGCCCTTTCCTCGGCTTCTAGTTTTGCGATCTTCTCGTCCAGAGGCTTGAGCGATTTTTCTCGAATCGCTCGAAGCAGGTCGTCGACCTCTTGAGCTTCGACGGCAACTTGGACCGTGGCGGACTCCAGGGGGAGAGGGGGGATCTGCTTCCACCTTCCTGCTCGACTGTCGTACTCGGCAGACGTGAACAAGGCGGGCATCTCCGCATCAGGAGGCAACACAGGCTGTTCCTCGAAGGCGAGGAAAGCCTTGAGAGTTTGGGCATCGTAGTTGCCTGTTGCCGGTCCTTCCATGGTGTAGTCGTAGCGACGGAAACCCTGGTCTCCGCTCCTGAGGATCATTCCGGGGTTTCTCTGGAAGCTGAGGAGGGCGTCTCGCTCAAGCGCACCGGCGCGACTCACGGAGGCTTGGTCCTTTGCAAGAAGTCGCGCCATCTTGAGCTCCGAGGCCACAGCAGGCTTCAGGCGGCTGAGCAGAGAAGAGAACAAAACCTGCATCGGCTCGGAATTTTGAGACAGTGTGTACGTGTACGCAGCTCCTGGGGAGTATCCTTCCTCGTCTTCTCGAATCCGCGTCATGGCAAAATAGCTGACCTCGGGCTCAGACCTCTTGCTCTTGGCAGGAGCCACGAAGACCGAACGGTCTGGGAGCACGATCGTCTCCCCCCGCAGGATGCTGTTGAGGAACTCCCCGGTAGGTCCACTTGTTCGCAGGGCCGCGAAGAGAGGCTCGTAGGGCTCTCTTGTCCCCTGCTTCTTGATGTTCTGAATCCAGCTGATCGCAGGGTCTACATACTCGATTTTGTTCTGATACAGGTAACCAACGGGGTCCGACATGAACCTCTCGGCATCCATCACGGCTTCGTCGTAATCCACTCCGAGAGGCCAGAGCTGATTGAACCGGGAGTAGTGCCCAATCGGGTTGCCAAGAGGGTCCTCCCCCGCAAAAATCTCTTCCCCTTCGTCCTCGGGGTCTTCCCCTTCAAGAAAGATCGTCTGAGGGCCAAAAGGTTTGTCAGGAGTAGGCTGGAAGGGGATGCGCCTCGGTCCGCGCAGCAGCGTCCAGAGGTCCTCCCTCGTCATGTCTCCGAACGACATGGCAGGAAGCAACATTTCCCGAACAGACTCGTAGATGCCCTCTTCCGAACCATTCGCTACAGCTGCTTTCTGGAGCATGGTGATCATTTGACCCCAAGACCCAACAGCGTCGATCCCTGCCATGCCTTCTGCGCTGTGGAGCACTCCTTGTTGAGCCGAGGTTCCTCTGGACTTGGGCCAGAACAGTCGAGCCATCTCGAACAAGACCGGGTTGTACGTCATGTAGGCAGAGAAGTTGTCATGGGACGACAGAGAGGAAGCCCCGCCCTTCTGTGCGGCGGTCCACACGTCGATCGTGTCGATCATCTGGGAGATTTTGTGGAGATCCCCACACTTCGGGCCCTTGATCGAAGGAGCATTGAGCTGGCTCACTCTCGAAGCGTCGAACGTAGAGCTCTCTTTCTTCGCGGTGTCTGGGCTGTAGCAAGGGTTGGATGGATTGAGAGGCCCTGCGATCTCGAACCCGTCGAGAGCACGGTAGAGGGCTGCCAGAAGAAGCAGATGACGGGCCGTTTCTGCGGGAAGCTTTGCCTTGGTCCCTCGAAGCAGCGTCGGGTACACCAGGTCCAAGACAACGCCAACGGCCCAGTTGTGATCAAGGAGAGTCTCTGTTTCAAGTCCGCGAGAATCGGCCTTTCGAACGTCGAACTTCTGGTACTTGATCCTTTCCTTTCCAGAAGGAGGAATCACGGGAGGTCGAATGAAGGTGACCCCTTCTGCTTCCCAGACATCTTTCGGGGGAGCACCGCGACTGATCATTTCTTGGAAAGCACCGAGAGAGTCCTCGACGAGGACCGTCTCATCCGCCCTGAACATCTGACCTTTGCGCGGGATACCTCCTTGTCCCAGGATCGCGCCGAGGCTCATGAGGTAGTCGGCCCAGAAGTAGCTTGAGCGGTTTTCCTCGTCGGCGTCAGTCAAAGGGGCTGGATCGTTGCGGAGACGCTCAACGCCCGAGACCCCGGTGGACCCTGACGTGGCGGTTCCGTGAACTGCAAAGGTGCGAATCGTGGAAAGGTGAACCTGGTCCTCTGCCGTCAACTCGGGCCAGATGGACAGAATGAGGTCGTCAGCAGGGTGGACGAAGTTGCTTCCCTTGAGCCAACTCAGGGCAGGAACGATCCCGTACTTGTTGAACGGCAGGGCCAGATCGGGCCAAACGCCCTTTGCGTCCATGTTTGTCACGTCTCGTGACTTGCGAGAGGTGGCTTTCGAGAAGTCCTTTTCCAGAATGTCCAACACAAGAGGCAACAGCGTGTAGTCGGGATCTCCAAACCGGAGGCTATCGCTGGCAGTAATCTCGGCAGGAAACAGTTCGATCCTTTCCGTAGAGGAAAGAGAGCCTTCAAAGAAGCCCTCTCCTCCGTTCAACTGGTCGGCTGCTTCGAGGATGCGGCCGTAGAGGTCAAAGAAGCCAAACACCTCCAGCTGGTCCAGGGCTAAAGTGGCCGACTCGTCGAACTCAGACTCGGCTTCCAATGCGTTTATCCGGTTCACCACAGAGGCTAGAGCCTTGAACAGATTGAACAGGGCAATGTTTGCATCTCCCCAGTACCGGGGCCGATGGATCTCCATCTCCTGCGGCACACCTCCGATCACGACCTTCTTCTTGAAGGCCATGGGATCGGGCCGGAAGGTACGGAGAGACTCGGGGTTCTCGATGGCTTTCTTGAAGATGCCTCGGATGCGGGACAAGGAGCTCTTGAGGAAGTTCAGAGAGCGTCTGACTCCTTCGATCTTTGCGAGAACCTTCTTGTCGTCTTGCCCGAGACAAACCTTGAGCCCATCTGCCTGATTTCCCTTCTGCTCCGCCAGAGCACGCTCCAGCTGGATGGGGACATTCACCTTGGTCCAAGAGAAGAAAGGACTAGAGCTCTTGTCCTTGAGCCAAACGCTGATTTCATTTCCAGCGATTCGCACGTTGCGTCCCGAAACGACTTCGGTCGCAGGCCGTTTGAGGACGAGGAAAGTCCCTGTTCGAGTTTGAGCGAGCACCCTTCCGGACTTGATGAGGGAGGTGGCGGCTTCTTCGCTCAGGGACGTGTTCTGCTGGATGATCTCCACCAAAGGCGCGTCAAAGTCTACCCGGAACATCTTGTCAGGAGCCACAACGACGGTGGGATCGGTAACGATCTGGGGTCGCTTGCCTGACTTGACCGAGACCGCGCCCGAGACCACCAACGCCTCTGCGATGGCAGGATCTGCCCCGAGAGACTGCACCAGGGCTTCGGAGAGAGTAGACACCTTCGTTGGGGTGATCCTGCGGTAGTCGTAGGGCTTGAACCGAGAGAACTTCTCCTGGTTGGGAGATCTACGGCGGATCTCCATGTAGTGAACCAGCTGGCCCCTGTCGGAGTCGTAGAAGGAGTAGCTGATGTTCGGATCTGGCGCTGCCCCTGGGCCCCCTGACTTGCGCTGGGGGCCGATCAGCTCGGGACGAGCCCTCGTTCCCCGGTTGATGACGCCCTTGGTCTTCTTGAGGCGAATGTACTGACTGGCCCTCGACGTGACAGGAGCGACGGAGAAGTAAGGGCTGTGAGCAGCACGCTTCTCGTACTCGCTGAAGGCATCTCGGAGGCGAGCCAAATCCTTCGGGGTGAAGCCACGGATCTGGAACGAGTCGCCCCTTTGGATGTAGAACTTGGACAGTTCGCCGCTATCTACCTGCTCGAACGTCTTTTGGTTCTTCTTGCGCACGAACAGCTGGAGCTGCGACAGGTATTCCTTCTGCTTCTCGCTGAGCCTGACGCCAAGAGACGTGCCTGAGAGCTGGTTTTCAAGGAACTTGATCCTGTCCTCGATCTCGACCAGCTCGGCATTGGCTTGCTCGGGAATGACTGCTGGAACGGGAGAGAGTTCCTTGAGGCGCTCGATCCGGTATGAAATCTCCTTGGCTCGACTTGCCGCGTCTGCCGTGTATCCACCCTTGGCGATCCGCTCTTCCAGTTCCTTGAGCTCCTTCTGGAGTGCCCCCAGAACCATCTCCGTGGCTGCATTCCTGGCTTCCTGCTGCCAGAGAGGAAACTGATCCCTTGAGATTTCCTTCGGAGGACGAGCTCGGGCAGCCAGAGAAAGTACTTCGCGCACCAAGGCGATCCGGACAGACAGGTCGTGCTGCCGCTCTGAGAGTAAGTTGAGCTCTTCTCTGAGCGGGCCCGCCTGGTCCTCTTGCCTCAGTCCCTGCTGGGTGATGAAGTCCAGAAGTACGTCTTTTGCTCGAATGCCGCTTTTCGCCGTCTTCTCGACGAAGGTCTTCCGGGAGATCGACTTCTTGTCTTTCTCGCCGTCTCCTTCGCCCCCTTCTGCCATAGCGATGACATCGTCCCAGGTGATGAACTTCACCAGGGCGCGAGAGCGATTGTCCACGATGAGGTAGTACGCCACCCCGTCAATCGGATTTCCGCAGTAGTCGCTTCTGTCAGGAGAAAGTCGAGGAGGATCGGGTCGAGCGAAATACCCCGCTCCCGTGTAGCGAATGCTGTCCGCCACGGACTCCAGAGTGGACTTGCGGCTGGAAGGCAGAGGAGCCGCAGACCGCTTCAGCGCAGATTCGATCTCCTTGAGCCGCTTCTGCCGCTCCTGCTGTGCCGCTTTGGCCTTTTGCTTGGCTTCTTCTTTGGCCCGTTGTTTCTCGGCGAGAAGCTCCTCGGGAGAGACCTTTTTCTTGTCCTCCTTGCGAGCTTCCCGTTCGGCCTCTCGTTGAGCCCTGAGAAGATCGGCGTTGAGGTCCTTCCAGGCTTTCGCAATCTCTTCTTTGCTCTTGCCCCGATTCTCGGCCGAGTGGAAGAAATCGTACCAAGCCTCGTAGTTCGTCTTTGCTGGATCGAACGGATAGGGCTCGAAGTTCTCTTGCCAAACCGAAGAGGCTTCCCGGAGGCGACTTAAAAGAAGCCTCTCCACTGACTTTCCAGGTCGGTACCCAGTAGACGGATGGTGAAACAGAGAGAACGTGATGTCATCTTTCTTTAGGTTTTTCGCAAACTGCGCCAGGGCGGCCGGGTCATTCAGAACGGATCTGGGGGCGAGCTCCTTGGCGATTTCGAGCCTTTCTTCTTTTGCCGCCTTGTCGACGGCCTCCAGCACAACTGAAAAGTTTTCTTTGTAGAGACTTTCCGGCAGGGAGGTTTTCATCTCTCTCATCTGGCGGGGAGAGAACTGTGCTCCACCCACGGCACTTGCCGGATAGAAGGGAACGGACCTAGAAAGAACGTCCAGCTCTTTCTCCTGCTCTTCCGTCAGATAACCTTCGTGAGGACTGGGAGTCCACTTTCCTGCCCGGGTGGCCTCCAAGTCCGTGTTCATGTAGTGGGGCAAGACAACCGGGTGAGCAAGGAAGGACCGCAGGTCAGGATAGGGGATTTCTTTGAAGGCTGTGCTGATCGGCAGCCCGAGCAAGTCTTCCAGCTGTTCCCTCTTCTCCTGCTTTTTACGGTCCTTGGCGGTCTTCCTCTGCTGCTCCCGTGCTTCGGCCTGCTTTACCGTAAGAGGCGTCAACCTCCTCTTGTAGGGGCTCACAATCGACGCGGCGA
>Ga0180432_10011559_pt1 | contig 10386 bp, 7 predicted proteins | sample SS_ome_10_FD_132414 | JGI IMG/M metagenome (GOLD analysis project Ga0180432, IMG submission 132414) | Hypersaline lake sediment archaeal communities from the Salton Sea, California, USA - SS_1_MS_2 metaG | ecosystem: Environmental > Aquatic > Non-marine Saline and Alkaline > Hypersaline >...
CATCATTCACATCTTCAATAGAATCATAGATGATGTAAAAAGAAATCTGGCCCATGTGTCGGTCATCTGATATAAATTGTCGGACAAAAACCTCCGGTGTATTGGCAAGGATTAAATCGATTTCATCCGGGTCAGGAAGCTCTCCATATGACTGCTCGGAAATAAGCGTAACCGGGCTGTCCGATCCCGCAACAATCCTTTTTCCAAAATCTTCCGCTTCTTCAATCAGTCCATATTTAGCGACCATTTTACTCTGATATTCTTGCATCCATTCCAGAACTGATGGATCTGTAACATCATCCGCTGTGATCGTAAATCTTAATTGTCCCATATATCCCTGTACTTCTCGAAGTTCCTCAATATCATCCAGAACATCGGAGCCTTGAGGCATCAGATTCTCTAAATCACTGTTTGTTGGAAGCCACCGATCAACTACACCTCCAGCCACCGCGGCTGTGACTGCCAGTATCACAAGAGGCAAAGGAATCCGAAGCGCAATTCTAGCGAGGAAGGAAAGTGATAACTCCATATAATGTGTGGCAGCTTTTGCTGCCTTGCCCAGACTTATAGTACGCAGATGTCGCTCGTGAACGTTGATAATACTATTCAGAGTGAAGAACGCTAACCCGTAGGATATGAGCATACCAAAAGCAAGCATTAGCCCGAAATCACGGATCATCGGAACTTCAGATATATATAATGTGATGAAACCTATTAACGTAGACACAAGGGCAATACCCACCGACGGCCACATTCTTGCAGTCGATATTGTAAGGGCTTCATCAACAGATCCTGTTTTGGCCGCCTCTTCCTGATAGCGTCTGTGGAACTGGATAGAGTAGTCAATACCCAGCCCGATGAGTATAGGAAGCACCGCCATGGTAGCCATTGATAGTGGCACACTCAAGTACCCCATGATACCAAAAGTCCATAGAGTAGCGATTCCTGCCATTAGAAGAGCCAGCAGATTCCATCGAACCCTGAATGAAACAAGGAGGATAAATCCCATTACCGCTACGGACATTATCAACAGCTTTGTCATATCGTTCCCGATGGCATTACTGATTTCATCCATCATCTTAAGATCACCGGTTATAGCAATCTCGACGTTCGATATGAGATTTTGATCACTGGAGAAAAATAACTGGATATCGCCTAATAGTTCTAGCGATGTCTCATGATCATTACTTCCCGCTGCTGTAATAGTCATTAGGGCATGTTCATCGTCCGGTACCAGTTTTGCCATTTCAGGTCGCATGGTATCTGATGAATTTCCGATAATAGCATTGATGAGTTCCGGATTATTCCATTCAATACTGTACCCTATCTTATCTGCTACTTCAGCCGCCTCTTTCAAAATGGTGACCGGACTGAGAACAGAATGCACACGCATATCATTTTGGGAAGAGAATGTAGTATCAAATGAATCGAGAACTGTCAGACTCTCAGGAGCAAAGATATCATTAAGCGGACCTTTCAGGACAACAACAATTGGATCTTCGCCGAATTCAGCTTCCAGTTGCCTGGTATTTTCAAAGACACTGGAATTCGTAGAGACAAGCGTATCGAAACCACCTTTAGTTTCAAGGAGACCGATTCCGGGCACCAGAAATACGGTAATACCTATTGCTAAAATGATAAAAAGCCATGAGCTCCGAATAATAAATCGAGCTAAAGTGAAAGGAAAAAGCAGCAGTTTAACAGGCAATTTCCACATATGATCTGTCCCCAGTTATTTTACCACCTCTGGCGTTAGAGTTGGCATGAAAACTGGCTGGATGGTCTCAGGGGCAGGTCAGTCAAAGTTTAGCACTTTGTCTGGATCAGTAGAAAAATATCTCGATTCTCCCCAATTTGTAATATTTTGAAACGCTTTCGTCATGTAAACAGTAACGATCTTCTATCAAAATATAACTGAGCGCATGATATATGAAAGGGTTTTTATATGGGGAATATATCTGAGGGTTGTGTTAAATTATCAACCAAGAGGAGGTGAATACGAAATATCGAGAACATTTTCACGAATGGTAAATACCTTCTTGGTAATTAACTAACTAAAGGAGGGCCTGTGACAAACATACGCTATTTGCTAATACCATTTGTCATTATTCTGCTTGCGATGGCGCTTTTTGCATGTGATGATGACGAATCTCCCAATCCGTTAGCACAACCGACACAAACACCAAAAGCCACTGAACCGGAAGAGCCCGTGCAGGATATCGTCGATATCGCCGTCGCCGACGGAAGATTTGAAACCCTCGTGGCAGCCCTGCAAGCAGCCGATCTGGTCGATACCCTCAAAGGCGACGGACCATTCACCGTATTTGCGCCCACCGATGACGCCTTCAACATGCTGCCCGAAGGCACGGTGGCGGGGCTATTGGCAGACATCCCTGCGCTCACAGATATCCTGCTCTATCACGTCGTTTCAGGTAAGGTGATGGCTATCGATGTCTTTGGGCTGACCTCGGCCACCACCGTTCAGGGGCAAGATGTGAACATCCGAGTCGAAGGCGGCAATGTTTACATCGATGACGCCATGGTCGTCATCACCGATATCGAAGCTTCCAACGGGGTCATTCACGTGATCGATTCGGTGCTCATCCCCATGGAAGAGATGGCTAATGATTTTGTTGATATCGCCGTCGCCGACGGAAGATTTGAAACCCTCGTGGCAGCCTTGCAAGCAGCCGGTCTGGTCGATACCCTCAAAGGCGACGGACCATTCACCGTATTTGCTCCCACCGATGCCGCCTTCAACATGCTGCCCGAAGGCACGGTGGCAGGGCTATTGGCAGACATCCCTGCGCTCACAGATATCCTGCTCTATCACGTCGTTTCAGGTAAGGTGATGGCTGCTGATGTCGTCGGTCTGACCTCGGCCACCACCGTTCAGGGACAGGATGTGAGCATCCGAGTCGAAGGCGGCAATGTTTACATCGATGATGCCATGGTCGTCATCACCGATATCGAAGCTTCCAACGGGGTCATTCATGTGATCGATTCGGTGCTGATCCCAAGCACTTAAGCACTGACTCCTTCGCAATCAAAAGTGGTTCGGGGTGATTCGATCGCCCCAATGGAATTTCAAGCCAGCTACAAAAAATCGCGGTCCGAAAAACAAATGGGGTATGCCATGACAAATGGATCGGAACAAGGATGGGTCTGGGTTAAAGATAACGCCGGCAACCACTTTGTCTGCCAGATCGAAGAATATCTCAAATATTGCATGAGCGATGCGACCATGGGCGTCAATATTGGCGATTAGCCGTCAGGGCCTATCCGGGTCGTTTCTGGGTTGGGGGCATTTGAACTCATTCGGATGCCCCCAACCTGCTATGTCCGATCAATATGCACTGAAGGAGGTATGATTTGGAACTTAAAGAATACTTCGATAATAGCAACGGTCATGGCATATTAGCCACAGCCGACGCGTCCGGCAACGTCGATGCCGCCATGTACGCGCGTCCTCACTTCATGGAAGATGATACACTAGCGTTCATCATGGCCGAACGGCTGACCCATGCGAATCTCCAGAGCAATCCCAAGGCCGCGTATCTGTTCATAGAATCAGGGGCGGGATATACCGGCAGGCGTCTCTATTTGACCAAGGTTCGCGAAGTAGAGGATGATGGGTTGATTTCAGAAATATGCCGACGGTGTGATTATTCAATGTATCAGGATAACTTGACCCGTCACGTTGTTTTCTTTAAACTGGATTGCGAACTACCGCTGGTGGGATCGGGAAATTAATATCAGAGCAAACTATCCAACCGGATAAGGAGAGACTGAATGGAATATGAAAGTATATTCATTAAACTGAGGAAATACAATCTGGCAATGGGTGCTATTCATCTGGTTCAAGGTATACTCATGATCATCTTGAGTAGTGATTATGCAGTACCCATACGCAGCTCATTCCTGAACTATTTTCCCGAAACCGATACGCTGAAGGCCATTACCGAGGATATCGTCGAAATCCAGATGGGGCCGCTGGTGGCCGGATTTCTATTCATGTCCGCCATCGCCCATTTCACTGTGGCTTCCCCATGGGTTTTTGGCTGGTACGTGAACAACCTGAAACGCGGGATCAATTACGCCCGATGGTACGAGTATGCCTTCAGCGCTTCGCTGATGATCATCCTGATCGCCATGCTCAGCGGCGTCTACGATATCGTATCGCTGATCGGACTCTTTTCACTGGTAGCGGTAATGAACCTGTTCGGCCTGATGATGGAAGTTCACAATCAGACCACCGAAAAGACCAACTGGACATCATTCTATTTCGGCTGCTTTGCGGGAATCGTCCCGTGGATAGCCGTTTTCATCTACTTCCAGGGATCGGCCAATAGTGGGGAAATGCCCACGTTCGTGTATTTCATCATGGGATCTCTGTTCGTATTGTTCAATATGTTCGCCATCAACATGGTTCTGCAATACAAAAAGATTGGGAAATGGAAGGATTATCTTTTCGGGGAATCGATGTATATTCTGTTGAGTCTGGTCGCCAAGTCGGCGCTGGCCTGGCAGGTATTCGGCGGCACGCTGGCCCGATCGGATTATTAAACTTTGAGGGAGACAAAATGAATGTACAAAAACTTTCGGATGATGCCTGTTTAGTAGACATGCCCACCAAATTAACCGATCCAGATGAACAGCCATTACTAAATGCCTGTGCTCCGTCTGGCCGGGATCAAATGCACCATATCATTCTCGATTTCGGGCCTGTTGAACATTTCAACGGATTAGGCGCCAGCATGCTGGTAAAACTCGATGCACTCGCTAGAAACCGGGGACAAATGGTTATGGCCAGTCGCGTCAATAATCATTACAATGAAGTACTCACCTTAACCGGTCTTGACCAGCGTATAAAAACTCACGCACGTATTGAGGATGCATTGTCGGCCCTCGGGATCGAAGCAAGTGACGACATACAGATATCGCCATTAGCATCAAGCAGCGGTGATTCCTCAAACTGGGCAAGCCCGGTCGCCAAACTGAAAGCACCACCATTTCCTCCCGAAGCATGGAATCGAAACGTCAACGGAAGACGTGCCGTTGGTCCAGTGAACGGCTTTGGGCAATTATGGCAAAAGCTGTATCGATTGCGCGTAAGCGACCCGAGTATTACGCCAGAACAGGCGATTCTGGTAATGAAGGAAAACTTCCCTTCGTTGCAGCCGGAGTTTAATCGGTTCTATCCTTCGGCGGCAGGTATCCAGCCGGGGGAGATCGTGGCTATCGATTCGTCAACGCCAGGCGGACCGGTTTCCACCGGTGTCATGGTCCTTTACGCAGACGAAGTTTCATTTACCTTCATCACGCCTCAGGGACATCCGGAATCCGGCTGGGTAACCTTCAGTTCATATCGATCCGGTGATCGCACAGTTGTTCAAATACTGGGACTGGCCCGGGCCAACGATCCCGTATATGAGGCCGCTTTCCGTGCTGTCGGGTCTAAAATACAGATAAAAATATGGACCCACGTGTTGACCTCTCTGGCAAATCATCTCGGAGTTCCTCCAGATATCTCTGTGGAGCCGACATGTGTAGATCGCCGCATGCAATGGTCAGAAGCAAAAAACGTTTGGTACAACGCGCAGATACGAACGCTCCTGTATATACCAATGCGGGGATTGGGATGGCCGCAGCGACGGCGTCGGCGGAGAGCGTATGCCTGATAGCCCCCGAACTGATGCAGTTATCATCGGTTCCGGACCCAACGGGCTGGCCGCAGCCATCGTACTTGCTTCAGAAGGCTTATCCGTCCTTCTGATAGAAGGCGATGAAACGGTTGGGGGTGGGATGCGTACGCGTGAACTGACACTGCCCGGCTTTGCGCATGATGTTTGTTCCGCTGTTCACCCTTTGAGTATCTCCTCGCCGTTTTTTCAATCGCTCGATCTTCAAGCCCATGGCGTGGAATGGATTCAGCCACCGATCGCGCTTGCACATCCTTTTGATGACGGGACAGTCGCTAATATTAAAGCGATTCACGGCGTTGACGGGATCGATGATGATACCGCTACGTGGAACGCAATGTACGATCATCTCACCGAGCATTGGACCGAATTGATCGATGACCTGCTGCGACCTATCTCTATCCCTCACCACCCATTTCTGACCGTTCGCTTTGGCAAGGAAGCGATTCGTTCGGCTGAAAAACTTGCAACAGGTCGTTTCAAAGGCAAGAAAGCCAGGGCGCTGTTCGGTGGAATATCGGCCCATTCTATCATGCCGTTACATCAATCAGGAACCGCAGCCTTCGGACTGATGCTGGGAACCGCCGCCCAGGCTGTCGGCTGGCCTATCGTGAAAAACGGATCGCAACGCATTGCCGATGCTTTAACAGATATTTTCCTTTCGCTGGGCGGACGAATCCAGACCGGCACGCATGTCAGTTCGATTGAGCAATTACCGAAGGCGAGGATCGTTATCTTTGATCTCAACCCCAAACAGATAGCGGATATTCTGGGGCCACATTTATCAAATCGTTATCGCAATCGATTGGTGAATCATCGATACGGCCCGGGGATATTCAAATGCGATTGGGCGCTCGACGGCCCGATCCCCTGGCAAACAGAAGAATGCCTTCGGGCGGGCACTATCCATCTAGGCGATTCGCTTGCGGAAATCGCCGCTTCCGAGAAGTCAGCATGGGATGGCAAAATCGTCGAACGACCTTTTACAATTCTGGCTCAACAAAGTCTGTTCGATACTACACGCGCTCCAGCAGGCAAACATACAGCCTGGGCCTATTGCCATGTGCCCAACGGCTCCGATGTCGATATGACCGATCGGATCGAGGCACAGATCGAACGCTTCGCCCCCGGATTTCGGGAACGGATTCTGGCACGACACACTATGACACCGTTTGATCTCGAGGCCTATAATCCGAATTACGTCGGCGGCGATATCGGCGGGGGGGAGCAGAATCTCCGGCGTATGTTACTACATCCCCTGAGACGATGGAAGGCCTATTCCATCCCCGTCAAAGGAATGTATATTTGCTCGTCCTCCATGCCGCCGGGCGGAGGCGTTCACGGCATGTGCGGGTATTACGCAGCACACATGGCGCTTAAGGACATTTGCCATTAGGGGTATTAGCCCAGCCGATCATTTTCGCGAGCCACTGCCACGGCTTTCAGGGCGCTCGCTTCCTTATCTTTAATCTCCAGCATCACATCGAAATCGCAATCTTTCGTTTGAACTAGAAACCGGGCGAAATCCCCCAGATCGATCGATTCCGCATGATTGCCTTTACGATTCCCCACTGCCTGTGAAATGTAATCAGCCATCGGCAAGCCATCGGTAGCAGTCCAGGTTGCCGATACTTTTCGCACCGCCTCCGAAATGCTCTCCCCCGAATTATTCAGTTGATGGTGAAACGTATCGAACAGAACCGGTATGCCACTTCCCCGGCTTATACTCAGGCAGTCGGAAAGCGTGTAGAGACGATCGTCGTTTTCGATAACCAATCGATTGCGTATTTGTTTGGGAAGCTGTGCATAGCGTTCGATGAATCGATTCATACTTTCGGGTTTGTTCCCGTAAACGCCCCCAACATGAATCTGAATTTTGGCCGAACTATTGAGATGCATGGCATCCAGTACCATCGCATGATATTCGAGTTCGGCAACGGTCCGTTTGGAAACATCGGGGTTTTTGGTATTGATGACGTTGAACTGATCCGGGTGCATGGAAATTCGGATATCATGGCTTCGAATGAACTTACCGATTTCGGTAAATGTGCTGGCGAAGAATCCTTTCCAGTCGAATCTGTTGACCGGATGGGATGCGAATGGGACAAGATCGGACGTAATTCGAAAAAAACGGATATCTTGATCGATGTTGAATCGGAGGATTTCAAGCAAGCAATCGAGGTTGTTTTGAACCGTCTCGATGAGCCGATCTTCGGAGTAGGATTTCAGCCGAAAGGTTCGATCCGATTTACACCCAATGGTCCGGTTGATGCACGGGTATCCGATCTTCATCGCACGATCAACCCGGTTTGATCACTTCGGTCGAATCGAAACGGGCCAGCAGGTATTCTTTGACTTCGATCTTCAACAACGCCACTTTGCCATCCTTCAGAAAAGCTCCGAGATACGGATGCCGGTTCAAATAGCTATCCGCCCAGCGATCCATTTCATCGGCACTGAGTTCTTGGGCCGATCCTTTCGCAGTAACGGCCACGGCTTGCTTGAAGTCGGCTTCCCCATTGGATCGGTTATCGATCAGCATGGCAACCAGCGGATTCTTCACGATATCCTGAAATTTCCGCGTATCTCTTCTGGTGGCGAACAGCAGATGTTTCAAATCGTCCGCGTATGCGAACGCCACCAGACAGCTATGAGGCTGGCCTTCGCTTTCGGTAGCCAGCACCGCCAGACTCTGGGATCGGAACAGGTAGGTCAGCGATTTGAGTTCGTCCATATTTTTCTCCGTGCGTGAGTCATGATGCAATAGGCAGATACAGTTTGTCAACAGGGAGAACACCATCTCGATTTTTGAAAACACCCCGTTACCCGTGATATAGTGAAGTTTGAAGGTGTTTTCGAAAGGTAGCTTATTCAAACAGGTGATTGTGCTCACACTCGTTTTGAGCCTGGTTTCGATCCCGTTTACCGGAAAAAATCAGCGCCGAAGATGACGAATTATATCAAGTGCAAAATGCAGATGGTGCTATTGTTACCATTACCGATGTTCTACCTTCTATCAATGTGACAAAAACTGCCAGCCCGACAAGTGTGTGGGAACCCGGCGGGACTGTCACCTTTTCTCTCTTTATTGAGAACCTGTCCACTGTAGAAGGCTTCATCATCCAGGGCGGTCAGGCCGATTCCGGCGGTGGTATCTACGATTGCGGTAGATATCTATGTTGAACTTCAGGGTGATAACCGCCCAGCAGTCGGCTGGGAAGTGCCGATCAACGTTGGTTTCTACCCGTCGAACAGCCCGAATAACTGGCTCTTGAATCCGGCTTCTGCTGCCTATTATTTCAGCGGCACCACGTCTCTATCCACCTACGGGGGTGGCACGCGTGCTTACTTCTTGTGCCCTGATCCAATTGCACCCGGCACTTACGATATCACCGCGGACAGTATCACTACGCTGATGAATGTGAAGAGGAACGTGGGGATTTGGTAGCAACCTGACGCAAACAGCTAACCTATAAAGGGAGGGCACTGGTATCAGTGGCCCCCCTTTTTATTATCAAAATTGGAGACCACTACTTTCTTGCAAAGCAGTGCTCAGTCCAAGTCTAACATATTAACTGGACCAGTTTTTTGGGGGCAGGTCACATCCAGCCAGTTTTCATCCCATCTCTAACATTGGGGGTGGTACAATAACTGAGGACAAGTCAATTATTCGCAATCTCAATATTGGTTTCAAATATGAGCAATATCACACTTATTGCAACGGCAGCATTCGGACTGGAAAAGGTTGTGAAACTTGAAGTAGAAGCTATGGGTTTCAGAATTACGAAAGTTTCTGATGGACAAATAGAGTTCGAAGCGACACTGGATGATATACCCAAAGTGAATCTATGGCTGAGATGTGCAGATAGAGTCCTTCTCAAGTTTGGGGAATTTGAAGCACTCACCTTTGATGATCTCTTTGAAAAGACCAAAGCACTGGCTTGGGAAGATTTCATCACTATGGATGGTAAATTCACAGTAAGTGGAAAAGCTGTGAAATCAATTTTAGGTAGTATTAGGGCATGTCAGTCCATTGTTAAAAAAGCTGTGGTCGAAAGATTGAAGGAAAAATACGATACAGACTGGTTTGAAGAAACCGGGCCGGAATTCCCAATACTTGTATCTATGTTAAGAGATGTTGCGCTTCTTACAATCGATACTTCCGGGATTGGACTTCATAAACGTGGGTACAGGGAGAAAGCCGTTGAAGCTCCACTCAAAGAAACGCTTGCTGCAGCACTCGTTCGTCTCAGTTTTTGGAGGCAGGATCGATTGCTGATTGATCCCATGTGTGGTTCCGGGACAATACTGATTGAAGCCGCAATGATTGCACGGAATATTGCACCAGGTTTAAAGAGGAAGTTTGTTTCTGAAAAATGGCCGGTTATAAGCGAATCAGCTTGGCTCGAAGCCAGGCTTTCTGCAGCTAACGCAATCAATCCTGATCACTCACTCCAGATATTTGGCTATGATGTTGATAGTACGAGCATAGAAGCATGTAAGACTAATGCCAGAAATGCCGGAGTTGAAGACGATATTGTATTTGAACCGAAAGATATAAAGGAACTTTGGATAGATAAACAGTATGGAATAGTAATATCAAATCCCCCGTATGGTAAAAGAATGGCTGAGTTCAAGGAGATTAATGATATATACATTTCCTTTCATAAAACATTTAAAAAGA
>Ga0180432_10011560_pt1 | contig 10385 bp, 6 predicted proteins | sample SS_ome_10_FD_132414 | JGI IMG/M metagenome (GOLD analysis project Ga0180432, IMG submission 132414) | Hypersaline lake sediment archaeal communities from the Salton Sea, California, USA - SS_1_MS_2 metaG | ecosystem: Environmental > Aquatic > Non-marine Saline and Alkaline > Hypersaline >...
AGGCCCATCTCCTCTACCTCTCCCTTCACACTCGCGGACATCAGATACCCGAATGTCGGACCGGCCAGCACATAAGGACGAATACGGTCGCCCATACTCGCCTTGATGAGTATCGGCACTTCGATGTATTCCGCCTTTATATCGAATTCTGGATCGGAATCCGAATGTATAAGAGTGCCCCCTTTCTGCATATACTTGGGCTCCACCTGGATGGCCATATAATCGTTCAAAGTCACTCCGAATACCACGCCAAAGCCGTATAACGTGCGTGCGCCCACTTCCTGTTCTTCTCCATCCCCCACGATATCCAAATCGGCAAAATTCAATCCACCCATAAGTCCCCCGTAGAATTTCTGAGCATGGGACGGAAGGCTCATGCCCAGGGAGATGATGATGACAACAGCAACAAACAGCTTTTTCATGATAAGCTCCTTTCCTATCGTTTTTGTTAATGAGACCTTAGCCTTGTGGTTCGGCTTGATCCCCACACCGTATCCAAGCAACGTCCATGCCAGAGGATGCTTGCAAACCACAAGACATCTAATTTACTGTTTTATATATATTTGAGATTGAGGTGTCAGACTGAATCATTGGAAGCGAAAAAGGAAGAAAAAGCGGAATTGCGGAATTTTTCCGCGGAAGACAAACGTAGAAAACAGGCACTCGACGATAGAAACCTCCCGGTTACTCAATCAACCGAGAGGTTTCCGTTCCATGTCACTATACTTCTTTTTTATTCGTACAAGGATAATTCTCCTAAGAAGTTGAGTACGATGGCGTTGAATTCCTCCGGCTTCTCCATGTTGACCATATGGGCAACGCCGGGTACGATGACTTTCTTTGCACCGGACACGCTCTTTTCGATCCTGTCCACGATGTCCAGGATGTCGGGCATGTCCAGTTCTCCCACAACGGCCAGAGTGGGCGCTTGAATCTCGCCGAGTCTGTCCACAGCGGGCGGAACCTGTTCTACCACCCTGCTCTGGGGATTCCAATGCTCGGCACTGTTCACAGCCATAGTCCTGACTTTAGCGCGTATCGTCGAATCCACTTCTGAGGGCTCTCGATGCGGCCCGTCGGTCCACCCCCTCTGAAAGTACTCGATGCCCATGTCGAGGTTGCCTTCCTGGAATGCCTTCTGCATGGGCACGTTGACCTCCTGGAGCTCCGGACTGTTGAAATTGTACCCACTCAATCCCGGAGCGGCCAGCACAAGCGCCGAGACTTTCTCGGGGTATTCCAGTGCAAAGTCCACGGCAATGCGTCCGCCCAACGACAGACCCATGATGACGGCCTTCTCGATACCCAGCTGCTCCATCACACGGTACAGGTCGTCATAATGCGTGAACGTGTCGGGCACGGCTCTGGACATCCCGTGATTGCGCACGTCGTACCGGATCACGCGGTATTGTTTTGAGAATAACTGAAACTGGTCGTCCCACATCCGGCGATCCAGGAGACCGCCGTGCAGCATAATCAGGGGGAGCCCCTCCCCCATCTCCTCGTAGTAGAGCCGGATTTTTCCCACGTCGAGGTATCCGCCCTTGGGAGCATCCACCGTCCCGCAGGTTTGGATGCAGAACGCCAGTAGAAGAACGGAAAAGAAGAAAAGACGATCTTTCATAAGCATACCTCCCTATTCATACGTATTTCGATCCGTCCCGAAAAAGCTTATTAAACGGGAACGATTGAATATTCGAAGCGGATGTCTAGATCGTTCAAAAACCTTCCGGTCTCAACGCTTCGATGAACGACGCATCCACCCAGTAAATGTCGGGATTGCCGTTTTGCGGCCGGTTGTGCATCGACAGAATCCCTTTGCGCGTCAGCTTCTCACCAACAAAATCGTCATCCTCCCTCGTCCTGGCAGACATAAAAAAGAAATACTTCCCGTCCAGGGAGACGTAGGGTGACCACTCCAGGCCTCCGGGTGTGTTGATCTGGCCTCCCAGATTGATGGGCTCGCTCCAGGTATCGCCCTTCGTGCGGAAACAGATATAATAATCCGTCGAGCCGTGGCTGTCCTCCCGACCGAACGTCGGAACGATCAGGTAATCCTCATCGGGTGCGATGAACGCGTTGAACTGATTTTGCGTGGAATTGACATGGGTACCCAGCTTTTCCGGTTCCGTAAACTGTCCTTCGACGAAGCGCGATCGATAGATAAAGTTGGATCGGGTCGTCTGACCGCCCCTCGTGAAATACAGCGTCCCGCCCCGCGTGAGGGACGGAAAAAACTCACCGTCATCGGTGTTGACGGGTGCGCCCAGATTAAACGGTACACTCCATCCCTCTGCCGTCCGGTCCATGACCCAGATGTCCCAATCTTCACCCGTTTCGTCGTCATCGGTATCCGGACGATTCGAGACGAAGAAAAATCGGCTTCCGTCAGGAGAGATGAAGGGTTCCAGGTCTCGATACCGAGGATCACCGGAAAATGCAGCGACCTCCGGCCTCGTCCACCGGCCATTCACCCGCTTCGTCACCATGATGACACTGTACGCATTGTTTCCCACGACTACACCAAAATAGAATTCTCTGCCATCGGGGGTTATGGCCACGTCCCGCTCGTAAAGCCCAGTGCACACGATTTCCGGGGCAAAAACCTGGGGCGTATCGCCTGGCGGCGTCTGACCCAAATACGGTCCCGTCAAATCGGGAAACGGTTTTTGTTGAACACAACCTCCCATTAATATCAGGGAGCACAGGATAATTCCGATAAACAATAATTTCTCTCTCATTTGAAAACTCCTCTTTATTTGAAGGCGTCGGACTTCAGGTCTTCTATCACACTCGCATCCATCCAAAAAATATCCTCCGTCCCCAGCCGGCTGCTGGCAAAGAAAAAATACCGACCGTCGGGACTGATACTGGGACAGTAGTCCCGGGCAAACGAATTGATTCTCGGCCCCATGTTCATGGCCTTGGTCCAAGAGCCGTCTTGCTTCCGATAACTGATGTACAGGTCGTGCTCCCCCAAACCTTTACCCCACCCGTGGGAGGTAAAAATGATGTAACTCTCATCGGAGGCCACGAATGCGTTGTACTCGGCTTCAGGTGTGTTGATATTCATCCCGAGCGATTCCGGTATCTTAAATTCTCCTTCCACATACCGGGAACGGTAGAGGTCGTTGTCGGAACCCGTAAAATACATGACCCAATCCCTGGTAAACGTCGGGTAAAACCCGCCTTCGAACGGGGAGCCCAGGAGTCGGGGTGTATCCCAGCCATCCTCATCTCTGCTGACAGTCCAGATTTCCCATGATTCGGCAGGGCCGTCGCCGCTTCGGGGCCGGTTGGAGATGAAGAACAGGCCTCTCCCGTCGGGGATGAAGCAAGCTTCAGCATCCAGATACTCGCCGGAAAACGGGGCCTTTTCAGGGGCCGTCCACCGGCCTTCCTCTCGGATCATGCCCATGATGTTCCACGATTGTCCTCGTGCCCACCGCGTAAAAAAGAATGTCTTTCCATCGGGAGAAAAGCTGATGTCACGCTCGTTCCCATCTCCAGTAGAGACGATTCCCGGCACGAAAAGTCGGGGTTCCGGGCCCGGCTCCGAAGGTGCCGGATACGGCTCTGTCAGCATAGGAAATTCCGCCGGTCGGTCATCGGCTCCCTTTTCTTTTAACAATCGGACGACGTCCGTGTGATCCCCAACCATCGCTAAATGAACGGCGGTCTCTCCTCCGTATCCCTCTATGTTGATATCCGTACCCTGGTCTATCAGGAGCGCGACGATATCTTTGTGTCCCCTCTTGGCTGCTTCATGGAGGGGCACCTCCCCATACACGTTTCTTGTATTGATGTTGATTCCTTTCCGGATGAGAAATCCGGCAAAATCTTTCAGGCCACCCCTGCACGCGGCATGCAGATACATGCTCCCATCACGTCCGGTATGATGAACATCACTCCATTCCTTCGTCAGGAACAGATCGACCACGGTCTGATGCCCGTTCTCCGCCGTATAAAAAAGCGGTGTTTTTCCGAAGCGATCTTCGTCGTCAAATTCCATCCCATGTTGGACGAGGAATTCCACGAGTTTGCGGTTTCCGTGGGTGCAGGCAAAATGCAGGGCTGTCCTTCCGCATACATCCTGCCAATCGATCTTCGCTCCTTTGGCAGTCAATGTCTTGACGACCTCCAGATGCCCCGCCTGGGCCGCTGTATGGAGGGGTGTGCCCTCTTCCTCATCCAGGGCATCCACATCGGCACCCTTCTCGACCAGGAATGCGACGACGTCCTCATGCCCTCTCATGACCGCATAGGTCAGAGGGGTCGCCCCTTGCACATTCTTCATACTCAGATCGAGACCTTTATCCATGAATAACGTCACGATGTCGAGCCGGCCGTTGAGGGCCGCGTAATGGAGTACCGTGGTGTTGACATTTGTCTTTGCCGTACAATCCGCTCCCTTCGAGAGGAGATAAAGGATCACATCTTCGTTGCCCGAGTTGACGGCAAAATGCAGAGGCGTCCGACCGGCTGCATCCTTGGCTTCCAGCCATTCGGGATGTGCTAAAAGAAGCCTCTTCACGCGCTCAAGATCTCCCTGATTCGCGGCATCGTGGATTTCTTCCCCCGTTAACAAGGCCGTCTGTACCATGATGACACATGCAAATATGAGTAGTACGTGTTTCCTTCGATTTACCATGTTACCTCCGTTGGAGAGATTCTAGTAATACGAACCATCACATCGTATAAAAAAACAATCCCCGTACAAAATAACGAATGCCGAACACGGCCAGCATCACACAGCTCACTCCGAAGAGCCAGCGTTTGTACGTGACGAGTTTCAAGGCCACGCTGCCCAGCAGGAAGCCCAGCAGGGGATAGAGCGACGAAGACACACTGAAGGTAAGCCCTATACCCGCTGCTTTGGGAAAAGAAGCATTCATGAGAAGCGGTACGAGAACCGTGAGCTTGCTGCATAATGTCCCTCCCCGGATCGATCCCAGCGTCATCCCCGCCAAGAAACCGCCCACCTTTTCTTTCTGGACGGATCGGCCACGTTTCACTCGTGCTTCACGGGTCAGTGGTTCGAACTCCGGCGCTTCTGCCGTGCAGAGGCGGGGATCATCGCCGCAGGCGGAGCAGGCGTCGCTGAATTCCGGATGCTGATGGGTCGGACAATCGGAGCAGTGACCGGAACAACCCCCATGTGGATCATCAGACCGATGCACCCGTGCCTTCTTCCAGGGGGGAACCCAGCCCAGGATGTGGATGGCCGCGAGAAAAGCCGAAAAACCCAGAAGGAAGACACCCGAAAGCAAGTTCAACACACCGCGTTCGAGTTTGATAATTTGACCGAACCATGCTGCCAAGACGGACAAGACGACGATGGCCAGGGCGCGACCCACGATATATCCCATGCATGTCGTCCGGTTCGTCGTCTGCAGGGAAAACACGAGCAGAACGCACAGCCACAGATTGCCGAAAGAAAAACCGAGAAGAAATGGAACAAGGTAGTCGTCCATGGAATGCCTATTCTGTTATGGATTCCCACGCCTGGTGAAACTCCCGAAGGCCACGCATCGCCAACTCGTTCACTATTTTTTTATCATCATTCATCATTCTAATTCATCATCCGAATATTTCCCAAATGATAAAGCGATCTTCATGCCGGGGAAAAAATACGAGGATGACATACGACAGTGCCCCATGCCCGACATGTTCCAACAGGAATCCACCGGAGGATAGAAATAAGCATGCCCGACTCGAATGCTTCCATCGAACGACCTTTATTAAGAGACCAACGGCTCGTCCATTCTTACAAATTCTTGGCTACCACGACTCTGAGTACTTCGGATGTTCCTTCACCTATCTCGTTGAGCTTGGCATTCCTGAAATACCGTTCCACAGGAAAGTCCTTGGTATACCCATAGCCGCCGTGGATTTGGATTGCATTCTTGCACACCCTCATGGCGATTTCCGACGCAAAATACTTGCATTGAGCGGCCTGCTTATGATAGGCTTTTCCTTGATCTTTTAGAAAAGCAGCATGATAAACCAGCCATCGGGCAGCCGATATTTCGGTATCCATGTCCGCGAGCATGAATTGTATGGCTTGCTGCGCGATCAATGGCTTGCCAAAGGCTGTGCGTTTTTCCGCGTATGCCAGCGCCGTCTCCATGGCGGCACGAGCCGTGCCCACGCTGATGGCTCCGACCCAGATACGTCCGTCGTTAAAAAGATGCATCGCCTGCTTGAAGCCTTCGCCTTCCTTGCCCAAAAGATGATGTTCCGGGACGCTGACGTTTTCCAGGAGGATCTCCGTCGTGTGGGAACCGCGAAGCCCCATCTTGTCTTCCTTTTTGCCGATAACGAATCCCTTCGTCCCGTCTTCGATGATGAAGAAGGAGAATCCCTTGACTCCGGCATTCGGGTCCGTCTTGACTCCCACCAGATAGGTTTTTGCCAACCCGCCGTTGGTCACGAAGACCTTGTGGCCGTTCAGGATGTAGCGATCTCCGCGTTTTACCGCCGTCGCCTGAATACCCGCCGCGTCTGATCCGGCCGTGGGCTCGGTCCACGAGACGGCTCCCATTGCCTGGCCGGAGCACAGGGCTGGCAGGAATCGGCGCTTCTGGGTGTCACTCCCGAATCGCTGAATGCCCTCGAGGCAGAGGTTATGAGCATCTAGCGTAAATGCAATGCTGGCACTGCCCCTGGACAACGCCTCCATACAGATCACGCCGCTAACGGCATCCGCCCCTGATCCTCCGTAGTCTTTTTCGCCGATCAATCCCCAGAGACCCTGTTGGGCCATTTTACCAAGGATATCCGGTTGGATGTGATTTTCCCGATCCATCCTGGCGTCATGAGGGGCGACTTCTCTGGCGTTGAATTCTTCCATCGACCTCTGGAGGATTTTTTGTGATTCGGTAAAATTGAAATTCATACTTCCTCCCTGAGTATCGAATTTTTATACAATGATTATAATCTTCCGATGGCCAACAGAACGGATGACGAAACACACTCCCATTCGTCGACACACGACGTTCGGAGTATCCATTCACACACCGGATCGAACATCGTTCGGGATCATTCCTGACCCGACACTTTCAACATACAAACATCCAGGAATCCACTGCCGGAACCATCCGTATGACCGAGAACGACGATATCCCCTCGTTCTGTGACCACGACGGCATTGCTCCCATCGGTCCCGGATCGGCCGAACGTCTTCTCCCAAATCACGTTTCCTTGCTCATCCAGTTTCGTCACAGAGATGTCGTTGTCGTACACGGCGTCGTTGCCCGGTATGGATTTGGTCGTACCGCAGACGATGAAACCGCCGTCTCCTGCCGGATACACCGAATTACCGTAATCGTAGAAGGGCTTCCTACCAAATCGACTCGACCAGGATTCTTCGCCATCAGCATCGGCCCGAACGACGTATACATCCAGAATATCCTGAGAGTCCGTGTAGCCCACGAGGACGGCTCCGCCATTCTCCGTCGGATGCATGGCCTTGCACCAGTCATACCCGTACCCCCGGGGCCCCGAATTACCGTAATGATGGGCCAGAATCTGAGTACCTTCAGCATCTAATTTCATCAAGTAGATATTGCCCGTCTTATCGCCGTAGCTGGTAGTGGTGGCACCGACGAGCAGACTGCCGTCGCTCAATGTATATACCGAATTACCCATATCCGACTGGGAACCGCCATACGTCCTGGACCACAATTCATTCCCGTCGGCATCGGTCTTGATCACGTAAATATCCTCATCCCCAGACCCGAAGGAATGCGTGAAGCCGCAGACCACAACGTGTCCATCGCCGGTTTGGCACACAGAGGTGCCCACATCCCAATGAGAGCCGCCGAACGTCTTCGCCCAGATCGTCTCCCGTTCAGGATCGATCTTTATCAGGTAAACATCTTTCGAACCCGACCCGAACGACGTGGTATACCCCACCACGAGATACCCATCGGCCACAGCCGTGCAGCCGTAACCGTACTCCGTACCGGCGCCACCGTATGCTCTGGACCAGCTCATGTTACCGTCGGAATCCGTCTTGATGACCAGAATATCCGCATCGCCCTTTCCCTGGGAAAACGTATAACCGGTTATGAGGTAGCCGCCGTCGTCCGTCTGGCAGAGACCATGGCCGCCATCAGCTTGCGGACCGCCCAACGTTCTCGCCCAGACCACATCCGCAGGACCAGCATCGTACGGATGGGAGAAAATAAATTCCCTTTTGGACATCTTCTTGGGTCCCGTCCTGTTCCGTCTGTTTTCCACAGCCGTTGCCAGTGCCTGGCCGATGCCCACACTGTATTGCTGCCCATTTGTAGCCGTGATCACAGGATCGTCGATAACCGGCGGATGCTTGACGCCTTCCCCTCCCAGGTATATCGCCCCCGCACGCTCGTACTCCTCCTGGAATCTCGGACTCCCCGTTATTTTCTTGTTCCGGATCACGTTTGCTGCAGCCAGAACGCGAACGCCAGCACACATGGCGAACACAGGGAGCCCGTCACTAGCAACTCTGGAGATCAAAGCCAAGGCGTCTGGACTCTTCAAGAGGTCGTCGAACGAGTTCGGTATTTTATAGTAGCTGCCCGTACCCGGCGGTATGACCAGACAGTCGTACCCTGAGAGGTCTGAAATGTCCGATACCTTCACATCCACGACGATGGGAGGCACGCCCCATTCGATGACCGGCGGGCAGGCCGTAATCGTATCCGTCACACCGGCATGGGTCACCTTCCAGCCGTACTGGTCCAAGACATCCCGGATGAGGAAATAATTCAATCCGTAATTCTTGCTCATCAGGAAAAGGGCGTTCACATCTTTGTCATCGGATTTCATGCCGCCCGTCCGGCAGGCCATCCTCCCCATCAGAACGGCCAATCCCATAAATAACAAAATCGTTACCCAACGCGTTTTCATGGGTATTCCCCTCTGTTCATTTGATGATACACTATTTATCGGAATCCTGGATTTTTACCAAACATACATCATAGCCTCCCCTGCCCCCGGAATTCGTTTGCCCCAGGACAACGATCTCCCCATCTTGCGTCACGAGAGCCGAGTTGGCCCAGTCGGATCGATAACCTCCGACGGTCCTTTCCCAAACGAGCTCACCGTTTCCGTCCATCTTGACGAGATAGATATCGTTGTTGTAGACGGTTTCCCCTTTCTTCGGCGCCTTGCGCAACGACTTGGTCATTCCTGCCAGGAGGATGTTGCCGTCGGTCATCTCGGCCACGCCGTTTCCGTACTGATAGAACGGCTGATCCCCGAACGTCTTGATCCAGACCTTGTTTCCCCAGGCGTCCGTTTTTACGACCACGGCGTCCATCAAGTCGTTGGTGTCCGAATACCCCGTGGCAACGATGCCGCCGTCGCGGGTGACAGTCACGGCCTTGCACCAGTCGAAGCCGTGTCCTATCTTGGGATCAGGGCCGAGAGCTTTCATCCATAGCATGCCGCCTTCCCCGTCCGTCCGCACCAGCCAAAAATCGGTGTTTTTCCCGCCGTAACTCAGACTGCTGGCGCCCATCACGCATCCACCATCGTCGGACATCCTGAAAAATCCGCCCATCTCAATCCGTTCGCCGCCGAACGTCCAGGATCCCAACTCATCGCCGTTCCGGTCGATCTTGAGTAGATACACATCCTCCTCACCTGCTCCGAAAGAATGGGTGAAGCCGCCGACGAAATACCGGCCGTCGGGACGCTCAGCCACCGACATTCCCACGTCCCAGCTCTCACCACCGTAGGTTTTGGACCAGATTTCCCGACCTTCGGGATCGATCTTGATCAGATAGACATCCTTCTGGCCCGCCCCGAAGGAGGTCGTGTAGCCCGTGATCAGATATCCGTCTTCCACGACAGCGCATCCGTTGCCGTATTCGGTTCCCGATCCTCCGAACGTCCGGGCCCAGACCATCCGTCCCTCGTCATCCGTCTTCACGACCAGGATATCCGCATCCCGCGATCCGGGTGCGAACGTATACCCCGTGACCAGGAATCCTCCGTCTGGGGTCTCGCAAAAGGCCCTGCCTCCGTCCGAACCCGGCCCGCCATACGTTCTCGCCCAGACGGATTCGCTGGGAGCAAAATTAACCTTACCTGCTTTGATGTGTCCGGCCGAGGGCGTTTTAGGCCCCCGCGACTGTTTCCCTTCGACGACGGTCGCAATGGCCTGACCGATGGCGACGTTGTATGTCTGTCCGCGGGCACCCGTGATGATGTTGCCCGAGATGAGTGGACCGTTGTCGTTCCTCTCATTGCCCACCCAGACTGCACCGGCCGCTCGGAATTCATCCTGGAACCGCGGTGCACCCACAACCTGCTTGTTTGCGATGACATCCGCCGCAGCCAGAACGCGGACTCCGGCACACATGGCGAACACGGCCAGCCCTTCATCCACGGCC
>Ga0180432_10011561_pt1 | contig 10385 bp, 12 predicted proteins | sample SS_ome_10_FD_132414 | JGI IMG/M metagenome (GOLD analysis project Ga0180432, IMG submission 132414) | Hypersaline lake sediment archaeal communities from the Salton Sea, California, USA - SS_1_MS_2 metaG | ecosystem: Environmental > Aquatic > Non-marine Saline and Alkaline > Hypersaline >...
ATTATTTTCTCCAGGCTTCCCTGTCTTTCTACAAAAGTATAGTCCACATCAAGGACTGGGACATCTATCTCCAGAATACTTCCAAGATGCATCGGAGTTCCTGATACCACTATCTCTGCATTGCTCTTCTTTATTGTCTCAATGAGCTCGTCTCTTTGCTTTCCATAGTAGCCCAAAGAAGGAACAACATCTCCCATGTGGTCGTATTTTTCATATGCTTCCTTGATGCTTCCAACAGCATGTGGCCTTGGATCGATAATATCTGCGCCACATCTTGCAGCATACTCGAATCCTGCACCGAATCTCATCCCTCCGTGAGTTACTGTAGGTCCATCCTCGATTACAAGGACTTTCTTTCCATAGATGTTTTTCTCCTCGATAGGAGAGAGCTCCATGTCGCTTTCAATAACTTCTGCCTTTGGATTTACCTTTTCTATGTTCTTTATGATCCTTCCGACATCAGTCGGATTCTCGCTTGTTTTGTTGATTATTATGACATCAGCTGCCCTGAAGTTTGTCTCTCCAGGGTAATACCACATCTCATTTCCGGGGCGAAGGGCATCTGTCATTGTAATATAAAGGTCTGGTTTGTAGAACGGAATGTCATTGTTTCCTCCATCCCAGATTATCACGTCTGCCTCTTTTTCCGCTTCCCTGAGAATGGCTCCATAATCGATTCCAGCAAATACTATCGCCCCATCCTTCAGGTGAGGCTCATACTCTTCCCTCTCTTCTATTGTGCAGTTGTGCAGATCAAGATCTTCAAGGGTTGCAAACCTCTGCACCTTTTGCTTTACAAGATCCCCATAAGGCATCGGGTGCCTGATAACTACAAATTTCACTCCTTTTTCTTTCAGTTTTTTTGTAATTGCCCGAGTCAGCGTGGTCTTTCCAACCCCTGTCCGAACTCCTGTGACTGCAATTATCTTTTTGCTGCTCTCGATCATGGTCTCCCTTGGCCCAAGAAGAACAAAGCTTGCGCCGCAGGCCTGCGCTCTGCATGCAAGATGCATCACATACTCGTGAGAGACATCTGAATAGGAGAAATAAACCTCATCGATTTTTTTCTCAGTAATGTGCTTCTCAAGGTCCTTTTCCTCGAAAATAGGAATGCCCTTTGGATACAATTCTCCTGCAAGCTCTGCAGGGTACTCCCTGTTTGCAATATTTGGAATCTGGGTTGCAGTGAATCCTACCACCTCGTAATTCTTGTTATTTCTAAAAAATACGTTGAAGTTGTGAAAATCCCTGCCGGCTGCTCCCAGTATAAGTACTTTTCTCATAAATTGCTTTTGATCAAATAGGTTTTTTATTCTATTCTGCAAAATCTGGATATGAGACTAGTTATCGCACTTGGCGGAAATGCTCTTCTGCCAAAAGGAGCAAAAGGTACTGCAGATGAGCAACTGGCTTCTGCAAAACAGGCTGTTATGCAGATGGAAGATACACTAAAGAATAACCAGGTGGTTCTGACCCACGGGAACGGGCCCCAGGTTGGAAGTCTTTTGCTGCAGCAGCAGGGTACAAAGGAAGTCCCGCAGATGCCACTTGATGTTTTGGATGCAATGACCCAGGGGCAGATAGGCTATTTTGTTGCAAGCGCCATCTCACTTACGGGCCTTCACTCTGCCACCCTCATTACAAGGGTTGTCGTTGATCCTGAAGATCCGGCATTTGCAAATCCGACCAAGCCAATCGGGCCTTTTTATGAGACTGCAGTCCGACCAAACATGAAAATGGATGCAGGGCGGGGCTACAGGCTTGTTGTCCCATCTCCCAAACCAGTCAAGATAAGAGAACATGATGCAATTTCTGCTCTTCTTGAAAAGGGATTTGTCGTAATAGCAGTTGGCGGAGGAGGAATTCCGATCAAGGAAAACGGGGAAGGCCTTGAGGCAGTAATAGACAAGGACCAGGCAACTTCCCTTCTTGCAAACCAGGTGGAATCCAATCTTCTTGTATTTGTAACTTCTGTCGATAACGTCTATCTTGACTTTGGAAAACCGACCCAGAGATCAATCTCACACACATCAGTTGACATCCTGAAAAAGTATCTGAAGGAAGGGCATTTTGCAGAAGGAAGCATGAAACCCAAGGTCGAGGCGGCAATCAAGTTTGTAGAAAACGGCGGCAAAAAAGCAATCATCTGCTCGATCAGCAATATCAAAGCAGCTTTGGATGGAAAGGCCGGAACTGCCATCTCAAAGTGATGGCATGCTTGGCAATATTATCGAGGCAATCGGAAATACTCCTCTGGTGAGAATCAATAAGCTGAATCCAAATCCAGACACTGCAATATATGCCAAACTTGAAGGGTTCAATCCAACAGGAAGCATAAAAGATCGCATTGCACTGAAGATGGTTGAACAGGCTGAAAAAAATGGGAATCTGACAAAAGGAAAAACCATAATTGAGCCTACTTCGGGAAATACTGGCGTTTCCCTTGCAATGATCGGAACTGTCAAGGGTTATGATGTCGAGATTGTCATGAGCAGTGCCGTTTCTCTTGAAAGGCGCCAGATGATCCGCGCATTTGGCGCAAAGGTAACTCTGACTGACAGTGATCTTGGAACCGACGGCGCAATAATAAAGGCAAAAGAACTGGTCAAAAACCATCCAGAAAAATATTTCATGCCGGATCAGTTCTCCAACGAGTATAACAAGCTGGCCCACTACAAGACTACTGCGGAAGAAATCTGGAAGCAGACTGATGGGAACGTGGATTATCTTGTCTCATCAATCGGAACATCCGGAACAATAATGGGAATCGGAAGATATCTTAAAGAAAAAAATCCGGATGTAAAGGTTGTCTGCGCGCATCCTGTCAGGGGCCATTATATCCAAGGGTTGAAGAATATGGAAGAGGCAATAGTGCCATCTATCTATGATCCTTCCAAGATTGACGAAACTGTCATGGTCGAGACTCATGCTGCCTTTGAAACTGCAAGGAAAATAGTGAGGACCGAGGGAATATTCATTGGAATGAGCAGCGGGGCTGCAATGTTTGCTGCCATCGAAACTTCAAGAAAAGCAGAATCCGGGAATATTGTCGTCATTTTTCCTGACCGCGGAGAGAAATATCTGAGCACTGGATTATTTGAAGTGGGTTAGACATCAAGTATTACAAATGCCTTCCATCCTTCTTCTGTTTTTTCAACCTTGTACATGTGCCAGCTCACTGCCTTGACATCTGTTATCCACTCGTGCTTCTCCTGGTCAAGTTCCTCTCCAACAAGATCTGCCTCAAGTGAATTTCCGGTTATCTTGATTGTATATTTGCTAAAAACGAGGCCTTCAGCATCTTTGTAGAACAAAAGCTCCTGCATGAAGTTATGCAATAATCTCTCCTGGTCTTTTCCGGAGAGGGATATCTTTCTTGTTGTCTTTTCCTCTATTGTGCCAAGATCATCAACCATTGAATTGGTGACTGCCTTTGCAGCACTTTCAAAGAGCTCCTCAAGAGTGCTACCTGTTGCTTCGAAAGTGACATCTGCAATTGCGACCCCGTCAATGAATCTATATGACATTTTATCCCTTGATGTTTCCGATCGGAACAAGCTTTGCAACTTTCCTCGAGACTCCGGCACTGGTTGCAGAATCAATCACTTCGTCTATCTTCTTGTATGCTCCGCCTGCTTCCTCTGCAAGGCCCTTGAATGAGACTGCCTTGATGTAGATTCCTTTTTTCTCCATGTTCTTCTGGAGCTCTTCTCCCCTGTATGTCCTTTTTGCCTGGGCTCTGCTCATAACCCTTCCGGATCCATGCGCTGTTGTGAACCAGGTGTCTGCTGCACTGTCTACTCCTGCAAGAAGCCATGATCCTGTTTCCATGCTCCCGCCTATGAGTATCGGCTGTCCATCGTTTCGATAAAGCTCTGGAATCTCCTCTCTTCCTGGACCAAATGCTGCAGTTGCTCCCTTTCTGTGGACTATGAGCTCTTTCATCTCTCCGCCCACTTTGTGCTTTTCAACCGAAGCACGGTTATGGCATATGTCATATATCTGGTGCATCTCAAGATCCTCTGCGCTTTTTCCAAATACGCCCGCGAATCCTTCACGGACTTCATGCAGGATTGCCTGCCTGTTTGCAAATCCCATATTCACCGCGCAGTTCATTGCAGAGAAATAATCCTGCCCTTCTTTTGACCTGAATGGCGCACATGCAAGCTCCCTGTCGAGGATCTTTATTCCGTATTTGCTTTGCATGACATCAAGGAATAGGTTAAGATAGTCTGATGCAACCTGGTGGCCGAATCCCCTGCTTCCGCAGTGGAACATTACAACCACCTGGTCCGGGAACAATCCCCATTTTTTTGCAAGTTCGCTGTCTTCTATGTTCTCTTCCTTGACATGCTGAATCTCAAGATAATGGTTTCCTGATCCAAGAGTTCCGACCTGTCCAAGGCCTCTTTTTATTGCCTTTTCGCTTACTTTGCTTGAATCAGCACTTTCAACAGAGCCTTTCATTTCTGTTCTCTCAAGGTCTTCCTCCCATCCAAGTCCTTTTTCGATGCACCATCTCGAGCCCCTCTCCATTACCTGCTTGAATTCCTGGGAAGAAAGTCTCATCCTGCTTTTTCCTCCGACTCCGGCAGGTATCCTCCTGAACAGCGTGTCAACAAGTTCGTGGAGTTTTGGCCTGACCTCATCGATTGTAAGATTTGTCCTGATAAGCCTCATGCCGCAGTTGATGTCAAATCCAATTCCTCCAGGACTGATCACCCCTTCTTCGGTATCCATTGCAGCAACCCCGCCAATAGGAAATCCGTATCCGGAATGGCCGTCGGGCATACAGTATGCATAATTGACAATTCCAGGAAGTGTTGCTACATTTGTTATCTGGTCATAGACATGATCATCCATCTGGTCAAGAACCCTTTTGCTGGCAATGATTCTGGCAGGAACCCTCATCCCTTGTTTGTAATCTTTTGAAATTTCCCAAATATAGTCACTAATCTTTGTGAACTGTGGTTTTTTGAAATCCATAATTAATCCCTCAAAATAAACAGATACATAAATTAAAGTTAGTACCTATATTTATCTCTATGTCCGAAATAAAAAGCCTTGCGGATAAGGCAAAATCCATTGCAAAAGGCGGCAGCTCAAAGGATGCATGGTCAAAACTTAAGCAGTGGGCCAGCTCCGAGAATCATCCATTTGCCATGAAAGCAGCAGTACTGCAATTTCTGGATGCCCATGGGACAAGCCCTGATGCAGTTGCCATTCTTCCTGAGGTTCTCCACACAGCATCCAAGCTTCCATTTGAAGGCAGTGAGAGGAAAACACTTATTGATATGACTGACCGCGCATTCAAGTCCCTTGAACTTAATACTGCATCAGCAAGGCAACTGCCAGTTTCAGGAAACCGCCCTGCGCCAATATTATCACTAAATCCTTTAGAGTCACAGTCTCCTGACATTTATGCTCCTCTTCATCATTCGCGGGATGTAGAAAGCCTTATTGAAGCTCGAAATACGCTTTTTCATGTTAATGATCATTTACTAAAAAAGGTGAAGAAAGATGAAAGATCCTATTGAAGTTGAATGTTTTGTAATGTCTGCTGACAAGGGAGAAGAACTGGTTCGCTCACTTATATCCAAAATGCAAGGCCAGGCAAGCGATGCTCCAAGAAGAACATCGAGGTCTAAGACAAGCCGAGCATCAAATCATCAAACTTCTTCAGAGGTAAAAACAACCAAGAAAAAGAAGAAACCTATCAAAAAAACAGCCAAGAAAAAGGCCACTAAAAAGAAAACCAAGACTAAATCCGTGAAAAAGCCAGCCAAGAAAAAACCATCAAAAAAGAGGCCTATGAAGAAAAAGCCTATCAAGAAAAAGAAAAAACCAGTTCGAAAAATCAAGAAGAAATCCAAAAAGAAGAGATAAAATGTCTTCAAAATTCTTCTTCTTTTCACTTATCTTGCTCACTCTCTCATTTTCCACTATGGACAATCTTTCAATCACTTCATCTGTTGATTCATCCGGAAGCTCGGACATCACGATAAAATCCTTCTTTTCTGATTGTGAATCCAGGGAAATCCTCCTCAATCTCTCTGCTCCTTTGGATTCTGTTATCGTAAAAGACCGAAGCGGCCTTGTGATAGATCACTCAATAACACAACAAGGGGAAAATTCCATAATAACAACTACTGTTCCATATGATTATCTTCAATTTGAAATCTCATCAGATTCATTTACCATGAAAAATGCATCCCGCTGGGATTATGATCTTTCAATCTCTGCATCTGAAAACATCTCTTTTCTCTCAGCTTCCCTCTCACTTCCAAAAGGAGCCAAACTCAAAGCAACCAATGGTGCGGTTGAAGCAACAGATGCTCTGGTTGTTTCATGGACTGTTAATGATCTTGATACTCTTCACAAGTCCAGAATGCGCGCTTCATACGAACTTTCTGATGTTAAGGATGATGAGTCCACCATGCTTATCATCTTTGGTATAGTGATTATTCTTGCAGCATTGCTTCTGTTATACCTGAGGAGATCCAAGACAAATGCTCCAGGTACCGTGCCAAAAACAGATGCCCTGGAGTCTCATAGCCTGTTCAAAACACTGGATGAGAATGACAAGGAGATCGTCCGTGAAGTATACAGACAAAAAGGCAAAACAACCCAGTCCAATCTTTATCTTCAAACCCATATAGCAAAGGCAACACTCTCCCGAAGAATCAACTCACTTGAGAACCGTGGGATCCTGAAAAAATCACAAAAAGGCAACCGGAATCTGATTACTCTGACTGATATCTTCAAGCAGTAATGTTTCTCTATTGTTTCACACTTTTTCTTTTTCTCCGTCGTTGCTTGTTCCACTTGTTCCAGGTAAAATATAAATGCCGTTCCAGGAAACTTCAGTCAATCATCTGGCGCTTTTGCGCGGATGGAGGTGAAAAAAATGGATTATAAATTTGTGATACTTGCACTTTTGCTTGTGCCTATGGCTTCTGCCGATCCTGGCATATTTGATATGCCAAAAGGGGATGGCTTAGACGCTGCAATGGATAATGTAAAGTGCAGGGCAGAATTTACTGTAGGAGTTCTTGAATCTCATATTTCCATTCTTGGAGCAGATGAGCTTCAGGATGATATTGATGATATTGAGGATGATGTAGATGAGCTGCAAGAGCTTGTTGATGATGGCGATATTCGTGGATTCAGGGAACATGTGCACGGTGATTATTCACAGCATATGAGAAATGCAAGGCAAAATGCCCTTCAATCCAGGAATCAGGGCAATCTGTCCCATGGCGTCAAAGCACAGCTCCGTGATGCATATTCTGATCTGCATGAAGATTTCGAGACATGCAATTTTGACTCAATGGAACGGTTTGCCCAGGCAAAGATCGATGCCTACGAAAAAGTCCTTGAGAGGGCTGGCCAGAGATCTGAAGATCTTTCCGAGAAGGGAGTAGATACAGGAGATCTTGATGATCTCATAGCCGATGCAGAGGATGAAATCTTAAATCCATTGCAGGATGCCGTTGGTGATGCGAAGACCGCAGAAGAGCTTCGTGAAGCCCTTGGCTCCTATTGTCTTTTCAACGGGTGCAAGGATGGAATGAACTTCCACTTCGCAGCAAACTGGCAGATCGAGAAACTTGATTCAATTCTTGACCTGATTGAAGAAGATGCAGAGGAAGCCGGTCTTTCTGATGATTGGGATGATGCAAACGACTATTTAGAGACTGCATCATCAAATCTTGATGAAATTGGCTATGATCAGTACGAAGGAACTGAACATGATGATGTCTGGGACAATATCAGGTCTGCCTCTGGAGCTCTGAAGGACATTATCTCTGAGCTGAGGTCAGGATAATGAACGTAGTATTGTTCATTATGGGAGGTTTGGCAGTTTTGCTGCTCTTTGGATGCGTGGGTCCAAAAGGCCAGCAGGAAGCAGCAGTCCAGCCAGACCCCCCAGCTACAACTCAGCCTGCGGGCGATCTTGGCGATGCTGAGATCTCCACATCTGAGCCTGAGGATCTTGAGGATCTCCTTCCTGAAGAAGACCTCCTTATTCCTCCTCTGGAAAAGGAGCCTGAAGAATCTGGAAGCACTCTCAAGATAGATGTTTCCGATGTCTTTGTTGAAGAAGGCTCTGACATGGATATCATCAGCGAAGAGGAAATCATCGAGCCTATCTAATTTTTTTCTTTTTTCCTTACTTTTATAAGTTCTATGCATAAATGTTCAGCTAGGTGAAACTATGTCAATTGTAGCTTTCGATGAATTTAAGGGAAACAAGCTCATTGTTCTCAAGAGAGACGAAGATGACCAATATGCATTCAAGTTCGGAAAAGGAAAGGCAAGACTCATCGTCGAGAACTTTGAAGCAATCAAGAAATTCGCAGAAGAAGAGTAATTTATAAATTCTTTTTCTCAAATGTATCTTCTAAGCTCCTGTAGTCTAGTGACCTTTTTGGACTGCGTCCTTCTAAGGGCAAAAAGCTCAACCAAAAAGCCCTGAGGAAAACAAAACCAAGAGGTCGGACATCCCGGTCAAGGATATCAGACTCTCAGCAAACTTTTAGGAAAAGTTAGATCAAAACTGACATGCTAAAAGTTTGAGGGAACTCTGAGGACCCGGGTTCGAATCCCGGCGGGAGCAACTCTTTTTATTAATGAATTGTTTGGTAAGTTTCTCTGCATCCAAAGTGATTAATATGAGGCAGCTGATGCGGTCTAGAAAAGAAGAATATGACAGAATGTCATTCATAAGTTCTCATTCTGTGAACTAAAAAAAATAAAGTAAAAATCTCAGTTAATGCCTCACTCAATTTTCCAGCTCACCGATGTAATAGTTGTCCAACCAGTCATGGGCATTTTGAGAATGAGGTTTACCTTCAAACATGGTTGTTGCATCGATTCCGCATCCTTTGAGTATCGCTTCTCCTCCGGGGTGCGGACCTATGGCGTCAGTAACGTCATATACCTTGCCATTTATCGCCATCCAGCAGTCTTCTTCAGAATCATGTCCTGAAACATCATCAAGGGAATATGTTGTAGCAACTGTATCCTCATTCTGCTCTGCTGGTTGTTCTGCCACGCATCCACTGAGCAGGATGAGCGTCAAGGCTAATCCCAGCATAATATTTTGATTTGTCATATCTGGAAAATAATCCTGGCATGATTAAAAATCGATCTGATTTTTATCAGTATGTGACTACTATAGGATCTCCATCGCCGGTATAATCATAGTAATCCTCATTCACTTTCACTATTGAAATCGTGGCAGGACTGCCTTCTGAGACAGACACTGTGATGTACGGTCCAAATCCACAGCCGCATGCGCCCATGTTACATAATCTCATCGGTGCATCGACTATGAAATATTCTTTTATCCCTTCTTTCTCGACAAGGATCTCGAACATTCCCTCCTTGACCTGCCCGTCAGTAGTGTTCATGTCACTGAATGGCCTTCCTTCCCAGCAGTTGAAAGCAGTGCCGTTTGAAAATTCCATTATCCATTGGCATTTTCTGTAGTGTGATTTTGCTCCAAGGGAGATATCTTCGCATTTAGTATCAATAACTACCAGTCCAAGCTCTGGCACATCAACAGTAACGCTTCCGTTTCCGCTGTAATCCTTCTTGTTGGAATAGTCGTTGTCAAGAATGCCACATAACTCGAAATCATATGTTCCTGGGATCCTGGTTTTCATTGAGAACTGTGCTATTCCGTATTCGTCCAACGGGATGTAGAGGTTTCTCCATTGCTTGTCAACCCTGCTCCTGTCCATGATTGGATTTCCTGAATCATAATCCTCCCAGAATCTCTCAGGAAGTTCCTTTGGCTCTACGCATGCGATTTTCTGTACCTGAGGCGTATCATAATCCTTGGTATTGATCTTCCATGCGAAGCCCGCAAGGCCGCTGCTTTTTTTGTATGTCCCCTCACTGTCTATAACTATAAAATCGGCCTCATAAGGGATTTCTCCAGGTTCGGTCTCACCTGCAGGCGGATCCCATAATCCTGAAGGTACGTCAGGCTCATAAGGCTCTCCCAAGAACCAGCCTATAGGATCATTCCAGGCTCCGGGCTGCGAGCATCCAAATATGAAGAAAAAGGATAAGATGACAGAAAAGAAAACCCCCTTTTGGATCAGGTTGCCGAAGGCCATGTTAACTCATCTTATGGAAGATATAAAACCCTTTTCAAGTGAAATTTTGCTATTGCTCTGGAGTAGCATATCTAAAAACTTTAAACGATTGGCAGGGAATCGATATCATGCAGAAGCTTATCATTTTCTTGTTGACCTTAAGCCTACTTGTTTTTGGCTGTGTAAAGGAATCAGAAACTCATTCTGGTGTGGATGTACTTGAAACGACTAATGATGGGATGCCTGAGGCCATAGAAATAAAAGAACCTCCAAAAG
>Ga0180432_10011562_pt1 | contig 10384 bp, 8 predicted proteins | sample SS_ome_10_FD_132414 | JGI IMG/M metagenome (GOLD analysis project Ga0180432, IMG submission 132414) | Hypersaline lake sediment archaeal communities from the Salton Sea, California, USA - SS_1_MS_2 metaG | ecosystem: Environmental > Aquatic > Non-marine Saline and Alkaline > Hypersaline >...
CGCCGAAGGCATAGCTAAAGATTCCCCGGAAGACCCCGAATATATGCCGCCCATAAAGCCACAAGAATATTCGGATATGCCGCAACGTTTCTTCGACGATGTTGCCAAGTTCACACCCGATGACATCGCTGAAGATATATTGAAGACAGCAACTATAGCTAAAGAAAAGGGATTAAAAGCGAGCGGTCTTTTCGAGGCCGGTTGTGCTACTGCTGCGTTGGCAAATTCCGAGGGGCTCTTCGCCTTCGATAAGTATTCCAATTTGGAATACTCGACAACAATGCATGGTCAGAATGGTAGTGGATTTGCATCGGAAAATAATGAGTCTGCCAAACGGGTCGACGCCGAAAGGATGGCCAGAACTGCATTGGAAACCGCTATCGCCGCACAGAACCCTAAAGAAATCGAGCCGGGGGACTATACAGTTATATTCGAACCGCGGGCAGTGCTGGATATGCTTAGCTTTTTCCCCTGGAATATGTCCGCGCGCGACGCTGAGGAAGGCTCGACAGTTTTCGCAGGCAAGGTCGGACAAAAAATCTTCAGCGATAAGGTCAACATCACGACCGAGATAGACGACCCGGAACTCCCCGTGTCGCCTTTCGGAGAGGACGGTCTGCCGGTTCGCAGAACTGTATGGGTTAAAGACGGTGTTCTCCAGCGGTTGCACCACAATCGTTACTGGGCCGCCCAAAAAGGCACCGAGCCGGACCCGATACTATACCCATTATTTATCACGGGAGAGGATAGGTCGGTCGAAGAGCTTATCGCCGATTGCGACAAGGGATTGCTCGTCAAGCGGCTGTGGTATATCCGTTACGTTGACCGTAAGGAAATGCTGCTTACCGGCATGACGCGCGACGGCTTCTTCCTCATCGAGAACGGCAAGATAGTCGCGCCGTTGAAGAACCTGCGTTTCAACGAGTCTCCGATGGTTTTTCTCAGTAATATCGTGGAGATGAGCCGCCCGGAGCGCGTTGATGATTGGGCGAAGGTCCCGGGAATAATGAGCGAGAACTTTACGTTCAGCTCAAAAACGGAATCGTTGTAGATTGCTAAAAGAGCGTAGGTCGGTTCGTCACCGAACCGACCCATGAAATGTATTGGTATTTCGTTCAATAAATAGATAGGGGCACGCTATGCCGTGCCCCTATTACGTTTTTTTCAATAATAATAACGCTCTCACCGATAATTTTCCGCCTCATACACTCTGCCGAAATATAGACTGAGACTTGCAGACGGCCCGCCGAACTCGCCCGGCGTGAAATCAATATCTCTCGTAACATCTTCGACTTCCCAGCTAAGTGTCTTCGTATCGCCGAGCAACCACAAATATGATAGCTCGAACGAGAGCATCACATTTTCGCTAAACGGGAGCTCTATGCCGGCTTTTGGGTAAAGCGTGAACATATCCGTCTGTTCTTCTGCTGCTACTCCGCTCTCCTGAGCCGTTACTGAGGCCATTCCTCCACCGATGCCCAGCCCACCGTAAATTCTCATTGCCCCCGTGGTCCTGACGAACTCCGGCATCACGACTGCCCATATAGCGTTAGCTTTCAGAGAATTGTCGCCCTCGGTAACGCCAGCCCAGTTCATCCCGCCGAGGAGGCCGAGCCTAATATTTCCAGCAGGATAGAAATAAAATCCACCGCCAACACGAGTGGCAATAGATGGCATCTCGTCTAGGCCCATCTCATCGGCAACATAGGGAGAATCGGAATCCACCGAAAACAAGCCAAGCCCCCCAAAACCGCCGACCGCAAATCCTTTAAGCGGCAAGTCGCAATAAGGGCACGGACGCTTGTATCCAACTTGACCAAAGGCCAAAAGCGGCAGAAGCAATATCGTTAGAACAAGTATTTCTTTACGCATCGAAACCTCCATGTTAATTTATAGCTAATATAAACTTCACCTGTTGCGTTGTCAATTTGAAGTTGATGAGGAACTTCTGCAAAAAAAATCGCTCAAATTCCCTCATCCGGCCTCGCTCCGCTCGGCCACCTTACCTTCTCCCAAAGAAAAAAGGAAACTCCTCCCCCTCTCCCCACCGAGAAAGGGGGACCAAGAAAGCGAGAAAATACTGGCGCAAATCCAGGGCTGGCGCGAGGGTGGGGTCGGCACGCGCCGACGGGCAGAGGGAGTCCGTGCCGTCCGCTATAATATAATCAACAAACCTTATAAGGACCTGCACGGAGCGTGACAGCCCGTATTCACTATTCTCTGCGCCCTCCGCAATAAACTCTCCCTATGGGCGTGGAAGGGTATCCCCTTAACCCTCATATCCCACTGTCCTTTTGAACCGACGATGCGCCCAGAAATACATCTCCGGGAAGCGGCGAATATAATACTCGATTCGGTCGGTATATTGCTGAGTAATCAGCTTTATTGCCTCTTCCTTATCCGAAGGCAGGGAGTCGTAATCCGGTTGAATGACCTCGACATAGACTTTATGCCTTTCGGATTTCCCTTGCCTGACAATGCCTCCGACTACGATAGGACACTTTAATTTTAGTGCGAACGCTCCAATTCCGCTCGGCGTCGCCGCGGGATGGCCGAAGAACTGAACAATAGTCGAGCTTTTACCGGCGTCCTGGTCGGAGAGCATCGCCACCGAGTGACCGTTTCTCACCGATTTTAGCACGCCCTTTGCCGCGACGCCCATATGGATAATCCCTATCCCCATGCTACTGCGAATACCGTTTATTTTGTCGTCCACCGTAGGGTTCGTTTGCTCACCGACGAGGAAATCCATCGGTATTCCGGCTTCATGCAGCGCCGCACCTAAAAGCTCCCAGCTCCCGAAATGGCCTGTTACCATAAGCGTCCCCTGCCCGGACTTCGCCAGCTCGAGCTCCGGCTCTATGCCCTCGAATTCGACGAACTCCGATGTCCTGCCCTTGAGCTTCGGCAAGAGCGCGAACTCCACCATACTCCGACAAAAATTACGATAGCTCTCCGCGAGGAGGCGGTCGGCATCTTTGCCGGTTATCTCGGGCAGGCAGAGTGATAAATTGAACCGCGATACCCTTCGGCGGATACCGAGACACCAAATCAGACTCCCAATAGCGCCACCGAGTCCTACTGCCCATCTATAAGGCAGCAGCTTTAATATAAAAAGTAACACGCCCAGCGCGGCGTTCTCGATGCTATGTTTAAATCTCTTCATTTTGCGGTTCCGCTTGCCTTTTACGGATATTCAAAAGTTTTATAGTTCCTAATATAACGAAAAGCAATGCCATAATCGAGAATAAAATTCGCCAATCTGCGAGCAGGAGCAACCAATTATAACGCCTGACGCTCTCCTTTGCCCATAGTCTGTAAAATTCCGGTATAGTCATACCGGTAACGTTATAGAATCCCTCCTCAAAATCACCGACACGACCAATCTCGCTGATTAGCGGCTCGGGACGTCCATTTGGTAAAATCCCAACAAGATATTGGAACGCAGCCTGACTTTCTGCGTAGGCTAATTGCGCGCGGTTGGTATCCCACGAGTTTATATCCTCCAGCTCGCGAAGCGGTATCGTCTCGCCGAGCATATTCGCCCATGATAACCTGACAGTCTGCCCAAAATCCATCGGGCCGGAGACCCATTGGGCAAAGCCCTCGTCAAACCAACGCGGCACGGGAACATCGCCCACAGCCCTGTGCAAGAATATATGGCCCAGCTCGTGCATAATCAGCTCCGCCGCCACAGGAGACCTGCTGCTCTCGGTAAATAGAAGGACGACCTGACCTTTGTCCGGCAATGCGGCGCCAATCCCCCAATCCGGCACTGCGCCGTGCGTCGCCCTCTCGAACTCGCTCCGTGAATAGGTAGCTACAATATAGATAGTGTCTATCTCTCCCGGAGCGAGCGATAGTCTCTCGGCAAAACTTGTGGCCACATCTCTCAGTTTTTCCTCAAAATCGCCGAGGTCGCGCCCATCAGTCTCCAAATGCACAGGAACACCTACAGAAAAGCAGGTGCTTATCCATAGAATTATCAGAATATAAAAGCACCTCATATGGAAAAATAAGGGATAATATGCCACAGGTCAACTGGAAAGGCGGTGAGAGAAAAATGAGGCCCACGGTTCCAACCGTGGGGGGGGGGGAATGCAGATAGCGCGGGCTGGCGCGACTCGTGCGGGCGGAATTAACACAAAAACACACAAATTGCCCGTAGCACGAGGCGTGACAGCCCGTTTTTGCCTTAAAAGCTTGACGAGAGTTTAAGTTCGAAGCCATTGAAGGCGGGTTCAAAGCGACATGTGCCGCCGGAGCATGTGAAGCCGCCGGGGCGCTTCCCGAAGGCAAGAGTCAGCTTGTGGTTCTGCGCGATTTCGCCATCTATATAAATTCTTGCAAAATATTCTGGCTCTAACCCGGCTGTCTCGTCGTTCCATTGCATAAGCCGCCCGCCCTCGAGGCCAATTGCACCATAGGGCGAACGGGCGAATTCCGCGAGACCATACAGATGCGCTGCCGATTCACCAAGCTCCTCGCCGAACTGTAGCTCGAAATCCATAAGTAAACTCGTGCGGTCATTCAGATAAATGAGCGGCTCTAAGACAACGTTATGCGTCGGGGGGTCATCGCTGGTCTGCTGAAATTCGTAGATACCGGTGAACGTGAGCTTCTCCCACTCTCTGAAGACAGAACAGTAAAGCTCGAAATAATCGTTATAATCGTCGGGATTGTCGAGCATCGCGAAAGATGTCGTAATATCCGAGCCAAAAACTGGGGAGATAAGTGCCTCACCGCCGAAAGCGGTAACGTCTCGAGGGTCCAACTCGGCCAAATGACGGCTCATAAGGGTATAACTCGGCTGTCGAATAATTAGCGGTAACGTAGTTAATACGAGCGTATCGCCATAGCCCTCGACTAAAAAGCTGTCGGCCATTAAAAACTCACCGAAGAGCGTTATCGGGCCAAAGAATGTCGAGCCGGAGCCATAAATCACCTCGCCGTTGTATGAGTCGCCGTATTGGAGGTCTTTTTGCCAAGTTTGGGCGTAATGAACTTCCGCAGATAGTGGTCCGAACATCGGAACTATTCGGGCTTCCCAGGTCTCGCCGATTAAATCGGGCAGTCCCTCGGCTTGCACATCGTAACGAATATATCCTCCGCCGACCGGCAGCGGGACGTCTATCTGCGCTTCACCGCCGCGGATGTGGGCGTCATTGATGACATCCCACTTCGCGAGGCCGGAAAGCAAAGTAATATCAATAATTGGCAAGTTCAGCCGGATCTTGGCGCCGTCGAGGTGATGGTCCTGCTGTATCTCGCGCCGCTCGCGAGCATCCAAGAGCAGACCACCACCCATCGTGGAAGTAAATGTCCCCGCCGAAATCTCAACAACACTATGCTTTAGCTCAAACCACCGCTGCATAATCTCGGCATAAGTGCTATCGGGCCGCGTGAGAGCGGACTCGCGCGAGGGCTGCATAGCCTCGAATGTAAGACCGAACGTAATATTAGAATAGTTTAGTCTGAGGTCCAGGCGGTCCTCGAAAAAGCTGTTCCCTCTGTCCTCTTTTGCACCGCGGTATTCGAGGGTATTGCGAGCGTTGGCAGAAAAACCGAAGATTGTGGGGATAATGCTGATGAGAAGAATTAATAAGAATGCTCTATTCTTCAATCTCACCCTCCTCAGTATTTTCGACATCCTCGATAACGACCGGAAAAAACTCCTCGAATTTCTCGAAATATTCCACCTCATCCCCCGGTTTGTATCCTACATGGCGGTAGAAGATTTCGCGGTTTTTGCCAAGTATGAAGAATTCGGGGATATCCGCCACTCCCGCACTCATCTTGAATCCTCCGCCGGTATCCATAACGATAACGAACTCCCACCCTTCGTTCTGCACAAACGGCTTAACCTTTGCCTTTGTTCGCGGACCGTCCTCACAGATGGCGAGTATGGTAATACCCAAACTATCGAGGTAGTCCTTATTTTCATGCAGCTTGCGAAGCTCCTTGACGCAGGGCTTACACCACGTAGCCCAAAAAGTCAAAACTACATTGCCAAGCGAGCAGGCTTCACTCAAAGTGACGGTCTCGCCGTTCATATCCTTCAGCGAGAAATCGGGCAACAGCGCAGCGTCATCGGCGAAGATGGCTGATGAAAAAAGGAGCGCCACGATAATTGTGTAATACTTTATTCCTGACATAATATTCTCCTCACTTTTGAGGCACGATTTATTTGTTCCATCTGTTTATTTCACCGCAAGAACCGTGCCGTTATTGTTGTTTCTTATGTTCCTCCTACGGAGCATATATTCGGCACCCTATCTATCTTCCGTTAAGATTTACTAACCCTCCACCAAATTGCCGGCTAATTACGGGCTGTCACGCTCCGTGCTACAGTCGGTAAGGTATAAGAATATATTATTCCGACTGCACGGACTCCCACCCAAGGCCCCTGTCCCCGCTTTTGCGGGGACAGGCAACCGCCCTCGTGCCAGCCCTTGTTTTAAGGTCATATTACTCGACCTACGACTAAAGCCGTGGGCTTTTGGACTCCTAATAAACTTCTCTTTTTACTCATAAGCCCGACGGGTCGAAGCCTATAACTAATCTCAACGAAACCGCCGCGTATTCGCCCAGATAATTATATGTTCCTTTTTCGCCCGGTTCTTCTGGGTTATCGAGGTCGTATCCGACTATCTTTGCCTGTTCGTTTTTGACTCCGAAATAGACCATAGCGATTTGCGCGCCAAGCCGCAAGAAGCGATTCACTTCAAATTCTAACCCTCCTACAATACTTATACCAATTCCGCTTCCGTTGTCGTCAAACTCGATTCGATAGCGGCCGGTATCGCCCTCTTCGAGGATAAACGCCCCCTTTGCGGCAACGCGACCGAACGTGAGCTGTGGCCCAACCGTAATTTCACAAGCATCGCTGATTTTCCGCCGGACGAGCGGTCCGGCGCTGAGCCACATCGCATCGCCGGATTTGAGCACGCCGCCCGACGGCAAAGCGGTATAGCAGCCCTCCAAACGGAGCCAGAGAACGGTTCCGCCGGAAATCTCGAGCGCGAGGCCGCCCTCCAATGCCGGATAGGACTCGACATAGCTAAACCAGTCGTCGGTTACCGGGATGGAGGGCGAGAAATGGCCGTATATCCGCAAACCGGCTCGCGATTGGCCCTCGGCGGGTATTGCCTGGACAGCCGTGGAGTTTTCCTCCTGAGCAAAAACAACACAACAAGAAACAGCTATAAGGGCGACTATTTTCATACCAATTGTTCGCATATATGCGGTTATTTATTTACCCCCTCTGTCCTTCGGACATCTCCCCCCTATTAAGAACATCGTTTTTTTCTTCATGACACAAAGATAATACTCTGTAACTCTCTTGTAAATAAGTCATTAGGTCCCTTTGGAGACCCAATTAAAACAATACACCCCAAATGCGAATTTTTTGTAAACGTCATTGCGAGTAGGGCGTAGCCCAACGAAGCAATCTCGTTGTTTGAGCGGGATTGCTTCGTCGCTGCGCTCCTCGCAATGACAAGTATTTACGCTCGGTGGCTGAGTAGAGCCGAAGGCTCGCATCGAAGCCACCGCCTATCTTTTTCCGCAGCAATTCTTGTATTTCTTGCCGCTGCCGCAGGGGCAGGGGTCGTTTCGCCCTACCTTCTTATCCGAGACCACGGTCTTCGGCTTGGGTATGCCCTGCTGAGATGGCATAGGTGCTCTCCGAGGCCCACCAGTCGCACCTTCGACTATTCCAGCAGCTCTCGCGGCGGCACCGGCACCGTAGCCATCGGTCTCGCGGTGCACCTCTCTCAGCCGTGCGGCGGCGGCCTCACGCAATGTCTGCGGCGGCGGCGGCGCGACCTGCGCACGGAACAACCGCTCCAGCGCGAGTCGGTTTATCCTGTCCAACAGCTCCGTGAACAGCCCAAACGCCTCGCGCTTGTATTCGATTAGCGGGTCTTTCTGACCGTAAGCCCGCAGGCTGATGCCCTCCTTCAGGCCGTCGAGGGCGTAGAGATGCTCCTTCCACTGCTCGTCTATCGTGTGCAGCAAAACGTAGCGCTCGAGCTGGCGCATAATCTCCGGCGATAGGAGCTTTTCGCGGTGGTCGTAGGCCTCGAATGCTGTGGATAGCAAATTTTCTTCGAGAGCGCTCTGTTTCATCCTTTGCGCCGCTCCAGCCTGCGGCTCGAAGGCATAGAGGAATGTTCGCGAGAAATCCGCCTTCAAATCTTGCCAGTTCCAGTCCTCGGAAGGCGCTGTCGGAAGTGTGTATTTATCGAGTAGCGTTTCGACGTAATCCCTAATCATAGATTTGTATTCATCCTTGAGACTGCCGCCGTCGAGAATCTGCTGGCGGCGGCGGTAGATGACCTCCCGCTGTGCGTTGTTGACGTCGTCGTATTCAAGCAGATGCTTGCGTATCGCAAAATTCTGCGCTTCGACTCTCTTCTGCGCGCGCTCGATTTGTTTGGTTATAAACGGGTGCTTGATTACCTCCCCTTTCTCTGCGCCAAACCTGTCCATCACGCTGGCGATTCGCTCGGAGCCGAATAGGCGCATCAGGTCGTCCTCGAGGGAGAGGTAGAACCTACTGGAGCCGGGGTCACCCTGACGACCGCTCCTTCCGCGGAGCTGTCGGTCTATCCGCCGCGACTCGTGGCGCTCGGTTCCGATTATATGCAGTCCGCACGGTATCTCTTCGCGGCATTTACCGAGCGTCCATTCCTCCTCGGCAACCAATGCATCGTTCGGTTCATCGGATAGCAGATGACACCCCTCGGAGCATCGCACGACGCTCTTCCCAAGCTTGATATCCGTGCCGCGACCCGCCATATTCGTAGCAATCGTAACCGACCCGGGGCGTCCGGCGTGAGCGACAATCTCAGCCTCCTTCTGGTGCTGTTTCGCATTTAGAACCGAATGCGAAATCTTCCGCCGCTTGAGCATCCGGCTGAGCGTCTCGGAGACGTCAACACTGACTGTGCCCACCAAAACCGGTCTTTCCAATCTGTGCCAGTATTCTATCTCGTCGAGGGCGGCGTTGTATTTCTCGCGGCGCGTGAGGTATATCTCGTCGTCATAGTCCGAGCGGCGCACGGGGCGGTTAGTAGGTATCACGATGACATCGAGCTTGTATATTTCCCAGAACTCGCCGGCCTCGGTCTCGGCGGTGCCGGTCATACCGGCCAGCTTGTCGTACATTCTGAAGTAGTTCTGCAACGTTATCGTCGCCACGGTTTGCGTTTCGCTCTGGACATTTACGCTCTCCTTCGCCTCGAGCGCTTGATGGAGCCCGTCGGAATAGCGCCTGCCGGGCATCAGCCGGCCGGTGAAGCTATCTACGATTATGACCTTGCCCTCCATCACGACGTAGTCCACATCCTTGGCGAATAGGACATGCGCCTTGAGCAGTTGGCTAATAGCGTGGTTTATCTCGGAGCGTTCCGAATAGAGAGCGTAGGCCTTCTTCTTTGCCTCGGCCTTCTCCACGGGCGTCAGCGACTCATCGCCTTCGATTTCGGAAATCTCGGCGGTGATATCCGGCAGCTCGAATATCTCCGGATGGGCGCTGTCGAGCGCCTGGCGGCCTTTCTCGGTCAGGTTAATCGAGTTCTCGTGCTCATCGACAGCGAAGAAAAGTTCCTCGTCGAGCTCGTGCATAATCTTGTCGCGCAGTTTATCGGCCTCGATACGCTGGATAAGCTTCGCTACACCGGGTTCCTTGGTCAACTTTAAGAACCTGCTAATCTTCGGCGTGCTGCGCTTGACCTGCAAAAGTTTCTCGCCGGCGCGATAGCTCTTGTCTCTGTCGAGTTCCGCGGACTCATCGAAAAAGCCGGCATCTTTCAGTTCTCGCTCGGCCTCATCGAGAAGGCGCGTGGATTGTGAAGTCTGCTTGCGGACGAGGCTATCCACCTTAGGCTCGAAATTGCGAAAACGTTCGTGAATCTTCGAGTCCACGGGGCCGGAGATGATAAGCGGCGTGCGGGCCTCGTCAATGAGGACGCTGTCCACCTCGTCCACGATAGCATAATGATGCTCCCGCTGAACCTGCTCGTCGGGTTGCCGGGCGAGGTTATCGCGGAGATAGTCGAACCCGAACTCGTTGTTCGTGCCGTATGTTATATCTTTACGGTATTGCTCTCGCCGCTCGGGCGTATGCGGTGTAATCCCGCCGTGGATACAGCCCACAGTCAACCCGAGAAATCCGTATATTTGGCCCATCCATGCGGCGTCGCGCTGGGCAAGGTAATCATTGACCGTAACGATATGCACACCGCGGCCTGTGAGCGCATTAAGATACACAGGCATAACGGCGGCGAGCGTCTTGCCCTCGCCAGTCGCCATCTCCGTAATCTTTCCCTGATGTAATACAATCCCACCAATTATCTGAACATCGAATGGGATAACCGCA
>Ga0180432_10011563_pt1 | contig 10384 bp, 9 predicted proteins | sample SS_ome_10_FD_132414 | JGI IMG/M metagenome (GOLD analysis project Ga0180432, IMG submission 132414) | Hypersaline lake sediment archaeal communities from the Salton Sea, California, USA - SS_1_MS_2 metaG | ecosystem: Environmental > Aquatic > Non-marine Saline and Alkaline > Hypersaline >...
AAAGAAAGGAATAGAAAAAAATGATGAATGAGATTATAATATATGACGAAAGCGGAGAATGGACCAAGAACGAAAGCGCCTACAAGATTGTCAATGAAAAACCAGACACTACCTTTTGGAAACTCATCGGCATGAGAAGATACAAGCCTGATAATGTCATAGAGTATTACAGAAAGAAAGATAAAAATGAAATTAATGCACCCGCAGCTAATACCGTATAGCTTCTTTTGGTTGGCTGGTATCCTGGTTGGCTTCGCTCTGAAGTGGTTGATCGACCGGGTAAGACCTTGACCTACTCTGATTTGGACTTTGTTAATTTCCACTTCAGGAAATTAACCATAGCTCCTTTTTTGGACATGGCGGCATATCGTTTTAATTCATCCAGTGTCATTTCTTGCATTAAGTCGGATTGAGTATCTTTATAAAGTAGACCAAAGGCTCGAAGATCTCCATCAAGAGTGCCTTCTCTGTAAAGAGACGGCACGTCTTTTATTTTTATAGCACCCGATTCAAGCGCATCCACTAACGCTGCGCCGTCAAGCTCTCCCTTTCGGACCTTTTCCCTCAAATCTCTTTTTACTTGCATTTGGTCCCATTCAGCTTGACTCTTCACGCCCCTTCCGAATTGTTGAGATACCGCATCAAATATCTTCTTTTGCATTAAACTTCTTGTTATGTGACGCGGGGCAACAGAAAAGCCAAGAAACGGAAGATAGTTTCTGCCCTTCCCTGATTGCTGCCTGCCTCTTGACGATACTGATATAGGCTGCAAGAATTCATACATGAACAACAAAGTATCTTCAAGTCGCTGTTTAGCCGACGCACCCTTTGCCGAAATCTCAACACCGGGAAACTTTTCATTCGTTAAGTATTGATAAGTTCCGGATAACATCGGACTGGCTTTGTGAGCAGCTACCTCGGCGAGACCTTTAATCGCGCCTTCCTTTCGCACTGCCTCCTTTATTCCAAAGTAGTCTTTTGTCATGGCTGGAATCTGTAATCTCTCCGGAGAGCCATCGGTATTTTTAGCACCTGTTTTAGGGTAGAAAGCATCAATCGGTTCTTCCGGGCGCTTACCAGTTAAGAGATAGCCGAGCAATGATCCAGCCATACCAATAGTAAATATATAGGCCGGGACAAACAATGATTTGTCTGTGATTTTTGGTTTTTTTCCTGCGGCAATATCTCTTGCAATCTTACCAATATCAAGCTGCCCTCCCATAAAATCCCTGACACTTCCAAGGTTCCAGCCCAGCGACAGCGACATACCCATTAAGCTTTCACGAACTGCCTTGTCCCAAAAAAGGTTATCATAAACAACCTGACCAAACCGATTGTCCATATTATCTGACACCTGAGCAAGCACCTTATCAATTTCTAATTCAGACATATCAGGATTTGCTTTCAACGCTCTTTGCATTTCTACTTGAGCCACTTGATAAAAAGCACCGGTCTTTAGATAAGGCACAAGATAGTCCATCATTGGTTTCGATGTCATTTCAAGGAGCGCTGGAAATGCCTTTAGAGCAGCGCTGCCAAGCTCTCCTTTCTTCACTGCACGTTGGAAATTTTCAGTCGCATCCATTAAAAACTTCTTTGACATTCTCGGAGTTGCATTAGCACGCTCAAGAAGCTTCACAGCCTCATGCTCCCATGTACCAGGCTTTGTGTCCTCGTACCAGGCTTTCGTGAGTTTGCGACCTTTATAAATATCAATAAGGGGCTGAACAGGTGCTTGTAAAATACCTTTTGCAGCCTCGGATGGCGTTTTCCATTTTTTTATAGATGTTGCTAGTTGATTTGCTATTGAACTGAGAGTCGTCTCTACTGCATGGAAACCAGACAGGGCAAACTTCACAGGAAGGATAGCGTTTTTGCCTCTCATTGCAACCCTAAAAGCCTTTCCAGCCTTCGTATCAGCATTCCAAAGACTTGGAGATAGCCAATTATTCACAATCTTGGCCATGTTTTCAGGTGCGCCGTAAAAACCTGTCTTTATGTTTTCACCCTTCGGGCCTCGATGATAAACATCAAAGGAGGGACTGTCGAGCCGACGATACGACGGATCATATTCGTTCATTGATCTTTCGTTTTTGAAGAACTTTAACCCCTTGTCCTTGAGGTCGTTTTTTACTCTCTTTGTCATCATCCACTGCCACGCTGACTGTTCTCTAAACTGCACCATCTCTTCAATATTATAAAACTTTGGCTTTAGCCCTAATTCCTCAATTCCTGTTTTTATGTAATCAACGGTTCGCTGTTTACCAAACCCAGGACGACCGAATTTTTTATAATAAGAAGAAAATGCTTTTTGTGCTTTTGTTGGATTGTCCCATACATGGGGAAGATAGTTTTCAATATAAGAATCAATATCCTCTTTTGTCATGTCATGTGAAACATCAAGTCGGGTTCTGTATTCTTGAGCAAGGTCATGGTATTTTGTTCCGTACTTCTCCTGTATACCTTCAAAATCACCATGCTCAATCATATCCCAATAATCAATCATGGCATCCTTATTCCTGGATTCTTTATCCCAAAAAAGCAGATTCTTTTTATTTCTGGCGTAGTTCTGATCAACAAGCCTGTTCCTTTCACCCATGCTTCTTCGGATAATAGACTTGATCCCCTTGGTGGATTCTTCAAGGTCATAAGAGGCAACTGCAATATCGCGTATCTTTTGAAGTGCTGATGTTTTTGGTCTCTTGGATGGTGGGACAGGAGGCGCTTTTTCAACCTTAACCGTTTCGATGCCGGATGCGTCAGCAGCATCTTCCGGTATCACATCAACAACATCACCATCGACAACCGGAATTTCTTCCTCGGTAGATGGCCTTATCCCCTGTTCAGGTTCCACCACCACACCTTCAAGCGGTTCCACAACAGCTTCAGGAGCAACAGTAGTATCTGGAATAACCGTTTGTGTCGTCGCAATAGGTACCTCGCCTTTTAAGGTTTCAGGAGAAACCGCTACTCTGCTCACCGTAAGATCCGGAATAGCAGACTTAACAATATCAGATGTTCCATGGACGTCACTTGGAAACCTTTTAGGCATTGAAGAAAAAAGCTTTGATGCAAACTTTTCGCGAACCGCATCAGTTAGACCAATGCCTCCATGATTATCCAGCACATCAACTATTGACTTTATTTCCTGTTCTGTAAACGATCTTCCATTTGCATCTTCCATAGCAGACAAGTATTTAGAAAACGACTTTTCTTTTGGAAGCATGGTTTTTTTGTTTATACCTTTTTCTATTTCAGCTTTTACGGACCCCTTAAACCTCCACCTCTTCAAAAAGGCCGGAACATCCAACCCTTTTTTCATTGCAGATGCAACAGCAGAACGACCGGCAATCTTTGCGACTTTGCTTGCCGGTTCAAATAGAGCAAGAATAACACCTTCTTCTGCTGCTTCCCACAGGTTCAGATCTTCCTTATCAACTATACCATCGACAACCTGGGCGATCATATTTCTTGTAGCTCCCATCAAAGCCAATCCCATCATTCTTGACGTAAGCACAGGGAGTCCTTTTCGGATTAGATTCTCAGAAACAACATGATTCATTGGACCAAGAGCCATGTATTCAGGAAGCGCAACGATAATGCTAGCTACGTTTTTCTGCGATTCAGTTGCGGACGAAAGCTTTCTTTTGTTTTCTTCGTCCCACTTTTTGTAGTCCTCGGAGTCTACCGGCACCGCATCTAACTTATCTCCCATCCATGAAACAGCTCTCGCTCCAAGTCTCGGAATTCCAAACCCACCCGAACTTTCCAAAGTAGATTTAATTATTTCTCCCCATCCTGGATACCCCTGGACAAAATTAGCTTCAAGTGGGATCTCAGCACCACGAGATCGAAGAAACGATTCGACTCTTAACCTTGCAGACCTAGTGGTTGGTGTTTCTTCCATTGGTTTTTGTTTGCGAGCAAAACCATATGACAAGCCAAGCTCCTGTGGTGTTGGCATGTAATCAGGTTTGCCAAACTTGTAAACATATGGTGAATAACTTGGTTTTATTTTTGCAGATACTTGTTCCAAGGCACCTGAAACGATTTCATCCGCTGGCTTATGAAGCAGAGTTTTCTTTTTTATGTCTCTCTGAATTTCGCTAGCAGACGGAGCTTTTAAAACTTGCATTGTATCAGACACAAGCCCATCGACACTTGTCCGCTCTTCAGGCTTTTGTTTTATTGCCTGCATCGTATCAGACACAAGGTTATTTACGTCAACATCAATGCTTTCAGGTGGGGCAGCATCCCCTCTTATAGAATCCATTGTCCCAGAAACAAGTGAATTAATGTCTAGCCCCATTATTCAAGCCTGTATTGTCTTAGTATTGTTTCGTAGTATTGACGAACAGCCTGTTCTATTTGAGAGTCTGTCTTGCCTTCTGCTTTCAAGGCAACAGCTATATTATCTGCGATGCTTTTAACTTCAGAGAGACTTCTTGCAGGTTTTTCTTCCAACTGTTTTTCAGGTTTTTGTTTTATTGTTTGCATTGCACCAGACACAAGGTTTCTTACGTCGGTTGTTGGAGATGGAGCCGGAATTGGCTGTCCGGTTCTAATGGCTTCGGCTATTTTTTGAAGAGCTGTTGGGGTACTGACAAAAGAATGGCCAAGCCTAAAGTCCTTGAATGCGGTCTTGTCAAAAGTCTCTGGGAACATTTTTTCAAACTTGTTTAGTTTTTTAACAAGATAATCATTACCGTGTTTCGCATAAAAAGCGTTCTCTATGTCCTCTGGAGAATACTCTGCCTCAAGAGCAATTATAAAATCGGAAAGCTGCTCAGATGTCATCTCCCCTATCTTGTCAGCACCAAGAGCTTTTTTTGCCTGCTCGCTAAGATAGTTTTTTTTGAAAAGATCTCTTTCTGTATCAACCTCCGTAAGAAAGGCTACTTCATTCTTCTTGAAATCATCTCTCTTTCTCTTGCTTTGCTTGGCTCGAAAATTCGCCAAAGCTGCCGTTGCCCTTGCATCCAGGTTACGCTGAGCTTCGCGTTCCTTCTGAGCAATGCCAGCTATATAGGACAGCCCTCGGTTGGCGGATGTCAAAGCGCCCTGGGATAACCTGGCAGCTTCTTGTAGTGGTACGAGTGCCATAATGCTTTCTCCTTATCCCACCGTTCCCGGCGCAGCGTTAGGGGTTCCGACACCGGTTTGCTGTCCGCTTCTTAGATATTTGACCAGTTCTGCAGCCTGGGGTATCTGTGAGATTGTTTGACCGGCCCCCTGGCCTACTGCAGCAAAACCGGGAACGCCGTATTCCGTTGGTGTTACGCTGGACGGTCGACCAGCTCCGAGAAGCTGACCGGTATATCCCTGACGGATTGTATTGATAACCTGGTACGGATCCAACTCGACACGCTGCCTTGCTTGTTCCAGGCCAAGCGCGGATCTAAGCTGCTCGACATCCTGGCCGTACTGCTGCTGCAGCAATTCCGGGGCAAGCTGCGCCATGATCTGCGCCATATAGTTTTCCGTCTGTGCTTCCTGCCCGGCAAAAGCCTGAGCTGTTGCGGTCGACGGCCCCAGGGATCCGGCGGCTTCCTCAACACGACGTCGGCCCGCTGCGATCTCCGGAGCTGCAACGTCACGCGCTGATTCAACAATCCTTTCAGCAAGCGCGAATGGATCCGTGATCGTCGGTTCTGGCAATCCAAGCTCTGCCAGTCTTTGTGCAGAAGCACGATACCCCTCAAGGACACTCTCGCTACCAACTGCGGGGGTAGCTTCAAGACCGGCTTCGGCGCCTTCAACGCCCAGGCGCAGCCCTTCTCTGGCAAATGGGTCAACGTCTACGGTTGACTGTCGCCCCCCTCCTGCAGCACCGGCTATCCTACTGCCGATATCGACTGCTGCTCCTATTCCTAACATAGCGGGTAAAGCTGCGCCAAACATTATTCATCACCTCCAGTTTTCCTGATATATTCACAGAAAGCATTAAGCATTTTCACATGACCACTGTGAACACTCTCCCCTTTCTGTTTGTATTCTTTCGTAAATTCTGAAACCTGAGCAAACATATTAAGCGGTAGTGAAGATGCCAATGTGTAGTTCATAGCCACCGTATTAACAAATTTACCGCCTTGATAAAGAGCGTTCTTTGTTACAGCGCCCTTTTTAAATCCTGCGTTTGTGAGCATATTTATACATACCTGGTTATGCTGCTTGACAATAGCATATATACGCTGCAGCCCCAGTTGTCCAACGCCCCAATCAATCATCATGGTAAGCGCTTCGATACCATATCCCTTGTCACGCTTGTCTAACACCCCTATACCTCCGAAGACCTCCGCCTGTCTCACCATTAAGTCGATATTTCCAAAAGCGACAATGCCGATAGGGTCCGTTGTGTCATGTTCAGCTACCACAAACAAGCGCCCTATCGGAGCAACAAACCTGTTATACATCTGCTTCAGATCTGATTCGCTCTTCGGTCCTACCTCAGCAGACATGACATCGTCAAACCAGGGGTCGTCATGCCATATAAAAAGATGAGTCAAAATATTCTGCGTGAATGGTATAAGATCAACATTCTTTCCCTGGATCCGCATTGTTAGCTTCTCCTTACAAAATTAAAACGGTTATTGTTGTGTCCACATCGGACATTAAAGAAAGACTACTGGTTGATTCTGCAGTTTGTTTGATCTTGCAAAACTGGCTGCGTGATAGAACAATATACCCATTGGGTAAACGGTTCAGGTGGTGATAGATCTCCTTCGCAACGGTCGCGCTAAGGCTCACGTCTTTTTCCAGGTAGCCGTCAAGGTTCCCTGGCTTGCTGCCGTCGGGTTGTATAGAAATCCTGCGAAACAGTTCCTCCAGGTTTTCTCCGACGTTATCTTCTAGTGGATATTTTGGATCAGCCATCTTATCCCATCATGTGACAAATGAAAGTATTATAAGTATACGGTGCAGCTCCCCTTGCAGCCCTGGTATCAAACGTGAAAGAGGTTTTTGCTGCGTTCACTGTCAGATATATCTGCATCGTGGTGGTTCCGTCAACGATATTCGGAAACAAGAGCTGGTGACTTATGCCGTCGTTAAGAAAAGCTACCGGCCCTGAGTACACCGGAACGGATCCGCCGTGCGTAGCATCACTGGCTTGCCAGTTTATGACCGACGCTTCTACGTCAATGGTGAGGTTCGCCCTGGCATACGCTGGCCCCAGGGTAGGATAGATCCATTCAGCAGCAGCGATAACATACTTTGCATCCGCCGGAACAGTTATAACTGCAGCATCCGTACCAGTAAATGTAGAGATCGACTTCATAGCCAGCGCTGCAGCCGGTCCGCTGATGTCGTCCATCGTGGCAAAGACATTGGATCCGCTGTGAGTAGCTGCGCCGGTAATGGCGTCGATATCATTCTGTCCGAGATCCCCACCGCCCTTTGTCATAAATGGCTTGCTGGTCTGCGGGTCGTTGGCCGCTGTCATGGCGTCTACCCATATCTGCAGCATGGCATCAAGCACAGCCATATTCGCGTGTTTATGCCAGTCACCGGAAGCAGACGGGAACTTGGTTGTAAAGAAGTTCTTTAGGAAATTCTTTGTCACACCAGACTGCAGCTCCAGGATGTCGTCGACAGTACCGGCAGGGTCAATAAGGTTCATCAGCTTGTTTGTGCCGAAATCAAACTCGCTACCTGGTGTCTTCAGGTTCTCATAGGTGAGCGTATTGATCGTGGTAAAGAGCTGGTTCAGGTCAAACTGAATTTCAGTCGCCTTGATCTGACCGTCTGTTAAGGGGTATTGCTGCTTGATTCTGCTCATGGTTCGTTCCTTTCCGAATTACGTCCGGACCACCTGAAATAGACAAGACCGTTTATTAGTTTGAAATCGACCTTTGAAGTCGATTTGATTTTATTAGATATACCGTATCCCATCTGTATATCATCCAGGGAATACCTGGCTGTAAAGAATGGAATGGACGCAAACTCGGCTTTCTCAAAATGTGCCTGATCGAAAAGAGGATTGGGATCCACAACCAACCGGAGATCCTTATACACGTTACCGTCAACGTCAATGTCTACTGATATAACCGGCTCTGACGTTTGGACCTGAAGTACCAGCGTATCCCAGGCTTTCTGATACGCCTTGCTGCCACCATCAAGAAACGGTGTTTTTGCCATGAACTCAAGATCGCTTCCACCTGTGCCGTCGGCGTCAAGCTCATACGTCCAGGAGCTATCAAGATCGACAATATCGGATGTTGTCGGCGTCAGCAATAGAAGCTGCTGAGGCTCACCTGGTCTTTCGGGATCGTCGGTAACAGTGGTCTCGGTCGTGGAATACTTGTTTGAAACACAGAGAGAGAAGTCGCCGCTTTCGGCAAAGTCATTGTAACTCTTCGCCACTTGTGACCAGGATCTTGTATCGACATCAAATACCAGGGATTCCGTTCCGTTTGAAAAAATGTAATACCGGTTCAGGAAATACCCGGACCGCACAAGATACCATTCCTTAATACGGTTCAGGAAATCGTCGATCATCGGTCGGCTTATGTTGGTTAGCTGCCCGTTATAAATAAAGAAGCCATCCCTGCGATTTGCCAGGAAGATAACACCGTCTTTAGTTTCCTGGAGGGAAAGAGGGTATTCACATCCGACCTTCGGGTTAACAAGGACGCTGCGGGATCCCGTACCGACACCGACAACCCGGTGACAGCTCTTTCCTTTGGTTGCGAATATATCAGACTGCCACTCGGCTATACCAGTCACCCGGTCATATGTGGATCCGGACGCGCTATCGTCACCGCCCAGGGATACGAACTGTATCTCCGGAAGACCGCCAGTGAAGACGTCATAGAAAAGGTTGGTGTATGAACGCGTGAATATGAGCGAGTTGTTGTAGTCACCAATACCCGCCAGCCACAACGCGTTATTGTGGATAATCGGGGAGAAGCCATAGATCGGTTGATAGATATTGATATCGCCGCCCAGGTCAAGATAGTTGGCCTTGTTGATCTGGTCCAGGTCTACCAGCCCGTCATTGATTATCTGGTAGTCTTCGCCGGTTGTCATAATATCGGCATCGAGCTTGAGCGTGTTCGTGTCTTCGACCGCTGTTATCGTCGCATATGTATCATCTGTGATGTTGTGAACACGCATCCAGCGCGTGACGCCCAGGTCAAAGAAATCCGCTGCAGTATCTACGAGCTTGTCGGCTACGGTAGACGTAGTCGTGAGCGCTGTATCAGGGAAGGCCCGCCCTTCATTCAGGAAATCAAAATAGGCTGCCTTGTCACCCCAAAACATATACATATTTTTCCGGTAGGAATGACGCCAGATATAATCATCCGGAGCAAAGAGCGTGTTGTTGATCGTCCGCCAGTCGGGATCGTTCATCTTGAGCGTTGGCACGTCGGATCCGTCCAGGCCCAGGGCAAACAGGACGTTGGAATATTGTTCATGGAAGAACAAGCTGGTGATACCCTTCAGGCTATGACCCTCAAAGACCTTCCGCGTACCCCAGGACTTCTTCAAGCCGCCGTCGTTATCGACAAGGAAGTTGGACCCGTCAATAAGCGAATCGGGATCCCCGCGCAGCTTCCCGGCTTCGTTAAGACCTCTCCAACCCTTTAGTTCAATGACTGGCATTAAGAAACCTTTCCATTTATTTTTTCAAGAGCGCCTATCATACTAACATGTTCGTCCCTTTGATATTTGTGAGCTTCCTTCTGTATCCGCTCTGACTGTTCTATCTTGTTTATCAACTTGTTGAGCGTTTCAGTTACGCCTTCCAGTGCTTTTGTGTGACTGACAGCGATATGCTTTACAAGCCAACAGCAAAGGATGAAAGCGCCAACAGATAGGACCATTGAGCTGCCGTATTCTGCAGCAAACCTATATATTTCAGTCGGTGTCATATTATCCTCATGTATGGAAGTTCAACCCGGACCGGTCTTTCAGCTCCGGAAGATCTCAAGTCTGTAATCTCAACCCAAAACGTATCATTCTGTTTGTCGTCATACTGTGGCTTTGCTGGTGTTACTGCTTCACCGGCTGCAGCGGTTTCATAGCAGCCCCGGTTATATGGATACATCCTGTTTGACTGTTCATTGTCAAACAGGTTCGATGTTCCGTCCGCGCTCATGTATGCCGGACTGTCCGATCCTATATGATAGTCCACGCAGTATTCGTCAAAGAGGGGATCCGCCTCAATGCCGTTTACTTCCTGCAACGGATACGACGCCTGCATAGCGGCAAGGCTCGTATAACTGAGCGTAGGCGAAGAGATACTACCTGACACAAACAAATACATCTGAGTAGACGTTCTGAAGTGATACAGATTATTCTCCATCTCGTCCAAGTCATCCGGTGTCCAATCGTTCGTCGAAAAATACCATGCGGCAAAGTAGGTACATTCGATGAGTTCATC
>Ga0180432_10011564_pt1 | contig 10383 bp, 10 predicted proteins | sample SS_ome_10_FD_132414 | JGI IMG/M metagenome (GOLD analysis project Ga0180432, IMG submission 132414) | Hypersaline lake sediment archaeal communities from the Salton Sea, California, USA - SS_1_MS_2 metaG | ecosystem: Environmental > Aquatic > Non-marine Saline and Alkaline > Hypersaline >...
CATGCTGTTCTTGGGTGCTCCCGTCGCCTTCGCGCAGGGTGCGGATGGCGGTGAGCTTGGCGAGCAAACCTACAACACGGTCTGCCTCGCCTGCCACCAAATGACCGGCCTTGGACTTCCCGCCGTGTTCCCACCCCTCGTCGAGCACGCACCCGAGCTTCTTGCCTATGAGGGCAACCGCGAGTACATCGCCAAACTCATTCTGTACGGCTTGCAAGGCGAAGTCACGATCCTGGGGCAGGCCTACAACCAGCTCATGACGCCCCATGAGGCCATCCTCTCCAACGAGCAATTGGCCGCCGTCGTCAACTACGTCATGCACGCGTGGGGCAATGACGCCCTTCTTCCCGAGGCGTACGAGCCGTTCGTTCCCGAGGACTTCGAGGCGTTCCGTGGACTCGGGTTGACGGCGCAAGACGTTTACGCCCTGCGCCAGGAACTGGGAATCGGCGCCGAGTAGGTTCTCGAGCATCAACTGCAATCGGACCAGATTCGTGGCGGTGACCCAACGGTTGCCGCCACGACTTCGCTTCGCAGTACGCTCGACTCACATTTCGCGAAGGGAGCCGGCATGAACGAGACGTGGCACTACGCCGAGTTGGAACTCCGCTACGCCGCGGGGCACGAGCGGCCCATACGGATTCGCTGGTCTCCACCCGATCCCGCGGAAAGCCTCGAGCATGGACGGCCCAATGAGCCCGATCCCCTGACGACGATGACGGCCGCCCTTGGAGGGCTGAGCGGGGTAGATCCCGAGACACTCTTCGAAATTCATCTGCTCAACGCAATCGGTGCAATGGGATGGCAGCTGGCGCATGCGCCCCAGCGGGATGCCGGCACACCGGAGCGCCTCAGGTATCTCTTCACTCGCAAGTCCAACGACGAGTCCGTATATTCACTCCATCGACATCGTTATGTAACCGTTGTGCGCCACACTTGCCTCGGCAGGCATTCCGGCCTTGGCCTGGACTCGCTCCAGCAAGGTCAACGAAGGCTCTCACGCGTGATTCGGCCGTAGGGCCTTCGATGGAGTTGCCGCCAAGAAGTGGGTGGTGCGTGGACCGGTCAGGACGGGATGCGCACCACCGGCTTTTTGGTGCTGGATGAGTACCTCAGCGAGTCATACATCGGATACCGCTACTGCGGACGGTCACTCTCTCGAGCCGCGTCCTCGCAATCGCCCTCGGTACGACCTTCGCTCAGCGCAACGATCGCCTGGTCGTACTTGCCCTTGAGGTCATCCTGCGCCGTGCGGTCCCACAACGTGACACCGTCGTAGTACGCGGCGCGGCCCAGAACATGAGCGGCGACGGGAGCGGTGAGCAGCAGGAACACGAACGCAAGCAACGCTTTCGTAGTCACTGCAACCGTGCCAAAAACCATCAAGGCTGCAATCAGGACAAGGCCAGCGCCAAGCGTTCCAGCCTTGGTCGCGGCGTGCATCCGCATGAACAGGTCAGGAAGTCGTACGGCACCGAGGGCGGCTACGAACACGAAGAAGGCCCCCAGAAGCATAAGGATGGCGGCAAGAACCTCAACCATCTTCGCCTCGCTCTCTGCGCTCGATGAAGCGCGCAAAAGCCAAGGTTCCAAGGAAAGAAACCAACGCAAGCGCAATTGCGGCATCGAGCAGGATCGCCTCGTCAGACATCACGCCGACCAGCACGATCATCGAGACCGATGTGAGGCCGATCATGTCGAGTGCCATCACCCGGTCAGGAAGACTGGGACCACGCAGCACCCGAATGAACCCAAGCAGCAGAGACAGGGCAACGAGCGTGAGTGAGATGCCAGCCGCAATCGTCAGCAGTGTGGGGCTACCCGCAATGATCATGCGAAGGCCTCCCGAATGCGCGCCTCGAAGGTGCGCTTGATGTCATCGATCAGTGCTTCTGGGTCACGCCCGTACATCGCGTGCACGTAGAGACAACTCTTGTCTTCGGCGACGTCGATCGTCAGCGTGCCGGGCGTCAGACTGATCAGGTTCGCAAGGAGCGTGATTTGCGCGTCATCCTCAATATCCAGGGGAACGGCAATCACGGCGGGTTTCATGCGCAGGTTGGGGCGGAGCACGTCGACTGCGACGCGAACGCTGGAGGCGAGAAGTTCCCACAGGAACGTCAGGATCAAACCAAGGACGCGGAACACGCGCTCGACGTAGCGGCGGTCGCCCACCGCCGAACCCACCAGGTACAGCACGATCATGCCGACGATGAAGCCAAGGATCAGGTTCAGTTCCGAGAGTGATCCGGTTGCGAGCGCCCACACGAGGGCAAGGATCAGATTCAGTGCGAACAGGCTCATGGACGACCTCCATCGAGGATGGGGGCGACGTAGCTCGCCGCAGCCTCGGGACCGAGTACCGCCTCGATGTAGATGGCTGGATTGAGAAGTTCCGCGGCTGATGCCTCGGCGAGTCCGAGGAACGGTTGACTGTAAAAACCAATGACAACCGTCAAGGTAGCGAGCAGGGCGACGGGCACCATCATGCGCTTGGGGGCGGGGCCCTTGAACTCGACGCCCTCGGGCGCAGGGGACCAAAAGGCCGCCTGCCAGATCTTGGTCATCGAGTAAATGGTGAGGAGGCCAACCACCAATGCCACCACGACGATGGGCCAGGAAGCCACCTCCACACCGGCCAGCACGACCACCAATTTGGCCCAGAATCCAGACAGGGGTGGGAAGCCAGCGAGGCTGAATGCGGGAATCAGGAACAGGATCGAGAGTAGGGGCGCATGCCGGTACAGTCCGCCAACCTGCTTGAGTTCGAAACTGCCCGCGACCTTGCGGATAATGCCCGCCACGAAGAACAGGTTCGCCTTCACGATGATGTGATGCACCAGGTAGAACACGGCGCCCGCAAGCGCAAGCGGGGTGTAGAGCGCGAGACCCATGATCATGTAGCCAATCTGGCTGATGATGTGAAACGACAGGATCTTGCGAATTTCGTTCTGCGCTGCCGCGCCAAGAACACCGGTCAGCATCGTCGCGCCTGCCAGCCACAACAGTAGCGTGTGCGTCCAACCGACGTCCTGGGTGAAGAGCAGCGTGAAGGCGCGGATCAGCGCGTACACGCCGACCTTCGTGAGCATCCCGGCGAAGATTGCGCTGATGGCCACGGGAGGCGTGTGGTACGAGGCGGGTAGCCAGAAGAACAGGGGGAAGATGGCGGCTTTGATGCCGAACGCAATCAGGAACAGCATCGCAAGAATCGTCACCATTCCCTGGGGCGCGGCCTGCAACGCAATCGCGAGGTCCGCCATGTTGAGCGTCCCCGTCAGGCCGTACGTCAAACCGATCGACACCAGGAAGAACAGCGACGACACCAAATTCACCGCGACGTACTTCAGGCCACCCTCGAGCTGCGCCCTGCGGTTGCCGAGCGTGAGCAGCACGAAGCTGGAGATCAGCAGCACCTCGAACCACACATATAGGTTGAACAGGTCACCCGTGAGGAACGCGCCGTTGATGCCCGTTACGAGGACTAGGAATAGTGGGTGATATCCGAGGCCTTCGCGGCCGGAATCAATGTCCGCGAGCGCGTAAATGGCGGTGGCGAACGCCATGATGGCGCTGATGACGACCATGATGGCTGCGAGATGATCCGCAATCAACGTGATGCCGAACGGTGCAGCCCAACCGCCTGCCTGAAGCACCACCATGCCGTTTTGGCTGACCTCTACAAGCAGCATGATGGAGGCGACGAGAAGAGCGGCACTTCCGCCTACCGACAGGACACGTTGCGCGTTTCGCCGGTCGGGAAGCGCGAAGGCGAGGGCGGCCGCTGCCAACGGAATCAGGATGGGGGAAGCCAGCAGCCAACTCATGACGGTTCTCCCGAGCCGGAATCGGTGACGCCTTCAAATGGATCGACGGGCCCTTCCGGCGGTTCGCGGTGCATGCCGTAAGGCGCAGGCTGGGGAGGCCTGCGGTCCTTGAGAGGCTCACCGGTATCGGGAAGGGGATCGTTCAGGCGCAGGATCATTTCATGAGTCTGTACGGTGCCAAGCCGCTCGTACGTCCTGAGCAACAGCACCAGCGCAAACACCGTAAGCCCGAAACTGATGACAATCGCCGTGAGAATCAGCGCCTGCGGCAACGAGTTTGCGATGCCTTCGAGCGGGGTGTAGCGATCCTCCGGCACGAACGGCGATTGACCCCGCGTAAGTCGCCCTGAGACGAACAGGGCGAGGTTGACACCCCCCGACATCAGGATGAGGCCGAACACGAAGCGAAGCAAGTTTCTTTGCAGGACCAGGTAGACTCCCGATCCGAACAGGACACCCACCGTCACGGCAAGAGGAAGTTCCATCAGTGTTCCTCCAGCGAGAACAGCATCCGCAAGACGACGCCGACGACGACGAGGTACACACCGATGTCGAACAGCAGCGGCGTCGAGAGTTTGATGGTGAGCGGCCCAATCGTCTCGATCCACCAAAGGCCGGTCAGGAACGGTTCACCCGCAAATGCGGCAAGAAGGCCGGCAATCACGGAGAAGGACAGGCCTACACCAATGAGCGCGCGGGGCCGGATTCGAAGTAGCGAGAACGCAAGCTCGTAGCCGTAGGCGATTGCGTACAGGGCGATCGCGGATGCGGCCACGAGGCCACCGATGAAGCCTCCACCCGGGAGGTCATGCCCACGCAACAGAAGGAAGACTGAGAAGAGAAGCAACACGGCAATCAGGAGCCGGGTCGCGGAGCGAAGGATCAGGCTGTTCATGCCTTGCCCTCCTCGCCCGCAACGTTCTCATTCCCAGACGCGCCTTCAGCAGGTTCTTGGTCGTCGTCCTGACCACGTGGCGCGGTGTACGCAATCTCAGGCTCGCTGCGTGGACCCACGCGACGAAGCAAGGCGAATACGCCGGTCGCCGCAACGGCGAGCACCGTGATTTCGCCGAGCGTATCGAGTGCCCGGAAATCCACGAGAATGACGTTGACGATGTTTCGGCCGTTCGCCTCGGGATAGGACGCCGCCTCATAGAACGCCGTGATGGTGCGGTTCAGCGGCAGACTCAGGACACTGAGCATCAGAAGTGTCACGAAGCCTCCCGCGAGAATGGCGATCGGGGCAGCCACGTTGCGTACACCCGCATTCGGGCCACCACGCAGCAGGGTGCTCGGTAGCCGCATCAGGACCAACGCAACCACGATCACCATCAGGGTCTCGACGATGAACTGCGTGACTGCGAGGTCGGGGGCCGAGAACTGGATGAAGACGAGCGCAATCCCGAAGCCGACGACGCCGAGTGCCGTGATGGCGCGAAGCCGGGTGTGCGCAGTGACGGCAGCCAGCGCGGCGACGATGATCAGAACCAGCGTGAGGAGCTCATACAGCGTGCCGGTGATGGGCGGAAGGTGAATGTTGATTCCACCCTGCACGAGGGCCGTGACGCCCGTCAGGCCCACTGCGAAACCGATGATGATCACCATGTGGCGCTGCATATCGTCCGACTGAAGGACGCGCGTCTGCCACGCCGCGATCGCCACGAGCCCCTTCAGGAAGGCTTCGTACGCCCCGGCTGGCCCGAAGGTCATCGCACCAAATCGGTCTCTCAAAAGGGTGTGAACCGGTTTCCAGAGGAACGTGAGCACCACACCGAGCGTGACTGTGAGGATAGAGAGTAGGAGCGCCGCATTCACGCCGTGCCACAACTTCAAGTAGAACGTGACGCTCTCACCCACGATTGCGCTGGCTGCTGGAACCAACAGGTTTTGGGCAATTACGTCGGGGAAGAAGCCAAAGGTGAGGCCCGTGAGTGCAAGCAGCGCAGGACCGATCCACATGCTGAACGGAGCCTCATGCGCATGCTTGGGGGAGGTCGGTGTCGAACCGGCGAACGGACGCCACACGACCAAGAAGACGATGACGATCATGACGGCGCTTGCCGCAACCAAGGCGGCGAGTGCCCAAACGTGCTCGAGGAGAGTCTCGTAGGCAAGCTCTTTGCCAATGAACCCGAACAGCGGGGGCAGACCTGCCGCGCTCACGCCGGCAATGAGGGCAATGGCCCAACTCATGGGCATCACGCGGCCCAGGCCCTTGAGTTCGGTCACGTCACGGCTTCCCGCCTCATGATCGAGGTTGCCAGCCACCATGAACAGGGGGGCCTTATAGAGCGCGTGCGCCACCATGAACACCAGCATCGCTTCCGCACCCAATTTGCCGCCTGCGCCCAGCAGCGTCACGAGCGCACCGAGCGCAATCAAGGTCGAGTAGGCAAGCAGTCGTTTTGCATCCCGCTGAAGCAGAGCCAGGCTCGCGGCGGCGAGGACCGTTGCACTGCCAGCAATCGTCAGCAGCCAGAACCAAAGGTCGGTGCCACCCATGGCGGGAGCTACGCGGGCGAGCAGATATACGCCCGCCTTCACCATCGTGGCGCTGTGCAGGTACGCCGACACGGGCGTGGGGGCCGCCATGGCGTTGGGAAGCCAGACGTGGAAGGGAAACTGCGCGGACTTGGTGAAGGCGCCGAGCGCAATCAGAATCAGGGCGGGAGCGTACGCAGCGGATTCGGTGATGGCTGCAGGGTTCGCAACGATTTCCGAAATCTGGAAACTCCCCACCTCGTGACCGAGCAGCAGAAACCCGGCAAGCATGGCGAGGCCACCCGAACCGGTGATTAGCAGACCCTGGAGCGCGCCGTCGCGACTCGTACGCGTATCGTGCTTGTAGCCAATCAGGAAGTACGAGGTCAGGCTGGTGAGTTCCCAGAAGATGAAGAGCGTGATGAGGTTATCGGCCAGTACCACGCCCAGCATGGCTGCCATGAAGGCAAGCAACAGCAAGAAGAAACGGGGGAGTTGACGGTCACCCTTCAGGTACCCGCCGGCGTACACCACGACTGCGGTCCCGATGATGGTGATCATCAGAGCGAAGGTCACGGATAACCCATCGAGCCGGAAGGCTGCGTCGACCCCGATGCTCGGCACCCAAGCCACACGTTGCTCGAGCACGCCGCCGGCGGCAATCTCGGGGAGCTGGGTGGCGAACCACGCGGCCAAGGCGGCGGGAACGAGGGCGAAGGCCCACCCCGCTGATTTGCCCAACATGGGCGTGATGATGGGGGCGAGGGCGGCGGCAACGAAGGCCAGCAAGACGGCGGTCAACATGACGGTTCTGGCGCGTTCGACACGCGTCGAACCTCCCTTGGCGAAGACTCGGTGTTCTGGCCGAACCTAGAGGCAGCGACCATCAACGTGACCGCGAGTCTACCCCGAGGGTTGGTCCGGCGATTGTCGCTCGGACCAAGATGGCGCGTTGCTCACGCGTGATACGCGAGTACCTCGATGCTGTCACCAACGCTGACGCTCCCCTCATTTCGCGCAACCGCATTCACTCCGAAGGTCACGCCACCGCCCGGGTCTCGCCGGAAGGTCGCCAGGGTCGCGAGCGGCTCCTTGCCTGCCGGCCCGCCATCCGGGTCCAGCGTCGTTACCTGGCAGCGCACACAAGGCTTTATGAGATCGAACGTCACCTCCCCAATCCGGAGGACGGCGATGTCGTCCTCCTCCCACGCCTCGAGACCGTCAATGACCAGATTTGGACGAAACCGCTCGATTGCAAGTGGAAGCCCAGCTCGCGCTTCCAAGTCACGTAAGGACGCCTGGTTGGCAATGAGGAACGGATAGCCATCGGCAAACGACACGTGGGTGCCGGGGCGTACGAGCGAAGTGCGCATCGGTCGCGCGCGATTCGATGCAAGCGCAACGAGGTCGTAGGAATGCCCGAGGTGAGCGTCGAGCCAATGTCGTACGTGATGTCCGCAGGACGATGCGGGCACCCGATCACCCCAAACCGTGACCTCGACGACGTCACCGGTGCTGGAGGGAGGGGCCACATGGATTTCGTTTGGTGCCGCCGCACTTGGCGTGCCGCGCCAGACGAGATGAAGGCCATCGGCGTCGCCACGCGCCTCGAGGTGTCGAAGGGTGGGAGCATTTCGCTGGCTCACGAAGTTCCTCGCATCATCCACCAGCATCCAGTGACGATCGAATGCCAAGCCGATGGGTGTGACCGTGGCCTTCGCATGGGCAGTGCCGCGAGCGCCCTTGAGCGCGTGAACCACGATCCTTGTCAACACTCGGCAAGCGTACCTCGCAGGTTCACTGGGTTGGAGCCGAAGGAAATCGACGACCCATCCGTCTCCGCCATCGAGTGCACAAGCGATCTGCAGAGCTGGCATCCAAATCCATTCTTGTGGCCTCCGGAATTTTGCGAGCGGTCGCCACGGTGGACCTGAGGATGTGCTCGCTCTGAATGCGCGTGCAGGACGTAAAAAACTGCGTGCTGCCCTCAATCTGCGAGTTGGCGTTGACCTGCGAAACGAGTGGCGAATCACCGAATAAGGTTGCATGCACATGACAAAAGTGTCGTAGCCTACGAATGCGTCCGGTAACCAAAGACCTTTCGTGGATCTTGGGACGTGTCGTGTCTTCTCGTTGAAAGAGAAGCGGCCTTAGGAGGAGAAACCGTGAACATTATGACCAGACTGCTCGCCGCCATTGCTGCGCTCGCGCTCTTTGCCGGTGCAGCGATGGCCCAAACGTGCGAGGTCGTCGGCGAAGCGCCGATGCTCGCCGAGCGCGTCGCCGCAGGCGATCTTCCGCCCGCCGCCGAGCGCATCCCATCGAACCCCATGGTGCTCGCCGTAGCCGAGGAGATCGGTACGTACGGTGGCGAGATGCTCGATCTGTATGACGGAAGCCGCCTCGCGGAGTTCCGCCAGTTCGGCTATGAGGGTCTCGTGCGCTGGAGTCCCGACGGCTCGGAAGTCATCCCCAACATTGCCGCCGGCTGGGAAGTCTCCCCGGATGGTAGCTCCTACACCTTCACCCTCCGTGAAGGCCTCCGCTGGAGCGACGGTCATCCCTTCACCACCGCCGACATCCAGTTCTACTTCGACGAGGTTGCCTTCGAGCCGTACAACTGCTGCAACAGCTACATGCTCGTCGATGGCCAAAAGCCCGTCGTTGAAATCATCGACGAACTCACCTTCAGCATGAGCTGGGATGCCCCCAACTCCACGCTGCTGCAGAACCTCGCTACGAGCTACGGTGTTCAAGTCACGCAGTTCGCCGCGCACTACCTCGAGCAGTTCTCCATGAAGAAGAACCCCGAAGCCGTCGAGGCGCTGATGGCCGAGGATGGATACGACGACTACAACGAGTGGTGGGCCGCCAATATTGGACGCTACGGCCAGAACTCGGAGTACAACAATCCTGACCGCCCGCTCATGACGGCGTGGATTCCGACCGCACCTTTCATCGGTCAAGAGCGCTTCACCTTCGAGCGGAACCCCTACTACTTCAAGGTCGACGAAGCCTGCAACCAGCTTCCCTACATCGATTTCCGCACCTGGAGCCTCACACCCGACGAGGAAGTGCGCGTCCTTCGTACGATGGACGGCCAAGACCACTTCTGCCGCCGCGACGTCTGCCAGCCGCCCAACAAGGCCGTGCTGTTCGACTCGCAGGACCAGGGTGACTACCGCTTCGTCGATCTGACGAACAGCGATCACAATCAAATGCTTCTCCACATCAAGTACACGCACGACCTCGAGGAGCGCGCTGCGCTTTTCCAGGAGAAGGACTTCCGGATCGGTCTCTCGCTTGCCATGGACCGTCAGAACGTCATCGACACGGTCTACGTCGGCCAAGGCACGCCGCACCAAATGGCCCCCCGCTCGGGCCCCTTCTACAACGAGCAGCTCGCCACGCAATTCACCGAGCATGATCCCGACCTCGCCTCGGAGTACCTCGATCGCGTCCTTCCGGAGCGGGGTGCCGATGGCATGCGCATGCTCAACGGCGAACCCTTCACCTTCAACGTGCTCGTCAACGCTGGATTCCGCGCCGATTGGGCCGACGTCATGCAGCTCATCGAGCGTGACTGGGAAGCCGTGGGTCTTGACGTCAACGTGATCGTGGGTTCGGACGAGTTCGCTCGCTCCGCCCGTCAAGGCAATGATGTCGATGCGTACGTGTGGGCCGGTGAGAACGGTACGGGTCAGCTCCCCATTCTCGCTGCCGACGAGTACGTCCCCGAAGCCGCCTACGGCTGGTACGCCTGGGGTGCCGTCAACTACTTCGGTACCGAACCCGCCAACCCCGTCGTCACTCCGCCCAGCGACATTCAGCGCATGATCGAACTCGTGTCGCTCATCCCGACGTCCGCGTCGGCCGAGGTGCAGTCCGACCGTATGAAGGAACTGCTTCAACTCCACGCCGACGGACTCTGGGTCATTGGCCTCGCCATGCCCGAGGGTGACTACCGGGTCGTGAACAACGCGCTTCGCAACGTTCCCAACCCGCTCATCGGTGGTTGGCTCTACCCCGGGCCTGGACCGCTCAACTTCGAGACGTTCTTCTTCGGCGACTAGAA
>Ga0180432_10011565_pt1 | contig 10381 bp, 9 predicted proteins | sample SS_ome_10_FD_132414 | JGI IMG/M metagenome (GOLD analysis project Ga0180432, IMG submission 132414) | Hypersaline lake sediment archaeal communities from the Salton Sea, California, USA - SS_1_MS_2 metaG | ecosystem: Environmental > Aquatic > Non-marine Saline and Alkaline > Hypersaline >...
CCGCCCCCGCCCCGGCCGAGGCGCGCCCCTTCGCCGGCGGTGAGCTCCGTCGCTACGTCATGGACCTCAAGCTCCCGGTCAACCTCATCCGCGCCATCGCCCCCGCCGGACGCCACGTCTGGTTCGGCGGCCGCCGCATGCTGCCCGGGGAGCAGGAGGGTCTGGGCCGCTACGACTACCGCACCGGCGAGTGGCGCATCTTCCTCGACTCCGAGGGCGTCCTCGCTGACGAGATCAACGTCCTCGCCGCCGAGCCCGACGGCGGGCTGTGGATCGGCACCTCCACCATTCGCCGGCGGTGGAATTACGGGCTGTGGCACTACGACCCCCGGGCCGGGCGCAGCCGCCGCTACACGCGCGACGACGGGCTGGTCGACTTCGACGTCTACGATCTCCTGCTGGCCGGCGGGAAGCTCTACGCGGCGACGCGCTCGGGCCTGGCCATCTACGATCCCAAGACCGGCAAGTGGTCGGCCGACCCCACCCACCACCGCAACTACGTCGACCTGACCCTGTGCCTGGCCTTCGACGGCCGGCGCGTGTGGATGGGCCGGGCCGGCGGTCTGCGCTGCCTCGACACCCGCACGGGCGAGTACCGCCAGTTCGGCGCCGCCAACTCCCCCATCGACGGGATGGTCAACGCCCTCGCCCTCGACGGCGACCGCCTCTGGATATCCTGCCCGCCGAAGCTGCTGGTCCGCGAGGACGGCCGCTTCCGCGTCCCCCAGGCCGCCGCGGCGATTGCCCGCCACAACGTCACCTGCGCCGCAGCCGACGCGAAGCTCCTCTGCCTCGGCACCCGCACCGGGGGCCTCCATGTCCTCGACCGGGCCACCCGCAAGTGGCGGGCCGTCACCGCCCCCGACCCGCTTCCCTGCCCCAACATCGCCCGCGTCGTTCTCGACGATCGCTCCATCTGGCTCGCCTTCGGCGACGACCCGCTGGGCCTCGGCCGCTGCGACCGAAAGACGGGCCGCTGGTCCTTCCACACCCACCGCGCCGGCATCCCCTGCAACCACCTCTACTGCCTCCTCGGGCACAAGGACGCCCTGTACGTGGGGACGATGGCCAACGGCCTGTGGAAGCACCTGCCCGCCGCCGACCGCTGGGTCAACCTCAACCTCGCCCACCGGGCCGAGCACGAGCCCGTCCGACGCGCCGACGTCTACGACATGCTCATCCGCGGCGACACCCTCTGGTTCGGCACCAACGTCGGCCTCTGCCGGCTGCCCCACGGGCGGACCGCCTACGAGCACATCGAGGGCCTGCCCTCCGCCACCGCCGTGGCCGCCCTGGTCGCCGACGGCCGCACCATCCTCTGCGGCACGAAGCAGCGCGGCCTGCTGGCCTACGACACCACCGCCCGGAAGTGGACAGACCTCAACCGGCAGTGGCACCTGCCGGCCCGGCCCGTGGGGGCCCTGGCCCTCGCCGGCGACCTCCTGTACGTGGGGGGCGAGGACGGCCTGCTGGTCGTCCACCGCCCGACCGGCAAGGCCCGCGCCGTGGCCGACCTCCTCGCGGGCAAGCGCGTCACCTGCCTCCGGGCCGACGCCCACGGCGCCCTCGTGGGAACCTCCGCAGGCCTCTTCCGCTACGACGCAAAGACGACCGGCGTCCGACCCCTAACCGCTTCCGAACTGAGCATCCAATCCCTCCTCCGCCCGGCGGCTCGCGGGCCTCTCCTGGTCGGGACCTCGTCGGGTCTGCTGGCCGCCGACGGCGCCAAGATCCGCCGGGATCCCCGCTTCGCCGAGCACGTCATCCGCGCCATGGCCGCCCACGGCGAGCACCTGTGGATCGGCACCCTCGGCCACGGCCTCATCCGCAGCCGGCCCCCGGCAGGGCCCGTTCCGTAGCCTGCCCGTCCGGCGGCCAGGTCCGTGTCGCCTCGCTGCAAGTCTCCTAATATGTACATCTGTACTAATTGGCGGCGCCCCCTCAACTCTCCAGCGCGGCGCCCAGGGCGGCAGCGATCCGGTCGAAACCGTCGAGGTCATGATACTCGATCACGATTCGGCCGGAGTGCTTGGCCCGGCCGGGGCGGATCTGGACCCTCGTCCCGACGGCCTCGGTGAGCTGGCGCTCGAGGTCCAGGAGATACGCGGACTTGCCCATGGGGGCCTTCGCCTTCGCCGACGCCCTTTCGCCCTCGGCCGCCTCCGCCCCCGTCGCGGCGGCCGCCACCAACGCCTCCAACTCGCGCACCGACAGCCCCTCGGTCACTGCGCGGCGCGCCAGGGTCGTCTGGGCCTCCGGCCGGCCCGCCAGGCCCGCGAGGATCTTCCCGTGGCCGAAGCTCAGCTCCCCCGCGCCGATCAGCCGCTGCACCTCGTCGGCCATGTCGAGCAGCCGCAGGTAGTTGGCGACCGTCGGCCGCGGCTCCCCCACTCGCTCGGCGACCTGCTGCTGCGTCAGCGAGAACCGGTCCATCAGCTCCCGATACGCCGACGCCCGCTCCAGCGGGTTCAGGTCGCTGCGATGGATGTTCTCCACCAGGGCCAACTCGAGCATTTCCTCGGGCGTGCTGCGGCGGACGATGGCGGGCAGCTCGGCTGCGCCGGCCAGCTCGGCCGCCCGCAGACGCCGCTCCCCGGCGATCAGCTCATAGCAGGTCTGCCCGTCCACCACCCCCGCCTCGCCGACCAGGACCGGCTGGAGCACCCCGTGGCTGCGGATGCTGTCCGCCAGGGCGCTCAACTCCGGCTCGTCGAACTCCCGCCGCGGCTGGTACGGGTTGCGTCGGATGCTGCCCAGCGGGAGCATCATCACCGCGGCCCCGGCGGGGGGCGAGGCGGCTTCTTCCGCCGCGCCCGTCTCGGCGGCGACGGCGAGGGCCTCGGGGGCTTCGACATGCGCGTACTGCCCCGCCTCGGCGTCGGCCTCGGGCGCCGGCTCCGGCTGGACCTCGGGCCCTGTCGGCTCGGCGGAGCTTCGGATCAGGCTTGCCAGCCCCCTGCCTAGACGTGGACGCTTGGTGTTACCGGCCATGTGGGCTTCCTTTCCCGTTCGTGCCATCCTGGCTTGCCGGCTTGTTCCACGTGGAACAAACCTCAGCGGTCGTCCGAGCGTAGCATCGTACAACGGGAACGCAAGAGAATTCCGCGCCAATTGCCGCGACACCTTTTCGCCCCGCCAGCCAAAGGAGACGCCCCATGAGATGCGTACCCGCCCTCTTCGCACTCGCCTCCTCCCTGCTCGTCCCCGGCGCGATGTTTGCCGGGGACGAGCCCGGTGCGGCCGCGTACCTCGGCGTCCGCGCCGTCCCGGTTCCCGACTGTCTCCGCGCGCACCTGGACCTTCCGCCCGAGGCCGGACTCATGATCGACGGTGTGGACGACCACGCCCCGGCGGCGAACGCGGGCCTCCGCCCCTGTGACGTGTTGGTCAAGCTCGATGAGCAGCTCCTGATTAAAGGCCACCAGCTCGCCACGCTCATCCGCACCGCCGCTCCCGGCAACGCCATTCAGGTCACCTTCATCCGTAAGGCGCCCCGCCAGACCGTGACCATCCGGCTGGCCGAATGCCCTGCGCGGCCGACCCGCGATCGCCGGGATCCGCCGCAGGCCCGCCCCGCGCACCCGCGACGCCCGGGCCGCCTCTTCCAACGTGACGTCCGCCGTCGCATGGAGCGGTGGGCCGAAGAGATGAGCCGCGGCCTGCGCCACTACGACAATGAGGCGCGCCGCCGGTCGCGAACGGCCTTCGAGGACAGCCGCGACGAGGCCCTCGGGGAACTACACGAATGGCTGAAGGCCTTCGAGAAGCGGCTTCGGGAGAGCCCAAAATGGCTCCGGGAGAACCGACCGCGGCAGGAGTGGCCCAGGGACGATGGACCCAACGCTGAACGCGACGACGAAGCGGAGCCTCCCGAGGCCGACCAGTCGAGTAAGACCCGGCCCGAGAAGACCTACACGGCCGTCCGGATGATCCTCCGCACCGTCAAGTACACGGTGATCGTCCGCCAGGTTGACGGGAAGCGCACCGCCACCGTGGAGGACCCCGACGGCAAGGCCCTGCACGCGGACGTGCCCCAGCAGAAGTGGGACGAGCTGCCTGATGAGGTCCCCAAGCTCCTGGGATCGGTGAAGACCAAGGTCCGCGGGCGGCCGGCAGCCGGCATGGCGCTGACCCCGTGAGTCCACCCGCCGTGCACTCGTTGTTCCACATGGAACGGCAATTCGATAACGGGCGTGTTCGGACTCTGTTCGGGCCTCCCGCAATGCCGGCCCCGGCGCCGGGCCGCGGGGCTGGGGGCAAGCGCTGCATCGTGCCACCTGCATGCGTCCATGCGTTGCACGGCGCGTGGCACGGCGCCGACGGCCGGGAAGGCCGCCGGCGCCGTCAGCGTGGAGGCGGCGTCTCGGGCCGCTGCCTCCTTCACCGGCCGAACAGCAGATTGATGCTCAGCCCGAAGCCCGGCCGGTAGGGCTGGCGCCCGATGATCGCACGGCGCCGAAGCGGCCGCCGATGCACCACGATGACGCGCCGGCCGGCAGGCAGACGGTGAATCACCACCGGCCCCCGCCGGGCGCCACGATAGCCCCTCCATGCCAACCGCCGACCGAGCCCGCCCGGCCGGCCCACCCGGAGGCTGAGCCCGCCACCGCCGACGTGGGAGCGAGCCGCGGGCCCAACGCGGTGCCCCCGTCCGCGCCGGAAGTCCCGCGCCTGGCCCTCCCGGGCCCACAGCAGCAGCACGGCGCCGGCCGCGACCAGCCCCAGCAGCAACTTCGTCGTTCGCTTCGCGTTCATGACTCACCTTCCTTTCCTTGCTTCCGTTCGGTATGGCCCTGCCGGCCTTCCCGGCCGGCCCTGTCATCGGCTTCGAGGGGACCGTGGGCCGCCCCCCGGATCGGTTACAGGTCTTCCCAAAATGGCCGCCCGGGGTGACGCCCGGATCGGCAGGGGGGTGTAACCTCTTCCCGCAGATCGCCCACAGGCCTGGCGAAGGATGCGTATGCGGCTGGATACAAGCCGGCCGGTCCCCGACGGGACCCGACCCAGCAGGCCCCGCCGGACGGTGCCTTTGCGGTGGACGGCGCCGGGGCCCGGGCGCATGATGGGACCATGGACGCGGCGGACAGGGCGGACATCGACGCGACGCTGGCGGGCGATCGCGAGGCCTACGGACGCCTCGTGGCCCGCCACCAGGACGCCATCGCCCGCCGCATGTGGCGGTTCACGCGGGACCGCCGCCAGCTCGAGGAGTTGGTCGAGGACGTGTTCGTCGAGGCGTATTTGAGTCTGAGCGGGTTCCGCGCGGAGGCGCCGCTGGGCCACTGGCTCAGCCGGATCGCCACCCGCGTGGGCTACCGCTTCTGGAAGCGGCGGCGGCGGGAGGCCGCCCGGGCCCTGCCGCTGCAGGACTGGGACGGTCCGGCCGACGACGCCGGCGACGACCTGGAGGCCCGCGAGGCGGCCGAGCGCCTTCACGGGCTGCTGGCCCGCCTGCCGCCCCGCGACCGGCTGGTCCTGACGCTTCTGTACGTCGAGGGCCTATCCGTCGCCGACGCCGCCGAGCACGCCGGATGGAGCCGAACCATGGTCAAGGTCCAGGCCCATCGGGCCCGAAAGAAACTACGGGCCCTGCTGGAAAAAGCCGGGCTGGATGCCCCGTAGCCCGATCGGAGATGAGACGATGAACGAGGTGGAGACTCTCAGGAAGCTCGCGGCCGCCGCGCGGCCGGATCGCCCCCCGCCGGTCGACGTGACCCGGGCGGTGCTGGACCGGATCGCGGCGCGGGAGCGCCGCGGCGAGTGGGTGGTGTGGCTGTTCGCGGCGACGGCGGCGGCGGCGGCGGTGGTCGTGAGCGTCGTGGCCCAGCACGTCGCCGCGGGCCGCCAGGACGCGTTCGCCGACTTCCTCGAATCCATGATGACGGTGATGGCATGAACGCCGGGCGCGACACGCAGGGGCCCGCCGCCCGGGCCACGACGGCTTCCGGGCGGGGCCGGAGCCGCTGGCTGGCGATGCTGGTCGTCTTCGCCGCCGGGGGCGTCGTCGGGTGGGGGCTGCACACGATCTTCTGTCCGGACACGACGCAGCGTCGGCGGCGGACGCCCGAGGAGGCGCGGGACGCCCTGACCGCGCGGATCGCCGAGCGGGTGGAAATGTCGGACGAGCAGACCGACGCCCTCCGCGCGGTGGTGGGGGAGCGGATCGGGGCGATCCGGCGCATCCGCAACGACGTGCTCGTCCCCCGCCTGCGCGTGCAGGCGCGGCTGCTGCACGACGACGTCGATGCCCTGCTGACCGACCGCCAGCGGCCGCTGTGGGAGGCCTACTACGCGGAGCTGACCGAGAAGTGGTTCCGCGAGGAGGCGGCGACGGCCCCAGCCACGGCCCCGGCCACCGCGCCGGCCGGCCCCGAGGCGACGACGGCCCCGGGCCGGTAGGGCCGCCGGCGCCTTGCCCGCCCGTCGGGACGCGCGTATACTCCCTTCGGCGCCTCCCGCCCGACGGCCGGGCCGCCGCGGACGGGGGAGCGGACGCTGTCTCATCCAGAGGTGCCTATGGGCGGACACGCGCCGATGTCGGGGCTGATCGCCGTCCTGCTCGTCGCCGCCGCCCCCGGCGGCGGGGGCGGGGGCATCACCGCCGTCACCAGCCCCAGCCGCGACGTCACCCTCTCCTTCGTCCGGCCGGGGCGGATCGCCGAGGTCCTCGTCGCCGAGGGCCGCCCCGTCAAGCCGGCTCAGGTCCTCGTCCGCCAGGACGACGCCGCCGAGCAGGCCCGCCTGCTCCGCCTCAAGGAGCAGGCCGAGGACACCACCCAGGTCCGCGCCGCCCGGGCCCAGCTCGACCAGAGCAAGCTGGACCTGAAGAAGATCGAGCAGGCGGCCAAGCGCGGCGCGGCGACGGACCTGGAGATCGAGCACGCCGCGCTGGACGTGACCATCGCGGAGCTGCGGCTGGAGCTGGCGCAGTTCCAGCACCGGCAGAGCCGGCGGACGTACGAGGAGTTCCGGCTGGAGGTGGGGCGGATGCGGCTGCTCAGCCCGATCGGGGGGACGGTGGAGGAGGTCTTCATCGAGGCGGGGGAGTCGGTGGACACGCTGCAGAAGGTCGTGCGGGTGGTCTCGACGGACCCGCTGTGGATCGACGTGCCGGTGCCGCTGGCGCGGGCCCGCCGGCTCGCCGTGGGCGGGGACGCCCGCGTCGCCTTCGACGGGGCCGCGCCCGCGGCGCCCAACGCGAAGATCATCCACGTCGCCTCCGTGGCCGACTCGGCCAGCGACACGCTGCGGGTCCGCCTGGAGGCGGCGAACCCCTCCGGCCGACCGGCCGGGGAGGAGGTGACCGTCAGCTTTCCCGAGCCGAAGAGCGCAGCGGCAGAGAGCAAGGAGTGACCCATGGCCGAGCCGGAAGACCGCTCCGGAGACATGCCCGTGGAGCAGCAGGCCCGCGAGCAGACCGGGCAGCGCCAGGTCCGCGTGCAGGTGGACGAGCGCGACCTGCGGACGTGCTACGCCAACATGTTCCGGACCAACGGGACGGCGGACGAGGTGATGCTGGACTTCGGCCTCAGTCTCGCCCCGGCGGGCCGTCAGGACGCCGAGCGGCCGGAGATCCTCTTCAAGGTCACCCAGCGGGTGATCCTGAACTATCACTCGGCCAAGCGTCTGGCGATCACGCTGAGCCAGGTGATCCGGCGGTACGAGCAGCAGTTCGGCGAGCTGGAGCTGGACGTGAGCAAGCGCCGCCGGGGCGGCGCGTAGGGGCGGAGGCGGCGCGCGTTGGCCTCCGACGCCGACCAGATCGCCCCGCCGCCCGGCGGGGAGGATCGCGCGGGCACGACGGCGCTGATCGAGGCCCTCGTCCGCTTCGACGGCCCGCCGGGGGAGTTCCTCGCGCGCCTGCTGGCCGTGCAGTGCCGCCTGGCCGCCGCGGAGGCCGGGGCGATCTTCCGCCCGGGCCCGGACGGTCGGCCGCAGCCCGTGGCCGTCTTCCCCCCGGTGGCGGAGGGCGGCACCGCCCCGGTCTGGCTGGCCGAGGCGGCGGCGATGGCGCCGGAGGCCGCCGCCGGCGCCGCCACGTCGGTCCGGCCGGTGCACGGCCCGGGGGACCTGTACGGGCAGCCCGCCGCCAGCCACCTGGTGCTGATCCCCCTGAAGGGCGAGCGGGGCGTCCGGGGGCTGGCGGCCTACCACGTGAGGGCCGCCGAGGCCGCCGCCGTCGCCGCCAGCCGCGACCGCCTCGAGCTCAGCGTCAGCCTGCTGAGCCTGTACGAGATGCGGCTGACGCTGCAGCGGCGCCGGTCGGAGCTGCGCCGGCTGCGGGCGGCGATGGAGCTGTCGGCGTCGGTCAACGCGCACGACCGCTTCATGGCCGCCGCCATGGCCCTGTGCAACGAGGCCGCCGCCCGGTGGGGCTGCGAGCGCGTCTCGCTGGGCTTTCTCAAGGGCCGGTACGTCAAGGTCCGCGCCGTCAGCCACACGGAGAAGTTCAGCGGCAAGATGGAGCTGGTCCGGGCGATCGAGTCGGCGATGGAGGAGTGCCTGGACCAGGACGTCGAGGCGGTCCACCCGTCGGGGGCCGACTCCCCGTACGTGACCCGGTCGGCCGCGGAGCTGTCGCGCCGGCACGGCCCGTCGGCGGTGATCAGCCTGCCGCTGCGCAGGGACGGGGAGCCCGTCGCGGTGCTGACCTGCGAGCGGGCCGCCGAGGCCCCCTTCGACGCCGAGCAGGCCGAGGCCCTCCGCCTGGCCGTGGACCTCTGCACGCCCCGCCTGCTGGCCCTGCACGAGGGCGACCGGTGGTTCGGGGCGCGTGCGGCGGCGGGCCTGCGAAAGCTGCCGGCGCGTGTGATCGGCCCTCGGCACACGTGGGTGAAGCTGGCGGCGGTGGCGGTGTTCGCGGCGGCGGCGTTCCTGGTCTTCGCCAGGGGCGACTACCACGTGGAGGCACCGATGGCCTTGCAGGCGGTCCAGCGGCGGTCGGTGCCCGCGCCGTACGACGGCTTCCTCGACGCCGTCCACGTCGAACCGGGCGACCAGGTCGTCGCCGGGCGCACCGTCCTGGCCGAGCTCGACACCGCCGAGCTGCGCTCCCAGCTCCTCAAGGCCCGGGCCGACCGCAAGGCCCACCTCACGCGGGCGGCGGCGGCCCTGCGCGACGGGCGGACCGCCGAGGCCCAGATCGCCCGCGCCGACGCCGCCAAGGTCGACGCCGAGGTCGACCTGCTCGCCCGCCGGATCGACCAGGCCCGACTCGTCGCGCCGATCGGCGGCACGGTCCTCACGGGGGAGTGGGCCGACCAGATCGACGCGCCGGTGCGGAAGGGCCAGGTGCTCTTCGAGATCGCGCCGCTGGACCGCCTCCGGGCCGAGCTGTCGGTGCCCGAGGACGTCATCGCCGACGTCCGGGCGGGCCGGCGGGGCGAGCTGGCCCCGGCCGCGGCCCCGTCGCGCCGGGTGGGCTTCGTGGTCGAGCGGGTCGGCGAGGTCGCCGAGGTCGTCGACCGGCGGAACGTCTTCCGCGTCCGCGTCCGCCTGGACGCGCTCCCGGACGGGGCGGGCCTGAAGCCGGGAATGAAGGGCCTGGCCAAGGTCCGCGTCGGACGCCGGCGCTACGCCTGGATGTGGACCCGCCGGCTGATCAACTGGCTGCGCATGAAGCTGTGGTGGTGACCCCGAGGCCCCCGTGCCCGTCGAGCGCCCCACATTCAGCGAGTCGTGGTACCGCGTGGCGGACCTCCGACCCCGCCTGCGGGCGACGGTGCAGGTCCACCGGCAGCACTACCGCGGGCGGCTGTGGCACGTCCTGCAGGACGCGGCGGCGAACCAGTTCCTCCGTCTGAACGAGCCGGCCTACCACTTCGTGGCGCTGCTGGACGGGCGGCGGACCGTCGCCGAGGCCTGGCGGCTGTGCAGCGAGCAGCTCGGCGACAGCAGCCCCACCCAGAACGAGGCCATCCAGTTCCTCGCCCAGCTCCACCTGTACAACCTCCTCTACGCCGAGCTGCCCCCCGACGCCGAGGGCCTCTTCCGCCGCTACCGCAAGCGCCGCGTCCGCGAGGTCCAGGGGTTCCTGACCAACCTGCTGTTCGTCCGCATCCCGCTGCTGGATCCCGAGCGTTTCCTGCAGCGCTGGGTGGGCGTGTTCGGGCGCGTCTTCAGCCCCGCCGGGCTGGTCCTCTGGCTGGCCCTGCTGGCGGCGGGGCTGTACGTCGCCTTCAGCCGCTTCGACGAGCTCATCGCCGACGGCGGCGACCTGCTCGCCCGCCAGCAGCTCCTGGGCAACCTGCCGCTGCTGTACGCGGCGATGGCGATCACCAAGGTCTTCCACGAGTTCGGGCACGCCTTCGCCTGCAAGCGGTTCGGCCGGTGGGCCGGCGGGGGCGAGGTGCACGTGATGGGCGTGATGTTCCTGGTCTTC
>Ga0180432_10011566_pt1 | contig 10381 bp, 9 predicted proteins | sample SS_ome_10_FD_132414 | JGI IMG/M metagenome (GOLD analysis project Ga0180432, IMG submission 132414) | Hypersaline lake sediment archaeal communities from the Salton Sea, California, USA - SS_1_MS_2 metaG | ecosystem: Environmental > Aquatic > Non-marine Saline and Alkaline > Hypersaline >...
CAAGAAGATGATCCGGGACGCCAAGAAGAAGTCGAAGAAGCGTAAAAAGCGCCGGCGAAAATAGGTGATTCACTTAACCACTGGAGTGTTGCATGTCAATTAAGACCGTACTGTTTTCATTGGCCGCGATTCTGTTTATTACTTCCTCGGCGTTTGCCCAACGGGAGATGCCTTCCACCGATGAGAAATGCATCAACGATCATGCCGACACCATGAAGAAGGGCGATCTCTTTAAGATCAAGTCTTTGTGCAGGCGGGCCGAAAAGGACAAGGTTCATATGATGGTGGTGACCGTCGGTTCGCTGGATGATTTCCCCCCCCGGCCGCTGTCGGTCGATCGCTTTGCCGACGAGCTTTTCGACGAATGGGACATCGGGTACGAAGAGGGGGCCGACGCGGTCATGTTGTTTATTTCGATAAAAGAGAATGAATTCCGCATTCTTATGGGCGACCGCTACGAGGACAAGCTGAGGAAGAAGGGTACTAGAATCATACGCTCCACTCTGGTCTCCAACTTCCGGCGCCGCAAGCGCTCGCGGGGCATTCGCCAGGCATACAGCCGCCTGTTCTACGAAGTGGTCAAGCCCCACATAAAGGCCCTGAAGAAGAAGAACCGTCCCAAGTACAAGCCTATTGATTTTGACACCGACGGGTAGACCTGCCCGCCGGTCCACACGTCAAAAGACTATAGTAAAGAAGGAGTTGACAAGGTTGACAGGAGCCCGCCCCATTGGGTAGCCTGGATTTGGCCGATTGGGCCTTTTGAGGGTAAACGGTGGCACGACAAAGCCTTCTGGTGGTAGACGGGGATCCCAAGTCCCTGCGGGTGATGGAGGTCAGCCTGCGCAAGGCCGGGTTCTCCGTGACCACCGCGGTCAACGGACAGGACGCGCTGGAAAAGGTGGGTATCTCCCCGCCGGACCTGGTGATCTCCGACACCAAGATGGACGTGATGGACGGCTTCGAGTTCTGCAAGAAGCTCAAGTCCGAGTCGCAGTGGTCGCACATCCCCTTCATATTCTTGACCAATCAGAAGGCCATCGAGGACAAGGTAAAAGGCCTGGAGCTCGGGGTGGACGACTACCTCACCAAGCCCATCTATATCAAGGAGATCATCACCCGGGTGAAGATCCTGCTGCAGAAGACCGAGCGGGAGAACCTCCAGCGGCGCGATCAGAAGGCCCGCTTCGCCGGCACTTTGAGCGATATGGGGGTGGTGGACCTGATCCAGACCATCGAGATCGGCCGCAAGACCGGCATCATCCACTTCACCTCCCACGACACCCCCCCCCGGATGGGGGAGGTGTACTTCAGAAACGGCAAGGTAATCGACGCCGTTTTGGGCAAGCTGGAGGGCGAGAAGGCCGTCTACCGGTTGCTCTTGTGGAACAGCGGCGAATTCGAGATGGACTTCAAACCTTCTCTGCAGCATCCCGACAAGATCGGTCTTTCCAGCCAGGGATTGTTGATGGAGGGCATGCGCCGGGTGGACGAGTGGGGGCGCATGCTCGAGCAGCTGCCCGCTCTGGACACCAAGTTCGAGGTGGACTACCACGAGCGCTCCGACCGCCTCTCCGAGATTCCAGACGAGATCAACGCCATACTGCGCCTTTTCGACGGAACCCGCACCCTGATAGACGTGGTGGACGACAGCCTGTTCGACGATCTCGAGGCGCTGGGGATCATCTCCAAGCTGTATTTCGAGGGTCTCATCTACGACGCCACCCACCGGCCGGAGGAGGAGCGCGCGGCCATGTCCATGGACGCCTGGATGTCCCAGCCGCCCACCCGAGTCTCCGACGCCCCGGAAATCTCGGTCCCCGCCCCGCTGATCCCCGAAGATTCCCCTCCGGCGGCCGAAGCCCAACCAGAGCCGGAGCCGGAGCCGGAGCCGGAGCCAGAGCTGGAACCGGAGCCGGAACCGGAGCCCGAACCTCCCACCGCGCCTCCGGCAGCGGAGCCGGCGCCGGAGGAAGATTCTTTAGACGGTCTCAGGGCGGCGGTGGAGGAGAGCGCATCGGAGCCGCCTCCGCAGCCGGAGCCTTCGGATCCCGAGCAGGGCGACTCCTGGGTGGTGATCGAGAAGAAAGACGGCGAGTTTAAGGCCAGCGGCGAAGGCATCGAAGCCTCACCAAAGCCAGAAGAGCAGCTTTCGGAAGAGGACGCCATACCGCTGACCCAGAAGAAGGATCAGGTTACCGACACCCGGGCCGAGGAGATCGTCGAGGACATGCTCACCCTGATGCGTCCCCGGCCGGCCGAGGGCGATTCGGTGCCGCCGGCCTCCTCCAAGGTGATCGCCGAGGGGGCCGCCCCGCTAACCGAGGACGAATTCTTCAACCGTCCCGCGCAGTTCAGCCAGCCAAAAGAACCCACCTCCGCTTTTTCGCGCGAGCCGGACTTGGCCATTCCGGGCAAGCGCTCCGGCGTGTGGTGGACCCTGGGCATCGTGCTGGTCGGCGGCGCTCTGGGAGTGGGCGGCTGGTTTCTCCACGGCAAGCTGACCTCAAACGATTCGGGGGAACCGGTGGCCAAGGCGGGGATGAAGACCGAGCCGACGGCCCCCAAGGAAGCCCCCAAAGATGTGCCCAAGAAGCCGGCGGAAGCCGCACCCGAAGGTAAACCAAAAGACGCGGAGAGCGATCTGGCGGTTACGCCGTTGGTGCCTGGGGAAACAAAGCCCAAGGTAGCCGAGACACCCAAAAAGAAACCGGTTGTAAAGAAGCCGGCCGAAAAGAAACCGGTCGAAAAGAAGCCGGTTGTAAAGAAGCCGGCCGCAAAAAACGCGGTCAAGGTTGCCGCTGCGGGTTACACCGCCAATTTGAAAAAGGGGCAGAAGCTCTACCGCGCCGGCAAGCTCAAGGCGGCGGCGGAGGCTTTACAGAAGGCCGTGGAGGCCAATCCCCGCGGCGTGGCCGCCCTGGTGGCGCTGGCCAACGCCTACTTCGAACTGGATCGCAACAAGCAGGCGATCGACATGGCCAAGCGGGCCCTGGCGATCAGCCCGAGAAACGCCCGCGCCCACCTTACCCTGGGCACCATCTACCAGACCATTGGCAAGAACGGCCTGGCCAAGCAATCCTACCGGCAATACCTGAAGCTCGAGCCCAAGGGGCGTTTCGCCCAGGATGTCCGCAGCATACTCAAGAGCCTAGACTAGTGCAGGGTTCATGCTGGTTCTGGGCATAGAATCCTCCTGCGATGAATGCGCCGCCGCCCTGGTGGCCGGCGGATCCCGGCTAATGGCCCAGAAGGTCTCCTCGCAGATCCCCATCCATTCGCCGTACGGGGGAGTGGTGCCCGAGTTGGCTTCTCGTGACCACGTTCGCAAGATTGTGCCGGTCATCGAGCAGACATTTGCAGAGGCTGGAGTTGAGTTGCGCCAGTGCGATGGAATCGCGGTCACCGCCGGCCCCGGGTTGATCGGTTCCCTGCTGGTGGGGGTGATGGCCGCCAAGGCGCTGGCCTGGAGCCTTGAAAAGCCCCTGGTGGGGGTCAACCATCTTCAGGCGCACCTGCGGGCCATATTTCTTGAAAATGACTATTCCTATCCCCATTTGGGGCTGGTGGTCTCCGGCGGTCACACCAGCCTGTTTCATGTCGAGGGGCCCGACCGGCTCAGGCAGTTGGGCCGCACGCTGGACGACGCGGCCGGCGAGGCCTTCGACAAGGTGGCCAAGCTCCTGGGGTTGAGCTACCCCGGAGGCGTATCCATCGAGCGGGCGGCGCAAAAGGGAGATCCGCAGGCCTTTTATTTTCCCCGTCCGATGCCCGGCAAGCGTCTGGATTTCTCCTTCAGCGGGTTGAAAACCGCCGCGGCCGTGCGGATAAAGAAGCAAGGTATCCCCACCGGCGACGCGCTCGGCGACTTCGCCGCCAGCTTTCAGGAGGCGGTGGTGGACACCCTGGTGAAGAAAACCATTTCGGCGGCGAAGAAGGAAAAGCTGAAGAGAATACTGGTCTCCGGAGGAGTGGCGGCCAATCGCCGGCTGCGCGAAAAGCTCGAAGCGGGCGTTCGGGAGGAGGGATTCGAAGTGAGGTTCCCTTCAATATCTCTGTGCACCGACAATGCCGCCATGGTGGCCGCCCTGGGGGGCTGTCTTCTAGGTAGTGGAAATGACGACGGAATCATGCTAGACGCCGATGCGGGGCTCTCATGGGACGCCGCCTGAACGTCCGCCAACTGCTGCAACGCTACGGCTTCAAACCCAAGAAGACCTGGAGCCAGAACTTTTTAGTCGACGAGGACGTGCTCTACGACATCGCCGAGGCCGTCGAGTGGAGCAAAGCGCGGACGGTAATCGAGTTGGGAGCGGGCATCGGCGCGCTCAGCGCGCTGTTGGCCGGCAACGCGCGCCGGGTGATCGCCGTGGAGCGGGATCGCGATCTGGCGGCGCTCTTGCGAAACGAATTTGCAAACGATCCGGTTGTGGAAGTCCTGGAGGCCAACGCGGCCACGCTGGATTTCAAGGAGCTCTCCGCCCGGTTGGGCGAGAAGCCCGCGGTGGTGGGCAACCTGCCCTACCACATGGCCACCCAGATCCTGTTTCACCTGCTGGACCATGGAGCGAATTTGTCGCACTGGGTTCTGATGTTCCAGAAAGAACTGGCCGATCGCCTGCTGGCCGCACCCGGCGGTCGGGATTACGGGGTGGTCAGCGTGCTGGTTCAGCAACGCACCGATGTCGAGCGGGTCCTTGTAGTCGAGCCGCAGGCGTTCTATCCGCGGCCCCGGGTCCGCTCGAGCGTGCTGCGCTTCTGGCCCCGGGCGGCGCCCCGTGCTCCGGTGCGCGACTGGGGGTTGTTCGAACGAGTGGTCAAGGGAGCCTTCGGACAGCGCCGCAAGAAGGTGCGCAACGCCCTGCAGGCGTCCTTCGGACCCCGGTTGAAGAGCGGGGGACTGGACCGGGCGCTTTTGGCTGCAAACATCGACGGCGGTCTGCGCGCGGAGCAACTCTCCATAGAGGAGTTTTCAAATCTTGCTGATGTGCTCTGCGGGGAGATTTCGGGGGATCAGTAACCGCGCTTCTTCACCGTGGCCATCAACGACTGCATGTGGGTGTTTACGTAGCGGCGGAACTCTTCGGGATCGAGGTCCATCTCTCTTAGTATCTCGCGGAATATTTCGTCGAAGCCCTGAAGGTCTTCGTTGCGGCGCATCTTCATGGCGATCTTCAACAGGCCGGCCTGGTACATTTTCTCCCGCTTGCCGTCCAAATAGTTCATTCGCCACCTCTGCCACACGGTTTGTGCACATACCATACGATGCCATACATACGTTGTCAAATAAATTCATGAAGTTTTTTTACTTTTTCAGTAATTACAATTAGATATTGACTATAGTGAAAGGATTTCTTTTAGTGCTTTGGCTAATTGATGGTAGTGCTCGACTTGGTTGTAGACCTGAGAAGAGATGCGCAGGATTCTTAGCGGGGGTCGGGGCCAGGGGATGACCGGGACTTCGATCTGGTAGCGGTCGAGAAGTTCGTTCGAGACGGCGGGCGCACCGTCGGGAATGGGTATCGCCGCCAGGGAACCGAGCATGGAGTCGGGACACGGCGGATCACGGCCGAGTGCGTCGCAGACGATGTCGCGGGCCTCGATCAGCAATGCGTGATTAATTTGCATCAACTTGTCGAAGCCGCCTTCAAAGAGCGAACTCAAAAAGCGGATGGCTTCCGGCACGCAAAGAAAGGCGGTGGGATCGTCGGTGCCGGTGTAGCCGAATTCGATCTGGTAGCGGGACCGGTCCTTTCGGGGAGAGTTGGCCCCGTGGCTGATGGCCAGGGGGCGGATCTCCGGCTGTCGGTCGGGCCGCACCACCAGGAAGGCGGCTCCCTTGGGGGCGCACAGCCATTTGTGGCAGTTGCCGGTGTAGTAAGCCGCCCCGATAGCCCCCACGTCCAACGGTAGCATGCCCGGTGCGTGGGCTCCGTCCACCAGGGTGTCCACGCCGCGTTCGGCCAGGCGGGAAACCAGATCGGCCACCGGAAACACCAAACCGGTCTGACTGGTGACATGGTCAATCAAGGCCAGGCGGGTTCGCGGAGTGACGGCTTCCATTACCGCGGCGGTAACCTGGTCGGGCGATTGGAGCGGGAAGGGCACCCGGGCCACCTTCACCCGCGCTCCCCGCCGCCCGGCCGCGAATTTTAGGGCGTTCTTGCAGGCGTTGTACTCGTGGTTGGTGGTCAAGAGCTCATCGCCGGGATTCAACTTCAGTGAGCGCAGCACGCTGTTGACCGCGTAGGTGGCATTGGGAACAAACACCAGGTCGCCGGGAGCGGCGCCCACGAAGCCGGCCAGTTCCCGCCGGGCGGCGTCCAGCCGGCCCTCCAGTTCCCTGGCGAAGAACCGCACCGGCTCGCGTTCGATGTGCTCGCGCAGTTTCTGCTGGGCCTCGAGCACCGGGCGCGGGCAGGCCCCGAAAGACCCGTGGTTTAAAAAGATTATTTCAGGATCCAGCCCCCAGAACCGGCCGGGCATGGGCTACTCTCCCACTTCAATTTATAAAAAGCTTATGGTATCCAGGCGTGCGGATCAACTTGACCTTTTCTCGATTTCTGATACAACCGCTTGAAATACCTTGAAGAAGGGGTCTGCGATGGTGGCGAAGAAGAGGGGAATCCGGGCGAAAAAGCCCCCGAAAAAAAAGAATAAATCCAAGCCGAAGGCGCCTTCGAAGCCGTTGAAGCAGATCCGCACCGTCAGGGAGATGAAGAAGTATTTGAAGCAGGCCCGCTCGCGGCGCCGGCGGGTGGCTCTGGTGCCCACCATGGGGTATCTCCACGAGGGCCACCTGTCGCTGGTGCGTGAGGCCCGCCGGCTGGCTTCGCTGGTGATCGTCAGCGTTTTTGTCAACCCCACCCAGTTCGGGCCCAACGAGGATCTGGACCGCTACCCCCGGGACATGCGGGGGGATCTGAGGAAGCTGCGCCAGGAGGGGGTGGAGGTGGTTTTCTCCCCCGACACCGCCGAGATCTACCCGGAGAGGTACCAGACCTACGTGGACGTCACCGAGGTTACCCGCGACTACTGCGGCGCCTCGCGACCCAGCCACTTCCGCGGCGTGGCCACCGTGGTGACCAAGCTGTTCAACATAATCCAGCCGGACGTGGCGGTATTCGGCGAGAAGGATTACCAGCAGCTGGTGGTCATCCGGCGCCTGACTCAGGACCTGGGCCTGGACGTGGAGGTGGTGGGCCTGCCCACCGTGCGCGAGGAGGACGGACTGGCCATGTCCTCGCGCAACGCTTACCTCAGCCCGGCCCAGCGTCAACAGGCCACCACCATCTACCGCGGCCTGCGCAAGGCCAAGCGGCTGTTGGACTCGGGGGAGCGCGACGCGGCCGAGCTGGCCGCCATCGCCATCGACCTGCTGCGCGAGGAGCAGGATCTGGTGATCGACTACGTGGCGGTATGCGATCCCGAGACCCTGGAGAGAATTCCCGAAGTGGAGAAGGAAGCCGTCCTGCTGGTGGCGGTGAAGGTGGGCGACACCCGCCTGATCGACAACATCCGCCTGGAAGTCAAGGGCGGCAGAAGACGCCGATGAGAACCGCAGCCATTCTCTCCGCCTGGTTGTTTCTTAGTTGCTCGGCGCCGCAGAAGCCCGCCGAAGAACCCGATTTGCCCCCGGGGCCGACCGAGGCCGAATATTCCGCCGAGGATCTCTTGGGAGTGGGCAAGGCATACAACCAGCGGGGCGAGAGCCAGAAGGCCATCGGCGTGTTGAACGACTGCCTGAAGAAGAAACCCGATCTGGCCGAGGCTCATTTCCAGCTGGGCCTGGCTTTTTCCCGCCTGGGCCAGAACCAGAAGGCCCTGGCCGCCTTCCAGGCCGCGCATTCCAAGGACCCCGCCCACGTGCAGGCGGCGTTGATGCTGGGCATGACCTACGATCTTCAGGGCCGCCCGCAGCAGGCCCTGAAGGTCTACCAGATCACCATGAAACACCACCCCGATCACCCCCAGTTGCTCCAGGAGATGGGCAACACCCTGATGATGCTCAACCGCGTACCCGATGCGGTGGCGGCCCTGGAGCGCGCGCTGAAGAGGAACCCCTCCGACGCCGACCTGCTGGGTGATTTGGGCTACGCCTGCCTGGTGGCCGGAAAGCAGAAGCGCGCCCAGCAGGTTCTGGAACAGGCCCACAACCGAGCGCCCGACCGGCCCGACATAACCTTGAACCTGGGCCGCGCGCGCCTGGGCGTAGGCGACGCGGTGGCGGCCGCCGAGGCCTTCGAGCATTTGATCAAGCTGAAGCCCGACAACCCCGAGGGCTACATTCACCTGGCCCTCTGCCGGGTGCGCGAAAAGAAGCTGGACGCCGCCAAAAAAGCCGCCCAGCGGGCCATCGAGCTGGAGCCGGCCCTGCCCCGCGCGCACTTTCTTTTGGGCGTGGTCTACGACGCCATGGGCAAGAAGAGGGCCGCCCGGGCTTCTTTCAAGAAGGCCCTCCAGCTGGATCCCAAGATGAAGGCCGCCCGGGACTGGCTGAAGAAGAACAAGTAACTAACCGTAGCAGGGTCCCCCGTCGAGCGGGGTGGCGAGCGAGTCGACCAGCGCGTCGTGCAGCCGGCCGTTGGACGCCAGGGTTTCATCGCCGCTCCAGTCGTATTCGCCGCCGCGAAGGTTGCTGACCCGCCCGCCGGCCTCACAGACGATCAGAGCGCCGGCGCAGACGTCCCAGGGTTGCAGGCGGATCTCCCAGTAGCCGTCCAGGCGCCCGCAGGCGGTGTAGCACAGGTCCAGCGAGGCGCTGCCCCCGCGGCGCACGCCGCGGGTGCGCATGGTCAGCGCGCAGAAGCGGTCCAGGTTGGTGTGGGGCTGCTCGCAGCGGTCATAGGGGAAACCGGTGGCCAGCAGCGCCTGGGACAGCTCTCTGGTTGCACTGACCCGGATCGGGGCGCCGTTGTTGAAGGCCCCTTCGCCCCGGACCGCCTCGAACAACTCGTCGCGGACCGGCTCGTACACCACCCCCAAAACGATATCGCCGTCCCGCCGAAGTGCGATGTTGGTGCAGAAGGCCGGGTACCCGCTGGCGTAGTTGGTGGTGCCGTCCAAAGGGTCGACGATCCAGACCTCCTTCGACCCGGTGTCCTTTTCGGCGGATTCCTCGGCCAGGATTCCGATGTCCGGAAACGCTTTTTGCAAAATACCCGCGACGATCTCTTCGCATTTGCGGTCCACATCGGTGACCAGGTCGTAGCGGCCTTTGTGGTCTACCTGCAGTTTCTTCGACAAGCCCTCAATCTGGATGCGGCCGGCTTGCTTGGCCGCCTGACGGGCCACCTCCAGGAGGCGATCTAGCGGCGCCACCTGCGTCTCCACAACAACAGAAATGGCAGGAGGATCAATGCGTGTGCATCCGGCCCCGTACCGCACGAGCAGCCGGGGTCGTCTCCCCCGGTCCCCGGGCCCCAGTCGTAGGCGGGATCGAACTGCAGGGTGAAGTTTTCGCTGCGGTTGGCCGACAGATCGAAGGGGTCGGTGGTCTGGGGCGAGAAACCCTCCCGGTCGGCGCCCGCCTGGTAGCGCCCCGGCGGCAGGCCGCCGATGCGGTAGTTCCCGTCGGAGTCGGTGGCGTCGGTTTTGTGAAAGTCCCCGTCCACCTCCCAGACACTCACCCGCGAGCCGACCGGAGAGAAAGATCCCCCTCCGTCGGGAACCTGCAGGGTGACCGTCCCGGAGACGGCGTAAAGCGGATCGGTCTGACCGTTCTCTTCTTTGGAAAGGGCGAAGTTGATGGTCTTGTTGCCGGTGATCACTTCGTCGATCCGGTTGACGCCGTGGTATCCGCTTCTCGATGCGGTGAACGAAAGCGGCCCGGCGGGAACGCCCTCCAGCCGGTAGGATCCCCCGGTGGTGGTGGCGGCGGAGATGGCCGGCGACTGCCCGTTGCAGCGCACCGAAGAGCCGCTGCGGTCCATCGGGTTGTCCGAAAGGCCCACCACCCCGCTTACCGTGTAGCTGCCCCCCGCGGCCAGGTCGAGGTTCAACTCCAGCTGGTGGGGGGTATCGTCGTCCGGGATGGTGAACACCGCCGTTTTTGGCAGGCGCCCCCAGGCCAGCCCCTGCATCTCGTAGCTTCCCGGCCCCAGCCCCACCACGTCGTAACTCCCGTCGGGCCCGGAGAGCCCCCGCCCGCGGACGTTGTTGCCCTCCCGGGCGTACAAAAGCACCCCGGCGCAGGGCGTCCCCGAGCACGAAGCGATGCCGCTGACGCTGGAAGTGCCCGCCGCCGGCGGATCCAGGGCAAAGTCCCGGGTGGTGCCGGCCCCGATCCACACCGCGCCGGTGAACTCAGCCCGCAGCCCGGCGGCCGAGCAGCTGATGCCGTAGGAGCCGTTGGGGATGTTGATAAAGCTGTACTGTCCGC
>Ga0180432_10011567_pt1 | contig 10381 bp, 12 predicted proteins | sample SS_ome_10_FD_132414 | JGI IMG/M metagenome (GOLD analysis project Ga0180432, IMG submission 132414) | Hypersaline lake sediment archaeal communities from the Salton Sea, California, USA - SS_1_MS_2 metaG | ecosystem: Environmental > Aquatic > Non-marine Saline and Alkaline > Hypersaline >...
GAAGTGGACTCTAGTGAAATGGCATTTAAAATGGCATCCATCTTTGCGTTCCGCGCGGGTGTCGAAAAAGCAAAACCGATTTTGCTGCAGCCAATTATGAAAGTTGAAGTTATAATACCTGATGAATACTTGGGTGATGTGTTAGCCCAGTTGAATGCAAGGCGTGCCGAAATAGGCGGAATGGGACAAAAACCGGGTAACGCGAAAGGTATAAACGCCAATTTGCCGTTATCGGAAATGTTTGGGTATGCTACGGAATTGCGGTCGGCTACGCAGGGGCGGGGCGTTTTTTCAATGGAATTTTCGCATTACGCGCCTGTTTCAGAAGAATTAATGAAAAAATATTTATAGAATTTTGAAATTATTAAGGAGTTAATTATGGCAAAGGAAGTATTTGAACGAACAAAAACACACATGAATGTGGGCACAATGGGTCACATTGACCACGGCAAGACCACCCTGACCGCTGCGATTACGAAATTTAGCAGTCTGCGCCAGATGGCAGACTACCGTGCGTTCGACACGATCGACAACGCGCCCGAAGAGAAAGCACGCGGCATCACCATCAATATTGCCCACGTGGAATATGAGACCGATAAACGGCATTACGCGCATGTGGATATGCCCGGCCATCGCGACTTCATCAAGAACATGATCACCGGCGCGGCCCAGGTTGACGGCGCGATCCTGGTGGTGGCGGCCCCTGACGGCCCCATGCCCCAGACGCGTGAGCACGTCCTACTGGCCCGTCAGGTTGAAGTTCCCAACTTCGTAGTCTTCCTGAACAAGGTTGACATGATGGACGATCCGGAACTGCTTGAGCTGGTGGAGATGGAATTGCGTGAAATGCTGACCAATTACAAATTCCCCGGTGATGAAATTCCGATCATCCGCGGCAGTGCCCTCAAAGCGCTGGAAAGCGAATCCACCGATCCGAACGCGCCGGAATATGCCTGCATCAAAGAACTGCTGGATGCGGTAGATTCCTACTTCCCCGATCCGGTACGCGAAACCGACAAACCGTTCATGATGCCGGTTGAAGACGTGTTCTCCATCAAAGGGCGCGGCACAGTTGTGACCGGTCGAATCGACCGCGGCAAGATCCATATTGGTGACGCGGTTGAGGTGGTTGGCTTGCAGGAAAAAAGCATCAGCACCGTTTGCACAGGTGTGGAAATGTTCCACAAGACCCTCAACGAAGGCATGGCTGGTGATAATGCTGGGTTGCTCCTGCGCGGCATCGAACGCACAGACGTCGAACGCGGCATGGTGGTTGCGGCTCCCAAGAGCATCACCCCCCACACCAAATTCAACGCCGAAGTGTATGTTCTGACCCGTGAAGAAGGCGGGCGCCACAAACCATTCTTCTCCGGCTATCGGCCGCAGTTCTACATCCGCACCATGGATGTGACCGGCACGATCACCCTGCCTGAGAACGTGGAAATGGTTATGCCCGGGGATAACGTCAACATGGTTGTTGAACTGATCATCCCCGTCGCCCTGGAACAGGGTTCCCAGTTCGCAATCCGCGAAGGCGGCTTGACGGTTGGTGCTGGTAGAATTACAGAGATTTTGGAATAATCAGCATCTTAACAATAGAAAATAGGTAAAAATGGCTTCAAAAAAAGGTGTACGACCAGTCATTACGCTTGCGTGTGAAGAATGCAAAGAACGGAATTACACATCCGAAAAGAACCGGCGTAACGATCCTGGCCGTATTGAAATGAAAAAATACTGCTCTCGATGTAAAAAGCACACCTTACATCGCGAAACAAAATAGTACGGTTCACGTGACCATGCGGATGCAATAGTATGTTAAAATGCATCCGCATAGCAATTAGGCCAGTAGCTCAATTGGCAGAGCGCCTGTCTCCAAAACAGGAGGTTGAGGGTTCAATTCCTTCCTGGCCTGCTTGATCAAAACAGCGACGCCATGTCAATAAGGCGTCGTTTTAAACATAATTGGGAGAACTTGAATGGCGGATAAAAATAAGAAAAAAGCAAAGAAAACCAATCCCATCACCAAATGGTGGCGGGAAACACTTGGAGAGCTGCGCAAAGTGACATGGCCAACCCCTGTTGAAGCATGGCGTCTGACAAAAGTCGTCATCCTCACCATGATCGCCATGAGCGCTGTCCTTGGGCTGCTTGATTTTGTTTTCACGCGCCTGATCACCTGGATGCTTTCATAATATCGGCGCTTGTTTTTTATCTGAATTCTTTTCAGAACAGAGGTAACTATGGCTAATGAAGAAGAACAAAACCAGTTGGAAGAAAATGGTTTGGAAAATGAAGCCGCGCAAGCGGATGCTTCTGCTTCCAATTTAAATAGTTCGGCAGAAGAACCTCTGAATTCAGATGAAGCACCATCCCAGGAAGAACTTCAACCGCAACCCGCTCAAAATGCCGCGTCCGACGATGATGACCGCGCTTGGTACGTGATTCACTGTTATTCTGGATATGAGAAAAAAGTCCGCCACAATCTTGAACAGCGTATTGAGACCATGGGAATGAAAGACCGTATTTTTGATGTCGTCATTCCAACCCAGGAAGAAATTGAGGTAAAGGAAGGCAAACGGCGATCGATTGAACGGCACGTTTTCCCTGGATATGTGCTGGTAAATATGGTTCTTTCGGAAGAATCCTGGTACGTTGTTCGCAACACCCCCGGCGTTACCGGGTTTGTCGGCATGGGCAATGATCCAACCCCGCTGCGGCCGGAGGAAGTGCAGAATATACTCCGCCGCATGGAAGCCGAAGCGCCGCATGTTAAAGTTACATTCAAAACAGGTGAGCGTGTTCGTGTTATCGACGGCCCATTCAACGATTTCCGCGGTACGGTCGCCGACATTGACATGGATCACGCCAAGGTTACAGTAATGGTGAATTTCTTCGGCCGTGAAACACCGGTCGAGCTGGACTTTTTGCAAGTTGAAAAATCGTAAACAACCTCCGATCAGTTCGGAGGATTGTGGGAGGGTGGCCCTAACCACCCGCTAAAACCACTTAAGGAGTAAAAAATGGCAAAGAAAGTAAAAGCAATTGTAAAACTCAATGTGCCGGCAGGCAAAGCAAACCCCGCACCGCCCATCGGCCCAGCCCTGGCTGGCCATGGCATCAATATTATGCAGTTCTGCAAAGAATACAACGCGCGCACACAGAGTAAAATGGGTGACATTATCCCTGCAGAAATCACCGTTTATCAGGATGGATCATTCACATTCATTCTGAAATCACCCCCAACCGCTGAGCTGCTCAAAAAAGCTGCCGGCGTTGAAAAAGGATCAGATGTACCCAACCGCAATATCGTTGGCACCGTCACCCGTGATCAGCTCAAAGATATTGCCAAGATTAAAATGAAAGACATGAACGCCATCGACATCGAAGGCGCGATCCGGCAAATTGAAGGTACTGCCCGCAACATGGGCATAAAAGTTGAAAAATAATCACTTCGTGGGAGGATATCGTAGCATATCCGCCACCACCACAAAGGAGTAATAATGGCAAAACATGGAAAAAAATATGTAGAAGCACGCGAAAAGGTTGATCCAGAAAAACTTTACGATCCCAGAGAAGCCCTTTCGCTGATGAAAGAAATTGATTTTGTGAAATTCGACGCAACCGTGGAAGTACACCTGCGCATGGGTCTTGACCCCCGTAAAGCGGACCAGCTGGTTCGTGATGTGGTTGGGCTGCCGCATGGCTTAGGAAAAACTGTGCGCGTTTTGGTCTTCGCCCAGGGTGAAGGCGCAGCCGCCGCGAAAGAAGCCGGCGCGGATGTTGTCGCGGATGATGATGAATGGCTGAAGAAAATACAGGATGGCTACACAGATTTTGATGTCGCCATCTCAACACCCGATATGATGGGAAAAGCCGGCCGCCTGGGCCGCGTATTGGGTCCACGCGGGCTTATGCCGAATCCCAAAGCAGGCACAGTAGTTGCCCCGGAAGACCTTCCTGACGCAATCACCGCTGCCAAAGCCGGCCGCGTGGAGTTTCGCCTGGATAAAACCGCAAATATCCATGTTCCCATTGGAAAAGTTTCCTTTGAATTGGAAAAATTAGTTGAAAATATGGCCGCCTTGATGAACGCCATCAAGAAAGCGCGCCCAGCAGCCGCCAAAGGCGGGTATGTGCGCAGGGTCAGCGTTTCCAGCACCATGGGGCCGGGCATTAAGGTGGATCCCTTCCAAGCGTTGAGTATGTAAGAAATATCGTGTTATAATCTGCACGTTCGTTTCACCAAAGACTGCCGGTGCCCAAAAGGCTCAATATCCTGCTCAGGTGGAGACAAAACGATTAAACAGAATTTGTTTATTGATAGTCTTTGCATGAGCGTTTCGGCAAAGACTATTTTTTATGAAAGGAGGAAAATCCTTTGGCATTTACAAAAGAACAGAAAAAAGAGATGATCAGCAGCTATGAAACCTGGCTGAAAGACAGCAAAGCCACATATGTGATGGCTTATCATAAAATGCCTGTTCAAATGATCCAGGAAATCCGTACGAAAGCCAGAGAAATTGGTGGGGAATTGCATGTCGTCAAGAACACCCTCATGAATCTCGCAATTGAAAACACCGGTTTTGAGAATACTGGAATTTTTGATGAGGCTTCTATGGTCGCGTTTGCGTTTCAAGACGCGCCTTCCATGGCAAAGATCGTCAATGAGGCCAGCAAAACCGAGTCGTTCAAGATTAAAGGCGGCTATATGGATGGAGCCTCAATCGCGATCGAAGATATCAAAACATTAGCGGAATTACCGCCAATGCCGGAAATGCGTGCGATGTTGCTAGCCCTGATCCAAACACCCGCCACTCAACTGGTGCGCACTATTCTCGAACCAGCACGCCAGGTTGCAGCGGTTGTAAAAGCATATTCAGAAAAAGAACCAGCGCCTTCCGCTGGTTAATTAATTGAGATTGAAATAGGAGATATATATAATGGCAGACATTAAAAAATTAGCTGAAGAACTCAGCAAATTAACCGTTTTAGAAGCAGCAGAATTAGTAAAAAATCTTGAAGAAGAATGGGGCGTTTCCGCCGCAGCACCCGTTGCCGTAGCGGCAGCCGGCGCGGCTCCCGCAGCCGAAGCGGAAGAGGAAAAGACAGAATTTGATGTCGTCCTCAAAGAAACCGGCCCGAAGAAAATTGATGTCATCAAAGTCATCCGCCAGCTGACAAGCCTTGGCCTGGTTGACGCCAAGAATATGGCTGAAACAGCCGGATCAAAGGTCCTGACCCAGGTTGGAAAAGAAGCAGCCAACGACGCCAAAGAAAAACTGGAAGCCGCCGGCGCGGTGATTGAACTCGCATAATTGCTTTTTACCAAACAAAAAAACCGCTGAGGCTCAGCGGTTTTTTTTATTTTAAGGCAACACCTGCCACACCTTGATAATTCCAGACCGCCCCATCGTCATCAGATGTTCGCTTGATGCGTCCATCTCGATACTGATGATTGCTTCCTGGTGTGTATCAAATTCTGTGATCACAGCCATTGTTTGTGTTTCCAGGATTGTTACTCCGCCATCCGCATTCCCAATAGCAAGCAGATTTCCTTTTGGGTCAGCAGCAAAAGCGGAAACATCCATTTTCCTAATCGCTTCCACATCATACCGTTCAATCACTTTGCCTTTCAGCGCATCAATCCGTTCAATGTAAATACGTCTGGTGCTTTCTGTAGTCTGTACGAAGTACAGCAGCTCAGATCCATCCCCTATAAAAATAGGTGGAATTGGATACGCCACCGCCTGATATGTGCCTATTTTTTTCATCGTGCCGGCATCGCTGTTTATAATCATCAATGCCCGCTCTTTTTTATCTACGAAAGCGCTTAAATATCCAAGCTCGGAAAAACCAACGCCATCGAATTCATATAAGCCTTCCAATAGCTCTCCACGGCGGGTGTCGTAAATACTACATCCTTCCGCGCGGCGGTTAATGTCTACGCAAACATAACGAATCTGCTGCTTTTGATCTGAGCCCAGATATCGCAAGGCGATTTCTTCTCCGCCATTTGGCTTGGGGATGGGAATCTCGAATCTATTTTCCGCATCTTCCACGTCCGTAAACTGAAATCCCGCCTGGTCCGCCATGCCTGCTATCAGCCATTTCTGGCCATTGTTGTCAATAAAATAATCCACACAGCCCACATCCATAAATGGCGGGTCCAAAACACACGTTTTCCAGTAATAATCGTCAATCTCCGAATGGGCATTCGCTTTTTGCGGTGTGAATTGCACTGCTCCATTTGATGCGCGCTGTAGACCGGAAAAATAACCGCTGGTAGTCCACCAGGTATTGCCTGAAGTGGTCAAGCTTTCATCAATCGCAGTCAAACCGCCATCATCGGTCAAATCAATAGATTGGAAGGACAGTGTCGGCCGAATCGTTTTCAGGGTAGAATCCCCACTCTCAATATTGTATATAGTTGCCGAGGAAACCAGCTTTATTCCACGGAAGGGTTCTATTTTTTTTCGGTCCATGATTCCTGCGTATGCGCCGTTTTTGGAAAAAACAACCCCGCAGGGATAATCCCAGTGGCAGCCCTCTTTTTCGATGGTCGCAACCAAATCTCCAGTAATCCGATCACGTATGCGCACGCTATCCTCTCGGGAGTGGCCGAACAACAAATCACCCGTGGGATAGGACCGTTGAACGCCTGAAAAATATAATCGTACTTCCTGCCATGAATCCACATTCAGAAAGCGGAATGCCTGGTGCGTGTTCCCCTCCTGTGCCTGGTATCGGCTCGGGTCAAAAACTTGAAGGTATTTTCCATCCGGTGAAAATCCCAATCCAGGGTATCGGTTCAGGTCTCCACGCATACCATCTGCCGACCCGTCCCAGTCATATACGTTTTCATTCGCCAACACGTCAATCACATAGAATTTCTCTCGAAATTCTTTATCTTCTCGCTGCATATCATGGATCGCCAGGAATTTTCCGTCTGGCGAAATTGCCATCTGCGGGAAATTCGGAAAACAAACATGCGAGCCAGATTGGGTTGCGCTGTCCCGTTCCCGCTCAAAAATGATTCCCCCCCCAATCTGCCACACCTGCCAGGAGGAATGATTGGCCACGACGATGAATCCGCCATCTGTGCTTATCTGGAAGGGCTGCCGGTAATCAAAATCGCAAATGCGTTCTTTTTCCCAATCAATGGAAAAAAACGGTTCACCCGCACCCTTTCGATAAATTGCGATCTGGTCATCCAGCCCAACTGCCGCAATATATCCATCAGCAGACACATCAATCGCCACGGGAGAATATGGATAAATCGTGCCTTTCAATGATATGTTTCCTGCATTTTCCGGGGTGATCGGCACATTCGCGGGAGTGATTGCTTCGGTTGAAACAGCCAAATTGTCTTCATATTCTGCGTCCCAATCGGCTTGTGATGGGGGAGTGTGCAGTTGGCTGCCTGGTTCCGCCTGGCTTTGTAAAACCTGGATAGTAGTGTCTGTTCCCGCACTGCCTGCGCTGATTTGGCAGCCGGACACAAACAAAGCCATAGCAACCATCACCAGGAAAATTTTGATTTTACGCATCGTCTGTCGCATGATTATATCAATTTACACATATTTTTTTGATTGGTTTATCCCCCTTCTGGAACCTAATGGGTAATTTATAGGGGCAGCGCATGATATCCGACACTTTTCATCAGAAATGGCTTTATAGTAAAATGAATACGGATTTCTTACAAAAACCATCCGATTTATGTTGCAAGGAGATAAAGAATGGCATTAAAAGGAACGATTGTCGTTGACGAAAATCTCTGTAAAGCATGTGAATTATGCGTGGAATCCTGCCCCCAGCACGTAATCGCGTTGGATATGGATACCATTACCCCCCGAGGCTATCACCCAGCTTATTTATTTAAAGATGGGTGTACAGGATGTGGAATATGTGCCATTGTCTGCCCGGAAGCCGCAATCACCGTCTATCGTGAAAAAAGCGTGAAGAAATAGGAGAGAGATTATGACCCGTGAATTATGGAAAGGAAATGATGCCTTTGCGGAAGCCGCAGTTCGCGCGGGTTTGCAGGCATATTTCGGATACCCCATTACCCCACAAACAGAGGCTTTGGAATATATGTCCCACCGCATGCCAGAACTCGGCCGTGCGTTTCTTCAGGCAGAAAGCGAGCTGGGCGCCATTAATATGGTCTACGGTGCAGCTTGCACCGGTGTGCGCGTAATGACATCCACTTCCAGCCCCGGTACCAGCCTAATGATGGAAGGCTTGTCCTATATCGCAGGCACAGAAGTCCCCATGGTGCTGGTGGACGTCGTCCGCGGTGGGCCGGGTTTGGGAAATATTGCTCCTTCACAGGGTGATTACAATCAAATGGTGCACGGCGGCGGTCATGGAGACTACCATCCCATCGTGCTGGCGCCCGCCAGTGTCCAGGAAACAGTCGATATCGTCTATGAAATGTTTGATATCGCTGAAAAATATAAAACAATCGGCGTCGTGATGATCGATGGCAGCATCGGCCAGATGATGGAACCCACGGAAATGCCCCCCATGAAAGCAATGCGTCAGCAGTATCCGGATTGGGCGGTTGGCAGCGGAAATGGTGGCGGACGAAAAGTCCTCACGTCCATCTATCTGGACCCGGAAGAAATGGAACAATGTAATTACCGGCTGATGAAACGCTGGCAGGAAATTGAAAAGAATGAAGTCCGCTTCAAAGAATATTTTATGGATGACGCACAGATTGCGGTAATCGGATACGGAACAGCGGGGCGGGTTGCGTTATCCGCGGTGCGTAATGCGCGCAAGCAAGGCATTCCAGTTGGGCTGTTGCGGCCCATCAGCCTCAGCCCGTTTCCAAAAATAGCTGTACAAGAAGTCGCCCAGCAGGTCGACAATATCCTGGTAGTAGAAATGAATTCCGGCATGATGCTGGATGATGTCCTCAAAGAAACCCGTGATGCGGCCCATGTTGAGTTTTACGGCCGTATGGGTGGCGTAATGCCCTTCCCGGATGAAATTCACAATGAGATCACGCGATTGGCGCAAAAACCCGATGTCTTTTCTGTCCATCCCCGCGATCATTGGCTGGAACGAATGGAAAAAATTATCCAATAAGGAGTTTCAATGGCAACAGTAGATTTGAGTGCAATGGAAGTCGTTTACCAGCGCCCGGAAGCGCTGATTGATATCAATTCCCATTACTGCCCGGGTTGTACGCACGGTATTGCCCACCGCCTGGTGGCAGAAGTCCTTGATGAAATGGAAGTTTCGGAAAACACCATTGGCGTAGCAGCCGTAGGTTGCTCGGTATTTACCTATAACTATTTTAATGTGGATTTTGTTGAAGCGCCGCATGGGCGCGCACCCGCCATGGCTACTGGCGTCAAACGCGTCAAGCCGGATCACATTGTCTTCACCTACCAGGGTGATGGTGATATGATCTCGATTGGCACCGGCGAAATCGTAGCCGCCGCGGGGCGCGGGGAAAATATCACCGTCATCTTCATCAACAATGCCAACTATGGTATGACGGGTGGTCAGATGGCCCCCACCACCCTTCCAGGCATGAAAACCACTTCCTCTCCCAATGGGCGCGACGTGGAACAGATGGGCTATCCCATCCGCGCCAGTGAATTATTGGCAACCTTGGAAGGCGCCAGCTATATCGTGCGCAGAAGCTTGCACGATCCAAAAAATATCCGCATGGCCAAAAAAGCGATCCGCATGGCGTTCGAAACGCAGCGGCTTGGGCTCGGTTTTTCAATGGTTGAACTGCTTTCTACTTGCCCGACCAACTGGCATATGACGCCTAATGACGCTGCCAAATGGATGAAAGAAAAAATGATCCCCTATTTCCCAATTGGAGATTACAAAGTACATCCATCCCTGGAAAAGATCTAAACTGGAGGTTTGACAATGCAAAATGAAATAATTATTGCGGGATTTGGCGGTCAGGGTGTCCTATTTACCGGAAAAGTATTGGCATATGCTGCACTGCAGGATGGCCTTGAAGTAACCTGGTTTCCTTCCTACGGCCCGGAAATGCGGGGCGGAACAGCAAACTGCACAGTCGTCATTTCCGATGAAGAGATCGGTTCCCCCTTGGTCCTCAACCCCAGCGCGGCAGTGGTCATGAATCAACCTTCCTTGGATAAATATGAACCGCTTATGAAAAAGGGCGGATATCTTGCTGTGAACTCCTCCATGGTCAATCGCACTGCCCAGCGGGATGACATTCAAGTCATGATGGTTCCCGCCACCGAAATCGCTGAGGAACTGGGCGATAAACGTTTTTCCAACGTGGTTATCCTGGGCGCCCTGGCATCCAAAGCGGATTTCTTGGATTTGGAAAGTGTCAAAAAAGGAATTAAAAAAGGACTTTCCAAAACCAAAGAAGAATTGA
>Ga0180432_10011569_pt1 | contig 10379 bp, 14 predicted proteins | sample SS_ome_10_FD_132414 | JGI IMG/M metagenome (GOLD analysis project Ga0180432, IMG submission 132414) | Hypersaline lake sediment archaeal communities from the Salton Sea, California, USA - SS_1_MS_2 metaG | ecosystem: Environmental > Aquatic > Non-marine Saline and Alkaline > Hypersaline >...
GTGTTTGTCGCTTCCGAGTCTTGACGGATGTCTGCGGAAACGGCGTCGGCTGTAACCGTCCCTGCGGCGGTGTCGATGCCAAACACCTTGCCGTCGATCGTCACATCAAGGTCGCCAGTGGCGAAGAACTGCAACACGTAAGACTCGACCGCAAGTGTTGCCCCCGGCGTGATGGTCCCCGAGAGGTCCAGCCAATCGTTGCCGCCGCTGGGGTTGCTGGCCAGTGTCCCGCTGTCAACGGTCCAGTCCGACGTGGTGAAAAGCTCCACATCCGTCTTGCAACCACCACAACACCCGCACCCCGCCTGGTTCTTTCGTGGCATTACGCACACTCTTCCCAGTTAGCGACGTACAGATTGTAAATCCGAACCGCCTGAATGTAGACGCTGCCGCTCACTGCCTCGGTTGCCATGTTGAATACGGTGTCCGTTAGCTGCGTGCCGCCTGCGTCCGTCAATGCGGTCAGCGTGGCGTCGGTGCCATCAAATGCCAAGTAATACGCATCACACGTCGCCTTTCCCAGCGTCGTTCCCGATCGTGCTGGAATCCCACCCGATGGCGTTTGAAATAAGAAAATATCCGTCGCACGCTGCCCAAGATCACCCGATTGCCCCGGCATCGTCTGTGCGAACTGCTTCAGACGTGTGGCAATGTTTCGGTCTTTGAAATAGAACGCACCCATCGCCTACGCCTGCAAGAATGCGGAAAAGTCCGTGTCGTCGTAGACCTGGTAATACTCATAATCAGGCAGCGTCCCGGTCGTCTTTCGGGTGCCATCCGACTGCACTCGCGTCAGCGTGGCCGCCTGCTGGTCGCCATCAAAATTCCACACGTAGTCTCCGCTGCCGTTCTTATACTTGTAATCATACAATGCTCGGCTCACCTTCCATCCGATGTCCGTTCCAGCTGCATCGGTGCGTGGCGAATGTTTGAGCGTGTACGTGACCAGTGCTGCCGTCGTCGCACCACCAGACAACTGTACCTGAACCGTTGACGCCTCAACGTCTTCGATCAACCACGTCCCCGCGGGTTGACTGCGATAGGTGGCGTCATTCGTTTTGAACTTTCGAGCAAGCATCTGCTCGTAAGTGATCGACGATTCGTACTGCGTCAGCTTGACGGTCAGTGTCGGGATGCGTTCCATGACCGGATCGCTGAAGAACGCACCAGACGGAAGCCGAATGGCCTTTGGCGTTGACGATTTGTCCTCGTACAACACCTGCTCAAACTCTTCCAGGTCGGCCTCTTCGGATGTCCCGAGGTCGGTCAGTGCCGCAGGCGGTGCGATCGGCTCATTGTCGTCCTGGTTTTGGTTTCGGTTAAACGATTTGTACTGAGCCTTCACCGTCCACTTGGCGACCGCGCTTGGGTCTTGCGATGCAGACAGGTTGCGGCAAATCGCAAACGGGATCACCTTGGACGCAAAGTAATAAACCGACCGATTGACCACCGGCAGGCCGCTTGCGGTGATCACATCATACGGCGACACCGCGGCGATGTCGTCGGAGGCGTTTGTCCCGACGATCACCTGATACTCGTTCTGCCAAGACACTGAAACGTTGTCCTGTGACGATTGGAACCCGATGGTGCGGTTGGTCCGCATCTCCTCAACATTAAAGGTGTAAGCCATTAGACTGCCTCACCCGTCTGGAACGCTTCGGCAAGACCCCTAAAACCATCTGTCATTGCGTCGGCAAACTCATTGACGCCAGTTGCAATTTGCGACAGCTTGCCGGTTTGCTTGCGTCTTTCGGCCATTTCTTTGTTGAACACGTCGTTCTGAGCCTTTCGCAAAAGCTCGTACTCTTCACGGCTGCCACGTGTGGCGGTTGAAGGCATCTCCACCTTGATTGGTTTTTGCGACTGCCTTTGTTGGGTCAACGCTGATCCCATTTGCAGCAATTCTCGGAAAGGTTGCAAAAACTGTCCTATTCCAGTAGATGCTTCCGTTGGCTTCATTGCCTGTTCAAAATCTTGCCTTGATTTTTCGATGTTCTGATCCAGCTTGTTGAAAAAGTTATCAACAGAAGTCGACGGCAGTGGTTTGTCCCATGCAGCATCGGCCTCCTTTCTTGCCCTGCGTGCCGCGGCCTCCATCTCGTCTGCAAATGCACTAGTAAATTCGAGCGGTGCAGTTTCAACACCTGGGATCTTGTTTAATACGTCTGCTATAGTCTGGGAAAGGTTTTGCACCTGTCTTGCCATCCAGGCAAAGAACTCGGAAACATACGCTCGCACCGACTTAAACACGCGAATCCAGATGTCGATTCCGTTCTGAACAAAACCTACAGCCTTTCCGATATTTCTAAGCACGCCGCTAATTTGCTTTCCACTGATTTCCGTGTTTGTCCCCCAGTCAACAAGCGTGTTTGACAGCCCTTCAACAACAGGGGCTAAAGCAATGGCGATCTTGTTCTGCACACCCTCTATCACCAGCCCCATTCGTGCAAACGCGTCGTTCGCCTTCTCGATTTGTGCCGCGTCGAATCGATTGACAGCGTACCCCAGCCTTTCAGCAGCCTCTTCGTACGCCGTCAAGCCATCGCTGCCGATCTTCAGCGTGTTGACCAACGCCGCACCCTCAGAATCAAACAGCTTGAATGCCAAACGCAGCCTATCAGACTGATTGCCAACGCCGCTCATGGCGTCAGCGATCGCCTTAAACTGTTCGTCGGGTGACATGCGAGCAAGTGTCGCGGCAGTGAGACCTAATTCAGCGATTGCGCCCTGTGCTTCGCCTGTGCCCTGTGCCGCCTCACTGACCCTACGAACCATCCGCTGCAACGCCATGTCAAGCGTGCTTGTCGCAACCCCGGTCTCTGCGGCTGCAAATCGCAACGCACCCAACTTATCTGTGGCAATTCCCAGCTTGTCAGCGGTCTTTGCTAACTGGTCGATCCGATCGAACGTCTCACGCATCTTGCCAGTAAACGCCGACGCAACTCGCAATCCAGCGAACGCAACACCAAGTGCAGCAATTGATTTGCGGAGTCGTGAAGCCGCTGAATCGGTTTCTTTGTACTTTTGCTTGATTGCTTGCTGAGCTTTCTTGTATTGCTGGCGACTAATCGCACCCGTTCTGTAAACCCGATTTAGGCTCTCTGTCGCCTGCCTAGCCTTATCCGTCGCACTCGCCGTCTGACCCATGATGCGGTTGATTCGCGTCACGTCACTACGTACCGCATTGACCGCCTTGCTCACCCCATCGGTGTTGGCGTTGATGCGAAGCGTCAGTGCGTTCAGGCTTGTCATCGAATCAACCTCTTATCCGCAGTCGGCACGCTGCTTTTGACGATCGAGTGGAAGGCATCCATGCCCATGCCTCGGGTGCGTTTGGCAGGCTTTGCAGTGTCAATCCAATCGCTCGGCATAAAGTCTTTCATCTCGCTCGATTCCAACTGTTGTCCGTGGGATGCCGCCATCATCGACAGCACCGAAGTCAACAGAGTGTTTGTTGACGCCGACCGGTGCATTTCGGCTCCCCACGGCTCCAGCCGGTAAAACGCTTTCCACAGTGCCAACTGGCGTTCGGTTGCCGTATCCAACCATGCTTCGGGGTCATCGTGTCCGATGGCCAAGCACAGCCGACACGCCAACATCAACCGCCAGTTTTTCTTGAGTTTCCCACCATGCCCTTGACGGGCGTGTCGTTCAGTTCTTGGATCGCATCCAGCAAGACCGTCGTATCGCCTGCGTCAACGTCCTGCCACACCTCCCAATCCTCCGGCGTCAGGATTGGCTTTTTGTGCTCATCGACAATCGATCGGCACAGCAAGTCACCCTTCTGCCGCGGCAGGTTGCCTAAGTCCACCTCGCCTTTCTTGTTCGCAAGCAGGATGTCGTTTTCACCCTTCTCACGGAGCGTCAACGATTGGATGGTGTAGGTGTCTCCACTCGGCACCGTCACTTCCGTGTAGCGTCGGCTCGGCTTCTTCAGCTTTGCCAACAGTTCGTCACGATTCATCTTCGTCCTCGTCGTCGTCTTCCTCGTCGTCCACCTCGATTCGCTGAGGCGGCTGTCCAATTGCGAATCCTTCACCCTTCTCGGCTTCAACCAAACGCTTGATCGCCATCAAATCCTCAGGCGGAAATCGGCGAATCAGGTTGATCGTCTTGGCAGGCTTGTAAAACACATAGCCCACCTGACGCATCGACCCGTCGTCATCATTCGCCAAAAGTTGTTGATGGTCGTCGTAATAAACAAGCTCCTGCTTGCCGTCGACCATCATGAACCCGCACACTTTGTCGTGGAACTCAATCTGCGTGATCATCAAGTCGCTGCGGTATAGGTGGGTCCGGTCGAGCCGTTGAACTTGATTTTTGCCGTTCCGACTTGCAGGCCGTTGACCTCGAAATCGGGATACTTGACCGACGTGCAGAATCCGGTCCCCGTCAGGTCCGCCGCGGTCGAGTTGGCACCGATCGGCCAAGTCAACACAACCGACGCAGCAGCCGCCGTGATGTCCGGTCCGCCGCTGGTGTCATCCCAGTTGAACGTGACCTCCAGTTCGGAAATGTCCGACAGGTCCGCTGGGATGTAGGTCATGTGATCGCCGCTGGTTCCAAGCGTCGTCGTGTCGATCGCTTCCCTGGTAAATTCGGGTCCGGTAATCGACACAATCTCACCGACGAACGCACTGCCGCCAAACGTCAGCGTCGCCCCGGTTCCGGTATTTACAGCCATCGGTTAAGTCTCCACATAGTGAAAGGCATAGTCCACAGACACGCCATAACGAAACTCATGGGTGCCATCTGAGGGTTGTTCGGCGAAGTAAAACGCTCCGCTGTCAATTTCGACACTGCGAACGTCCACGCCGTAAGCATCACCGGACCAAGTGCGAATGCCGGAGTTGCGAACCGCCTCGGCCAGCGTGTTTGCCGCTGCTCGCGTGTCCGCAAAGCACTCGATCGTTACACGGCTGCGAGCTATGCCCGCGTTCGGTCCAGTGATGTCGTGGTAATGGGTTGTGTCGATAACTCGGTAAACGATCGCTGGCAGCGATTCGCCTTGTGCAAGCTGATCGGGAATGATGCGTGAACCGACCGACGCCAGCACCGTTGCATCGGCGAGCAGTAATGCACGCAGCGATTCGCCAAGATCAGCCACGGTCTAGCTTCCTCTGAATCGCAAGTTTTTCGACCTGCTTCTCAACTTCTTTTCTTACACCCCCGACAAAAGCCTGAGCCGCTTTGTTGCGAGTCTGGTCGATAGACCGCTTTAGAATGTCTAGCTTTTGCCGAACGCCGTTTGTTGACTTTCCCCAGAGCACAACCTTTCGCGTCTTTCCTTTTCCTTCAACGACAAAATGTGCCTTGTTTCCTTTAGGCCAGCGGTAGCCGACAAAACCAATCGCTGGGCCGCCTCTGGCACGCCACACCTTTACGGCGGTCGTTTTCCACAGCGGCATTTCGCCCTGACGTTTCCGCTTGGTGGAATCGCTCCACCTTTTTGTTGTACCGGTCTTATTGCTCCGTGGAGTCAGTTCCTTTAGTCGCTTCTGAACCACTTTTGCGGCGGGTCGCAATCCCTTCTCAAATGCCGCTGCCTGCATTGCATTAGGTAGCTGTTGCAGCATCGCGTTAATTTGTTTTGCGTCGCCGTCGACCTTTGTGCTCATCATGTCGTCGCCCTCGCAAACAGTTCCAAATATCGCCGCCCGCCGTCAACACGCTGTGCCCGAGTGATGCCATACGTCGTCGAATCAAACACCACACGCAACTGCGTGTTTTCAATTGCCGAACGCCAACGCACCACAAACACGGCAACGATGTCTTCTTGCAACTGCTGACCGCGGTACGTCTGGCCGCCACCGGTTTGCGTAAATCGCGCCGGTTCGTTGGTGTACAGGTCCGACCATGTACTGACCGCTTGCCCGCTGTCGTTCCGGGTATCCGTTTTCTGTTGAATGGTGATCCGCTCCCGCATCGCACCGACACGGAACCTCTTGCCAGGTCGCCAGGTCATGGGTAGCTACTCCGCATCAACCGGCGAATCAACAATTCGTATGCTGCATCCATTTGCTGCACGGTCGCCATCGACATCATGTCTCGGTCTTCAAACCACTTCGCCACTTGCAACAAAATCGCCTGACGCAGCAGTCGCGGCACCGCCGCCTGCGACGCATAGCCCGCGACGAATGTGATCACCACCGCATCGTTTTGCTTCTCAATCGACGGCCACTCCTGATCGTATTGCAACACCAGCCGACGCTTTTGCCTGTCCAGGTCCGCCACCGAATTGGCAAGCGTTTCTGTGGTCGCCCCATCCTGGTAACTGACAGAAGTCAGCGACGTGACCGGCTGCCGCGGCAACTCGATCGCCGAACCGTCATGCGGAAAGTCGTCCAAGATGTACTCAAACGTCTGACTGACACACGCATACTGTGTGTCATGTTCGACTTGCTCACGTGCGGCAATGATCAGGTCCGCAAGTTGGTCATCGTGATCGTTCAGACTCGATGGAATCTCCAACTGCTTTTTTGCGTCCGCGACGCTTACCGGTTCCGCTGCTGGTGCGGCGGTTCTCAGCAGTCGACCGCGAATCGGGGCGTTCGTGTGAGTCGCCATATTTGGCAAGCCCTTGCATTCGGTGAACCATCAAATCAGCAACACCATCGCTGACATCCAGGGAGTGACCGGCTGGAAATCGCCGCCACTCCCGATTCAACACAACGATCATTTAGACACGCAGAACCGTTTCGGCCCCCATCTCTGCCTCGGTGCCGCCATAGACGGCACCCTTGGTCAAGATGGCAACCGCACTGCCGTAGGTGCCGGTTGACCCATTGCCAGCGGTGGCAACCAAGTCGAGAAACCGCTTGCGACCTCTCAAATCAACCTGAAAGACGATCAACTTGTTGTCGTCGGTGGCACTTGGCAACGCAGCGGCATCCCCGTCAATTGCCGTGTCACCATCCATGTCCAGGCCAGTGATGTCGGCAAAGCCGGTTCCGGTCGTGTCCGACTCCTGAACCTTCAAAGCCGCCATCGCAATGTCGGTTGCACCGAGATTGAAAACGATGGTCGCGTAGTCGTAATCGAGCGTATCGATTTCGTTGGTCGTAAAGCTGGCATCGTCCACGATCGCCGCCGGGGCGATAACCTGAACGAATTTTGCACGTTGGATTTCATCCATTAGTAAAGTCCTTAAATGAGGATTCGTTCAGGGAGATCAGCTTGCGGTCTTCAACGCCACAATCGGACGCGTGCGAACCGTGTCGCCGCGTTCGTGAATGTTGATGGCAATTCGCTCGGTTGCCTTGATGCCGATCAGATCGTTCTCGAAGTAACGATCCAGTGACACCTGCGTTTGCACATTACGACGAACGCCGATGGTGGCGGCCAATCGCAAATCGCCGAGGTAGCACAGGATCGTGCTTGCCGAGGTGCCGGTCGTGGACGGAAGCACCTGCGTAAAGACAACCGGGAAGCCAAGGAACCGTCGTTCGGTGCCGTTGGCAATTTCCATCCCCGTCGTTCCGCCTGCGGCGTTCATTAACCGAGCCATCGACGCGTAGTAGACAGCCGAGTGAACGAACCAAACCGGTGACATACCGCTGTATTGCGGCAGCAGACCAGCGGTTGCCTCAAAGTCGGCCAGATCCAAATTGTTGGCAGCGTCGTTGCCGCTTGCGGCGTCCTGGATGGCATTGCTGTCCAATGCGTTTTTCAGGCCGGTCACACCGCCGTAGGTGTTCGTGCCGTCTCCATTGAATCCGGCCTCATCGATCTTGTCCGCCATCGCATAAGCCATTGAGCGGGTGATCATGTCGCCAATGGAAACCACCGAATCTTCGTCCAACTCGGTCGAAACCTTCGTCAGACATGCCAGTTTCTTGGCGGTCAGTTCCGCCGCACCCAGATCGTCGTCGGATGCGGTGATTTCCGATCCTTCGCCGACCCAGTACGCCGTCACGTCATTGATTTCCCGAGGCACGAACAGGTTGTCGCTCGCCATCGGGTACGTGCGAGCGTATTGGCTGAACACGCCGCGTTCTTCACGCAAGCGGACCAACGCACGCTGCATTTCGTCGGGAACCAGGAAGCCACCTTTCGGCCCCTGTCCCTCGGACATCGTGTTGCCGATCTTCAGGCCGTGGTTCTGGCAGAACTCAACCGCCTTTGCGTTGCCGTAGATACCGGCCAAGATGACGTTGCCCGCAACGTAGGCGTCCCGCTCATCCTCATAGGCGTGGAGCTTGCCGTGGGCCTTTGCCCGAGCCGGAACGGTAATGTGGTGGGCCTGGTGGTCGCTGCCGCTGCCGCCGTTGCCGCCAAATCCCCATTCGCCGCTGTCGATCTTGTCCTGAATCTGACGAGCTTGGCGAGCTTCGTTGCGAAGCTGCTCACGCTTTTCGGCTTGGCCGAGCTTCTTTTTCAGTTCGGCGATTTCGCCAGGCTGAAAATTTGATTCGCCTTCTTTGCCGACGCCAACGATGGCATCAAACGCCTTTTGTTCTTCGTCGGTCAGCTCTCGCTCTTCCGACTCCGCCAACGTCACGATGGCGTCGGCCTCAATCTGCTTATCCGCAATCTGTTCGCGGATCTCTTTTGCGGTAAGTAATCGAACCATTTCGTCCATCCGTTGGAGGAATCTAATGCCCTGCTGGGCAGACGCCACAACGATATAGACGACTTGTCTATTACCAAAACCGAATACTTAATGTCTTATGCATCAAGACCTTAGGAAGCTGCTTTTCGCAGGCGATTGCGAAACCGATTGGAAAGCTGGCGTGCAGCAGATGCCGCCTTATCCTTTTTGCCGTCGCTTTTCTCGGTCTTGGGATCAACGATTTCGTCGGCAAACCCGTGCTCCTTTGCTTCCTCAGCACTGAACACGGTCCCGTCTGATTCGCCGGTCAGCATCTGGTTCATCCACTCGCGATCCTTTCCCGTTTTTGCCGTGTAGATGTCCAACAGGTGCTCATCAATGGTTGCCAACCAGTCATAGGCCGACTTCATCTCCCGCTTATTGCCAATAGCCACGGTCGACGCCTCGTGGATGCCAAAATCGCTTGTGCGATACATTGCCAGTGTGTCGCCAGCCATCGCAATAAACGACGCCGCAGAAAACGCAATGCCTTCAACGGTTGCCCTAACTTCGGCATCGTGAGACGCCAGAGCGTTGTAGATTTGGAAACCGTCATACACATCACCGCCGAAGCTGTTGATGCGAACGTGAACCGGTTTCCCCTTTGCTGTCGCCATGATGGCCTGGACATCCTTAGCCCTGACGCCCTCGCCAGTCCAAAAGTCTTCGCCGATCCTGTCGTAAACAAGGATTTCCATCGACTCTTCCGTTTCATTGGCAAACACCCGAAGCGACGATTGTTCGTTGGCTTCCTCAATCGCCTTCGGCGGCTTGGCGTTAATTGGTCGCGGTTTCATTGCTGACTCCTAGGGTATGTGCAAAATCCAACGCAGCCTCACGCCAGTTGGCGAAGTAGTCGTTGACCGCACGCTTCAGATCATCTTGCGTATTAACAAATCCAGACAAATTCAGAACGGCTTCACATTGCTGCTTGCAATACAGCTTGCATTGGTCTTCAGACACCATGCTCTCCATTCGGTTTGACATACTCGCCTGCCACTTTTCATAGAACTCCGCAACTGCTTCCACGAAATTCACGTCCTTTGCGGCAATGGCTTTAATGCTGTACGCCTCCAACGCAAATGCGTTCTTGGCTAACAACTCAGCACGCCGTTGCGTTTCATCCTCGGCATCGTCTTCTTCCATTTCTTCGCCATCCATCTCTTCAGAATCATCTTCATCAGGCTCGTCGTCCGATTCCTCGCCTCCTCCCTGTCCTGGCGTGATCGCTGGGTTCTCAAATGCGTCGCCGCCTTCGTAAGCGTTCAGGCCAAGCACCTCGCGGGCCTCATTGGGGCTGTAAATCCTGTGAGTGATACCGGCCCCCAACGCCTCGATCATCGTTTTCATATCGCTGCGGAAAAGCTCTCTCGTATCAAACCGAAACGCCAATCGGTTTTGCTCCCGCTGCGGAATCAGTTTTTTGGTGAACTCCTCCTCAAATCGCTTTGCCCAGGGCATTAGGCAATTGGCGAGGTAGGCGACATTCCGCTGCTCAACCGAGTTGTAAGCGTCCGATTCGCCATCACCGATAATCGATTCCAGTCCAAAAATGTTGGCGATGTCTTGACGGTGAAACTGCCGATGCTGCAACCACTGTGCATCGTTCGCGCTAATCGGCAAAACACTGGTCGTCATCCCTTCCCGCAGCAGTGCCGCTCGGTTCGCCGCATCGGGTCCGCTGTGGAACTCGTTGAACTGGTCGATAAACCGCTTGGCTTCCTCTTCATCCCGCAATGCGTGGGACGGTGCGTGGATGAATACGCCTGGCCTCGGATTGCGGAACGAA
>Ga0180432_10011570_pt1 | contig 10379 bp, 1 predicted proteins | sample SS_ome_10_FD_132414 | JGI IMG/M metagenome (GOLD analysis project Ga0180432, IMG submission 132414) | Hypersaline lake sediment archaeal communities from the Salton Sea, California, USA - SS_1_MS_2 metaG | ecosystem: Environmental > Aquatic > Non-marine Saline and Alkaline > Hypersaline >...
CATGGAAGTTGGTGACCTCAATGTTGCCGTCGACGACGTCGAGCACGCCGGTCTTGTTGAGGTGGATGGTGCCGGTGCCGCCGTCGGTGATGATGGCGCTGCCGGTGGCGACGGTGAGGGAGCCGTCGTTGAGGTTGAGGGTGCCGTCGCTGTCGGAGCCGGTGTCGGCGAAGCGGAGGTTGCCGCTGACCGTGGTGGCGCCGCCGTTCTGGTTGAAGGTGGCGGTGCCGCGGTCGGCGATGTCGAGCACGCCGCCGATGTCGAGGGTGCCGCCGTTCATATGGTAGGTCGCGACGGCGTCGGCGACGTTGGTGGCCATCTGCACGTCGGTGCCGATGGACACGTCGCCGCCGTGTTGGGTGAAGGTGGCGATGCCGCGGTTCATGTTGAGCTGGTTGACGGTGGTGAGGATGCCGTCGTGGATGGTGTAGTTGCCGATGGAGTCGACGCCCTGGGCGAGGACGAGGTTGTTGCTGTTGACGTTGACGGTGCCGCTTTGCTGGACGACGGTGCCGCTGCCGCCCTGGCCGCACTCGAAGTTGGCGCCGGTGGCGGTGAGCACGGCGTCGGCGTCGGCGCCGCCGAGCTTGCCGATGGTGAGGGAGCCGGTGGTGGCGGTTGCGCTCTGGCTGGTGCCGCCGATCTCGACGCCACCGGTGGCAGTGAGGGTGCCTTCGAGCAGGCTCAGGGTGCCGGTGGCGGAGCCTTTGACGCCGAGGAAGAGCGCTCTGGTGGCGACGGTGGCGCCGCCGTCCACGGTGAGGGTGCCGGTGCCCTCGTCGCCGATGGAGAGGTCGCCTTCGGTGGTGATGGTCTCGCCGGCGCCGATGGCATAGGTGCCGCTGGTGGCGGGGAGGTAGCCGAGGCGGACGCTCTGGACGTTGATGTCGGTGGCGGTGAGGTTGAAGGTGCCGCCGTTGAGGTGGAGCTGGCCGAGGCCGGTGGTGGTGATGGCATCGACGTTGACGACGCTGCCGGCGTTGACCTCGAGGCGGGCGCTGTCGTTGCCATATGCGAGGCCGCCGGTGACGGTCATGGTGCCGCCGTTGGCGAAGAGGCGGGCGCTGGCGTTGCGCAGCGCCAGGCCGCCGTTGAGGGCGACGGTGCCGTCGTTGACGATCAGGTGGCCGACGGCATACTTGGAGATCTCGGTGAGGCCGCCGACGGTGAGGCTGCTGGCGGCGCCGTCGAGCTGGACCACGCTGGTGCCCGAGCTGCTGGTGTCGGCGATGATGAGCTGCTTGTCGACGGCGAGGGTGCCGCCGTTGGCGATGGTGACCTCGCCGTGGCGGCTGGCGTGGCCGGCGATGAAGTGCTCGCCGGTGCCCGTGTCGAGGATGTTGAGGGTGCCGCCGTCGATCTGGAGCATGCCGTGGCCGCCGACGCCGAGGCCGGGGTTCACGCCCACGCGCGCGGCGGAGACGGTGATGTTGTCGCCAGCCTGTATCGTGGCTGGGGTCGGCGGGATGCTATCCTTGCCGACGGCAGTGGTGAAGGCGATGTTGGCGCGGTCGCCGGCCAGGGGCAGGGTGTCGTTGAGCGCGTGGCCTGGCGTGTCGGCGTAGCGCCAGTTGACCGGTGTCGTCCACAGGCCATCGGGTGCGGGGTTGTTGTCGAGGATGGGGCCTGGGGGGTAGCCGTAGGAGGTCGAGCCGTTGTCCCAGCAGAACTCGTTGGCCGAGGCCAGGCCGCTCGCCAGCGCGAGGAGGAGTGCGAGAGCCAGTGTGGCTGTTGCCGTAGTCCGAGCCGCCGCCTTGCTGCGTCGTCGCGTGCGCATTGCAGTGCCCCTCAAAGTGTCCGCACGTGCGTGGGTCCGTCTTCTCCTGCTGTCAGCGCCGGCGGCGGCGGGCGAGCAGCGCGAGGGTGCCGAGTGCCAGCAGGGAGAGGCTGGCGGGTTCGGGCACGAATCGCAGCCGCAGGATCTCGCCGTTGCCGCCGGGCACGATGTTGGCGATGAAGTAGTCGTCGAGCATTTGTGCCTGGGTCTGGTCGAGCTCGAAGCCTGGGCCGAGGGCGATGCTCTCGGCGGTGAGCACGTCGAAGTACTGGAAGTGGCCTGGGACGAATCCGTCGAGCAGCGCGATCTGGAGGATGTTGTCGAGCACGGCGTCGCCGGCGATGGACACGAGGTCGTAGTCGGTGCCGGCGAGCAGGCCGGGGTCCTGGATCTCGATCTCGATGGTGCCATCGTTGAAGAGGGCGTCGCCGTCGATGGCGGTGATGCCGGGCGAGCTGCCGGGGGCGAGCACGCCGCCATCCTGCACGAAGGTGCCGGTGAAGGCGATATCGTCCATGGGCGTGTAGAGGAGGAGGCCGGCGGGGAGTGCGGAGGCTGGGGTGCCGGCTCCTGCGTTGAAGAGGGTGGCCACGTCGGCGGCGTCGAGGGCGTGTGTCCAGACGGCGAAGTCGTCGATGCGGCCGTCGTAGTCGCCCCACTCCTCGTCGCCGGGCCGCGCGAGGCCGAGGGCAAGGGGCGAGGTGCCGCTGGGGTCGAGGGTGCCGCCCCACTGCGACTGGGCGGTGACGAGGGAGCCGTCGAGGTAGAGGCGCATCTCGTTGCCGTCGGCCGCGTCCTTGTCGTACGTCATCGCGAGGTGGTACCAGGTGTCGTCGGCGATCCCGGCGTTGACGGCGAAGGGGCCGGGGCCGTCCTGGCCGATGGTGTCGAGGTAGATCTCGATGTTGGGGCCCGAGGTGCCGATCTCGAGGTTGTCGTTGGTCGCGACCGACGACTGGGCGACGAGCACGTTGTTGACGCCGTGGTTGGTGGCGGTAGTGAGGTCGGTGCGGCGGTTGAACCACATGGCGACGGAGAAGGCGCCTACGGCGTCGAGGGCGTCGACGTCGCCGAAGCTGACGACCGAGTCGGTGCCGTCGAAGCTGGCCGCCTTGCCGAGGACGCCGGGGCCGTGGCCCACGTCGTCGGTGGGGGTGCCGTCGAAGCCGTTGCCCGAGGCATCGGCGAGGGGGCCGGTGGGGGCGGAGGGGTGGAAGCTGCCGAGGTTCTGGAGGCGTCCGCCGGTGATGTGGAATGCGGCGGTGCCTGGGCCGTAGGAGATGCGGCCGCCGTTGAGGTCAAGGGTGCCGCCGCTGAGGTTGTAGGTGCCGTCGCCGGATGCGCCGCTGGTGAGCTCGATGTTGCCGCCGAGGCTCACGGTGCCGCCCTGCTGGTTGAAGACGCCTGTGCCCTGGTTGACGCGGATGTGGCCGTTCACGCCGCTGCCGGTCTTCGTCGTCGTCAGCGTGCCGCCGGTCATGGTGTAGGTGCCGCTGCTGCCGGCGTATTGGCCGAGGACGAGGTTGTGGTCGGTGAGGATGGTGAGGGAGCCGCTGTTGTGGTTGAAGACGCCTGTGCCGTGTCGGCCGACCTCGACGTTGGAGCGCATCTCGATGGCGGGGGAGGTCGTGCCGTCGCCGAGGTTGAAGGTGCCGTTGGATTTGGGCGCGGCGGTCGGGCTGGTAGAGGTCGTGCCGCCGACGATGAGGTACTTGCCCACGTCGAGGGTGCCGCCGATGAGGCTGTAGGTGCCGTCGCAGCCGGCGTAGTTGCCGTAGCCCGTGATCAGGTCGCTGCCGATCGTCACGTCGCCGCCGGTCTGCTCGAAGCGGCCGAGGTCCGCGTAGCCGACTCGCACCTGGGTGCCGACGTTCAGGGTGCCGCTCTTCATCTCGTAGAGGCCGTCGGTGTTGGCCTGGTCCCCTGTGTTGCCGATCTGAACCTCCGCCCCGACGTTCACGATGCCGCCGTCCTGGACGAAGGTGCCGACGCCGCGGTTGGCGACATTGAGCTGGTTGTTGCAGGTGAGGGAGCCGGCGTTGATCTCGTAGCGGGCGTCGCCGGTGGCTTCCTGGCCGAGGACGAGGTTGCCCTCGGTGGCGGAGGCGCCGATGACCACGTCGCCGCCGTCCTGGGTGAAGGCCGCCTTGCCGTAGCGGCCGAGCTCGAAGTTCTTGTTGTAGACGTTGAGCGTGCCGGCCGTCAGGTTCCACTCGTGGGTGCTCGGGGTGTCGTTCTGGGCCATGTTGATGCCGTAGTGGGCATTCACGGTGCCACCGTCCTGGTTGAAGACGCCCTTGCCCTGGTTGAAGTTGATGGTGTCGGTGCCGCCAGCAGCGCTGACGTTGAGGGTGCCGCCGGTCATGTGGTAGGTGCCGGCGGAGTTGGCGTATTGGCTGAGCACGAGGTTGCCGGCATCGACGTTGAGGGTGCCGTCGACGTGCTCGAAGGTGCCCTGGTTGTGTCGTCCGACCTCGAGCTGCCCTGTGTTGAGGGTGGGGGTGGAGGTGGCGGTGCCGAGTGTGAAGGTGCCGTCGGCGTTGGGCGCGGCGCCGGGGGAGGTGGAGTCGTAGCCGCCGATGTAGAGCACGCCGCCGAGGGTGAGGGTGCCGCCCTCGTAGCGCAAGCGGCCGGTGCGGAGATTGCCGACCCTCATGTCGCCGGCGACGTCGAGGGTGCCGCCTTTGAGGCGGTAGGTGCCGTCGGAGTTGGGGTTGTCGTTGTTGCCCAGGTCGAGGATGCTGCCGACGATCACGTCGCCGGCTTGCTGGATGAACTCGCCCCAGCCGCTGTTGCCGACGCGGAGCAGGCCCACGGAGCTGGTGGTGCCGTGGGTGTGCACGGTGCCGCCGTGGAGGGTGTAGGTGCCGACGCCGGTGGTCGTCTGGCCGACGATGAGGTTGTGGGTCAGCACGTCCACGGTGCCGCTGTGCTGGGTGAAGGAGCCGGTGCCGGCGGTGCCGACCTCGAGGTTGGCGCCCGAGACGCTGAGGGTGGGGCTGGTGGTGCCGTCGCCCATGACCACGTCGCCGGTGGACGCGGTGCCGGAGTAGGCGGCGTAGAAGCCCTTGTTGGCGGTCAGCGAGCCGTTGATGAGGTTGAGGGTGCCCTGGCCCTTGTAGCCGACGTAGGTCTGTCCGTCGCCGCCTGCGTTGGCGGTGAGCGTGCCTGCGGTCGAGGCGTCGCCGATCTCGAGGGTGCCCACGCCGCTGGCCTCGTAGCCGATGCGCACGCCGTTGGCCACGGTGGCGCTGGCGCCATCGATGATCTTCGTCGTGCCGTTGCCCAGGTTGCCCACGAACACGGTGCCCGTGTTCGTGAGGGTTCGGCCGCCGTCGAGGGTGAAGGAGCCTGTCTTGCCCGCGGCGTTGCCGGTGCGGAAGCTCTGCACGGTGATGTTGCCGCCGACGAGGAGGGTGCCGCCGTCGATGTGGAGCTGGGCGGAGTCGACGTTGGAGTGCTGCTCGACGATGCTGCCCTTGACGTCGAGGGTGCCGGCGTAGAGGTTGTAGGTGCCGCCCTGGTTGGTGGTGGGGTAGTCGGGGCCGAACACCAAGTCGTTGTTCACGGTCACGGTGCCGCCGGTCTGGCTGAGGGTGCCGTCGGCGACGCCGCCGATGTAGAGGTCGTCGGCCTCGAGCGTGCCCTTGGAGTGGGTGTAGCCCTTGCCCTTGTTGCGGGCGAGGTGGAAGGTGGTGACCTGGATGTTGCCGGTGGAGACGCTCAGGGTGCCGCCGTCGTAGGTGAGTGTGCTGGTGGCGCTGGGCTTGGTGATGATGTCGCCGGTGACCTTGAGGGTGCCGCTGTCGAGCAGGACGGAGCCGCCCTTGCCGTTGGTGTTGCCGAAGATGAGATCGCCGCCGTTGACGTTCATGGTGCCGCCGGTGATGTCGAGCGTGCCGGTGCCGTTCCCTGCGTCGCCGATGCGTGCTCCGTTGGTGATGGCCACGGTGCCGCCCTGGAGATCGAAGGTGCCGGTGCCGGCCTGGCCGACGAAGAAGGTGCCGGTGTTGGTGAGCTTCTTGCCTGCCGTGAGGGTGTAGCTGCCCGTCTTGCCCGCGGCGTCGCCGGTGCGGAAGCTCTGGACGGTGATGTCGCCTGCGACGTTGAGGGTGCCGCCGTCGATGTAGAGGTGGGCGGGGTCGACGGCGCTGATGCGCTCTCGGACCTCGCCCGCGACGTTGAGGGTGCCGCCGTTGAGGCGGTAGGTGCCGCCGCGGCCGCCGATGGCGCCGAACAGCAGGTCGCGGCCGACGTTCACGTCGCCGCCTGTCTGGGTGACGTTGCCGTCGTAGCCGTCGTTGCCGAGGCACAGGTCGTTGGTGGTGGAGAGGGAGCCGCTCTGGACGGTGAGGGCGGCGGTGGGGGAGCCTGCGTTGTGGCCGACGAAGACGGTCTTGGCCACCTCGCCGGCCTGTGTGACGACGGGGTTGAAGGAGGCGCCGATGACCACGTCGTCGGCGGCGGTGGGCTCGCCGTCGGGGTTCCAGTTGTTGGGTCGCGACCAGTCGTGGTCGGCGGGGTCGCCGTCGTCGAAGGCGATCTGGGTGCCGAAGAGGGTAGGGAGGTCGTATTTCTGCGAGAGGTAGTCGCCCACCTGGTCGAGCTCGGTGGAGCTGAGGACGCGCTCGTAGACCAGGATCTCGGCGATGTCGCCCGCGAAGTTGACGCCGGCGACGCGGTAGCCGCCGTTCAGGGTGTTCAAGGCCAGGGTGGGGCTGGCGGTCGAGCTGGGGGTGAGGGGGCTGGTGCTGTCGCGGAAGGCCTGGGTGTTGCCCGTGTTGCAGATGGGCGCGGCGGGGGTCTGGAAGGCGAGGACAGTGTAGGTGGGGCCGAGGGTGTCCTTGTTGTACATGCGGTTTCCGTTGTTCTGCCGCATCCCGATTTCGGGGGTGATGCGGTAGATGCTCGGCTGGCCGGTGACGGCGCCGCGGTTGAGGTCGAAGACCTCCCAGTTGGTCGAGCTGGTGGCGGTGGGGCTGTTGCCCACGATGACGACGGTGCGCGCCGCGTCGCCGGCGGAGAGGACCAGCCCGCCCTGGCCGTTGAGGTTGTCGGGGCCGGCGAAGCGCAGCACGGGCATGCCGTGGAGCCCGTTGGCGATGTAGGTGGGCCGCGCCGAGGCGGTGCCTTGGGTGGCGTTCTCGGCCACGGTGTTGTCGCCCTGGAGCTGGTCGTTCCACTGCTGGACCGTGTCGCCGTCGGTGGCTGGGGTGAGCCCTGCGTCGCTGTAGGCTCCGGCGTCGGCCGCGAGCCACAGCCTCAGGTCGGTGTCGAAAGGCAGCGCGCGGGCGCCTGTGGCGATGCACAGCAACACAGCCAGGGTCATGGCTGTCTTGAGCAGGCCATTTCCGGGTCGGGTCGCCCTCATCCTGCGCTCCTCCTCGGCTCGTGGGTCGCGCGTTCGAGCGGCTGGTCCCACAGGTCAGCGGCGTCGGCGGCGTGTGAGGAGCCCTAGGCCCCCGAGGGCGAGCAGCGCGAGGCTGGTCGGCTCGGGCAGCACCTGGAGCACCACGTCGCCCGCCGCTGTGTCGTAGTACACGTGCCAGTACCAATGCGTCTCAGGCAGCGGTGCCTGGGAGTCGTCGAGGATGTCGAACTCGCCGGCGGCCAGGGTGTCGGCGTGGAGGATGACGAACTGGTCGCCCATCTCGGGGGTGTAGCCGCCGAGGATGACCTGGAGCGTGCCGCCGAGGGTCGCCGTGCCGTTGACGTCGACGAAGTCGAACAGGGCGATGTCCTCGATCTCGATCTCGAGGGTGGCGTCGGCGCCCTGGGTGTAGTCGCCGTTGATGATCGTCGTGCCCGCCGAGCCGCCGGGGGCGAGGGTGCCGGTGCCTGTGTTCCCGAGGGCGAAGCCGAAGGTGCCCACGTCCTGGAGCCTGCCGCCGGTGAAGTGGAAGGCGGCGGAGCCCGCGCCGCGTGTGATGTTGCCGCCGTCGAGGTCGAGAGTGCCGCCGCTGAGGTCGTAGGTGCCGCTGCCCGAGGAGTCGGTGCCGAGCACGATGTGGCGGCTCATGGTGGCGGTGCCGCCGGTCTGTGTGAACTCGGCCACTCCCCTGATGCCGACGCACAGGTCCCTGGCGGCGTTGGTCATGGTGAGCGAGCCGCTCTTGAGCAGGTAGCGGGAGTGGCCCGTGGCGTCGTAGGCGAGTTGCATGTCGTCGCCGACAGTCACGGTGCCATCCTGCTGGTCGAAGGTGCTGGTGGCGGTGGTGTCGTTGCCAATGTTCAGATCGTCGCCGATGGTGAGGGTGCCGCCTTGCATCGTGTAGGTGCCGTCGCCGGTCGTGTAGTTGCCGCCGACCACGACGTTGTGGCTCGAGCCCGCGCCGGGCACGTTGACGGTGGTGCCGGCCTGTTGAATGAACTGGCCGGTGCCGGCGTCCCCGATCATCAGGCGGTTGGTGGTGAGGGTCTGGCCTGTGTGGAGGGTGAAGGCGCCCGTGGCGCCGGTGCTGTAGCCGACGTGGAACAGGTCGACGGAGACGGAGGCGCCGGCATCGAGGTTGAGGCTGTTGGTGGAGGTGGTGCCGCTCTCGAGCTCGATGATGCCTTTGCCGCCCGTCACGTTCCCGCTCACGTTCGCGGTGCCGCCCCGAATCTCCAGGAGGCTCGAGATGGTCGCGAAGCTCAGGGTGCTGGCGACGTTCACCGTGCCGCCGGTCTGGCGCAGCGTGCCGTCGCCCGCGCCGCCGAGGGTGAGGTTCGCCGTACTGAGGGTGCCCGAGGCGCAGGTGTAGGTGGCGGTGGTGGTGGGGCCGACGTTGAAGTTCGTCACGTCGATGCTGCCGGTGGCCACGTTGAGGGTGCCGCCGTCGACGTTGATGGTGCCGGTGCCGCTTCCCTTGGTGATCGCCCGCACGTTGACGACGCCGGAGCCGGAGAGATTGAGCTTGCCCTTGCCGCCGGACCGGCCGAACAGGAGGTCCTGGGGCGTGGTCACGGTGCCGCCCGAGACGATGAGCAGGTCGGGGCCGTCGCCGCCCGAGGCGGTGTTCTTGTCGCCGATCCAGATCCCGATCTGCCCGTCGAGGGTGCCGCCGGAGACGTGGATCACGCCTTCGCCCGTGGAGCCGCTGGTGCTGGTGCGGATGATCCCGGTCACGTCGACATCGCCGCTCTCGAGGTTGAAGGTGCCGGTGCCGTAGTTACCGATGTTGAGTTCGCTGGCGATGGTGAGCGTGGCGTTGTTCCTCACGGTGTAGGTGCCCACGCCCGTGGCGTCGTTGCCGCCGAGGACCATGTTGGAGGTGCCGACGGTCACCGTGCCGCCGTCCTGGATGAACTCGCCGGTTCCCGAGTATTCGCCCACGGTGAGCCGTGCGGTGTCGAGCGTGTCGTCGGGGCCCAGGGTGAACGCGCCATCGGCGTGCTGGCCGACCTGGAAGGTGGCCACCTCGACAATGCTGGCGGTCAGGTTGAGCGGCTCGTCGGCGTTGATCTGCACGGTGCCGGTGCCGCCAGTGATGTTGCCGGCGACGTTCATGGTGCCGCCGGTGAGCTTCAGCCACGAGCTGCTGTGGCCCATGACCACGTCGCCGGTGATGGTGAGGGAGCCGCCGCTGACGTTGAGCGTGCCGGCGCCCGGCTCGGTGGTCTCGTTGTGCCCGAGGAACAGGCTGCTGGCCGCCTCGCCGCTCTGGGTGACGGCGGCGGTGTGGCCGCCGCCGACATAGGCGTCGTCGAGCGCCGTGGGTTCCTGGTCGGGGTGCCAGTTGTCGGCCGTGCCCCAGTCGCTGCCAGAGCCGCCGTTGTCGAAGATGCGCTTGGGCGGCGGCGGGGTGAAGCTGGCGGCGATGCCGTACTTGTCCTGGAGGTAGTAGCCGACGCCGTTGAGCTCGGTGGTGCTGAGGAGGCGCTCGTAGACGAGCACCTCGGCGATGTCGCCCGCAAGGTAGGCCCAGCGGCCCATCGAGTAGCCACCAGAGCCCGTATCCATCGCGGTGTCGGGGGAGCCGATGGAGCTGGGCGTCAGGGGGGTCGTGCTGTTCTTGAAGCCCTGGGTGTGCCCGGTGTTGCAGTTGGGGTAGGCCGCGGTTTGCATGGCCACGATGGCGTGGGTGGCGCCGAGGGGGTCGCCCTCCCACATCGTGTTGCCGGCGCCCTGGCGCATGCCGAGTTCGTTGGTGCAGACGTAGGCGGTGGGGCCGGACCAGGCACGGTTCAGGCCAAAGAGCTCGGCGTCGGACGCTGAGTCGCTGCTGGCCACGACGACGACGGTTCGCGCGGCGGTGCCGCTGTTGAGGATCAGGCCGCCCTGGCCGTCGAGGCGGTCGTTGCCGTCGAAGTGGAGCACGGGCATGCCGCCCAGGCCGCTGGCCACGTAGGTCGGTCGCGCCGCGGCGGAGCTCGCGGTGCAGTTCTCCGCCACCGTGTTGTCGCCGAGCAGTTGGTCGTTCCACTGCTGCACCGCCTCGCCGTCGGCGGCCGGCGTTGCGCCCGCATCCTTGTAGACCCCGGCGTCGGCCCGCAGCCACAGCCGCAGGTCCGTAGCCAGAGGCACGGCCGTCGCGTGGCGCACCACGCACAGGAGCATGGCCGCCGCGACCACGCGTCCTGTTGGCTTGGCTGCCCAGCTTGCCATGAACGGTTCCCCTTC
>Ga0180432_10011571_pt1 | contig 10379 bp, 11 predicted proteins | sample SS_ome_10_FD_132414 | JGI IMG/M metagenome (GOLD analysis project Ga0180432, IMG submission 132414) | Hypersaline lake sediment archaeal communities from the Salton Sea, California, USA - SS_1_MS_2 metaG | ecosystem: Environmental > Aquatic > Non-marine Saline and Alkaline > Hypersaline >...
ACGCGGTGAGCGAGTCGTGCTAGAATACGTCGAGATCGCCCACCAATACCACCCAGAGTTGTTCACTGAAGCTGATTAACGAAGCTAGGGTATGAGGACAGGTGTCCTAAACGAAACACACCCGAATCACATATATTGGGCTGGGGCGTGAGCCGGAAGTCGTTCCGACCTACTCGCCGATGATTTTCACCAGGACGCGTTTTCTGCGGCCGCCATCGAACTCACCGTAAAAGATCTGCTCCCACGGGCCAAAATCTAGCCGTCCATCTGTGACCGCGACGACGACCTCGCGCCCCATCACTTGCCTCTTTAGGTGAGCGTCACCGTTGTCCTCTCCGGTGCGGTTGTGGCGATAACGGCTGACCGGCTCGTGAGGGGCCAACCCCTCCAACCAGTCCTCGTAATCCGCGTGCAAGCCCCGCTCATCGTCGTTGATGAACACACTGGCTGTGATGTGCATCGCATTTACGAGGACCAATCCCTCGTGTACGCCGCTTTCGCGCAAGCAAACTTTGACCTGGGGCGTGATGTTGATAAAGGCCCGCCGTCCGGGAACGTTGAACCAAAGTTCTTGTCTATAACTCTTCATAATACCCCACTTCCCTCCTCTCACCTTTCCCGGTCGAGGAGCGCCTGCGCCAATTCGTACAGCCCCTGAGCGGCCGGGCCTGACACACTTGCTTCCTCTAGCGCGGTCAACGCTTGGGAGTGATGTTTCAGCATCAATTGCTCCGCGTACTCACGGCTATCAGTTTCTGCCAGCAATTCTGTCGCGCGGTGCACATCGCTCTCCGTAAGGACGTCCTGGGCCAACAATGCGCGCAGTTCACCGCTTTGCTCCAGACCGTGGATGATGGGCAGTGACTTTTTACGGCGGGCGATGTCGGCGCCGGCGGGCTTGCCGGTGACGGTTGGATCTCCCCAAATGCCCAGCACGTCGTCGCGCATCTGAAAGGTCATTCCCATGTGATAACCGAACGCCGCCAGGCGCTGGCGCTGGGAATCGGGAGCGGCAGCGATAGTAGTACCCATCTCACAGGCGCAGGCCGAAAGGGCGGCGGTTTTCCTTTCGATCATTGCCAAATAGTCCGCGATGGAAACGTCGTCCCGATCCTCGAAACCAATGTCGAGGTACTGGCCGCCGGTAATAGCCACGCAGGTACGGTTCAGGGAATGCAGGGCTTCTACGACTGTCGTGATGGGCACGCCTCGCTCGGAAAGTCGTAGCAGAGCCAATTGGGCCAGGGCAAAGAGCGTATCCCCGGCATTGATGGCTTGAGCTTCTCCCCACAATACCCAGACAGTAGTACGGCCACGGCGGGTTCTATCTTGATCTTCGATGTCGTCGTGGATGAGGGTGAAGTTGTGCATCAGTTCGACAGAGGATGCGGCGGGCAAGGCTTGCTCCCAATCAGCGCCGCAAGCTTCACACGTCAGCAGGCAGAGCAGGGGGCGTATGCGCTTGCCAGTTCGGGCCTGACAGGGATTGAAGTCAGCATCGGCCCATCCCATGTGATAGCGCAGCATACCAAAGAGATCAGCGTGACGCGGGTCAGCGGTCTGGACGACGGCACGCATTTCTTCTTCGACCTCGGGCAAGTAGCGGGCAAGCAATGTTTCGAGTGACATTTAGGGTATGCGTCTCCAACGAGTTGCCGCGATGCACGAGCGGCTATGGCTCTTCAGCCCCATTGCGACTAAAGATAACCGCCCGGGCCATCTCGACATCTACCTCCGTGTCCACGCAGCCATCCCGCAACAACGGCACCACGGCCACAGGCGGCGGCTCGTTCTCCCACTTGATTTCGGCGACGGCCTCCAGTCCCTCTTCGAGCTCTTTATCACAGGCTACTGCAACCACGCCAGCCGGTTGCTGCTCGGCCAGGAACCGCACGGCCAAGCGTCCGCCAGGAGCAACACACACTCCCTTGTAGCCGGCCTCGGCGGCGGCGACGCGCAACTGGTAAACTGCGCAATCCACGAGGGTGCATCCCGTACAATCCAATCCCTGTTTGGTCATCCTGCCCGGGCAGTCTTGGCTGGGTCGGAGGCAGTGTGGGAGCAACAACACTCGCTCGCCATAAGGCACGTTTTCCACGACGCTGCTGGTAAAAGTCTGTTCTGTCTCATCTTTCATATTCTTATCCTCGAGTACCGGGTAGGCAGGCAATCTACTCGTAGAACAAAACCCTCAATGGCAGCCCCAGTTACGTTGCTGCGGGGACCAAAGGGGTGCGTTGCAGGTTCTGGATGTCGGCTGCCCCGGCAGCGAACATGGCGACACGCAACTGGGTAACCAGCACTGTTACGAGATCAGTCACAGCCTCGATAGATTTGCTAGCGGTATGCAAAAAGGGCCCGGCCGCTCCACACGCGGTCGCGCCGAGCGCGATGGATTTGGCTATCTGAATGCCGTCCCGGATGCCGCCGCTGGCGATAGTCAGCAGCTCTGGCGCACCTCGCAGAGCCATCAGTAAGCTTTCGGCCGTCGGTATGCCCCAATCAGCAAAGGCTGCTGCCACCTGGCGCTGAAGCTCGTCTTTGGCGCGATACATCTCCACCTGGCTCCACGAACTGCCACCGGCTCCGGCGACGTCAATCGCCGCCACGCCAACGCTCGCCAGTCGGCGCGCCACCCATTCCGAAATACCCCATCCCACCTCTTTGACGATCACCGGCACCTCCAGCGTTCGGCAGACCGCCCCGATATTGTCCAGCAACCCGGCGAAGCGGGTGTTCCCTTCAGGCTGGAGTGCCTCCTGCAGCGGGTTGAGATGCAGGATGAGACCGTCCGCTTCTACCATCTCGACGGCGCGGCGACATTCGTCGGGACCATATCCATAGTTAAGTTGCACCGCGCCCAGGTTGGCCAGAAGCAGGATGTCGGGGGCAACTTGACGCACCCGGTAGGTATCCGCCAGGGCAGGGTTTTCGATAGCGGCGCGCTGCGAGCCAAGTCCCATCCCAATGCCGGCAGACTGGGCGGCTTCCGCCAACCGCCGGTTGATCTTCCAGGCTTCGGGCGTGCCGCCCGTCATCGAAGAGATAATGAGCGGGGCCGCCAACCGTTTGCCCAACAATGTGACGGAAGTGTCCACGTCCTCGAGATCAAGGTCCGGCATCGCGCAGTGGGTAAAGCGATAGCGTTCCAGTCCGGTAGAGACGTGTTTAAAGCCGACGTCCTCCTCCAAGTTGATGCGGATATGATCGGATTTGCGCTGCTGATGTTGTGGCATGTTCTCCTAACGTAACCTTAGATGCTCTCCGGTGTTACTTACGCTAGAAGGTATGATACCCGCAGTGAGGTTGGTTGTCAAATCGCTCCCGACCAGTTTGACAAACTCATATCTGTGAGTAGAATATCGTTATTGCCAGATAAAAATCAAAGGAGGTAAAGCCAATGGCGACGACGATGGAACGACTAGTAGGAATCATAGTTGACCTGTTGGGGGTGGAGCCGGAGCGGGTCACGCCGGACGCCCGCTTTCGCGAGGACCTGGAGGCAGACTCGCTCGACCTCGTTGAACTGATTATGGCGTTAGAGGAAGAGTTCGACGGCGAGATCTCTGACGACGAAGCTCAACAGATCAAGACCGTCGGCGAGGCGGTGGCCTACGTAGAAGAGCGCATGATGGGATGACGCGCCGGTTCTACACAAGTTGATGCGCGGCATTGGGCTATCGGCGCTTGCCGGTAGCCTTTTGCTTGGCTGCGGGCTTGGGTCAGAGGCCTCGCCCAACTGGTGAGGGGAACCCTCGTCGCATCTGGAGCCGTTCCCGGAATACGCTTGGCGAATCTATGCCGTGTCTACCGATGCGTACAGCCGCCTATATGCTTCTATCAGCACGTCATGCGAAAAATTCCGCTGTCCCACTCGGAGCGCTGCCGCCTGGCGCATTTCATAGTTCGCTTCTAACCGCGCCAGCGCCGCCAGCACTCCCTTGGAACTGACCGCCTCCACTACCTGCCCGCAGCCCGCTCGCTCCACGTAATCCGCCAGCGGCAGGGCGCGGCTGACCAGTACAGGCCGTCCGGCCGCCAGCGCCTCCAGTAACGAGTGGGGAAACGCTTTGACCAGCGTGGCATCTTCCGCCAGCACCACGGCTGCGTGAACTTTTGCCAGCACCTCGTTCACGTCCGCCCGCTGGTTGATCACCTCCACCCGCGCCTGCAACCCGCGCTCTGTAACCCGCGCTTGCATCTCGTCGTACAACAGACCGCGCCACAAAAAGATCAATCTCAAGTCCGGGCGAGCCTCGGCTGCCGCCAGCAGCGCCTCGACTCCCTTGCTGCGGAACTGGGGCTCGCTCCACGGCGCCGACCCGACCATTAGCGTGAAGCCGGGTGCGGCGGGCAGCGGGGCTGGGCTGAAGCGCGAGGCATCAATCCCAGGCTGGATGACGTGTACGTTCTTCAGTCCCCAACCTTGCAATGTCGCCCGGTCGCGCCCGTTGCTGACGACGATGGCTGCCAGTCGCCCCAAACTCTCGAGGTTGCCGGGCCGCCGTGACCGCAGTCCAGCCGTGACCGAGTAGATGATGGGACGTCGTAGCCAGCGCAGGTAGGGGAAGTAGAACGGGTGCGAGTTATAGACGTGGTGCAATTGCGCGGTCGCCTCGCGCCGGCGCAGGTATGACAGACGATGCAGACCGTACAATCGCTCCGGGTAGAGGGAGCCAGGCCGGCGGGCCGGGTTCAGGCAGACGATCTGGCCGCCAAATCGCGCTCGCAGGGCCTCGACCTCTTGTACTATGGCATCCAGCGCGGGCTGGGCCGGGCGGGGGATCGTCAGGTGGTAGAGGATGGCCATGGTCACGGCGCCGGCGGCTTGCACACGAGTAGAGCAAAGTCGCTCTGGATGTCGCCCAGTTCCAGCAGTGTATCCTCTACCTGGAAGCACAATTCGAGTAGACGGCGCGCCTCCTCGTCCTTTTCATGCCCGTCGTCGTCCAAAAAGTTGTGGGCGATGTCGTTAAAGAGCGGGTGGATGATGGTGCCGCCGTAATCCTTTCGCTCCACGATCTCAAAGTGGCGTTCCAGCAGCGGCACGATGCGGGCCGACTCGACCGCCTCCGATGGATCGCCCATTATCATGCTCAAGCGGCTGGGCCTGTAGACTCGCGTCTTGATTCTGCCGTTGCTCCAGCGCCGCCGGTACGCGGGCGGCAAGATCGCGAGCACGCCGTTGATAGCCTCCAACTGGCGGTCGGCCCACTGGAAGCGAGTGGGACCGACGAACTCGCTGGCGACCAGGTAGCCGGCCGGCTTGAGGGCGCGCCGAATCTTGAGCAACAGTGCCTCCAGCGGCGTAAAGTGATGGAGCGATTGATCCACAAAGGCGACGTCGTAGTGTGCTGCGGGCCAGTCCACCCGGTAGACGTCGGCGGCGTGAAAATGAGCCTCCGGCCGCCCGGCCGCCCGGGCCTGCGAGCGGGCCTGGGCGATGCGCGGGGCCGAGATGTCGTAGCCGTCCAACCGGGCATAACGACAAAGGCTGGCCCAGCGCAACTCTTTCTCGCCAGTGCCGCAGCCCAACGATAGGCCGTGGAGTGGCTGTAGTGGCGCTAGATAGGTCTGGGAGACGTAGACCGGGTATTCGAGGTCGGGATCGCCCGTGATGAGCCGGTTGGCCCGGCGACGGACGGCCGGGATGCTCCAAACGTAGCTGGGCGGCCCTGCGACCTGCTCCCAGGTGGCCTTGACCGCCGCCTCACTGCCGCGCACCAACCGCTTGAGCGTGCGCCAGATTGAGCCTGTGCGCAGGCCGTTGACGAGAAAGTCCAAATCCTGCCGGTTGACCAGGTTATTGAACATGTTGATTGTCCCGTGCGAATATCTCCCGGCTGCGGTCGCCGAAGCGACCGGTCAGCCCATGACGTAGGGCCAGTGCCAGGGCCGAGGCCCGACGTCGCTGCCCGCGGATGCGCGCGCCGGCAATGGAGAGCAGGCCGAACAGCGCCCAGCGAAGAGAGAGGAAAAGCTGCCACCGGGGGTAGAGTTTGCGCACAAAGAGGAAACGATTGCGCAGAAAGTAGTAGGTATAGAAGGCTATGCGCAGCTCCGACGAACGCCCGGTATCGTGATAAACAGTCACCGTTGGGTCAATGAGCGGCCGGTAGCCGTGACGGCGCGCCCGCAGGCAAAAGTCGGCGATCTCGCCGCTGATGAAATAATCTTCGTCGAGCAAGCCCACCCGCTCGAACACCCCTGAAGCGATCAGGATAGCCGTCCCCGGCACGTAATCCACCGGATAGGGGACCGTCTCGTCCGGGATATGGTGCATGTGGGTATCCACCTGCCACACGGGGTTCAATCCTCCGGCCGCTTGCAGGCCCATCTCTGGCGGCGGGTCGCGCAGGAGCGGCCCGACGACGCCCGCCCCGCTGCGTTCGAGTGTCTCCAACAGGCGCTTGGCGTCACTCTCGTCAATCACCGCGTCGTTGTTGAGCAGCAAAAAGCTGGCAGTCTGTTCCTCGGCCAGAGCCTGCCGGATCGCCAGGTTATTGCCGGCGGCAAAACCCAGGTTGTGATCGCTCAGCAAGAGCCGCACGCCGGGGCACTCACGCCTTATCCGCTCGACGCTGTCGTCCTCCGAGCCGTTGTCAACGATCCAGATGGCAGGGGTCAGCGCCTCCCAAGCCTGGATCGCCCGAACCGTGGCGATGGTGTCGGTGGCGTTGTTCCAGTTGAGGATGATGACCGCCCAGTAGTGATCTGTATTCCTCATTCCATCAATAACTGTAACAACTCCCCCCGATGAACTCGCGCAGCAGTGAGTCCGGCGGGATGGGCGAATCGTCCTCGACGGGGGTTACGCTCTTCAAGAGCCTGTACACCCGCTCGGCGCGCGTGAAGGCGTCCTCGCGCAACGGATCACCCTCGTATTGCTCCACCCATTTTTCAAAGTGATCCAGCAGTCTGACCCGCATCACGGGGAGCTCGTAGGGCAGGCCGCTGGCGACGATGTAGTCGGTCGTGTTGATGTAGGGGACGATGTGGCGCATCTCGCTCTTGCGCACATAGTGCCAGTGTTCCAGCGTCTGCTGGGGGTCGTAGGCCCGGTGTGTGGCGTCGCGCTCCATGCGGCGCATCAGCCGCAGGTCGGTCCAGCGCACGAACTTGCCCTCGGTGTCCTTCATCTGCAACAGGGGTTCGATGTAGAGTTTGAACTTTAACTCGTCGTCAACAGAGCGCGTCATATCGGCGTACAGGCCGTGCAGGCTGTCAATGAGGATGATGTCGTGCGGCTCGATCTGCATCGGTGTGCGGTCGTCGTGTCGCTTGCCGGTCTTGAAATCGTAAAAGGGGGTCAGCACACTTTCCCCGGCGATCAGCCGCGCCAGGTGCTCGTTGATGAGTTCGAGGTCGAGCGCCTGCGGCGTCTCGAAATCGTAATCGCCGAACTCGTCCTTGGGATGGAGCTCCAGGTCGAAAAAGTAATTGTCCACGGTGAGGGGGACCAGGCTGAGTCCCACCTTCCCCAACAGATGGTTGAGCTTGGTGGTCGTGGTCGTCTTGCCGGAGGAGGAGGGGCCGGCGACGATGACGATTCTCACGTTACCGCGTTCCCTGATGATCTCGGCCGCCGTCGTGATGTCTTCGTTGTAGGCCCGGTCAGTTTCTCGCACCACCTCGGGGAACTCGCCACGCGCGATGCGGTCGTTCAATCGCTCGACTGTGTGCAGGTCGTGATCCACGGCCCAGTTCAGGACCTCCCACAGCTTGCGCCAGGGGACGTTCTTCGAGAGGTTGACCGAGCGCATAGCCCGTTCCTTGCGCTGACGCGCTCGCTCGTCGCGGTAGAGGATGTAGGCCTTGGCCGTTTTGGCGCGCCCATTCTCGATCAGCACCTTTTCGACAATGTCCTGGATTTCTTCGATGGTGGGAGGGCGGTCGGGCGGTGTGGTCTCCTCCAGCATAACCACGACCTGGTCGGATAACTCCTCGGCGATAGAGCGGTCGCGCCCGCCCACGGCGACCGCCGCCCGGTAGATGGCGTTGGCGATGCGTTCTTGATTGAAGGGCACTATGGCCCCAGTACGTTTGACCACGTGAGTGATTCTCGTCATATAGTGTTTTACCTCTTGGCGGCCTTTCGATGATTATCTGCCTGGGTAGTTACTCTTGTGCTACCTTCAGCAATTCCCGTTTTGAAGCCGCACCGCCGTAAAACAGACGGTGCTGGCTAGTTTTTTCCCAGCCTCGGCTCTTTTAGGCCGATGCACCCCAAGCTAGAATTGCCAAAACGGGAATTGCTGTGCTACCTTTTCTGATTGGTAACTGCTCAGCTTGGTAGCTATTTAGATCTCTGAGGTCTCATTGCAGCTTATTCAAGCGCAAAACATTGGCCGGTTTAAACATTTGCAGTGGGCGAAACGGTTGTCAAAGACCTCGGAGGTCTGACCCGAGCAGTTACCACGATTGTATTTTACACAACACGGAGGGGCGCGTCAAGGCCCGGTGCAGGGGAGAAACTCACATGAACAAGCCCTCACCCCCGAATTTCCTTTCCCATAACGATGGCACGGAAAGATGCCTTCCTCTTAAAGCACGGCATCAGGAGGGATGAGGGCTTGGTGTTATAGATTGTGTGCTGTAATTCAGCCTGGTCTGGCCGGCGCTACCCGCCCGCTGCTTTCAACTTGTCCTCCCACTTGCCGTACAGCTTGTTGTAGGTGGCCTCGCTGATCTCTCCCGCGGCCAGCCGCATATCCAGGTTATCCAGCGTGGCCTGAATATCCGCTGCCGTCTGGGGAGCGGCCGGGGCGGCTGCGGCCGGGGCGGCTTGTTGGGGTTGTTGCTGCATACTTTGAGTCAGCATCTGACCCATCGCCGCGCCCATGCCCACGCCGGCGCCCAGGCCCACGCCTGTGCCGGCGCCGCCGCCGGGCTGCTGGGCCGCGTCCCGCATAGCGCGTGCGGCCTGGAATTGCATATAGGCGCCCATATCGCCCAGCGCGCCCATCGAGGCTCGCTCGTCAATCGCCTTGGCCGTCTCCTCAGTCGGGCCGACGTACTCGACGTAGACCGACGTCAGAGTGATGCCCCGGGACTCGAATTCCTCGGCCGCCTTGGCTCGCGCTCCCATGGTCATCTCTTCCGCCATTCCTGCCAACTCGATGACCGATTTGCCCATCTCGCCTATCAGGTCGGTCAGTTTGGTCAGGATCATGGAGCGGAAAAAGCCCTGGATATCGGACGTGCGGTAGATCCCTTGCGTGCCCACGATCTTGTTGACAAAGAGTTGCGGATCAGTGATTTGCAGCGCATAGGAGCCGCGCGCCTGCACGCGGGCCATACCCAACTCTGGGTCTTTGATCGTGATGGGCGTGGGGGTGCCCCACTTCAGGTCAGTGAACTCGCGCAGGCTGACAAAGTAAACCTCGGCCTTGAACGGGGTCTCGCCGGAGAACGCCTTGCCGATCAAGTCCACCAGGTAGGGGACGTTGGCGGTGGTTATAGTGTGAGATCCCGGGCCGAATACGTCCAACGCCCGGCCGTCTCGGAAAAAGACCGCCGCCTGGCTGTCACGCACGATCACCTGCGAGCCGATCCGAAAATCGCCCGACCCCCGTTCGGGGATGCGGTGTACCATCTCTGTGCCGGCTTCGTCTACAAACTGCACAATGTCAAAGATTCGTGCCATTTTGATTACCTCCTCAATTTGATAGGGCTATCGCGTAGCCTATTGGCTTCCCAGTATTATGTGCTCGCGCTGGTCGAAGGTGCTGTTGGCCTCGCGGCAGATGTCCTGGACGATGCGGATCGTCTCGGTCAGCCCCTCGCCGGTGGCGGCGGCTTCCCGCAACCGGTCGCTCGCTGTATCCAGCCGCTCCACGTACTCGAACAGCGCCGCGTCAAAGTTGTACATCTGCTCCAACTCGGCCTCGTTCACCTTGGCGGCGTCGAACAGCCCCGAGTAGCCGTAGGTGGCGAGCCGAACGCGGTCGCCAAAGGTCTGGAGTTGCGTCACCGCGCTGCCGATGTCGTCCACCAGGTCCACGCGCCCGCGATTGATCAACTCTTTCTGCACCACGTCCAGTTTTTTCCGCTGGTCGGCCAGTTTGTCGGACAGTGTCTGGCGCAGGAGTTGGTCAGCCTTGCGGCTGGTCTGGCGCTTTTGATAACCGCTCCAGCCGGGGATAAAGTCGGTCAGCTTTTCCAGCGCCGTGCGGCTGCTCGTTACTTTTTCGAGAATGTCTCCCATTTGTAGCCTCCTTAGTTTGATCCTTGATGATTATCTCACAAATCTCGACTGTATTTGTTTACCGGGGTTCCTCTCCTCATTATAGCCGAAGTGAACCTCCGATGTCAATAGCGACAATTCGCTATTGAAAAAGCGCGTGCTTTGGTGTATCCTGTAGGTGCGATGAATACAG
>Ga0180432_10011573_pt1 | contig 10378 bp, 14 predicted proteins | sample SS_ome_10_FD_132414 | JGI IMG/M metagenome (GOLD analysis project Ga0180432, IMG submission 132414) | Hypersaline lake sediment archaeal communities from the Salton Sea, California, USA - SS_1_MS_2 metaG | ecosystem: Environmental > Aquatic > Non-marine Saline and Alkaline > Hypersaline >...
AGCCTGTACCATTTCTTCAACTTGCGCGGGCGATTTCGGGAGGGCATCGAATGCTTCGACCAGGCGACGGAGCGATGTGACGGAGATGAGCAGCAGGGGTGTGTCCTGGCCAAAGTGATGTCCCGCCGAGGGGCGCTCTGCGGTCCACTGGGACGGTATCAGCAGGCAAGAACGTACCTGGAGCGAAGTCTCGCGGTTTTCGAGCGCCTCAAGGTGCAGACTGAGCAAGTCTTCTGTCTGGTCAACCTGGCGGACGTGGCCCGCAAGCAGGGCAAATACCAGGAAGCGGAGCAATTGGCTCAAGAGGCGCTGACGCTGTCCAGACAGATTGAAGATTATCGGGGTACAGCGCGTTCACTCTTCCTGCTGGGCGTGATCCGATATCGAAACGGAGATGTGGAACGAGCAGAGGTCCTGCTGAATGAGAGCCTGGCAACAGCCCGCGAAAGCGGCGATCAGCGGCTCATGATGTCCGCTCTCAATACGCTAGGTGACGTGACCTGTCATCGCGGGGACTACGCTGAAGCACAGACTGTGTTTGAGGAATGCGTCGCGTTGAGCCGCGAGTTGGACGACCGGTACAGCGCCGCGGTGCACCTCAATAACCTGGGCACCGCACTGCACGTCCTTGGGAAGTACGGGAAGGCTCATCTGTACTACGAGGAAAGCCTGGAGATTTGTCGGGGGATCGGCGACCGGACGGGACAGGCCATCGCGCTCAGCAACCTGGGCGAGGTGGCCCACGCGCGCGGCGCGTACTGCGAAGCGTTGGACTGTTACCAGGAGGCGCTGTCGATTGGACGCGACATCCAGGACCAGCGGACCATCGTGGCGTGCCTGAACAATCTCGGAGACACCGCCTGCGCCTTGGGGGACTACGCAGGGGCCCAGGCCTACCTGGCTGAAGCGCTGGAGATTGCCATACAGACGCAAGTCGTGGCGATGCAGTTGAAGGCCTTGGTCAACCTGGCCGTCCTCTTTGCCAAACAGGATCGGAGAGAGCGGGCGGCAGCGCTGCTTGGACTGGCGTATCATCACCCTGCCAGTCACCGAGAAACCCAGGAGCAGGCGGAGCGTCTGCTGGGAGAAATGGAACTCACTTTGCAGGATAGGGCTCCAAGATCCTGGGATGTGGTTGTCGCCGAGGTGCTGGAGGAGATTTCTTCCAACGCCGCACAGTCGCCACCGGCCGCAGCGGACGATACGTAGATCAAGCGCGGCGGTAAATACCTTGACAATGTCAGATTAGCGCCCGGCGAATGAATTCGCAGGCTACAATTGCGAAACCTGCCTTCGCAGGTTAGGTTCTGGTCGCCGGGCGGCCTGTGGCCGCCTTGCGACTTTGCAGCCGTAGCCTGTGGTTTCAACCACCGGGCTGTAGAAATGTGACATTGTCAAGATACTCGACTCCTCGCTTCCTGGCTTCTCGCCTTTCGCGTTCTCTCCAACAGAACCGCTTCCCATCACACGGCCTATGCCTGTGGGGGGAACCTCACGAAACACGTTTCACGTTTCCCGTCCTACACCTTGCGCGACGGCAAACCTGAACCCCTCACCATTCCTCCTACGTCCAGACCCCCAAACTATCTGCCACTCATCTATATGAAACATAACTATATACTAAGTATCTATTGACAAGTTGCACATAGTGTGATATACTATGGAACGAGGCATGGGAGTAGCATTGGTGCGTTGGACGCAACTAACGCACGATTGACGACAGAAGGAGGTGAATGATATGCCAGGATTTGATGGAACGGGACCGCAAGGGATGGGGCCGATCACAGGACGCGGCGAGGGCTACTGCGCGGTGGTGCTCCCTGAGTCGTGCCGGGCACCCTACGGATATGCAGGGGTGCAGGGCACCCCGGTGCGCTCGGGAGCTCCGGTCACTCGTCCCGCACTCGGAGCCCGCTTTGCCCGTGGGCTGCGGCCGATGGGGCGGCCTGGGCGCGGGTTTGGCCGTGGGCGACGCCGCGGCGCGCGCGGGGGGCGAGGCCGCCGGTCTGCCCAATGGTGAACGGTGTATATTCGTGAGCGATCATGCAATGGTACAAGGAGGTGAATGATATGCCAGCAGGAGATGGAACTGGACCCGGGGGAATGGGACCGATGACCGGACGCGGGGCCGGCTACTGCGCCGGCTACGACGCGCCGGGCTACGCGAGCCCAATGCCCGGTCGCGGCTTCGGCCTGGGCTGGGGCCGTGGTAGAAGGTGGGGCGGTGGCTGGGGCCGTGGCGGAGCCTGGGGCCGCGGTCGCGGTTGGCGTAACATGTACTATGCCACGGGCCTGCCCGGTTGGGCGCGCTACGGGTACGCGCCAGCCTGGGGAGCACCCCCGGCGGCGGCGTATGGCCCGTATGGAGCGCCGCCTACGCCGGAGCAGGAAAGTGAGTTCCTCAAGTCGCAGGCTGAGATGCTGAAGGAAGAACTGGACGCGATCAGCCAGCGCATCGCGGAGCTCGAGCAGAGGGAATAGCCACAGCCATAGGTGAGATGCATGGGGGCGGGTGACGGCGCCACAAGCGGCGCCACCCGCCCCGGGATTCCACCGGTAGGGGCCTGTGGCAACTTTTTACACAAAGAGGGACTACTGCTCAGGCTCCTTGTGATGTGTCATTCCGAGCGAGCGGAGCGAGTCGAGGAATCTCCGCATGCAATGGCAAGAATGCCTCGATAGAGAGATTCCTCGACTCCCTTCAGTCGCACCGCTTCCTTCGGCTTTGCTCAGGACAAGCTCTTTCGGTCGCTCGGAATGACAGTGGCTGAGTGGTAACAGAAAGGGAAGATTTGAGTTTGCTATCTGAGAGGTGGGTACAGTGGTCTATGTTGATCAGGAACGTTGCACAGGCTGCGGCCTGTGCGTGGAAAGTTGTCCGACGGGCGCCATACATCTGGTAGATGGTGTGGCGCAGGTCGAGCAGAGCGTATGTCGGGAGTGCGAAGTCTGTCTTTCGACGTGCCCGAACGGAGCGATTCTGGCGATGCGCGAACCGAGCGAACCTGGGGAGCTGGTGCCCGCACGGGTGCCCGCGCCGCAACCAGCTCGACCTGGCGGCGTGCGACCCTGGTTGGGCACGGCGCTGGCCTTCGTGGAACAGCAGGTGGCGCCTCGCGTGACCGCGCTTTTGGGGACCCTTCCCCTACAAAGGGACACGGAGCGTTACCCTGGGCGACCGGGGCCTGTCCCCTATCGTCCCACGGGCGGCTCCAGTCGCAGGTACTATGGCGGGCGAGGTCGCCGTCGGCGCGCACGTCGCCGGGGGCGGTGGTAGCTGGAGGACACGGGGCAGATGGCGACCGGCTTTGGTCGGTCCGTCGAGGAACTGCAGCAGTGAGCACGCTGTGAGAGGCCATCGCAAGTCGGGCTTGAGCCGACGGTAGCATGCACAGTGACACAGGGGACAGTCAGATATGCCATTATACGAGTATGAATGTCAGGTCTGTGGCGTGCGATTCGAACGCCAACAGCCTATCACGGACGATGCGATAAAGACCTGCCCGGAGTGTGGCGGCGAGGTGCGTCGCGTCATCCATCCCGCGAGAATCGTCTTCAAGGGCAAAGGCTTCTACACCACCGATAATCGAAAGGTCGGGTCATCCACCGCAGGCCGGGGCCGGGGGAGGAGGCGAAGGCGTTGAGCAAGAAGTGAACAAAGCAGCAGAGGAGAAAAGTAGTGCCAAAGCAGATGGCCGTGGTGGATTATCGAAAATGTCAACCTGAGAAATGTAACAAGGGTGTCTGCCTCGCCGCGCTTGCGTGTCCCAAGAAGATCCTTAAGCAGGAAGCTCCTTACGAAATGCCCGATCCGAATCCAGCCATGTGTGTGGGCTGCGGCTTATGTGCTCAGGCCTGTCCCTTCAAGGCAGTCCAGATGATGTGAAGCGACGCGGATGCAGCTCCCCGGTATCGGAGATGAAGTTGAAGATGAAGATGAAGATGACATTAAGGCTAACGGAGATTGCTGCCAGGAGGATAAAGTGAGCATAATCGGTAGGTTCACTGGCAGGGTCAAAGATTTCATCTACAGGCAGAAACACAATTATCGGGTGGGCGCGGCGCGCCTCTCCGCGAACAATTTCCTAGTTGGCCTCACCAGTCAATATAGCGCGATATATACTGTGGGGTTGGGGGCCAATTCTGTGCAACTGGGGTCTCTCAGCAGTGTGGGCGGCGCGATCAGTGCCCTCATTTCTGCGCCTGTGGGATGGCTGATGGATCGCCACGGTATCAAACGACTTTTCCTGCTGGCGGTCGTCTTCACCGCGGGAGGGAGCCTGCTCTATGCGCTGGCACCTGATTGGCGATTCCTCGTTACGGCGGCTATCTTTGCCTCCATCGCCACAAGCCTGAGCACCACGGGGTGCAGGGTGATCTGCGCCGATTCGGTACACACCAAGGATCGAGTGACTGCACAGAACGTTTGTAGCACCCTGGCTTCGATAGCCCGCATGATCTCGCCCCTTGTCAGCGCCTACCTGGTGACAGTTTTCGGAGGCATGACGGTTGAAGGCATTCGGCCCTTGTATGTTCTCCAGTTCGCGGGGTATGGTCTGGTTTTTCTTCTTGTGGTTGTCCAACTGCGCGAACCTCAACGGGAACAACTCGCCGACGCGGGGACTGGGTTCGGCTTTATCGCTGATTTCCGTCACCTTTTCGAGGGGAGGGGGGACCTTCGGAGATGGATCGCCGTTTCCGCTCTTACCGCATTGCCCATGTCCCTGTTCTGACCGTTTGTTCAGCTATACGCCCACGAGATCAAGGGGGCAGATCAATACCTTTTGGGCGTAATGGCGACCGCTACAGTTGTAGCGCAACTCGTTTTCGGCATTCCTGTGGGCCGACTGGCGGACAGAATTGGGAGAAAGCGCATCATTTATTTGCTCACACCGCTGTGGTATGCTTCCAACCTTTTTCTTGCTTTCTCCCCCGGCCCGATCGCGTTGGTATTATCGGCGGCTCTTTTAGCATTTTATTCCATCTCCTCGGGTGCGACAAGCGCCATGACCCTGGAACTCCTTCCGCTTGAGCAGCAAGGGAGGTGGGGGGGAGTACTGAGCTTGTTTACGGGGTTGGTCACGATTCCCGCCCCCATCATTGGGGGGCTGATATGGCGGGAGCTTGGCCCTATGTACGTCTTTATCATTCCCATAGTTTTCGATCTGTTCTTCAGGGTCCCTCTTTTGGCCACGGTGCCAGAGACGCTGGGGGTCGACCACCTGTCAAGTGAGGAAGGTTAGCACGACGATGTGGGCCGAGCATCCAGGGTGGCAGAGGGGCAAAGCTAAGCGGGCGACCAGAAATCGCAAAACAAGTTGGCAATAAAACCACAGAGGAGATGTTGATGAAGCGGATACAAGACACCCGAAAGATCGCAGTTTGTGGAAAGGGAGGCAGCGGGAAGAGCACCGTCGTCGCCCTCCTGGCGCGCGCTTTGCGCGACGGAGGGGCCTGTGTCTTGGTCGTTGACTCCGACGAGTCGAACCCGGGACTCTATCGCGTGCTCGGCTTCGATCAGCGGCCCAGGCCTCTGCTGGAGCTCATTGGGGGAAAGAAGCAGGTGTTCCCGACGTTCTCCAGCAAGATGGCGCACAGAGACAGCCTCCTGATGCGCGAGGCTTTTCACATCGCGGATCTGCCTGACGGCTACGTGGTGGAGCGGGACGGCATCGGTTTGGTCTGCGTCGGCAAGATCCTCCAGTCACTCGAGGGCTGCGCCTGTCCCATGGGGGTATTGAGCCGCGAGTTCCTGAAGAGGCTCTCGCTGCAAGAGGACGAGATGGTCGTCGTGGACATGGAGGCCGGCGTGGAGCACTTTGGCAGAGGCGTCGAGACGAGCATAGACAGCGTGCTCATCGTGACTGAGCCCTCTTACGACTCGATGGAACTGGCCGAAAAGATCAGCGCCCTGGCTGCCGAGATTGGGGTGGAGCGGGTGTGGGCTATTCTCAACAAGGTCGGGTCTGCCGAGATCGGCGCGCGATTGAGGGAAGAACTGCTTGGGAGAGGCATCTCCATTATTGGAGCCATCGGCTACGAGCCGGAGATCTTTGAGGCCGGCCTGGAGGGACGCCCGGTTCGCCGCGATAAGTTGGAGACGGACATTGGAAGCATGCTGGATCGGGTCCTGTAGGAGGGGATGATGTGCCTGGCGACAGTCTTTATCGATGATGACGGTCAAAGAGAACGCGTGATGCAGGACGTGGCCTGGATCAAGCCTACAGACGACGGGCTTCAGTTGACCACCATGTTGGGAGAGAGCAGGCTATTCCAGGCCCAGATCGAGAGCATCGATCTGATGAAAAGCGCGATCGTTCTGAAAAGGATGGCCGCTGACCCTACCGAAGTGGCCGCCGACGATCGAAGAGATGGAGCAGTGTGAAGGATAGGACGTATGCCAATCTACGAGTACCGATGCGAAGAATGCGATGCGCCTTTCGAGGTGTTTGTGCGTTCACTTTCAGGGGAAGCCAGTCCTACCTGCCCAGAGTGCGGGAGTCAGAAGGTGAAGAAGGCTGTATCGCTGTTCGGCGTTGGGGGGGCAGGCAGCAGTGTACGCAGCTCCTGCACCTCTGGTCCCACCTGATCGCTGAGCGGTTAGCACTCGATCGGATTGATCGCGTGCTCGGAGGCCGTGTGCCTCCAGAAAGGACAATGCGATGGTTGAAGTGAACGAACCCACGTTCGAGGACCGCTGCATCATCTCCTGCGGGATGTTGCAGCCAGAGATAACCTATCTGATAGGGACCGGTTTTCTGAACCCGCGCCGAATCTTTTTCACGCCGCCAGGTCTGCACGCTTTGACGGACAGGCTGGAGGAGCATCTGCTCGATAGATTGACACGAGCCAGGGAGCAGTGCCCCGACCACAAGATCATCGTCGTATACGGGAAAAAGTGCTACGTTAGCGTAGATGAGCCGCTCAAGCGGGTGGACTCGATCTTGCAGGCGGCAGGCCAGGGGATTGCCAGGGTGCAGGGGGAATACGGCTACGACATGTTGGCTGGCCTGGAAGATCGGCAGCGCATCAGCGGGGGGAGACAGGACAAGATTCTCTGGTTTACGCCCGGCTGGCTCAAGAGCTGGCAGACGGTTTATCAGAGGTATTTCGGCTGGGATGCTGCAGACGCCAACGCGAACTTTCCAGGGTTCTACGACAAGATCATCATCCTGGACACTCTCGACATCGCCGAGGAGTACATGACCGAGCACGCCGAGGAGATCCTGGAGCTGTTCGACTGGACGGGCCTGGAGGTAGAGTTCCAGCCCATCACCCTCGACCGCTTCAAGGGGTTGCTGGTGGATAGTCTGATATCCCAGGACCAACGAGGCAGTTGAGATGAGCATAGCGGCGCAGGTCAGTCTCTATCCACTGCGGCAGGCATCGATCGGACCGCCCATCCGCGAGGCGGTGCGCGTTTTTCGCCAACACGGATTGGAAACCCGCATCGGCGAGATGAGCACCTTGGTCTGGGGAGAGGAACAGGCGCTCTTTGCGGCCCTGCAGGAGACGTTCCACCAGGCCGCAGCGTGCGGAGACGCCGTGATGGTGGTCACGCTCTCCAACGCCTGCCCTGAGCCCGAGGAGGCGAGATGAGAATCACCACGGTTTACGATAACCAGACGCTGGACCCCGATCTGGCCTCTGCGTGGGGCTTTGCGTGCCTGGTGGACGACGATCTTCTCTTTGATACGGGCAGGGACGCTGGCAGGCTGCTCTCCAACATGGAGAGGATGGGCATTGACCCGATGGGGATACGGACGGTGGTCCTCTCCCACGCCCACGGCGACCATACCGGCGGGCTGGGGGGACTGCTGAGCACGGGCGCCCGCCCGACGGTCTACGCGCTCCGCTCGTTCCCACAGCAGTTCAAGGCGGACGTGCGCTCGCTCACCACGCTGGTCGAGGTGGCCGGGCCGGTGGAGATCCGGCCCGGCATCCACACCACCGGCGAGGTAGGGTCACATCTCGTCGAGCAGGCGCTGGCGGTGGAGACTGCAGACGGGCTGATTGTCGTCACCGGCTGCGCCCACCCCGGCGTCGTGAAGATGGTGCGCCGGGCCAAGGAGAGCGTCGGCGGCAAGATGGCGGCGGACGTGTCCGTCGTAATAGGGGGCTTCCACCTGGGCAGGGCCAGCAGGCGCCAGATTAGGCGCATCATCGCCGATTTCCGCGACCTGCGCGTGCGGAAGGTGGCGCCGTGTCACTGCACGGGCGACCGGGCGATGCGGATGTTTGCCGGGGAATACGGGAGCGACTTTGTCAAAGTTGGCGTGGGGCGGGTGATTACCGTTGGAGAATAACAGGAACAAGGAGGTGATTGAGATGGGTCGAGGTCGTGGAGGCGGAGGTGGTCGTGGAGGCGGCGCTGGTCGCGGCGGCGGACGTGGGCCCGGTCGCATGGGGGGCTCCAAGGCCGCCGGGCCGGGCGGTGACTGCGTCTGCCCCAGTTGTGGGCACAGAGAACCGCACGTCGCCGGTCAGCCTTGTTACCAGATGCAGTGCCCCAAGTGTGGCGCGCAGATGACGCGCTAGTCAAGAACCTACTCCGGCGGAGCAGGGGCGACCGGGATGGCCGCCCCTGCCCGGCGGGGGCCGTTGGAGAAATTGTGACTATGATCAGACCGTTGTGGCGGCTGTTGCTGGATGATCCAGAGAATCTGGATTGTGACGAGTGCTTCGCCGTGATGGAATATTGGGCCGACCTATTGGCCTGGGCGGGGAGCGATCTCTTACCCGCCGTCGAGAGGGATCTGGTGCGGTGTCCAGATTGTCGTATCGAGCACCGTGATGCCCTGCATCACCTGGACGCCGCTCAATCGGAGCGATTAACGGAGTAAACGCATGATTATCACTATAGCAAGTGGCAAGGGAGGCACAGGCAAGACAACCATCGCCACCAGTCTGGCGTTGAGTCTGGCTGCCGAGTCTCCGCTGTTTCTGGACTGTGACGTGGAGGAGCCCAACGTGGCTCTCTTCCTCAAACCCACCATCGAGGAACGCCGCGAGGTGGGTCAGATGATCCCGGAGGTGAACCTGGACAAGTGCACCTATTGTGGGCGCTGCGCCGAGGTGTGCCAGTATAACGCCATCGCCGTAGTGGGAGATAAGGTACTCGTCTTTCCCGAGCTGTGCCACGGCTGCGGCAGTTGCACCCTCAACTGTCCCACCGAGGCGATCCACGAGGTGCTGAACGTGACAGGCACTATGGAGCGAGGCTCGAATGGGTCGGTCGAGTTTGGCCAGGGAACGCTGAACGTCGGCGAGCCGATGGCGGTGCCCATCATCCGCCAGTTGAAGCAGTGGGTCATCCCGCACGACCACGGCAACCGCGCCATCATCCTGGACGCGTCGCCGGGCACGGCCTGTCCCGTCGTCGAGAGCATGAGCGGTGCGGACTTTGTGCTGATGGTCACCGAACCCACTCCCTTCGGCCTGCACGACCTGCGGCTGGCGGTTCAGGTCGCTCGCGACGAGTTGGGCCTGCCCGTCGGCGTGGTGGTCAACCGGGATGGCGTGGGGGATCGAGGGGTGGACGATTACTGCACCGCCAAGGACATCCCGATCTTGCTGCGCATCCCGCTGGACCGGCGGATCGCCGAGGCGTATTCGGAAGGCACGCCGTTGGTAGAGGTGCTGCCAGAGTACCGGGAGCGATTCCAGGCATTATATGCCGACATTGAAAAGTTGGTGAGAGATACAAAGGGGGCAACGCAATGAAACAGTTGGTGATACTCAGCGGTAAAGGCGGTACGGGCAAGACTACCGTCGCGGCGGCGCTGGCTCACCTGGCCTCCCAGGAATTGCCCATCGTTCTGGCCGACGCTGACGTGGACGCGGCCAACCTGGAACTGGTGCTTGACCCGGTCAAGCAGGAGGAGCACGACTTTATGAGCGGTCAGGTGGCGGTGATTGATGCGGAGAGATGCATCGCCTGTGGCATCTGCGCCGAGGTCTGCCGGTTTGACGCGGTGACATCTCTCCCCCACCCCCGGGCGCAGGGGGGAGGGGGTGAGGTCTACCAAGTGGACGCGCTGGCCTGCGAAGGTTGCGCCTCCTGCTTCTACCAGTGTCCGGAAGAGGCAATCGGGATGCAGGAGCAACACGCCGGTCGGTGGTTCCGCTCCGATAGCCGCTTTGGCCCGCTGTTCCACGCGCACCTCTTCGCCGGACAGGAGAACTCGGGCAAGTTGGTCACGCTGGTCAAGCAGCAGGGGCGTTTGCTGGCATCGGACACAGGGGCGGAGTTGCTCTTGGTGGATGGGCCGCCGGGTATCGGTTGACCCGTCATCTCAGCGAGTGCGGGCGCCGACATGGCGATCCACGTGGACAAGCCCACCGTCTCCGGTGTGCACGATCTGGAGCGCATCATGGG
>Ga0180432_10011574_pt1 | contig 10376 bp, 11 predicted proteins | sample SS_ome_10_FD_132414 | JGI IMG/M metagenome (GOLD analysis project Ga0180432, IMG submission 132414) | Hypersaline lake sediment archaeal communities from the Salton Sea, California, USA - SS_1_MS_2 metaG | ecosystem: Environmental > Aquatic > Non-marine Saline and Alkaline > Hypersaline >...
CCGGAGGTCCATCAGCAGGCAGCTGACCGGAAACTCAAGACGATCGATGCCACCTGTCCGTTGGTAACCAAGGTTCATTCCGAAGCCAAGCGTTTCGCTTCCGAAGGCTTCGACATCGTCTTGATAGGTCACGATGGCCACGAAGAGGTGGTCGGGACCATGGGCGAGGCCCCCGAATCGATCACCTTGGTCGAAGACCTCGATGCCGCGCGCGAAGTGGAGGTCAAGGATCCGGACAGACTCGTCTGGCTGTCCCAGACCACGCTGTCAGTCGATGAGACGCTGGAGACGGTCGATGTGCTGAAGGGCCGCTTCCCCAATTTGATGAGCCCGCCGAGTGATGACATCTGCTACGCGACCCAAAATCGCCAGGTGGCGATCAAGGAGGTAGCCCAGGGCAGCGATGTGGTGATCGTGGTCGGCTCGGGCAACTCCTCGAACTCGGTGCGACTGGTCGAAGTGGCCCTCGAGGCCGGTGCTGGGAGTGCCTACCGGGTGGATGCGGCTTCGGAGATCGATCCGGTGTGGCTCGAGAACGCGACCACCGTGGGGGTCACCAGCGGGGCTTCGGTCCCGGAGATCTTGGTCGAGGAGGTCCTCGCCTATCTCGCTGAGCGTGGTTTCGGCACCGTCGAGGAGGTACAGACCGCCGAAGAGACCCTGGTCTTCGCACTGCCTCCGGAGTTGCGCCGCGACATGAAGGCGGCTGCGTCAGCTGAGGCGTCGTCGTAGCGCAACGATCACCAAGGCGGCGGCGGTCGAGCCGATAATCCACACCCAGTTCCCGCCGAGCAAGAAGAACAACGCAACGAGTCGACCCGAGGTGTCGTTGGCGTTGATGTCCATCTGTCCGGCAGTCGCAGCAGCGACAAAGAAGGCGATGGCTGGTGCGAAGACCGCACTTATCGCGTCGGTGGTCCGAACGGCGAACGCGGCGAACACCGAAATCGCGAATAGGCCGATGCCGGTGATGATGCCCGGTTCTCCCCCGAAGAAAAGGGTCTCGCCGAAAGCGAGGATCACGGTCACGCCGATCGTGACGGCATAGACGCCGAGGCCGGTAAGGGAGCCGCTCGTTGGCCGGCCCGGCGCTTTGCGATCCCGGCGCTTTCGTTCGTCTTCGGTGGGCCGCGAGACCGGTGGGGCCGGCGCCACCCCGGTCGCCATGACCTGTAGGGCCGGGGCGGGTTCACCGCTTGCCGCTACGGGCAGCGGGGCGGGTTCAGCGGACCACTCGGGTGGCGGCTGTTCGCCATCCTCGCGCGATCGCGACAACGTGGAGAGCCGACGGGCCTGCATCGCGCTGACGGCGGTGATCGCTTCGGGGATCTCGGGGGCTCCGCGGCTGCGGAAGAGTCGCCCTTCCTTCGGATCGACTACCTCCACTGGTTGGCGTGACTCGGGCTGCGCATCGGACTGCGCATCGGGCTGCGCCTCGGACGGCTCCTTGATCGGTGGCGGCAGGGGCGGATCCGGTGGTTCGGGCGAAGCGGAGTCGTCGAATTCGATGTCTGCGGCCGGGCGACCGGCTACCGGAATCGCAACCAACGGTTCCCAGTCGTCATCGAACTGGTCAGGCGGCGGGTTCGCGGGCGTGGATGGAGCGGCCTCTTCACCCGGCAGATCGTCAGGGCGGAAGAGGTGAGCGAACTCATCGGGGGAGAGTTCCTCACCCGACCCGTGGTCCTGACGTTCACTCACAGGGTCCCACGCTAGCGGCGAGTCGCCCGATGCTCGGGCATGAACCGCAAGCAAGTGCGGTGGAGGCTGCGGTTGGGGTGAGTTCCACGCCTAGGATCGTGCGTTGTGGCACTCACCATCGGTATCGTCGGTCTGCCCAATGTGGGCAAGTCGACCCTGTTCAATGCGCTGACGAAGAACGACGTCCTGGCTGCCAACTACCCCTTCGCCACCATCGAGCCGAACACCGGGGTCGTCGGGGTGCCCGATGAGCGATTGCCGAAACTGGCTGAGATATTCGACTCAGCTGAAGTTATTCCGGCAACCGTCACGTTCGTCGATATCGCCGGCATCGTGAAAGGCGCCTCCGAAGGCGCGGGCTTGGGCAATAAGTTCCTGGCGAACATCCGTGAGTCCAATGCCATCTGTCAGGTGCTACGGGCCTTCCATGACGACGACGTCGTGCATGTGGAAGGCCGGGTCTCTCCGGCTGAGGACATGGCGACCATCAACACCGAGTTGATCCTCGCGGACTTGCAGACGCTCGAGAACGCGATTCCGCGTCTGACGAAGGAAGCTCGCAACGACAAGACCAAGGCGCCGATTCTCGAAGCCGCGCAACAGGCAGCCGAGGTGCTGAACAACGGATCCACTCTGTTCGCTGCCGGATTCGATGCAGAACCGATTCGGGAGCAGTTCTTGCTTACAGCCAAGCCGTTTCTGTATGTCGTCAATTGCGATGAAGAGCAACTGGTGGACGACGACTTCAAGCAGCAGATGCGTGATCTCGTCTCTCCCGCCGAAGCGGTATTCCTCGATGCGAAGGTCGAGGCCGAGCTCGTCGAGTTGCCCGACAGTGAGGCACTGGAATTGCTGCAATCGGTTGGTCAACAGGAGTCTGGTCTAGACGCCCTCGCGCGCGTGGGCTTCGACACCCTGGGCTTGCAGACCTACCTCACCGCGGGGCCAAAAGAGGCGCGCGCATGGACCATCCCCAAGGGGGCGACGGCTCCCGAAGCTGCTGGGGTGATCCACACCGACTTCCAGAAGGGTTTCATCAAGGCCGAGGTCGTCTCCTACGACGATTTGCTGGTTGCTGGCTCCATGGGGGAGGCGAAATCACGAGGTCAGGTGCGTATGGAGGGCAAGGACTACGTGATGGCTGACGGCGATGTAGTGGAGTTCCGCTTCAACGTCTGATGCACGGTTCTTCGTATGGTCGAACGGTGTGTGCTCACCGGACCTAGAGTGCTCATGTGGACAACTTTCTGTATTCGGTAGAGCGTGAGTTCGATATTCCCGTCGAAGTCTTGTGGGACGCATGGACCGATCCGGTAGCCCTCGAGGCGTGGTATCACCCGGCGGAACTGGCGTGTGTGCCCGGCTCGGTCGTTTCCGAACCCATTGACGGTGGACCGTGGGCTGTCGGTGTTGATGTTCCTGACTACGGATTCGTCGCTTACTTCTACGGTCGCTACACCGCTGTGGTGCCACACGCGCGGATCGATCACACGATGCACTACACCCAGTCCGAACAGGAATTCGCGGCACGCGACGAATCGACCGACCATCACCTCGTGCGGATCGAGTTCGATAGCCGTGGCATGCGTAGTTGGGTGAAGTTCACCCAATTCGGTGAGATGCCCGAAAGTGAGGCACTGCGCGCTCAAGAAGGTATGGAGAGCTACTTCGATTCACTGGGTCGTTTCCTCATCGTCCCCTCGTAGCGCAGGGGAACACGTGGAAATCCTGGGCATTCCCGGTCCTCTTTGGATAAGCCGATCGAACACGGGTGTCGACGTCGAGATGCCTGATCAGGCTTCCTTCTTCAGTATCACCAGGACGATGGACGAAGTCAGTGTGGTCGGTCCAGAGCCAGTGCCCGATGCACGAGTGGAAGGACCGTGGCGCGCTTTCCGAGTGGCAGGTGTGCTTTACTTTTCCCTAACCGGGGTGCTGCATGCACTCACCGGTCCCTTGGCTGACGCTGGCATCAGCGTTTTCGTGCAATCGACCTTCGATACCGATTACCTCCTGGTGCGGCAGGAAGCAGCGGACGCCGCAATGGATGCGTGGACGGATGCGGGGCATGTGGTCCTTGCGTCTGACGAGTGAAGGGTGCTTACATTTCAGGTATCGATGTGACGTCGACTCTCGCGCCACTGGGACCAGGCTGACGTGCACCACAACGCCCAAACCACCAGGACGGGTTGAAAGAGCAAGCGGATGAAGCGGGCGGCGTCGGTATCCAAGCCGAAGGCCGACGTACCCGTCACGAACTGCGAGATGTTCCCCGGAAAGATGACCACGAAGAAAGCCGCGACTACCCAGCCCACTGCTGGACGCCAACGCGCTGGAGCGATGATCAATGCGGCACCGAGCACAAGCTCGACTACCCCGGAAACCGCCACAACCGCCTCAGGGGCCGGCATCCACGGCGGCACCTGGGCGAGGAAGGCCTCTGCATTGGCGAAGTGACCGAATCCCGCGCCGAGCAGGACGACACCCAGAGTCAAACGACCGATAGTTGGCAGCACGCCCCGAGCGTCGCACGGGCTCCAGCCGTTACGCCTTAACGGCTTGCGTTATTGACGTTATGCGTTACATAATGTGGTGGTGATCCGTTCCTTCGGAGATCGCGTGACCGAGCGCTTGTGGGCGCGGGAGCGAGTCCCTTCGATAGATCCTCGGATCCAAAAGGCGGCCATCCGGAAGTTGCGTCTTCTGGCTGCGGCCATTGAACTCGATGAACTTCGGGTGCCACCGGGCAACCGACTGGAGGCTCTACGGGGCGATCGGCGCGGACAGCACAGCATTCGTGTGAATCAACAGTGGCGACTCTGCTTCGTTTGGAGAGATGGAGGTGCGGAAGATGTCACGCTCGTCAACTACCACTGACCTTTGGGCACCGGTGCATCCTGGTGAAGTTCTCATGGAGGACTTCATCGAGGGGTTCGGCATCACACAGCATCGACTTGCAGTTGCCATAGGTGTGCCACCTCGCAGAATTAACGAAATCGTTCACGGCAAGAGGCGTATCACAGCCGACACAGCCCTACGCCTTGGCCGGTACTTCGGGGTCTCAGCGCAGTTCTGGCTGAATTTGCAAACCCAGTTTGACCTCGATGTGGAATCGGATGCGCTAGACGATGTGCTGGAAGCGATCGAGCCGCTGACTTCGGCATCCTGAAGGCGAGCGTCTACTGTTCGCAGGTGCCAACCCGCGAAGACCTCCGCAATATCGCGATCATCGCCCATGTCGACCATGGCAAGACCACGCTCGTGGACGCCATGCTGTGGCAATCGGGTGCGTTCCGAGAGAACCAGGACGTGGCCGAACGTGTCATGGACTCGATGGACCTCGAACGTGAAAAGGGCATCACGATCTTGGCTAAGAACACCTCGGTTCGCTACGAGGGCCCCTCAGCACCCGCAGGTGGCGTCACGTTCAACATCATCGACACCCCCGGGCACGCTGACTTCGGTGGGGAGGTCGAGCGGGGACTGGAGATGGTCGATGGAGTGGTCCTGCTGGTGGACGCATCCGAGGGTCCCTTGCCGCAGACCCGCTTCGTACTTCGCAAGGCATTAGCCAAGCGCTTGCCGGTGGTGCTCGTCATCAACAAGGTCGACCGCAGCGATGCACGCATCAAGGAGGTCGTTGATGAGGTGTACGAACTCTTCTTGGACCTCGACGCCGACGATTCGCAGATCGACTTCCCGATCGTATTCACCAGCGCGGTAGTTGGCCGAGCCTCGATCGAACAGCCCGCCGATGGATCGATGCCCGCCGCTGAGGATCTCGAGCCCTTGTTCGCGACTTTGCTCGCGACGATCCCAGCACCCACCTACGACGAGGGTGCGCCTCTACAAGCACACGTAACGAACCTCGATGCCTCGCCGTATCTCGGAAGGCTCGCCCTGTGCCGGGTTCACCAAGGCACGATTCGCAAGGGCCAGCAGGTGGCGTGGATGCGCAAGGACGGTTCGCTCGACCGGGCGAAGGTAGTCGAGCTACTCGTCACCGAGGCTTTGGATCGGGTGTCAGTGGAAGAAGCATCGGCGGGCGACATCATCGCCGTGGCTGGGATCGCAGACATCACGATCGGAGAGACGCTGGGAGATCCAGAGGATCCGCGTCCCTTGCCGGTCATCACCGTCGATGAGCCATCGATCTCCATGACGATCGGCATCAATACCTCCCCCCTCGCCGGGCGTAGTGGTGGGACCAAACTCACCGCGCCATTGGTCAAGTCCCGTCTCGACGCCGAAACCATCGGCAATGTCTCGATCCGGGTCGAACCGACCGAACGCCCGGACACCTGGGAGGTGCAGGGACGAGGTGAACTGCAACTCGCGGTTCTCGTGGAGATGATGCGCCGGGAAGGGTTCGAGATCACCGTCGGCAAGCCCCAGGTGGTCGCCCGGACGATCGACGGCAAGGTGCATGAACCCGTCGAGCGCCTGACCGTCGATGTCCCCGAGGACTACCTCGGGGTGGTCACCCAGTTGATGGCGCTACGCAAAGGCCGCATGGAGCAGATGGTCAATCACGGCTCGGGCTGGGTGCGGATGGACTATCTGGTGCCCGCTCGCGGCCTGATCGGCTTTCGTACCGAATTCTTGACCGAGACTCGAGGTACTGGACTCCTCCATCACGTATTCGATCGTTACGAGCCGTGGCACGGGGAACTACGTACGCGCCCCACGGGATCCCTCGTTGCCGACCGCAACGGACAAACGACATCCTTCGCGCTGGCGAACCTGCAGGAGCGGGGAACGATGTTCGTTGGACCGGGAACCGAGGTCTACGAGGGGATGATCGTCGGTGAGAACGCGCGTTCAGATGACATGGACGTGAACCCCACCAAGGAAAAGAAACTCACCAACATGCGGTCAAGCACCAGTGAGGTTCTCGTTCCGCTGATCCCGCACCGCGAGTTGTCCTTGGAGCAGGCCCTTGAGTTCTGTCGCGAGGATGAATGTGTCGAGGTCACGCCATCGGCGGTGCGCATGCGCAAGGTGCTCTTGCAGGCAACCGATCGAGTGCGGGCAGGTCGCAAGAAGAAGTGACGTCGCCCGGCTACGACAGGTGGCGGCGGAAGAACTCGACCTCGGTCAGCAACAAGTTCTCGGCGACTACTTCCTGTGGAGTCATGTGCGTCACGCCACTCAGCGGCAGCACATCATGCTGCTTCCCGGCGGCCAGCAGGGCACTGGACAGTTGCAGGGTGTGTGCCGCTAGGACGTTGTCATCGGCTAGTCCGTGGATCAGCAGCAGCGGGCGGGTAAGGGCTGCAGCCCGGTTCAGCAGGCTGGTGCGTTGGTACGGGGAATCGTCGTCGTTCGGATTTCCCAGGTAGCGCTCGGTGTAGGCGGTGTCATACATGCGCCAATCGGTGACGGGCGCGCCAGCTACGGCCGCGTGGAAGACATCCGGTCTGTCCAGTACTGCGAGCGCGGCGAGGTACCCACCGAAGGACCACCCCCGTATGCCTACGCGCGACACGTCCATAGCCGGTTCGAGTTCGGCCACGGAAATCAGCGCCTCGACCTGGTCCTCGAGGACCGGGCCCGCGAGGTCTCCGTGCACCGCGTACTCCCACGAGGGACCGCGACCGGGGGTGCCGCGACCATCGGTGATAACCACCGCGAATCCTTGATCGGCGAGCCATTGATCGGTCAGGAACGCCTGACCAGCCTGCACCACCCGCTGCGCATGCGGTCCTGCGTAGGGGCTGCAGATAACCGGCCAGCGCATGCCGGGTTCATGGTGACGGGGCAGGAGTACGACGGTTGCCAGATCGGTCCGTCCGGCGCGGTGGATCCGCGGCGCATTGGGTTGCAGGGTCGGGATCTCGGCGAAGGAAGGGATCTGCGCATCGGTCGTTGCGTCGATGATTCGAAAGCTAGAGCGGACGTCGTCCAAAGAGGTATCGATCTGCACGCGAACACCGTCATGCACGATCGCCGCATGCCAGCCCGATTCCTCGGTAAGGACCGTGAGCCCCGCATCCCAATCGATCTCGGCTACCAGTCGAGCCGTCGCATCGGTTGCCGCCTGGACTACGGCTGAGGACTGATTCACCTCGAGTACGGCTTCAACGTTCATGCCCGCCGGAGTGATGGGCGCCGAGTCGCGGGTCAGGCGGAAGCAGTCGTCGTCATCGATCACCTCGATCAGTGCACCGGAGGGATCCACGGTGGGAACTCCGGAAACTACGGTGATCCACGGTGATCGCTCACGCTGCGCGATCGGCTCGAGTTGTTCGTCCGCTAGCCGCAGGATCGATTGCCTGCGCTGGTCGCGGCTGAGTACCGAGACGATCACCTGGCTGGTGTCGGTCACGTTCACGCTGGCGAGGTAGCAGTAGCGCTGGTGATCCCATTCGAGATCCGTGATGCGTCCGTCGACCGAGATCTTGTGCAAGGAGACCGCAGCGTTCGCCGTGCCCGCGGCGGGGTAGCGATGCGCGCGCGGCTCACGTTCGGGTTGGGCCGGATCACCGATCCACCTGATTTCGACATCTGACTCATCGACACGTTCGGCAAGGACGCCACTGGAATCGGGCAACCACCACAGTCCGCGGTGTCGCTCGAGTTCCTCTGCGGCGATGAAGTCGGCCAAGCCCCAGGTGATCTCAGGTCCCTCCGGTGGTGTGAGCGTCGTCGTGACCCCGGAGTGCGCATCGAACAGTCGTACTCGACCATCGCTCACGTACGCCACGAAGCGACCATCGGGGCTGATGCGCGGATCGACGGCCGGTGAGCCCGGATCGATCGAGGTGAGTGTTCCTTCGTCGATATTCGCGCGGAACGCCTCGCCATCCAACGCGAAAGCGACATGGGTTGCCGTGGAGTCCAGCGAATACGCCGTGATGCCCTCGGTGACCTCTCGTAGCCGTTCGCGTCGAGCCAGCTCGGCTGCGGGTACTTGGCCGGCGGGCCCGGCTGTTGAGGCATCCACCACCAAGCGCTCGGAATAGCCATCGTGCGAATCGGCCACCCATAGGTCTCCGGACGCTGATCGACCATCTGCGCTTCGGATGAAGACCACGCGGGTGCCGCCATCGGGTGCGGTGCGGATCGTGAAGGCGCGTGGGGCACCTAGCCGAAAACCGCGAGTGCGAGCGCGCTGCCTCGGAAAGCTCTCCACGGCGTCGACCACGCGCCCATCGTGCCCGAGGTGCGTCGGCGCCTGACGCCTAGGTCGCAAGTAGCCTGGAGCGGTGACTTCGGACCGGCGAATGCTGATCGTGCATGCCCATCCTGACGACGAAACCATCGGGACCGGCACCACCATGGCCAAATATGCGGCCGACGGCGTCCAGGTCACTTTGGTTACCTGCACCCTCGGCGAAGAAGGCGAGATCTTGATCCCCGATCTCGAGCACCTGGCCGCCGATCGCGACGATGCCCTGGGGCAGCATCGGATCGGGGAGTTGGCCGAAGCCATGAAGATCCTGGGGGTGACAGATCACCGATTCCTCGGCGGCGCCGGCCGCTTCCGTGATTCGGGCATGATGGGTGTGGATAGCAACGCGCGTGCCGATTGCTTCTGGCGAGCCGATTTGCTGGAGGCAGCTACCGAATTGGTGGCAGTCATTCGCGAGGTCAGGCCGCATGTCGTGGTCACGTACGACGATTTCGGTGGTTACGGCCACCCGGACCACATTCAGGCGCATCGAGTCACGCACTATGCGGTTTCCTTGGCCGAATCACCTTCGTTTCGTCCCGACCTTGGAGCGGCATGGTCGGTACCGAAGTTGTACTGGACGGCCTTCCCACGCAGCATTCTCCGAGAGGGAATCCAGGCGCTAAAGGATTCCGGTTCGGATTCTGAGTTCGCCGCGATGGATCCCGACGATCTCCCCTTTGCTTGCGACGATGACCTGATCACTACGCAGATCGACGGATCGGAATTCGTCGACGCGAAGATGGCAGCGTTAGCAGCGCATCGGACCCAGGTGAGCGTCGATGGTGGATTCTTCGCACTGTCGAACAACCTCGGCAGCCAGGTGTGGGGGACGGAGTACTTCCGACTAGTGCGCGGTGAACCGGCTAGCGATAGTGGGAGCCGTGGTTCGGCTGGTAGGGAAAGCGACCTGTTCGCCGGGATCGGATAGTGAACCCCCTGCCACGGGTGGCTTCGATGCTGCTCGCGTTGCTCGTCGGCGCCATCGTCGGACTCACCGGCGGGTTCGTGCAAGCGCATCGATCGGTATGGACCTTCGATGGCCGATACCTCGTGATCCCCTGGGGAGTTGTGATCGTCATCGTCGTCCTGCTCGTTTCGATCAGAGCAGCCGCGAAAGTGACCGGAAAGCGAGCGGCAGCCTGGCTGCTACTTGCCGGGTGGCTGGCGATGACCATCTTCCTGGCGTCGGAAACCCGATACGGAGACATCGCGGTGAGCAGCGGCTTACGTCAATGGGGGTACCTCCTCGCGGGGGCAGTGCTGGGTTCAGCCATCGCGACCTTCCCTCCGACTCCGTTGGCTCTGCGGCAAAGCAACCAGTCGTCCAGGTCGCGCGTCCCATCTCCATGACACCCCTGGGGCCCGCGACGATTTCCCCCAGAGCAGGCTGCTTGCTTACGATGGTGCGCGACGAGTGGACAGAGTGTCCATCGAACAGTTGCGCAAGGGGGGTCAGGGGCCTGTGAGCGAGAGCCACCGTCGTCCCTGGCGCCCGTCC
>Ga0180432_10011575_pt1 | contig 10376 bp, 10 predicted proteins | sample SS_ome_10_FD_132414 | JGI IMG/M metagenome (GOLD analysis project Ga0180432, IMG submission 132414) | Hypersaline lake sediment archaeal communities from the Salton Sea, California, USA - SS_1_MS_2 metaG | ecosystem: Environmental > Aquatic > Non-marine Saline and Alkaline > Hypersaline >...
CAGGATATGGCTGGCAGGGCGATAGGCGATATTCACAATCGAGACAGAGTCCCGGTTCTGGTGGGTGGGAGTGGACAGTATGTGTGGGCGATTCTGGAGGGCTGGAGTGTCCCTGAAGTTCCTCCGAACCCCGAAATTCGTGAAGAACTTGAATTCAGGGCCAAGATCGAAGGTGGTGAAGTCCTCTATCGCGAATTACAGGCAATCGACCCGGAATCGGCCGGGCAAATAGATTCCCGCAACCTCCGCCGTGTTATCCGGGCGCTTGAGGTTTGCCGGATAACCGGCAAGCGGTTCTCGGAACTCAGAACCAGAAAACCCCCCGATTTCGATATGCAGATTGTGGGTATCACTATGGAGCGTGAGGAATTGTATCGCCGGATTGACGATCGGGTAGATTCTATGGTGGGGCAGGGATTTGTTGAAGAAGTGCGCAGTCTTCTTGATCGCGGTTATTCACTTGATTTACCGGCGATGTCAAGTCTGGGTTATCGTGAAATAGGTAGATATCTGAGTGGAGAGTTGAACCTGCCGGATGCCTGCGAGCAAATCAAATTTACAACTCACCGGTTCGTTCGTAACCAGTATGCCTGGTTTCGCTTAAGTGATGAACGAATCAGGTGGTTCGATGCTGTGGAGACAATTCCTGAGGAAGTAAAGGCCCTGTTCGACTGAAAACGGGCCGGGGATAATCCCCGGCCCGTCAAGTTTAAGATTTGGTCAGTCGATCTCGAAAGCCATCTGCACGGTGACCCGGATCGCTTCCTCGCCCACGCTGATCGACGTGGCGACTTCGTTCATTGCCCGGCTGTCGAATTCCATTGCTCCCATAGGCATCGGATAGGTGTATCCGGTACTCTCCGTTACATAGGTGACCTTGCCCAGTTTTGCGCCGGAGAGTTGGGCCAGTTGCTCGGCCTTGGCTTTGGCTTTCTCGTAAGCTTTCTCACGAGCTTCTTCCTGATAGTCGGTAGGATCATCAACCGAGAAATTGATCCCGTTGATTCGAACCAGATCGCCACCGGCCGATGCGGCGGAATCGATGGTCTGGCCAATTTTCTCCATATCCCGTACCTTGACGGTGACCGTGTTAGAGACGCGGTATCCGGTCGATATGTACTCTTCGGTGTCGCTGTCCCACTTCCGGATCGGGGAGATGTTGAAATAAGCGGTCTGGATATCCTTGTCATCGATTCCGGCCTCATCCAGTGCAGACATGACCTGTTCCATGGCATTCGCAGTCTCGGCGCGTGCCTCATCCACGGTGTCCGCTTCGGCTTCGATGCCGACGTTCAATGTTGCCAGATCAGGGGTGGCGAAGACCTCACCCTCGGCGCTCACCCAGATGCCGATGTTCTGGGGGTTGGTGTTTACCACGATAGCGTCCTCGGCGATTGTGGTGTCGTTGTTATCGCACCCAATCATGCCGATGGAAAACACGGCGATTGACAGAATTGCCAGTAATGCCCATATCTTTTTCATGATTTCTCTCTCCTCTTTTTGAAATTATTGCTGCGGTAGGGTTCCTTTCACATTATCCTGTCCTCCTGTTCGGTATTTTTCATTTCCCATGATGTTATTATAATCTCTGATCAATCCCTGTACACCTGAAGTTATTACTATCAGAGGCTTCCTAATTATATAGACGCTTAAAGGCAGTCAATTTGCTCGCTGCTTGCTCAACAATTCTCATGTGCCTATAATCCAGTAGGCAGGTTAAAATATGAGCGCGAACAAGAATGATGATGCTTCCATGCCGGGTCACGAGGTGTTACTGAAGCTGGCAAAAACCAGAATGCCTTTCGGTAAATATAAGGGACGCTATCTGGTCAATCTCCCCGAACCCTATCTCATCTGGTTTTCGCGGAAAGGTTTTCCCGAAGGTGAACTGGGCCAGATGCTACAGATGATGTATGAAATCAAGACCAACGGACTGGAATATCTCCTTAAGCCGCTCAGGGATTCCTAATAGTGAGTTTTGGTAGATTCTTCCGGTGTGTTAGAATTGAACCGAACCTGAGATTAGGAGCCTGAACCATGCAAACTGCTAACCGGATTGAGAAACTCCCGCCATACCTCTTTGTGGGAATTACGAAGAAGATAGCCGAAAAACGCGCTCAGGGGGTGGATGTCATCAGCTTTGCCATTGGCGACCCGGACATCCCTACCCCATCTCACATTATCGATGCTCTTTGCGAAGCGGCTCGTGACCCGGTCAACCATCGTTACCCGGAGACTGACGGGCTGCCGGAACTGCGTCAGGCAATCGCTGAATGGTACCGGAAACGTTTCGGACTTACCTTTGATTGCGATAAGGAAATACTGCCGCTGATCGGGTCCAAAGAGGGAATCGGGCATACGTCCTTTTGCTTTATCGATCCCGGTGATATCGCGCTGGTTCCAGATCCTGGCTATCCTGTTTATTCTATGAGCACTATCCTGGCCGGTGGTGAGCCGTACTACCTGCCGTTGACCGAGGAAAACGATTTCCTTATCGATCTGGAAAAGATACCTGCTGATGTTGCCGACAAAGCCAAAATTTTGTGGATCAGTTACCCCAACAATCCCACCGCTGGTGTGGCCGATCTGGATTTCTTTGAGCGAGTAGTTGCTTTTGCCAAAAAGCACGATCTGGCGGTGTGTCATGACGGCCCTTATACAGAGGTAGCGTTTGATGGCTACAAGCCGGTCAGCTTTCTCGAAGCGCCGGGAGCGAAGGATATCGGGGTTGAATTCCATTCCTTCTCCAAAACCTACAACATGACTGGCTGGCGAATCGGGATGGCGATTGGCAACGAACAGATGATTAATGCTCTGATGCGGATGAAATCGAATATTGATTCCGGCATTAATCAGGCGATTCAGCGCATGGCCATCGCTGCTTTTGAGGGGCCTCAGGATTGCATTGCGCAAAATATCGCTATTTATCAGAAGCGGCGTGATAAGGTCGTTGAAACCCTGAACAAGATCGGTCTTAAGGCAAAACCACCGAAAGCGAGTCTCTATGTCTGGGCGAGGATTCCTAAAGGATATACCTCGGCGGATTATGCGGCCAGGCTCATTGATGAAGTTGGCGTGGTGGTCACACCGGGCACTGGTTACGGGAAAGCTGGCGAGGGATTCATTCGGCTTTCGCTGACTACCCCGGATGATCGTCTGGCCGAAGGGCTGGCACGCTTGGAGAAACTGCAAAACTCTTAGGGGTGGAGGGCAACATACCGAAGAACCGCATCATCACCACACAGGCCGGGCCAGAGAAGGCAATCCTGGTCGGTGCGGAACTCAAGCGATCTGATTGCCACTGGGCACTCGAAGATTCGCTGGAGGAAATGGCGCTTCTGGCGAAGACTGCCGGGGCCGAAGTGGTGGGAACACTTACGCAAAAGCTCGATCGAATAAGCCCTTCCCATCTCATCGGCAAAGGCAAACTGGAAGAGTTGCTTGCCCTTAAGGACGAGTCTGCCGCTGATTTAATTCTCTTTGATGACGAACTCTCCCCGGCACAACAGCGAAATCTGGATCAGGCGCTGGGCGTAAAAGTCCTCGACCGTACAGCTCTTATCCTCGATATTTTTGCTGCCAGAGCTCACACTCATGAAGGACGGTTGCAGGTGGAACTGGCCCAGAACGAGTACCTGTTACCCCGGCTGGCCGGACTCTGGCCTCATCTGGAACGTCTCGGTGGTGGCATTGGCACACGCGGCCCCGGCGAAACGCAGCTCGAATCGGATCGACGCCATATCGAACTGCGCATCAAGAATCTCAAGTCCCAGCTTGAAGGCATCCGCAAGCACAGGGCGCAATACCGCCAGCGGCGGGCAGCAACCGGAATCCCGGTTGTGGCGCTGGTCGGTTACACCAATGCGGGGAAGAGCACCCTTATTAACGCGCTCAGCAAGTCAGACGTCTTTGTTGAAGATAAGCTTTTCGCTACTTTGGACCCAACCACACGGCGGCTTACTTTACATAATAATCAGGAAATACTTTTAAGCGATACCGTAGGCTTTATCCAGAAGTTGCCGCCGACGCTCGTTGACGCTTTCAAAGCTACCCTGGAAGAACTCGATGAAGCCGATATTCTGATGCATGTTATTGATATCACCCACAAAAACGCTGCTGAGCAGGCGCAGACTGTTGATGATATTCTTGCAGACCTGGGATTGGTTGACAAACCAAAGATTGTGGCCATCAACAAAATCGATCTACTGGCGGAGAGAATCGATCTCAGTGGGGAAGCTGCCGTCGAATACTACGAGAGGTTAATGGGTGATGAGGTTGGGCCGGTAAAACCTGTTGCCGCAGCCAGAGGCTGGGGGCTCGAGGGGTTGTGTAATTTGATTGCTGATGTATTGGGCGAACGGATGGTGCCGGTCGCCGTCAAGATCCCATATAGTGCTGCCGAACTGGTTAGCCTCTTTCACCGATACGGTTTGATTGAACATGAGGAACATACTGAATCCGGGGCCTTCATTTCGGGGAAAATACCGGAACGCCTGGAACCGGAATTCCGGGAGCATACTTCGTGAATGATAGGCCTGTAGACGATCCGGTGACTGAAGAGAGTTTCCCTGTTCCCTGGACATATCGTGATGTCTGGCTGGGGCTGGCGTTGTTTGTTGGCCTTTCGATCCTCACTACCGCTTTATTCCTGTTTTTTATATGGGGATTCTCTGCGGATTTGAGTATTGAATTAATGCTCATAATCGGGGAATTGATGTTCCTGGTGCCGATCTGGTGGTTTGCCGTGCGCAAGTACGGAACAGGATGGGGTGATTTGGGTTTGCGCAGTTTCAAATGGAAAACACTTGCTGTTGGATTCGGCCTGGTTTTTGCTGTAACTATTGTGACCGGGTTTTATGCTGGAATTATCCAGGAATTGTTTGATTCCCCGATCCAGCCCGATATGGAACCGGTTGCTGAGGAGATGGTGCTTCCCTGGCTGCTCATTGTAATGGCGGTTATTGTGGCTCCGTTTGTGGAGGAGTTGTTCTTCCGTGGATTTGTCTTTGCCGGGTTCTGCCGGCGATACGGCTGGCGAAAAGCTGCTTTGATCAGTTCCGCTTTATTTGCTGTGGGGCATTTGCAGCCCTTCGCCATTTTCCCGCTTTTTTTGCTGGGATTCGTGTTTGCTTACCTGTACAAGCGCAGCAATTCCATCTGGCCCGGTATACTGATGCACTTTCTGGTCAACCTGTGGGGAATGATTGCCGAATTCGTTATTGCCGCAGACTAGAGCTGTTTCTCTATAGATATTTGTTTCGCTATCGTATTTTATTGCTCACCAAATCGGAACAGAATCGGAACAGAATTGTCCCTGTTTAGTTACTGATATCCCTCTAAGCCTATGATACGCTGATACCATCCCGTACATACTGTACTGTCCGATCCAGGGCAGAAAAGGCAGATGAACAGGAAACATGTGGCTGGCGTGTCATGCTGTTGTGGAAGTTCCTATTTCCACGTTCCAAATCACCAGCATGAATGAAAAGTGATTTGGGATTTTTGCTGGCTTGAACGTCATAGCAATCATCAGACGAAAGGGGGTGGTGTAGATAGATTATGGCGCAGGTCATTTGGATGTATTCAAATCGTATCGAAAAAAACAATAAGCGAAAAGGAGGAATAAATGTTCGAGGATCAACTGGAAGGCCAGTATTTGGATATCGCCAATTGTCAGGAAGAAGAACAGGATGCGTTTTTGAAAAAGGCCAATGTAGTGGGTGTAGGTGTGGGCCACAAGGTGACGGAAGGGAAGGAGGAAGAGAATGAGCCCTGCATGGCTGTGTTCGTCTCGCAGAAACTGCCGCTTAGCCTGCTCAAGGATGATGACATTATCCCAAAAGACATCGGAAATCTTAAGACCGATGTGATAGAAACAGGCGAGATTTTTGCAGGAAACAAGCACGTTCCTCTGGCGATGTATGAAAGAGCCATCCCTGCAGCGCGACATGAGAAAAACAGGCAGATAGCATTTCATGAACTGGAGGAGCCTCCCTCGGTGGAAGAATTTGCCATTACGGAAGAAGAGTTTGCCGGAATCCAAATCCTGAAAGCGCGAATGCGTCCGGCTGAAGGTGGGGCCAGCATCGGGCATTATCATATTAGTGCGGGCACCATAGCTACCGCAGTCTATGATACGAGTGCTTTCACTGGCATTCCGCGTCGGTATTACATTCTGAGTAATAATCATGTCTTGGCCAACTCAAACGATGCCAGAATCGGTGACCCTATCTTGCAACCGGGCTGGTATGATGGGGGGCGATACCCCGAGGATCTAATTGCCCGTTTGTCTCAATTTGTTCCCATTCGTTTTGGTGGCCAGTCAAACTATGTAGACGCGGCCATTGCCGAAGCAAGGTTCCAGGATATTGATAGGACTATCTACTGGATCGGGTATGTTAAGGGAGTGGCTCCTCCACGAATAGGCATGATCGTTCAGAAAACAGGTAGAACCACGAACTACACTACCGGTCGAATTACCCATGTGAATGCCACTGTTAATGTCAATTATGGGGGTGGCAAGGTGGCCAGAATGCAGCGGCAGATACTGACCACGAATATGTCGGCAGGTGGTGATTCCGGCAGTCTGCTGTGTGATATGAATGAAAATGCGGTTGGATTGTTGTTTGCGGGGTCATCCTCGGTGACGGTCCATAATGATATCAGGTATGTTCAGGCGCTGCTTGGTATCAAGGTAGCCTGACGCTTAAAAAGGGCCCGGGGAAGGGGCTTGTGCTTTTCCCCGGGTCATGTGATACCATTGGATTGCGATGAATTCGGAAATATTGAGCGCCATAGACGAAGCAAGTGAATGGCTGGACTTAGAGAAGGTGCATACGGTTGCTGAGGGGGAAATTGACGGGGAAGCTTGCATCGTGGTGCAGGTTTCCTGTTCACAATCGGAAATTGAAGATAGAATCCCGAAAGTTTTCAAAGGCTTTCGGGTCGTGGTCGAGGAGCAAATCGATCGTCCACGTGCTCAATAGGTAGATTTGGCACCTTTGTTATCGTTGTCCATTTGTATGCGGGATGATCCTTCAAGTACTGCATGCACCCCATAATCCGGTTCCGCTTTGCGCTGCCTCGCGTTCAAGTTTCAAAAACAATTCATGGTATTTGGTGTTAGGTGGATACGAAACGGCGCGAGCGTATCCCAGCCGAATGAGTTCGGCGTTCACCATGATATCATCAATGTAGACATATCGAAGTAACCGCCCGTACTGATCTTTATTCTCCTTGTCGCTTTCCATCCAGACATGTTTGCCTTCTACCAGTTCCCGGTTTTTTTCGGAAGCTTCTGATCCGAAACACTCATTTGAAGTGTATGGGCCTTCCACTTCGGGTGTATCGATACCGATGTACCTGACGTGTTGACCGCCTTCGATCTCAATTGTGTCGCCATCGATAACATGGACAACAAGAACTTGTTCACGATCTTTGGGGGATACTTGAACTGGAGTGCCTGTTTCTGAATTGCAAGCGCTCGCCAGGATCAGGATGAGGAGCAATACAATCAGGGAAAGTAATCTAGGCTTCATGGAATCCTTTCCCTAATTGTAATTCAACAGAAGCTATTGCACAATCTTCACCGTTCCGTTCTGGATGGAGAAGCTGGTTGTTTCCTGAAATTGCTCGTCAGTCAGTATGGCAGACTTGATTGTCACATCATGATTGCCGATCGGGGCTGAATTGGGGATGGTGCATCGAAGGGTAACTAACGTTCCGGCTGAATCTGATGCCTGTGTCTCCCCCCGGCGCGCCAGAGCGTAATGAACATAACCGGTCGAGTTGTTGATTTCCTCAATCGCCACAATCGGGCTGCTACCCAGCAAATCTCCCGGACTCAGGCTGATAACCTGAATCACGGCCGGATCGAATTTTACTTCTAACTCAGCGCCGCTGATCCCGAAGCCAGCAACCAGTGCCTGAATAGCCAGGTTAATTTCCTGTCCGGTACTTACCTTCTGTGAACCGGGAGCCAGAGAGATACCTGTGATTTCAGGGGTGGTCTCTGTCGTTTCCCGATGCGCAGTTGCCGGATTTGTTTGTTCAGGGGGTGGTGGTGTTTGTACTGTTGATTCGCTTGCCGATGTGGTGACAGTGGCGGTTTCTATCTCCGGGTCGGTAAGCATCAGGAAAACCGCGCAGCCCAGCAGTACGAAAGCTATAATGAGCAAAATTATCTTGGCCGCTCTGGTTTGCAATATCAAGTTAGCTCCTTTGTTTGCCCCAGTTCCCGCCGAGGGTGGCCAAGTCGGCCAGGTCAATTTCGTTATTGGAATTGAGGTCGGCGCCGGCCAGGAAGCTGTCCGCATCGTTGGTGGTACCGTAAACTGAGGCAAGGATTGCCAGGTCGGAAAGCCCCACAACACCATTGCCATCTATGTCTCCGGGCAGGTTGGCAATCACCCTGAGTGAGATTATCGAAGGCTTGACCTCCAGTTCTTCGAAGTTCTCGCCAGTGAGGGTGATGGCATTCGGGATGGCATACAAATCGGCCGGGGCGCCGCCCTTGATTCGCATTCCTATGGTTGCCAGAACACCCGGTTGGGTAGGTGGGACGGTCTCCCCCTTGCGTCCGAGCGCATATCGAAGGGCTGCTCCACCACTTATGCTGGTCTTTTCGTTGATTCCCTCAATCGGGTCAGACCCGAGCAGATCGCCGGGAGCCACCTGTTCGGTGAGTATTTCCATCACTTCCGTACCGGGAGAAAAGATATCAATTTCTGCCCCGCTGATCCCATGCCCGTTCGGGTTAACGTTAATGGTGAGAGTGAACTCGTCACCCGGGCGCGCTTCCACTATGGAAAGTTCCGCACTAATCTCAGGGGGGCTGGTAGTTATGGCGGTCAAAGCTGTCTGCACGTTGCTTCCTCTTACCCAGATGGCAGTCTCTTTGACTGGTTCCTCACCCACTTTGAAACTGATTGTCTGGCCGGTATAGTCTCCGGGGATGTTCAGCCCGAACCGTGAGTCAACGGTGGTAGTCTGGGCCATTTTCTCCGCATCGATCCAGGCGGAAACTACAGTTCCATCCGGCGCGTTTTGTCCGTCCAGCGTGACCGGGCCGTAGAATCCGCATACCAGCGGGCCAAGGCTGACGGTGAGATTCGCTTCGATTTCCCCGTTCCTTTCCCACGATAAAATCTGAGTGGCATAATTGGTACCTACTTTGAAGCAGACCATTTTCCCGATGTAGTTACCCGGCACTACCAGGTGATAAAGGGAATCGATGGTGGTAGTGGAATGGACTTTGGCTTCCTCCACCCAGGCGGAGACCTTTGTCCCGTCAGGGACGTGACGACCGTCAACCGTAACCGCCCCGTAGAACGCACATTCGTACGGCCATGAATTAATGCTTAGATTTACATTTATGACATTTCCTGTCTGCCAGGTAATGGCCTGCTGCGCTTCGTGATCATCGATTTTAAAGCTAACGGTTTTGCCGGGAAAATCGCCGGTGATTATGAGCTGATAATTGGAGCCGCTGGTTTGAGTTTCACCGATCTTTTCGTCATCGACCCAGGCAGATACGATCACGTCATCGGATACGGGGCTTCCCCCCACCGAAACTGTTCCCTGGAAGCCGCCCATAGTGACCTGGTATTTTGGCCGTGGCGGATCTGCCAGCGTGGTACTTGGCAACAATAGCATGATTGTTATCATTGCCATAAAAAGCGATATGAATTTGAGCATGGGCTGCCTCGTTCCGGGTGACACTGAGAAGATACCCGATTTGATATTAGCAAGAGCCCGAAGATGAGGAAACGTGGAAAGCACCAATTTTATGGTGGGGTGAACATTAACAATCCAAAATGAAAGTAGGGGCAGGTTTGAAACCTGTCCCTACAAAAATGCAAAATGACTCGATATCACTCATCAGAGGTCAGCATTGAAGGTTCGGCTGAAGTGCCTGCACCTGTCTTGTTATAGATTTTCCCATTTAACTTGATCGTATCTGGCTGTCCGTCACTTTTGTTGAGAATATGATAGGCAAGAGTCTCTCTGCTTCCATCAGGATACTTGGCTGTGATTGTACCGTTCAAGTCGTTTCCCCTCACAGTCCACTTGCCCCATATAGCACTCCAGCTGGCCATGCCCCAGGCCTTGACTCTTTCTCCGTAAGGAGTATCGGTAAACCCGGTATACTTTCCTTTGAACCGGCGTCCAAACGTCCCATCATTGAGGAGAATGAACCGGTTTCCTTTTTGATTTGCGTATAAACCTGAAAGGTGGCGCTTCAACTCAGGGAAGTCTATTGGAAGATACTCCATTTGCCCGGCGATAATATCGGCGGTGGCGGTTACCTGTTGAAGGAATTCATCAATGTTGAAGAGGTCGAATTTGGTGATGGTCAATATATAAGCACCACCCCC
>Ga0180432_10011576_pt1 | contig 10376 bp, 6 predicted proteins | sample SS_ome_10_FD_132414 | JGI IMG/M metagenome (GOLD analysis project Ga0180432, IMG submission 132414) | Hypersaline lake sediment archaeal communities from the Salton Sea, California, USA - SS_1_MS_2 metaG | ecosystem: Environmental > Aquatic > Non-marine Saline and Alkaline > Hypersaline >...
CTTCAAGCGGATTTCAATGAGAGCGGGTTGTCGGCCTGCGATCTACCGTTGGAGGTTGTCGCGGAGGCCGCCAAGTTTCTCTCCCGCGAACCGCAGTTTGCCATGGTGGCCGTGGGCAAGAGCCGGCTGGTGGTCAAACCCGAATACGTACAGCTCCCAAGGTCGATTGTTCAGGTAGCCAAGCGCATGGTGCTCAGCTACGGTGCCACGACAATCGCCGACGTGGCAGCGGAATTGTCCCAACAAGACTCCCGCAAGCTGGACCACACTCTCATCCTGGAGACACTCAAGACCTTGAGCGACTTCCAGTGGTTGGACGAGAATCGCGGTTGGTTTCGCCTGGACTCGCTCCCGCAGTATGGTTTGCCGAACATGGTCGAAAAGATCTTGTCGGTGACCGGACGGACTGATATTTCCAGGCTTCGGGCCGCGGTGGCGCGATATCGTCGTACCGGTCACAAGGTGCCGCCGGCCAGTGTGTTGTTGGAGTTCTGCCGGCAGATGCCCGGCGTGGTCGTGGAAGGGAAAACCGTCATCGCCGACCCGCCGCTCGACTGGCGCAAGGTGCTCGCCGGGGTTGAAGCCGGTATGGTCAGCGTGCTCAAGGAACATGGACCCGTGATGGAACGCGGCGAGTTCGAGGAGTACTGCATCAACAACGGAATGAATCGATTCAGCTTCAACGCCATCATTATGTGCTCGCCCGTGATCACCCAGTACGGTCGTAGCGTGTACGGCTTGTTGGGCACGAAGGTGAGCCGTAAGACAATCCAGACTCTGAGTGCCCGAAAAGCGGGAAGCGCGCCTACCAAAGTCCTTCAGGACTACGGGATGACCAAGAACGGCAAAATCTACCTGGAGTACCAGTTGTCGAAGGCGGCGATTTCCGGTGGGGTGATCACCGTCCCGGCAGCGATGAACTGGCAGGTGCGCGGCAAGTTCACCATCCGCACGCCCGACGGCCGCGAGGCCGGCACGCTCGTCTCCAAGAACGGCTGTGCCTGGGGGTTGGGACCCGTGCTCCGGGGTAGCGACGCCCAGTCGGGAGATCACTTGCTCATCCTCTTCGACACCGACCGGCGCGAGGCGGAAGTGCACATCGGCGACGAAGCTGCCCTGCCACCCGCCGACACCACCGACACCTAGCCGGGGCCTGCATACGAGGGTGCAAAACAGGGTCCTAACTGTTGGCACGAACGGGAAAGAGGGACAATCGCATTTTGTGCCAAGCACCTTTTTGGGCCTTTCAGGCAAGATGCGTCTGCCCCTTTTCCGGGATGGCGCAGGGGATAACATGAAGAAAAGCACGGCCATTTATGCGGCGCTTGCATGCCTCATCCAAGCATTCCTCGCCCGACGCTATCAGGCGACTTCACCCGTGTTCCACAAGCTCTACGCATACCTCTTCGGAGAGAACCCTCTACTCCCCCCCCTTGACACACGCGCTGCTCAATCAGGACTGGCTTCTCTATCTACCAATCCTCATTGTTGGACTGGGCTGGCTGATTGCCTTCTGGAAGAAACAAGACAGCATTGCCATCCACTTCACCTTCTGGGGAATGTTCGTCTTCCTCGTCGCGGGCGCCGTGCACGTCTTTGCACTCTTGCTTCCACTCGTGGTTACAATTGGAAAGCTTGAATGAAGGCTACGAACTAGCGAAGCGAAGTAGGGCCGGCTGTGCCGGCCATATGGTCTGGCAAACAGGCACTGCCCGGCGAAAACAGATGCACCGTGGCCCGCGCGACCCGCGCTGAGTCGGTACGTTTTTTGCGACGTTCGGCAACGACATGAGACAGCCAATCTTGGCCGCCGTTATTACTCTGGTCTGTCTGGTCTCTTTCGGCGCAGACAAAGGTCTGACACCCGGGCAGCAAGCGGCGATTGACGCCAAGCGGCTACGGTTGCTTCTCCCGAAGATGTTACGTTCGTCCGATGCGAAGCTCGTGCACGAAGCACTACTCATCATCCGTGACGATTGCATTCACAACTTGCGACCTTCCGACGAGTTGCTCTCGGAAGTGGTTGACGCTCTGCGCCGCCTCCTTCACGATCGAAAGCGAGAAGAAGCGGGCACCCGGCGTCTTGCTTGCGAGATCTTCTGGCGTGCTCGCTGGAAGAAGGCGGTGCCCGTGCTGCTCGAAGCACTCGATGATCCCTACGAGAAAACGTACTTCATGAGCATGGGCGAAGGACACGCTGCCCATATGGAATGGTATGCCGTCTGGAAAAGCGCGGACCATGCTTTGCGCGAGCTCACGGGAGCAAGCCCGATCGGTGCGCCACGGCAGAGAGCCCCCATCCCAGGCCAGCGAGAGAAGGTTCGCAAGGCATGGCTTCAGTGGTACAAGAAGAATGCGAAGCCAACGAATTCAGTAAAGTAGGGCCGGCTGTGCCGGCCATATGGCTAACGCGGCCCGCGCGACCGACATCAAGCTCCGGCCGGCACAGCCGGCCCTACGGATCTGCCTTCACCTCCGGCCCCTTTCCCAAAGGAAGCGGGGGAGTATTTCAAAACACGTTCTGAGCGCGAAGGCGTGTTTTCCAAGCCAGCCACGCTCATCACTGCTCTCTGGGCGTGCCACCCGTGGTCCGGTATTCTGCGGGTATGCGACGAAGAGATATTCCCGCCGTTTCTTCTTGCTACAGCCCTTCCATGTATCGCTTGGCCCGATCCACGATGCCCTTGTCCTTGCACACCTGGGTGACCTTTTTCAGGGCAGCCATGAACTCGGCGTGGTTGGGTTCCACGAGCCCGCGATGGTGGGCCAGCTCGACGACGGCTCGGGCGGCCTGGTTGACCAGGGCCGGGTTGTCGAGGTAAGGGACGACCCATCGCAGCGACTCGACGTAGCGCAGTGCCGACACCCGGCTGAGGATCAGCTTGCGTTCGTCGTCGCGGGTGGCCAGCTTCATTGCCTTGCCCAGCTTCTGGAGAGTCTGTTGGTTGGGGTGGCTCTCCCGTAGCGTGATCACGCGGACGTACGCCCGAAGTGCCCAGATGCGGTGGTTTTCGCTGGTGGACGTTTCGGCCATTTTGAGCAACCGGTCGGCCACGGCAGCGTTGGGCCAGTTGCAGAGCGCGCGAACGGCCGCATCCTGGAGTTCGGCATTGCTGCTGGAAAGCGCCGGCTCGATGGCCTGCAAGGCCTTCTTGCCGCCGATCCGTCCCAGTAGCGGCAGCAGGATGCATCGGTCGGCCTCGCTTGCGCCGGCCAGGGCGGCCAGCACCGGTTCTGCCCGCCCGTCGGCATCGCCGATCCGCTTGCAGATGAACCAGATGGCCCTGTCGATCTGGTCCCGCTCACGGCCCTTGGGGGCCTTCAACAACATGGAAATCATGGCTCGGACATTTCCCGGCTCACCCATGTCGCCCAAGGCGCGAACGGCCTTGCCGCGAATGCCCGCATCTTCGTTCTGCGCTTCCTTGAGCAGGGCGGGCACGGCGACGACCGATCTCCGCGCGTCGAGCACGTCGATCAGCGTGCCCCGTTTGCCGGAATCCTTCTCCGCTTGCATTGCGGCCAGCACGGCTTCGTCGACTCCCGGGCCGTATACCTGGTGTAGACTTTCTCGGGCCGGTCCGCTGGCATCGGTGCCTGCCAACATCGTTTCGATCAAGAGCGGCACGACCGAGGCGTTGCCCAACTTGGCCAAGGCGCGGAAGCCGGCAAGCTTGACCTCGGCGTTGTCGCTGGTGGTTGCCGCGATAGCGGCCGGCATGGCCGCCTTGTCGCCTTTGGCAGCCAGGGCGGAGACCAACAGGAATTGGCCGTCGGGCGGCAGCTTGGAAAAACCCGCGGCCAGCGCCTGCATGGCCGCTTGACCGCTGATTTGCCCGATGAATCCGGCCGCGATTTGGCGGGCGTCCTTATCATTGCCCGCCAACATTCGGAGGACGGTCGGGACGGCCTGGTTGCCGGCGGTCTCCAGGATGCCTTCGAGCACGGCCAACCGCCCCGGGCGACGCAGCTTCAGTGGCTCGAGCGATCGGTAGATTGCCGCGGCCTCTCCGCCTTTACCCTGTTTGACGAGCTGGGCAACGCACCGCAGGTAGGCGTCGGCAATCTGATTGCACAGCGCGGGGGGCATTTTCGCAAGGTGGGCGTTGATCGCGTCGATTCGGGCGGTCGTGGGCGCCTTCACGTCACGGCCGAAGAGGGCCGGCTTGAGCGCTTCCAGCGCGCCGATCTTGCCCAGGGCATTGGCCGCCGCGGCGACGATCGCCGGATCCTTGTCTTCCAGTTGCTTGGCCAACGAGCTGACGCTGGCCTGGTCGCCACGGAACCCGAGCGAGTTGATCAACCCGACTCGCCGATTGGTATCGCCGCCGGCGTGCAGCGCGGCCAGCAGTTTGGCGTTGGCCTCGGGGGCGGGGTTGTTTTGCAGTGCCCGGCGGGCCCAGTCGCGGATCTCCGCGTCCTTGTCGCCGAGCTGCGCGGCCACGGCGTCGACACATTCGGCGCGGCCGATGAACTCGAGTTGTTTGAGCAGCCAGACTCGCGCTGGCTTGGCGGCCGCGTCGGGCCCCAGCTTCTCGGCCATCAGCTTGCAGGCCGATGCACGCTCGGCTTCTTTGCCGGGCGTGCCCAACTTGAAGCAGGCATCCTGGAACTGCTGCTGCGGGCCCTGGCGATCAGGGATCTTTTCCGCGCCCATGCCCGGCAGCAATTGGTCGAGCAACTCCTGGAACGTCGGCTCCTGGGCCGCTGCCGTGCACCAGCCGGCAAAAACTATTGCAAGGCCCGCGACAGTCATCTTCAGACGCGTCATGGTCGAACTCCTTGGATTACCAAACGACAGAATGATGGTTGATTTGTTTGTTTTCCGTTTACAAGGTCCACGGCTCGCGCTTGGGGCGATCCAGCCAGCGATTGGCCTCCGGATCACCGACAAACCGCTCGACAGCCGGGTCCCAACGGAGCGGCCGCTTGAGCCAATAGGCCAGGTTGCCCAAGTGGCACACACTCACCGAGCGGCAGCCGACTTCCACGTCGCAAATCGGTTTTTGCCGGGTGCGGATCGAGCGGAGCCAGTCCTCGTGATGTCCGGGGCTTCTGTAGAGGTGGACTTCGCCGGGGCCGGTGGGCTTTTGCATGAGGCTGTCGGGTGAGGTCCTCAGAAACCCGCGAGAGACCTCAACCTGGCCCTCCGTGCCGGTGAACAACACGCCCCGGCCGCCGTCCCCGTGTGTCATGACGACCCCGTTGGCATACTTGTAGGTGAGCAGTCGGACGTCTTTTCCGTCCGGCGGAATGATTTCGACCGGGCCGGTCTTGTCGGCGTCGAGGGCCCATTGAGCGATGTCGAAGTGGTGGGCCCCCCAGTCGGTCATGCCGCCGCCGGAATAATCGCGATACGATCGCCAATGCGGGTAGCCGGTGAAGCTGGGCGGCGGGCAAAGGACGGCGTTGTAGGGCCGCCAGGGAGCGGGACCGAGCCACATGTTCCAGTCGACGCCGTCGGGCACTGGCTCAGCAGGCAAGTAGCAGTCTTGCGAGGGGCCGCCGACGCTCACGCCGATGGTCTTCAGCTCGCCGATCCGACCGCTTCGGACCATCTCGCAGGCGAAGCGGAATTCCCGGCTGCTCCGCTGCTGGCTTCCGGTCTGGAAGATCCGCCCATAGCGACGCACCGCGTTGACCATCTCCCGGCCTTCGGCGATCGTCAGCGACATCGGCTTCTCGCAGTAGATGTCCTTGCCCGCCTTGGCCGCCTCGATCACCGTGAAGGCGTGCCAGTGATCGGGCGTGCCGATGAGCACGGCGTCGATGTCGTCGCGGGCAACGACCTGGCGGAAGTCATTGTACAGCGCCAGGTCCTTGCCGCCGGTGCGATCGGCGTAGCGTGCCTCGATGGTCTGCTTGGCCGCCTGGCGCTTGCTCTCTTGAACATCGCAAACGGCTAGGATCTGCACGTCCGGTCTGCCCGCCAACCGGCTCACGTGGGAGTGTCCCTGTTTGCCCACCCCGATGAAGCCCATGGTGATGCGTTCGCTGGGTGCGTCGGCACCGAAGACCGACGAGCGGACGATCGCCGGGGCGCCGAGTGTGGCGGCTGTAGCCGTTTTGAAGAAGTGGCGACGCGTGACAGCTTTGTGTCGGGTCATGAAGCAAACCTCCTGTGCGGCTGGGAATTATTTTGCGATTCGGATTTTTGTAACACTTCAGCCGTCTGAAGTACGACGGGCCTCCGAGCCCGTCGAGTACCTGGATTCGTCGGCGACGGGCTCGGAGGCCCGTCGTACAGAGCGTTCTCCCAGTTGGCTGATGTGTTGCGGATTCTCTACGATTTGGCCGGCAGAGCCGGCACTACGTCGATTTACAGTGTCCAGGGTTCTCGGCGGGGGCAATCCAGCCAGCGATTGGCCCCGGGATCACCGATGAATTCTTCCTTTTCCGGATTCCATTTCAACGACCGCTTGAGCCAATAGGCAATGTTGGCCAGGTGACCGATCGAGACGCTACGGCAGCCGATCTCGACGTCGCAAATCGGCTTCTGCCGGGTGCGGATCGCGCGGAGCCAGTCTTCCTCGTGTCCGGGACTCTTGTACAAGTGGACTTCATTGGCGGCGGTCGGGGTTTGCATCATGGTTTCGGGCCAGGTTCGCAGGTAGCCCCGGGTAACTTCGATCTTGCCCTGGGTGCCGTTGAAGACAATCCCATCGTTGCCCCCGCGTTTTCCCTCGACGACACTGTAGCTGCCCGGTCCACCGTGCGTGAGCGTCACTCCGTTGGCGTATTTGAAGGTGAGCCACTTGCGGTCCTTTTCATCGGGCAAGAGGATTTCGGTCGGCCCGGTGAGTGAGGTTCCGATACCCCATTGGGCAATGTCGAAGTGGTGGGAGCCCCAATCGCACGTGCTTCCGCCCGAGTAATCGCGATAACGATACCAGCGGCGTAGCTGGCAGAGGTCGGCGTTGTACGGTCGCCACGGGGCGGGACCCAGCCACATGTTCCAATCGATAGTGGGGTCGATCGGGTCTTCCGGCAGGTAGCAGTCGACCGACGGCCCGCCGACGTAGACCTCCACGGTCTTCAGCTCCCCGATCCGGCCGCTGTGGACCATTTCGCAGGCGAAGCGGAACTCCCGGCTGCTCCGCTGCTGGCTTCCAGTTTGAAACACGCGCCCGAAGCGCCGAACCGCGCTGACCATTGCCCGGGCTTCGCGAATCGAATGAGCCATGGGCTTCTGGCAGTAGATATCTTTGCCGGCCTTGGCCGCTTCGATTGCCTGGATGGCGTGCCAGTGTTCGGGCGACGCGATGAAGACGGCGTTGATGTCGTCGCGCGCGAGCAACTCGCGGAAGTCGTTGTACAGGGCCAGGCCCTTGTAAGTGTTTTTGTACTCGTCGCGGTTGGAGTATTCTTTCTGGACGATTTCCTTGCAGTACTGGCGCATGGGCTGCCGCACGTCGCAAACGGCCAGGATCTGGACGTCGCGGCGTCTCGCCATGCGTTCCACGTGGCGTGAGCCCATGATCCCCACGCCGACGTGGCCCAGATTGACCCGCTCGCTCGGCGCGGCGTTGCCGGCAGCGAGGACCGAAGCGCTGACAACGGTGGGGGTGCCCAGAACGGCGGCGGTTGCTCCTTTGAGTAAGCCGCGTCGGGTGCAGCGACGGGGTAGGGTCATGATCGCGTCTCCTGGGCCGGGGGCGGTGGGTAGTTAGTCGGCCAGCTTCTTCATCAGCCAGGCCATGTTCTTGGCCAGGTTGTCGATCGTTTCGATGCCTTCGGTGTCGTCGAGGACCTCGCCCTTGCCGCGGCCGAAGGCCATGTTCCAATAGGTGGACCCCGGGATGATCATTTCGCTGAGCAGGAACCAGTAGTTGATCTGTGCGATGGTGAAGTTCTGACCTGCCCGGCGGCCGACGGCGATTGCCGCCCCCACCTTGTAACGCAGAAACTGGTCGGTCCGTCGCGACAGGTATCCCACGTGGTTCAGCAAAGCCATCGTTTGCGGGGTGGCCGAGCTGAAATAAACCGGCGAGCCTATCAGGATACCGTCGGCCTGGCGGAACCGCTCCACCACGCCCTCCAGGACCGAGGGATCGTCGGCATCGGCCTTCGCGCTGCCGCTGGGAGAAATGTGTTGATGGATCGGGCACTCGGCCAGCGAGAGGAAATCGGTTTCTATGTCCTCCGCAGACAGACCTTCGAGAGCACGCTTGACAAGGATTTCCGTATTCCCTCCGGCACGATCACTGCCGGAAACACCCAAGGCTTTCATCTGTAAACCCTTTCGAATTGGAGACGGCTTAAGGCGGGACCTGGACAACGATAGTCCAGAGTATATCACCCCCGACAAGGCATATGAAAGGGGGGCAAAACTGGCTTTCGGGCAACCAGTGGCGGATTAGACTTCGGATTACGTGGAACTCGAGAAGTCGTCTGCCGTCATCCCCGATGTGTGCCGGGTCGTGCGGCCCTGACGCCTCTGAAACCAGGGCCACGTGCCGATTGAAGTGGCGGGAGACCGGATCCGGTCCCGGCTGACAAAGATTGGCTTGGCGGGTGTATTGCCAAGCCGCGAGCGGTTTTTTCATCTGCGCGTTGCGTGTAGCCGTTTTCGGCAAGTCAATCGTTTGGCTGCTGTCCGCCGCCGCGACCCTTTCCTTGGCCGGAACCGGGCCCTTGGCCCATTCCCACACCCACCCCTCTACCCATACCCATCCCTTGCCCGCCTCCGCGGCTTTGGCCGCGACCCTTTCCTCGACCGGCCCCTTTCCCACCGGCTTTGGACAGCTCGGGCAAATGCCTGGCAATCGCCGCGAATAGCTCGCTGGGGGCGATGTGCTTCTGTTCGGCCAATTCACCAAGGGTTATCGAGTTGTCGTCGAAGGTGAAGCTTTCCTTGCGTAGTGCGTCGGCGATTTCGTCGGCCGGAAGACCAACGAAGAACGCGAACCGTTGGATGCTGAGCCGTTCGGCATGTGGTACCGGTGGCCGGGATGATCTTTGAGCCCAATACCTCTTGATTTGGCTGTTCCAGTCGATAATGTTGCTCAGCGGGGGCACACTGAAATGGGTTCCCGCGACCACCACGACCGTGACGACCAGGGCGGCTGCCAGTTCTCGCTTCAAGTTCAACCCGGCGGCCTTCTTCTTGATGTAGCTCCAGAAGATCCTCCAATTCAGGTACAAGTGCAGAATGGTGGCAATCAAGAACAGCAGGCTGTCGCAGATATGGATGTCTGCCCATTGTTCCTTGCCAAGGCCAAACAACGTCCAGTTGCTCCAATGGGCGATCATTCCTTGTGGGGTGAAATAGAGAATGACCCCGGAAAAGACAAGGACCATAAAGGAAAACGCGAGAAGCAGGGACGTGAATCCTTTCATCTGGAACTTTCGTGGTACTGGCGTGTCGTTCATGGAGAGCCTCGTAGTTCTTTGGTTTTTCGTTTGAGGGAGTCGACTGCCGGACGCCGGCTGCGTGCAATCTTTTCACATGAGTCGTCGAGTATTGTTGCACATTCTTGCAGATTCCGGAAGGCCTTTGTAGCGCCGCCGTAACCGTTCACGGGTCGCAAGAGTCGCCTTTCGCTCCGCGAAAGTAGCGCTGCTTTCGCGGAGCGAAAGGCGACATTGTGCGAGAAATGCCGGGTATTCCGCTGGCAGCCCGTGAACGGTTACGCGCCGCCGCCAACGTTTGGCGGGCGGCAGTGCGATCGACATTTCGCAACACGGGTTGTTTGCAAATCGGATGCCGTACCGACTCAGAACGTGTTTTGAAATTGGTTGTCGCGTTCCCAAGAGTGCCACTGCTGGCTTGCCCAGCAGTGCGAAGCGAATCTCTCGGGAAAACACTGCTGGGCAAGCCAGCAGTGGCACCCATTTTCAAAACACGTTCTCAGATCAGCATGCCGGCGATCGAGGCGGTCATGAAGGCGGCCAGGGCGCCGCCGATCATGGATCGGAATCCGTATTTGGCAAAATCTTTGCGGCGCGTCGGCGCCAGGCCACCGACCCCGCCGATCATCACGGCGATCGAGCCGAAGTTGGCAAACCCGCACAAGGCGTAGGTGGCGATGGTGATCGAACGCGGCGAAAGGTCGTCGAGGACCTCTTTCTGCGTGAGGTGCTGGTAGGCCACGAACTCGTTGAAGATCGTCTTTTCGCCCAACAGCGTGCCGACCAGCGGGGCGTCGTTCCACTCGACACCCATTACCCACGCCAGCGGGGCGCAGATCCATCCGAGGATTCGCTGCAATGTGAGGGGCTCGCCCCAGACGTCGGGCAGCGGCGAGAGTGCCCAATTGGCAAGATGCACCAGCGCGATAAAGGCGATCAACATGGCGGCGATGTTGAGGACGAGCTTGAGTCCTTCGCCGGCACCGCGACAGGCGGCGTCGAGAATGTTGACGTCGGTCCGCGGC
>Ga0180432_10011577_pt1 | contig 10375 bp, 6 predicted proteins | sample SS_ome_10_FD_132414 | JGI IMG/M metagenome (GOLD analysis project Ga0180432, IMG submission 132414) | Hypersaline lake sediment archaeal communities from the Salton Sea, California, USA - SS_1_MS_2 metaG | ecosystem: Environmental > Aquatic > Non-marine Saline and Alkaline > Hypersaline >...
CGATGGATGGAGGTCGTCGGCGTCATCGCCGACACCCGTCAGCGGGACCTCGCCGCCGCCAGCGAACCCGAGTTCGTCGCGCCCTACTCCCTGCTCTTTCTCCGGCGGATGTTCCTCACCGTTCAGACCGACCGGCCGGTCGAAGCCATTCTGCCGGCCATTCGGGCTGAGATCGCCCGAATCGATCCGACCCTGCCGGTTTCAGATGTGCGGACCATGGAGCAGATTCTGACCTCACAGTTCACCGGCCGGGGATTCTATACCCTGCTCGTCGGTCTCTTCGCCGCCCTGGCCCTGATCATGGCCGCGATCGGCATCTACGGAATCATCGCCTACTCTGTTGCTCAGCAGACCCACGAGATCGGTATCCGCCTCGCCCTGGGAGCCCGGAAGAACACCGTCCTGATGGATGTCATGCGTCAAATGGGACGGATTGCGGCCTGGGGGCTGACGATCGGCCTGGTCGGAATCATCGTCGTGACCCGGATCCTGAGCGGTTTCCTGTACGAGATCCGTGGCCTCGACCTGCCGACACTCTTCGGGGCCATCCTCTTCCTGGCCCTGGTGGGAGCGGCTGCAGCCTGGCTGCCCGCCCGCCGTGCCACCCGGATCTCTCCCCTGGTGGCGCTCAGACAGGAGTGAACGCACCGGCCATCGCCGACATCATGGCGCAGAAAACCATCCGGGCCGACTGTCACCTGTGCGGAGAGTGCCTGGAGGTCTGCCCCGAGAACAGCCTCAGCTTCGGGCTCAGGCGACCGCGCCGGGATGCCTGAGCCCGCCGCTACGACTGACATACGGCGCCATCGGCCGGGTGCCGGGGCGGGCGTCAGCCGACGGCGTATTCCAGCCCGCTCCTACAGAGGGGACTGTGGCGTGTCCCGCTGCTCGGACAGGGTTTCCCGGATCATGCGCACCAGGGTCTGCGGCTGCACTCCCTTGTCGAGGAAGATGTCGATCGGCAGGTAGTGCTCGTCGGGTGCGAAGTGATAGGGGATGTTCTTGGTGGCACGCACACCGGAAAGGATGATGATCGGCAGCGCTGTCAGTTTCAGTTCCTCCCGGATTGTCCGGGCGACCTCGAAACCCTCGTAGTCGGTCTCCATCATGACATCCAGCACGATCAGATCGGGCTCGGAGTCGCGGACTTTCTGCAGACCCTCGGCGGCCGTGCCAGCGCTTTCGACCTCGAAACCCTCGTCCTCGAGCAGAATGCGGGCGCCGTCCACGAAATCGGGATCGTCGTCGATCAACAGGATTGTACTCATCAGAGGCTCCTTGTCCCTCGGACTATGAACGACTCCGCATCTGGCCGATGGCGATCTCGGCCGCGTTGACCAGCGGGTAGGCGACCGGCGAGGCCGTCAGGGCCGGATGAGTCCCGGTCTGGAACATGGCCACCTCTTCGGCCGTCATCCGCTGCTGGACGCAGGCGGCCACACTGTTGATCAGACCGCCGACGTTGTCGCCTCCCCGGATCTGTCCGCCGAGCAGAACGCCGGTTTTGGCTTCGAAGACGAGCTTCATTTTGGTCGAGGAAGCACCGGGCATGATCCCCGGGTGACGGTTCGGTCCCTCCACGCTCCCGACGGCCACTTCGTAGCCGTTGTCCAGGGCCATCTTTTCGGTCAGACCGGCGGTGCCCAGAGCGAAGCCGCCAACGGCGGTGGACCAGACGCCGACCGTGCCCGGATTGTCCCGCGTCACCCCGAACAGGTTCGCGCCCGCTACCCGTGCTTCGGTCGACGCGATCGAGGCCAGCTTGAGAGGCGAGATCCGACCCCCGAAGAAGGACAGTTTCTCGGCACAGTCCCCGCAGGCGAAGATGTTGTCATCGGAGGTACGCATGGTGCTGTCGACCGCGATGCTGCCGGTCAAGCCCAGCCGGAGACCCGCCTTCTGGGCCAGTTCGACATTGGCGACAGCCCCGATGCCGAGCACGACCATGTCGGCCGGGAGCGTCGAGCCGTCCGAAATCCGGACCCCCTCGACCCGGCCCGAGCCGACGATTTCCTCCACCCGGGTGTCGATGCGTACGTCGATCCCCCGCTCGCGCAGCACTTCTTCGGCCTCGACACAGAACTCTTCATCATAAGCCAGACTCAGGCAGTGGGGCAGGATCTCGACGATGGTAACCGTTTTGCCCCCGGTCTTGAGGATCTCGTCGGCGAATTCGATGCCGATGAACCCTCCCCCGATGATGACGACTTCCGACACCTCGGTGAGCCGCTGTTGGAAGTCGCGCATGTAGTCGACATCCTTCTGAACGGCGTACACCCCCTCCAGATCGAAACCCGGTATCGGCGGTACGGCCGGCAGGCTGCCCGTAGCCAGGATGAGCTTGTCGTAGGCAATCTCCTCACCACCCGCAGTGACGGTCTTGCCTTCACAGTCAATCCCGGTCACTTCGGCGACGATGAGATCGATGTTGTTTTTCTCCAACGGTGTGTCCGGCATCAGATTCTTCTCCGGACTGCCCACGGTACCGATGATGTAGGGTATGCCGCAGGGTATCAGGACCTGCTCTTCCTTGCGGATGAGGAGAATACTCTTGTCCGGGTAATGTCTGCGGGTCGTGACTGCCGCCGTCAGGCCGGCGGCACTGCCCCCGATAATCACAACGTCTGCCGCTTTCATGTTCCACTCCTGTTCCTGCCCGCGGCTCTCCTCCTCGCCTGACACCGAGCCCGGGACCTGCGTACGTTTTGTCAATTTTCGGATAGTGACACTTCACGGTGGGCACGTATCCCCGGCCGGCCCGGCAGCCGAGGTCGGGGGAGGCAGACACTGCTGACATCACGATAGGCATGGCGGGCGGGAATACAACCCCGTTCTCAAAATAAAACCGCCCCCACGATTCCTGCTGTCACCCGAACTCTCAAACCGATCCGGGCCGCGATCGGCCCGGAGCCCTCAGAGCGGCAGATCGGCCGCGATCGCCTCCAACAGAGTGTCGGCATCGCTCCGGTCGGCCAGACCCAGAGTACCGATCACGAAGCGGCCCACCGCCCGGGCCGATACCGGTCCGTAGTAGGTTGTGTCGGTATCGATCCGATCGACCGCAACCTCGGCGTCGGCCGCGAGCTGTCCCTGCCTCTCGAGGCTTTCGCGGAAGGTGGCCAGGGCTGTTTCAGCCGCCTCGGTCGAAACCTGCTCGACCACGAACGCCCGGCCCTCCCCCCCCGGCATCGCGTACCGGGCTTCGAGGGCGCCCTCGAAAACCTCCTGCCCCAGAAAGCCGGTGGCGACATAGCGCAGGGAGCGGGGCACCCGGCCCTCGGCCGGCAGCCAGGCGAACTGCTCGGGCAGTGCTGTGGGGAGGATCGCATCGGCCACGGCGCGCGCCCCGGCGTGCATGGCTTCTGTGAGAACGCTCTCGGCGTCCCCGGCATTGACCTGGACGTAGAAGCGCCCCTTCCAGAAACGGAGGTTCAGCTCCGAGACGATCGCCTCGGCACCGATGGCGTCGAACTCGAGTTCGGGGCGCCGGAAGCTGGAGTAGATCCCGAAGGCATTCAGAGGAGTGCCCATGTCGTAGACATCGAAGGTCACCGAAGCCAGGATGTCATCGCCCAGAATCTGGACCCCGGTGGCCATCTCTATGAAGTCATAGGCGATATAGATCTCGGCTTCGCCGTTGATGTACTCGAACAGGGTTTCCGGGGTGTAGATCTCGGGCTCCAGATCCCAGCTCCAGCCTGCTCCCGCATCGGGGACCGGCATCAGGGCCAGGGGGTGCTGTTCGACCCGGGTATGCGAGCAGGCGCCGAGAATCAGCAGAGCAGCCGACAGCCAGACGACGGCCGCAGGGCAGCGGGCCGCAGGTGAACGCAACGACATGGGATCCCTCCCGGAATCAGGTCACGGCTGCGAACCGTCGGCACGCGTAATCCCGATTTCGCGGGCGATCCGGGCGTACGGTTCGGCCAGTTCGTACTCGGGCAGACGGATCTTGTCGAAGGGCAGGCGGCGTTCGTGCCGGTCGAGATGTTCGAGACCTTCCAGCAGGTCGGCGGCCCGTGTTGCGGGCAGGCTGAAGATCATCTCGTCGTCCCCGGCTGCTGCCACCCCACGGTCTCCCATGCAGGGTGCGCTCACCCACCACGAGCCCTCCTCGAGCGGGGGCACAACGGCGTACACGCAGGCGGCGTGCCCGCCGATCCGGTTCGGCACATCGCGGCCGTCGACATACGCGGCGGCCAGGAGCAGGTGCGTGAGCCGGGCTCCGTCGGCATAGATCACGATCACATCGGGTTCGAAGGGCGCCGTTTCGAGCGGGGCCGAAACGATCCCCACATAGCTGCCGGCGTCGAATCGGGGGAATTCGCGGCTCGCCCACTGCTGGCCCGCCTCGAGGGTGGCCACATCTTTCGGCCAGCGGTTGTGGCCCCCCAGAAAGTAGGCCGGCGCCTCGACCATACCGTACCCGATCGCCGGTTCGGGGCACCACATGTCCTCGAGCAGCTGGGCCACGACCTTGCCCTGCCGGCGCGAGGCGGCGAAGCAGACACAGGTGTTCAGGGTCGTCCCCAGATCCCGGCGGGGCCTTTCGGCCCCGTCGGGTATCTCGTCCTCATTCCGCAGCAGGCGGATCGCCAGCGGGTGGGTGGACAGACGCAGCTGATCGGCAAGCCGGCGGGCCAGTTCGACATACACGCCCATCAGCGACCCCCCGCTCCAAGGCTGTCCCAGTGGATCATGGCGTTGAAGACCAGCATGTACGAGCCGTGCGTCTCGCCCCGCCACATCGGGTTGGCGCTGAACATGACCACATGGCCGTCCCCGCAAGGGCAGTCCACCACTGCCGGGGCGCCGGCCAGTTCCTCACCGTTGGCCAGACCGCCAGCGATGAGCAGCTCTTCGGGATCGGTCGCGAAACGAACGATGGTCCGCGGTCGCGCACCCGTCATGCCCCGGCTGAACTGGCGCTGCCCCGAGGCCTCGGCGGCCCGCTCGGCCTGCTGCTGAGCCCGCCACTCCTCGATCGTCTGCTGGCCCATTTCGCGCGCGCGGCCCTGGATGATGTCGGGGTCATCCACCCCACCCCGTCCCGAGGGCCGGCTGCTACCGCCGCCCCGACCGCCGTAGCGCGAGGCACCGCCGAAACCGCCGCTGAAGACCGGACTGGAGGAAAAGTAGACCCCCAGTTCGTCGCCGTAACCGAAGGCGATCGGACTGGCCTTATCGGCGATCGTGGTCTGGTACACACTGCCCCGCGCCCACAGGTTGGGCGTCTCGACGATCGAGACATTGCGTGCCAGACCGAAGTGGATCGGCAGGGCCGAACTGCTGGTCAGGGTGATGAAGGCTCCGCCGCTCTCGAGGAAGTCGCGCAGGTGGAGCACCCCCTCGAGTCCCATGCCACCCCGGATATCATCGCTCTGAGCCTGTCGGCCGATGTTCGGCTGCAGCTCGCTGGCCTTCCACGGCTGCGGATCGCCGGTCATCGGCAGGCCGTCGATGATGCTCATGGCGTTCGAGGTCGAAGGACCGAAGAGGATGACGTCCCAGCGCGAGCGCAGGTCGGCGATGTCGCGGATCTCGTGGATCGAGATGTAGTCGTAGGGGATGCCGCGCGAGTCGAGCGCGATCCTGACCCACCCCTCGGTCTGGGTGCTCTGCCAAGTGTGCAGCAGAGCGATCCGCGGCCGGCTCAGGGGATGGGTGGCCACCTCGGGCACGTCGCTCACACCCCAGGCCGTGAAGCCGTACTCCACCCCCGCCGTGCGCAGCCGGTCTTCGAGATCGGCGGGATTGCCGTCGACCCGGGCGATGAAGGTGCCGGCGTTGAAGTCCTGCTCTTCGACGGTAAAGGACTCTTCAGCCGCCTCGAAGGTGATACCGTCGACAGCGAAATAGAACGTGGCCAGCCGGGCGTCGGCGTTGGCGTTGATCAGGTACGCCGCGGTCCGGCCGCGACCGAGCCGTCGCGCCCCGCCCTCGACTGTGACCTCACCCTCGATGAGCCGCATTGGCACATCGAGCACCTCGAGGTCCTCGACCCGCACGGTCTCGGTGTTGTACAGCGAACCCAGCTGCCAGCCCACGTCGTCGTAGGGACGCGGATCGTCGATGTTGAAGTACTGCGAATCGAGCAGCATGTCGGCCATGCGACTGTAGGGCTGGTCCATCCGGATGATGTAGGAGCCCTGGGGGTACTCCCTCTCGCCCAGAGTGAAGTCCCGGGTGGCGCGGCAGATCTCAACCCCCTGGAAACCGAGCAGGTTGAGCAGGTCGGCCTGCTGACCGGGGCGCGGATCGTCGCCGGGCAGAACGTAGGCCGCCGGCCCCTCGTTGTGCGCCTTTTCGACCGAGCGCCGGCTCTTGAGGTAGAAGTTCATCAGGAACTTGTTCTTGTTCACCGCCATGTGGTGGACCGCCGTCAGAACCCCGCTCTGCATCAGGTTGGTGTTATTGCGCAGCGAGAACAGCACCTGGCGCAGCGGCGGGTTGGGCCGGTACCAGGCCCGCGTCGGCGAAGACGAGATGATCCCGGTGCGGGCGTTACGGGCGGTCTGGGTCTCGTAGAAGCGGCCGATGGCGTTATGGCCGTTGGCGGCGTAGAACATGTAGTTCGGTGTCCAGCCGTCGTAGAAACCGTGGGTCCACACCCCCGGTACGCCGAGGCGGGTCATGGTGCCGACCTCGGCATAGGCCAGCTCGTGCCACTCGTCGATCAGGATCGGGTCGACCCAGGCATTGTAGGGGCCGGTGCCGGTCGAGCAGTACAGGTAGGCGACCGACTCGTGCAGGTCGTGCAGGACCTGGGTGTGGTATTCCAGGTAGGTCCGCGCCACGGCCCGCGAGAGAGCCAGGGAAAGCCCGATGTTGTCGCGGTTGTTGTCGTGGGCCACGTACTTGCCCCAGTAAAGCAGGCGGGTGGCGTGCGGTTCGTCGGTCTCGGCATTGGCCGCCATGGTCAGATCGACCTGCTTGTCGCGCCCGTCGGGCTCGATCATGGGGGTGGCCATGAAAATGACATTGTCCCTGATCTCGCGGATGAAGGGCGATTCATCGACCGCGATCCGGTAGATGAGCTCCATGAGCATCTCGGGGCTGCCGATCTCGCTCGAGTGCAGGGCGCCGGTGCACCAGTAGAAAAGCTTGCCCTCCCCGACCAGCCGTTCGGCTTCGGTTTCGGCGGTCCGGCGGGGGTCGGCCAGGCGGGCGGTGATGTCCTTGTAGCGCTCCAGGTTGGCGATCGACTCCTCGCTGCCGGCCACCACCAGGATCATCTCGCGCCCCTCCTCGCTCTGTCCCATCGAGAAGACTTCGACCCGGGGCGAAGCCGCCGCCACGGCCCGCAGATAGGCCGCCGCCTCGTGCGAGTAGGTCAGCACGTCGGGCGCGCCGGCGATATGGCCCAGGAAGTCGAGCGGGGTGGGCACGGTGTCGGACGCCGGCAGGTAATCCACCATGGGAGTGAGGAAAAAATCCTCGGTGGTGTGCTCGCGGATCAGGTTGGTGTAGGTCTCGTCGATCGCCTGCTGGGCCTCGATCGCGGTCGCGAGCAAGGCGCTCAGGGCAAAGGTGACGAGGGTGAGCAGCAGGGTGTGCAGAGGACGACGACGGTTCATGGGATCATCTCCTTCAGGTACAGGCCGATAGCTGACGGGAACAGATTAGTCTATCTACGGGCAGGAGGAAAGTGAGTGAGACAGATATCCAGCGCTAAACCGGCGGCGTTATCACCGCCCTGTATTCTGCAGGTTCTTGCCGAACTTGGGCCACGATGAAGATGCCGGTCCTGAGATGAGAGCTTCGATAGCAATCAACTCACCCTCAGACACGAAATACACAGTATTTTGTCCTGCCGTGAGCCCTTCCACCCAGGGGTAATAGTCACTGGCCTCCCGTTCGACATATCCAATCAGTATGCCATCTGGTGAATAGGCATACAGATCGGTTTCCCCGAGAATGATGACATCGTTTCCCTCGGATCGTTCACAGACAAGAGGAGTGCATTCCATTTCATTATGGCTTGGATTTGACACCTGTATCATCCAACGATTATTCCCCCCTGCGGAAATGGCCAGTAAGCGTCCTGATTTGCAGGCCATATAGATCGTATGATCGCTTCCGATAACTGGTGTGATGAAATCAACTGCAGTAGGCATCGAGGCGGACCAGAGAAGCTGTCCGTCAGGTGAGAAAGCATACAGGTCCGTATCATTACTCCCGATGTATATCGTACCATCTGATGCAATTGCTGGCGTGGAAAAGATCTCTCCTCCTGTTTTATAGCGCCATTTCCGGGTTCCGTCTGGATTTAGAGCATAGATGTACATATCGCGCGATCCGAAATAGATCGTACCGTCGGATGCTATGGCAGGCGTGCCGGAGATATACTTCCCGGTCCTGTGTTTCCACTTGACGCTGCCATCGCTATTCAGCGCGTATAACGTGTCGTTGTTCCCACTTGCATACACGGTACCATCGGCGGCAATTGCCGCTGAAGCATCGACAGCGTGATACCCCGGTGGAGCCTGAAAGCTCCAATCGACAGATCCAGTACTTTCATCAAGCGCGAATATCTTGCCCGCAGTCCCGCCGACATAAACCGTTCCGTCATCAGACAGAACTGGTGACGAGTAATACCCTATGCTTTCCACAGTTTGCCAGATCTGAACACCGCTCGAGCTGATGGCTCTCACCGGCTGGCTTACGGTGCTGACGTATATGTTCCCGGAAACATCGATGGCGGGGCAGAGGTGCTGTACTTCGCCAATAGCCAGAGACCACTTCACCGCTCCGAAAATCTGAGCATCGATCTCGACCTGTGCAGACGCTGTTGCTGACTGGCCGTTGGGATCCCTTATCCCGAGAGTTACCGTCCTCATCCCTTCGGTATCGAGATTGGTCTCATACGTCTTCTCCGTCATCCAATCCGTATCCCAGACACCGTCACTCTCCCAGTCCCAGCGTACCAGCAGATCGGCCAGAGGTGACTCCTCATCACTACTGGTTGACGCGTCGAACAGGATCGGTGTCACTGTCGTTGCACCATCGCTTGGAGAGAAAGTGAACGCACCGACCGGAGGTGCATTGGTAACCGTGATGGACCGTGACGTCGTGTCCTGACAGGCATCGCTGTCTTCCACCAGCAAGATGATCGTATAGTTGCCCTCAAGGGGATATTGATGAGTATTGATCTTTGACGTCGAAAAGGGCGTATCCCAGGTTCCGTCACTGTTCCAGTCCCAGCGGATCCTGAGTTGTGACGTGGAATCCTGCAGATCGCTGGATCCTGAGGCATCAAATACAAAGGTCGTAACGATGCTTCCTTCTGTCGGTGTAACGGTAAAGGAAGCCTCCGGGGGATCATTGTGGGAACTGACACGCAATTCCCTGACAGCTGTGTTGGTAAGACCCCGCGTATCACGCAGTTGCAGGCCGACGTTATATGTGCCGGTCTCGGTGTACTGGTGGTTTTCTGTCTTCGTGACGAACCAATCCGTATCCCAGTCCCCATCACCATCCCAATCCCAGCGGACAGAGAGCGAATCGGCCGGCAATTCCGGATGAGTGCAGCCGCTGGCATCGAAATGAAAGAGAGTGTCCACGCTCCCGGTAAAAGGAGTGATGATGAATGAGGCCGACGGCACCACGCCGACGCGAATCGAATCCGTGGCCATACTGCTGCTCTTCCAGGAATCGCGCACTTCAAGAGCGACGGTGTGTGTACCGAAGGTATCGAACTTTCGCTGTCTGACCTTCACGCTCCCCCAGAGCGTGTCCCACACGCCGTCGCTGTCCCAGTCCCAGCGCACCTGCAGGTAGCAGCCTTTCTCTTCCGGATCTTCCGAGGGGCGGGCATCGAAGACGAAGACGGTGTCGGGCGTGCCGACCGAGGGGGTAACGGTGAAAGCGGCGACCGGCGGTTTGTTGTCCGGTTCGGTGGTACAGGCCTCTGCGATGAATATCAGCAGCAGGCATATCGCGAGCGGAACGAAGACGTAACGTCCGTGACGACCTGGCCGATTGTCTGTCATGACCCGTCATCCTTCTCGACGTTCCACTCCAGATCGAGATAGCCCGTTTCATCGGACAGGCGCAGGTACCCATTCCCGAGACCGGTCCCGATCTCGAGCTGGCCGAAGGCTTCTCCCCGGCCGGCGTAGCCTGTCCAGCCGATGGCAGTCGCATTGATCCAGTAATACCGATCGTACACAAACTCTCCTTCACCGCTGATCGCTCCTTCGGGATCGATCTCACCGCGGAAGGTCAGAGTCATGTATACCGGCAGATTATCGATGTCATACCACATGTATCCGGTCGCGCTGACGACCCCGCCTGCCTGAACGGTCAGCGTGAAACTCTCGTCCTTCATCCGGGTAGTGAAGGGATCGACGATCGTCCCGATCCAGGTACCGAC
>Ga0180432_10011578_pt1 | contig 10375 bp, 4 predicted proteins | sample SS_ome_10_FD_132414 | JGI IMG/M metagenome (GOLD analysis project Ga0180432, IMG submission 132414) | Hypersaline lake sediment archaeal communities from the Salton Sea, California, USA - SS_1_MS_2 metaG | ecosystem: Environmental > Aquatic > Non-marine Saline and Alkaline > Hypersaline >...
AAAAGACGCGGATGCCACCAAGGTGGCAAGCGGCTGTACGACCAGATTTCCTTCGATAGGAAGATCGCATGCGTGGAGAGCTGTGTCGTAACGCACGCCGCGTATCTGCCAGACGCCCGCCAAATCGGGGTACGTGCGCAATGCGACGGTTCGGAGGCTACGCGCTGGAAAGCGCCAGAGTCCTTCCGCGTCGACAAACCGCGTCTCGCCGACGGGGCTCTCGAGCATTACCTGGAGAGCTGTGACCTCGAGAGAGCGGTCGCCCTCGTTACGCAGAGGCAGAATCAAGAGGCCCGACTCTCCCAGCTCGATGGGCGAGGATAGTGGTCTTGCTTGCTCGTCTGAGACCAGCATGCCAGTGCAGCCGCCGTTCACGATCAGGGCATCGACCTGGAGCGAACTGGTAGGGCGGCCAAAGAGCTTGGTGAGGCGCGTCGGATCGGGGCTCTGCCAGGTACCGTCTTCGCGCACGAGTATCTCCACATGCAGATGGCTTGCCGAGACGCCGGATGCGCCTGCGTAGCCTAGGAGCTCCCCAGCGGTGACCTCGCGGGTCTCGGTAAGCTCATCTCGAAGATGCGCAAGGCGGATGAGCCAGCCGTCTGCAGTCTCTAGATCGACATAGTTGCCGAGGGTGGTGCTCAGGGGGCGGTCATCGCGAGCGAACCGGGCAATGCCGTCGACCGGCGCGTATACAGGGACGCCGGTAGGCAGGCCAAAGTCATAGGCGATACCTGTGGCCTTGCCGTTGGTCCAGTGGTCCTTTGGGCCCCACGTGACGCGGTAGGCATCGCCGGTATGCCAAGGCAGCAGCCAGTCGCCGGGCACCTCATAGTCCGGGCTTTCGGCTTGGACCACATGCTTTGGCAAGATGCCGGCCAGGCAGGTCGCCATCAGGGCGATCACGGCCAGCGAACGTAGCAGGTAGCGTCTCGTTCCTAGCGACATATCAACACCGGGAACCATGCTTGGCGCAGGACGCGGTCCACCGTGCTACCAAGGAATGCCTTGAGCAGCGGTTGGTGACCGTATCCGCCCATCAACAACAGGTCTGCCTGCTCTTCCTGCATCACCTGGAGCAGCGCTCCATGCGGTTCGCCATCCACAATTCTGCCCTCGATCTGGGATTGCCCTGCCTCTGCAAGGTAGGCCAGGGCGCTATCGAGCGTGGCCTGACTGCTTCGGCCCGTATGCACCGTGACGACAAGCCCCGCAACGTCCCAGCACGTTACAATGTGACGGAACACAAACAGGGCCTCGCGCGCTTTGGGGCTTCCATCGAAGGCCAAGACGGCACGCTTGGGCACACGGATGGCAGTGCCAGGCACGGCCAGGACGGGGCGAGCGCTCTGCTCCGCCACTACCTGAAAGATCGTGCCAAGAGGGCTCTCTGCCATGCGGCCGTGCTGGCGACGTTGGTTGATGACCACCAAGTCATTCCAACGCGCACGCTCGATGATCTCACGCGCAGGATCCCCAATCGACCAGGATGTCGTATAGTTTACACCAAGGCTCTCGCAGCGGAAGGCGAACTCTTCCAACAGAGCCGTGGTACGACGATGCTCATCGTCGCTATCTGATCGGGCAACGTGGAATCCGTGTAGTGTGCTGGACTCGCGCCGGGCGATCTCGGCAGCCTGGCTCAGCGCCAGCCACCCGGACTCGGCGCCGGTGACGGTGACCAGAATGTCGGGGAAGATGTGCTGCTGCGGATAGGGCTCGAGCCGCTCGTGTCGCCAGGCACCCGCGCTTGGCCCAGGCTCCAGAGGCTCGGGCATGATGACGTCCCGAATGCGTCTCACGATACGCTGTAGCCACCGTCTGGGCTTTTGGCCAAAGCGTTCCACAAAGTCGCCAGCGGCTTTCCATGGGTCCACGGAGCGGCTGAGCTTCTCTGAGAGATAGTAAGCGTGCTCGATGATCCAGAGATAGAGATCTGTCTCTGTGTGCCCGGGGAACTCGCGCAGGATTTGGCTACGGCGGATGGCCTCGACGAGAGGGGTGTACACCTCGTCGTACCAGTGCTCGACGGCTTTGCTCCAGTCTAGCGACTCCTGACGATCTTGGTCCACAAAGTACCTGTGGACGCGGATATGATCCAGGAGCTTGGTATAGTCCCCGGGCATGGTCAGCTCCACGTGTTGCCGCGGCCTCAGAATGTCAAGACGTGTTTGTTCCAGGAACTCACGGTAGGCACTGACGGCATCCAAGTCGTCCGGCGTGAGATCGGCGGTGACGGGCACCTTGCTCTCGGCCTCGATGATCTCCGCGTCGATGTAGACCTGTTCGTTGCGCCGAGCTACCGAGACACGGTGGTGCCCATCTACCACAAAGTAGGCATCCCCCACCTTGTACACAGAGATGGGCGGCAGCTCGATGCCCTCGTGGACAGCAGCATCCACACTGACCCATTTGCCAGATGTATGGCGCCGTCTTGGCAGAAAGGCGCGGTCGAAATCGTCGCTGCGTCCCAGGCTGCCGATGATGCGATCGACTCGAATGGGCTGCACGCCGCGGTAGTGTTGTTCGTATAAACCTGCTGCGCCCTTGACATCTTCGTAACGCAGCAAGCTGTTGTTCTTGCCGCGGAGATTCGCCCACAGGTTACGTAACCGCGCTTCTCGTGTGGCGCGGCCATATTCGGCTTGCGCCCGGCTACGGGCTCCGCCATCTGTCATCAGTCTATCTCCCTAGTGCCATGGAAGGCGCCTGGCAGCTCGATGCTAGTGCGTTGCACATGCGATGCAAGGATCAAAGGCCCGTACGACGCGCCCCACCGCGTGCTCGAGCTCTGTGCTAATGCGGTCTTTGTCGATGTAGCGACGCGCGGCTACCTCCAGCGCTCTCTCGATCGCAAGGATGTTGTGCTGCGTCGGAATCACAAATCGGGCCTCGCGCACGCGTCCCTTCTCTATGCGGTAATGGTGGATCAGGGGACCGCGAGGTGCTTCGACCAGGCCATAGCCCTCACCATCTGGAAGATCGCAGCCTTGCGCCACGACCTCGTCATGGGAGAGGTCTTCCTCCAGAATGCTCTGCGCACGCTCAAGAGAATACACCAATTCCAGCCCTCTGGCGATATCGTACAGGAGGATGGCGTACGCTGGCCACGACCATGTATCCCAGAAGCGGTCGGCGTATCGATCGGCGATCGGCGTCCCAGGTCTCCGCACGAGGTTCAGACGCGCAAGCGAGTTGGCGTGCATGGGGGCCCCTCGAAACTGGGTGGCGCTACTGTAGCTCGTCTCAACGGGCACTTGCTCCAGGAACTGCTCATAGTCGCGGGCCTCGAAGCTAATCCGCTCTTGGGTCTCGGCATCGAGCACGACAATAGGTCCGCCATAGAACGCATGCCGTTGCTGGATGGCTCCGATCCCGTGCGCTGGCTGATCATCTCCTAGCGTGCCGATACGCTGACGAAGCTGCTCGAACAGCTCCCAGTAGCGCTCGAGCAGGTCGATGGCGACGGGTAGTACCTGGGTCACGCGGCTGTGCATGGCTTCTGATGCCCCGCGTGGCAGTCCTGCAGACACACCTCCGACAATGGCTCGGACGGGGTGGATGAACTGGCCCCCTGCCATGGTGATGAGCTCCGTCCCGAGACGTCGCACGGCCAAGGCTTTGGCTGGTATGTCGGCCTCGGCGTCGCCTAGGTGGAACAGGCTCGGCACACCCCCGCCGCCACCCAGGTCTGGCAACGTGAACATAAAGAGAGACGTCGCCTGATTCTGGACGAGTTGCCCGAGCATCATCAGTTCACGTATGCGGACAGCGATCGGCGAGGGCGTGATGTCGCAGACGTCTTCGAGAGCCTTGACCGCGGCAATGTGATGTGCCGTAGAACAGACGCCGCAGATGCGCGGCACAATTACCGGCATCTGCTCCGCAGGAGCTCCCTGGCAAAAGTACTCGAATCCGCGGAGCTCAGTAGCCTGAAAGTGGGCGCTGCGTACGTCGCCCTCTGTGTAAGAAATCACCACCTGGGCGTGGCCCTCGATGCGGCTGAGAGGGAAGGTTAGGGTTGGCATCAGAGCACCTTGCTTGGGTCGCGGGGAGTCCCAGCATAGTCGGCAAACTGGAACACGAAAAGGGCGAGTTGCGGCGAGCGTATGGCCTCGTCGATGGCCTCCTCGGGGATATCGGTCATGCGGGCAAAGACGCGTTTGATAGCCTGAAACCACACGTCCGACGATCGGGTGATAAAGCCATCCGACGGCCCTCGGCAGCCCACGCACGGGTGGCCGGCTCGGGTGCAGGGCGCGCCGCATCCCCCGCGCGTGGCCGATCCGACACAGAGATAGCCCTGGTTGATGAGGCAGATATTCGGATCGGGTGGGCGCTCCTGAAAGCTGCGCAGCTTGGCCGGCCGATCTCGAGTGCGCTTTCGACCGCACTCAAGGCAGACAGTCTTGGGTGGCTCCAGGTCGGTCCTGACGCCAATGGCCGCCAGAAAGAGCTCTGGCGTGGGAGGGCAGCCTGGAAGGTAGAGCGTGACGGGCACGATCGCGTCCACCGGCTGCAGCTTTGGCAAAATCGGTGGCACGTGTCGCCGAGAGCGTTCGCGGAAGAACATTTCGCGCACGTCATCACGGTCTCCGAGGTTGGCGACGCCTCCCGAGATCGCGCAGGTGCCCACGGCTACGATCCTTTGCGCTTTTCGAGCGGCGTGCCGCAGCCGATAGAGATCGTGCTCCGTTCGGACAGCGCCTGTCACGAGGAGGGTCTCGACGTCGGGGATGTCCTCGCTAGAGATGATCAGCGGCATGTAGGCAGGCCGCTGATCATCTGTGGTCTCGAGCGCATTGAGCAGCGAGACCTCGCAGCCGGCGCAACCTGTGAGCTGGAGAACAGCAAAGGTCCCCAACAGTGCCTCCTCTTTGTCCTTCGATCAACGATCGGCGTTCGCCATGCGCATGCGCCACGTCTTGGCAATATCCCGCACCAGGTCGGCCTCGCCAGGAAAGGTATCTGCGTAGCTTGTGACAAAGGAAGCCAGGCCGGCGTCGTCGTCTCTGGACATGCGCGCCGAGGCCAGCAGTAGCTTGGCATCGCGCGTCTCGCCTGGCTCATAGTTGGCGAACCAGAGCATATAGCGCTGCGGGTAGCTGGTGGGCGTCGTCACGGTGAGCTCGGCTAGGAACCCGGCCACGCCTTGCGCACAGAAGCAGTCGTCGGACGAACCGCGGAAGCGGGACCAGGTCTGGCAGCAATCCCATTCGTTCGCGTCTAGAACGGATACTGGGCCAGTCTCGATGCCTAGCGCATCTCGGTCCCGTTGGAAGAGCGCATACCCATTCCAGAAGGCTTGCTGTTCCGTCACACAGGTGCAGTTGCTTGAAGCGTCGTCCAGGCCTGCCGGCGGATCATGTCCGGTCACGGCCAAGAGGAACAGCGCCAGCAATTCTCGAAAGTCACCGCGCACCGCCGCGAGATTTGCGTCGCCCTCTATGGCGACCGCTACGGCATGCTCGATCTCCACCGTCCGGCCGCCGCTCTGCACGTTGATGTCTGTCAGCAAGCGGTTGCGATGGGCCCCGACGACGACAACCAGGTGGTTGCTCAGTGTCTGCGGGCTGGGCGATATCAGATTGGTGGCAGCGAATCCGCCAGACGTGCCGTCAAAGAGTGAGAGCAGATGCGCGATGACCGGATCGGCCATGATGTCTCGATCAAATGCCTCGTAGAGAGGATCGTCCGATGGGAGTGCGGCAAGGACGTCTGCTTCGTATCGCGCCAAGACATAACCGTGTGGGCTAGACAGCGTCCCGCCGCCGCATCCGCTGAGCGGGATCATGGCGAGGGTGCAGAGAATCAGTAGCGGCCAGGGAAAACGCACGATCATCCTCAGGCTGGGGTCCACGGTACACACACAAGGTCATTCTACCATGCTGGTGGCAGTCCCACAATCCTTGTTCCATGTCTGCTCGATGAGCGGTCAGGAAAACCGAAGCCTCTCGGATGGGTAAAAGGAATCCTGTTTTGAAGGAAGGGAACCGCTTGACAGCGTGGCCCGGTGTGGTATAATCATCTTTGCCCTCGGGGACGAGGCGACGCGAAGCGGCGTGGTGCCAAGCAGCAGAATGCGGCACCAAGAAGTGGCTTCGCCCGACGCGGCTCGGAAAGGCGTCGGGTTTCGTGCGAGAGGGCCTTTTGACAAGGCGGGGAAACCTGCTATAATCCGTGTCCCATCTGGGGACCGCGCACCTTAACAACTAATAAGTGGTAGAGAGAACGACGGGCAAACCGTTAAGAACGATAGATCTGTTCAGAAGGACAGATTTATATTAACGGAGGGTTTGATCCTGGCTCAGGATGAACGCTGGCGGCGTGCCTAATACATGCAAGTCGAACGGGCTAGGTTTCTCTGGAAGGTACGGAGCGCTTGGGCGGCGAGAAATCGCAAGAAGGGTGCAAAGTAGTGGAAGGGGGAGCACCTAGTCAGTGGCGGACGGGTGAGTAACACGTAGGTAATCTACCTCGAGGTGGGGGACAACTGACCGAAAGGTCAGCTAATACCGCATAAGATCCTTCGGGATGAAAGGTTTCGATCGCCTTGAGATGAGCCTGCGGCCGATTAGCTAGTTGGCAGGGTAAGAGCCTACCAAGGCGACGATCGGTAGCTGGTCTGAGAGGATGATCAGCCACACTGGAACTGGAACACGGTCCAGACTCCTACGGGGGGCAGCAGTAAGGGATATTGCACAATGGGGGAAACCCTGATGCAGCAACGCCGCGTGAGCGAAGAAGGCCTTCGGGTTGTAAAGCTCTTTTCTGTGGGACGAGGAAGGACGGTACCGCAGGAATAAGTCTCGGCTAACTACGTGCCAGCAGCCGCGGTAACACGTAGGAGACAAGCGTTATCCGGATTCACTGGGCGTAAAGGGCAAGTAGGCGGTTGCTCAAGTTGGGCGTGACAACCACTGGCTTAACTAGTGGGGGACGTTCAAAACTAAGCGACTTGAGGGCAGGAGAGGAAAGCGGAATTCCTGGTGTAGCGGTGGAATGCTCAGATACCAGGAGGAACACCGGTGGCGAAGGCGGCTTTCTGGTCTGCACCTGACGCTGAGAGGCGAAAGCTAGGGGAGCGAACGGGCTTAGATACCCCGGTAGTCCTAGCTGTAAACGGTGGATACTGGGTATTGGGGGCTAACATGCTTTCAGTGCCGAAGCAAACGCGTTAAGTATCCCGCCTGGGGACTACGGCCGCAAGGTTAAAACTCAAAGGAATTGACGGGGGCCCGCACAAGCAGCGGAGCGTGTGGTTTAATTCGATGCAACACGAAGAACCTTACCTGGGCTTGACATGCACATAGTAGGGAACCGAAAGGTAACCGACCCTTCGGGGAGTGTGCACAGGTGCTGCATGGCTGTCGTCAGCTCGTGCCGTGAGGTGTTGGGTTAAGTCCCGCAACGAGCGCAACCCTCGTTGCCAGTTATACTTTTCTGGCGAGACTGCCGGCATATAACCGGAGGAAGGTGGGGATGACGTCAAGTCAGCATGGCCTTTATGTCCAGGGCTACACACACGCTACAATGGTCGGTACAGAGGGCAGCAAAGTCGCGAGGCGGAGCGAATCCCTAAAGCCGATCTCAGTTCAGATTGCAGGCTGCAACCCGCCTGCATGAAGTTGGAGTTGCTAGTAACCGCAGGTCAGCAATACTGCGGTGAATACGTTCCCGGGCCTTGTACACACCGCCCGTCACGTCATGGGAGCTGGCAATACCTAAAGTCGGCGAGCCAACCGCAAGGGGGCAGCTGCCTAGGGTAGGGCTAGTGACTGGGACGAAGTCGTAACAAGGTAGCCGTACCGGAAGGTGCGGCTGGATCACCTCCTTTCTAGGGAAAGAAGGTACAGGTAGCGGTGCCTGTACGAGACAGAGAGTGCCCTGAAGCTCTCTACCACTTAGTAGTTGTTAAGGGGGGCCTTTAGCTCAGTTGGTCAGAGCGTTCCTCTGATAAGGGAGAGGTCTCTGGTTCGAGTCCAGAAAGGCCCACAGGTGGGGGGATGTAGCTCAGATGGGAGAGCGCCTCCCTTGCACGGAGGAGGGCAGGGGTTCGAGTCCCCTCATCTCCACAGGGGGGCGGTTAGCCCCTGGGTCTTACCTTGAGGGTAAGGGCTAGGGGCTAGCTGGTGAAGCAGCTAGGTCAAGCACCTTAAAAACTGAACAGAAGCGCCAATTTCGATTTCAAAGGTAGCACAGATCAAGCTACAAAGAGCGCACGGTGGATGCCTTGGCGCCTTGAGCCGAAGAAGGACGTGGCAGACTGCGAAAAGCTTCGGGGAGCCGTCAGCAGGCGATGATCCGGAGATATCCGAATGGGGGAACCCACCCAGGGGAGAGCCTGGGTACCGCTAGCCGAACACATAGGCTAGTTGGGGGGAACGAGGGGAACTGAAACATCTTAGTACCCTCAGGAAGAGAGAGTATTTCCCGAGTAGTGGCGAGCGAAAGGGAAAGAGTCCAAACCGATCACGTGGAAGCGTGCAAGCGTTGCGTGAGAGGGGTTGGAAGCGTCGGCGGGTCCTGTTGCACCAGGACGCAAGAGTAAGAAAAGGTTTGCTTAGGGGAACGGCACTGGGAAGGCCGACCGTAGAGGGTGAGAGTCCCGTACCCGAAAAGCGAGCGACTTTTGGCCGGCAGCTTGAGTACCACGGGGCACGCTAATCCTGTGGGAAGCAGGGGGGACCAACCTCCAAGACTAAACACTCAAGGCGACCGATAGTGAACGAGTACCGTGAGGGAAAGGTGAAAAGAACCGGGGTAACCGGAGTGAAATAGAACCTGAAACCGTGTGCTTACAAGCAGTGGGAGGTAGATTTCGATCTACTGACCGCGTGCCTTTTGGAGAATGAGCCAGCGAGTTACTCTCTGTGGCGAGGTTAAGGGGGCGAACACCCGGAGCCGAAGCGAAAGCGAGTCTGAAGAGGGCGGGAGTCGCAGGGAGTAGACACGAAACCAGGTGAGCTACCCATGGTCAGGATGAAGCGAGGGTAAAGCCTCGTGGAAGGCCGAACGCTTCACTATTGCAAAAGTGAGCGATGAACTGTGGGTAGGGGTGAAATGCCAAGCGAACCTGGAGATAGCTTGTTTTCCCCGAAATAGCTTTAGGGCTAGCGTTGAGCGATGAATGGTGGAGGTAGAGCACTGACTTGGCTAAGGGGCGTATAGCTTACTGAACCATATCAAACTCCGAATGCCATCATTAGAGAGCTCAGCAGTCGGACGGTGGGGGATGAGCTTCATCGTCGAGAGGGAAAGAGCCCAGACCGCCAGCTAAGGTCCCAAAGTTCGAGCTAAGTGGAAAAGGAAGTGGGGTTACTCAGACAGCCAGGAGGTTGGCTTAGAGGCAGCCATCCTTGAAAGAGTGCGTAATAGCTCACTGGTCGAGTGATTCCGCGCCGATAATACAACGGGGCTAAGCTCGGCACCGAAGCTGCGGGGCGCGCGCGAGCGCGTTGGTAGGGGAACGTTCTGAGGGCGGAGAAGGCGTGTTGTGAAGCACGCTGGAGCGTTCAGAAGCGAGAATGCTGGCATGAGTAGCGAGAAGCATGTGAGAACCATGTTCGCCGTAAGTCCGAGGTTTCCGACGGAAGGTCAATCCGCGTCGGGTTAGTCGGTCCTAAGTCGAGGGCGAGAGCCGTAGGCGATGGACAACGGGTTAATATTCCCGTACCACGTACGAGGCGTTTGAGCGAAGGGGTGACGCAGGAGGGTAGGCCAGCCTGTGAATGGATTCAGGTGCCAAGCCTGTAGGCCTGAGAAGAGTGCAGGGAAATCCGCACTTGGAGGCTGAGGGGTGAAGGCGGGGCCAAAGAGCCCAGAAGTGGTTGAGCCCAAGCTGTCAAGAAAAGCCTCTAGCGAGTCTCGGCGTGACCGTACCGCAAACCGACACAGGTGGACGGGTAGAGAATACCAAGGCGATCGGGAGAACCTCTGTTAAGGAACTAGGCAAAATGACCCCGTAACTTTGGGAGAAGGGGTGCCTTGCTGGGTGAAGCAGCGAGCCTGCGGAGCGTGGCGAGGTTGCAAAGAAACGGCCCTACTGACTGTTTAACAAAAACACAGGTCTCTGCGAAAGCGCAAGCTGAAGTATAGGGGCTGACACCTGCCCAGTGCCGGAAGGTTAAAGGGAAGAGTTAGATCGCAAGGTCGAAGCTTAGAACTGAAGCCCCGGTGAACGGCGGCCGTAACTATAACGGTCCTAAGGTAGCGAAATTCCTTGTCGGGTAAGTTCCGACCCGCACGAATGGTGTAACAAGTGGGGCACTGTCTCAACAGGGGACCCGGCGAAATTGAAGTAGGCGTAAAGATGCGTCTTACCCGCAGCAGGACAAAAAGACCCCGTGGAGCTTTACTGTAGCCTGATATTGAG
>Ga0180432_10011579_pt1 | contig 10373 bp, 7 predicted proteins | sample SS_ome_10_FD_132414 | JGI IMG/M metagenome (GOLD analysis project Ga0180432, IMG submission 132414) | Hypersaline lake sediment archaeal communities from the Salton Sea, California, USA - SS_1_MS_2 metaG | ecosystem: Environmental > Aquatic > Non-marine Saline and Alkaline > Hypersaline >...
ACATCTACCGCGAGCACGCAGCGTCCGAGCTGGTGGCATTGCCTGACGGCCTCAAGGATCGCGAGCAGGAGGCCCGCTTCCAGATGCTGGAGCAATTGGCCGACTACGACGACGAGCTGATGGAGCAACTGCTCAGCGATATCCAGCCCCCCAGGGACAAGATCTTCGACGACCTCTCTCAGGACCTGCAGGAGGGCCTCATCTGTCCCGTCCTGCTGGGCTCTGCCGAGCACGGCAACGGGATCATCCGGCTACTGAAAGCGCTGCGCCACGAGGTGCCCTTCGTCGAGCGCACGGCAAGGCGGTTGAAGCTCGAGAACACCAGCTCGGCCGTCTTCGTGTTCAAGACGGTGCACACCGCGCACGGTGGAAAGGTTTCGTTTGCGCGCGTGCTGACGGGTGAGGTCGGCGACGGGACCGTACTGTCGGGGCCGTCCGGCGAGGATCGCGTGTCCGGCGTCTTTTCGATCCTTGGCGAGGAGACGAAGAAGCGTGGCACTGCCGCGGCGTGGGAGACGGTGGGCCTTGGGCGCCTGGAAAGCGCCAGGACCGGCGAAACCCTGACGTCGGAGAAGCGCAGCATCGTGCAAGTGCCGACGCCGAAGCCGCTGCAACCCGTTTTCGGCTCTGCCATCGTGCTTGGTGATCGCAAGGACGAGGTCAAGCTGTCGGCTGCACTTGCCAAGCTGATGGAAGAAGATCCCTCCCTGGTGCTGCAGCAGGACCAGGACACCCACCAGATGGTGCTGCTTGGTCAGGGCGAAATTCACCTGCGCGTCGTCTTCGAGCGTCTGCAGCGCAAGTATGGCATCACCGCACAGCGGCTCCGCCGGCAGGTGCCCTACAAGGAGACGATCCGCAAGGGCGTCGAGATTCGCGGACGGCACAAGAAGCAGACAGGCGGGCACGGTCAGTTCGGCGACGTCGTCCTCGACATCCAGCCTTTGCCGCGCGGCGGCGGTTTCAAGTTCGAGGAGAGCATCACCGGCGGTGCCGTGCCGCGCCAGTTCATTCCCTCAGTCGAGATCGGCGTGCAAGACTTCCTCAAGCAAGGGCCGCTCGGCTTCCCCGTCGTCGACGTGGCGGTGACGCTGCGCGACGGCTCCTACCATTCCGTCGACAGCTCCGACATGGCTTTCCGCCAGGCGGGCCGGCTGGCGATGTCGGAAGGCTTGCCCAAATGCAGTCCCGTGTTGCTGGAGCCCATCATGGCGGTCGAGATCTCGGTGCCGTCCGACGCAACGGCCGCGGTGAACGGGATCGTCTCCCAGCGTCGTGGCCGAATCCTCGGGTTCGATGCACGTGAGGGCTGGCCGGGCTGGGATGTCGTTCAAGCGCAGATCCCGGCGGCGGAGATCGAGGATCTGATCGTCGAGTTGCGCTCTGTGACATCGGGCGTCGGCAGCTTTACCGCACGCTTTGATCACCTGACGGAGTTGACGGGCAAGCTGGCCGATACGGTCCTGGAGAGCGCACGTCACGCGGCCGAATAGGTGCTCTGGATCTGGCCGGGTCGCGATGCCGGGGCGTGCTCCTGGCATCGCGAGGCGAGAGCTACCAGCGGAGGACGCTCATGGCACCGACGGGGCGCTCGGGACGATCGCCGAACAGGTCCGCCAGGGTGCGTTCGTCGAGCCCGCGCTTGTCGTCAACGTGAATGCCGCTCGCGATGAAGACGGAGCGGATGCCGGCGGATGCCGCTCCCGCAATGTCGGTGCGCAGGCCATCGCCGATGGCCAGGATGCGCGATTGCGGCGTCGGCGCCTGACGCACGCGATCGATGGCCGCAAACGCCATTTCGTAGACGGGGCGGTGCGGTTTACCCGCGTAGGCAACTTCGCCGCCGAGTGCGCGGTAGGCCTCCGCCAGCGCACCGGCACACGGCACGATCTGGGTGCCACGCTCGACCGTAAGGTCGGGGTTGGCGCAGATCATGAGCGCTTTGCGCTGGAGAAAGCTGGCCAGCATCTCCCGGTAGTCGTCTGCCGTTTCGCGCTCGTCGTCGAACAGGCCGGTGCAGACGATCGCGTCGGCGGCCTCGGGACCGGCAAACTGAACCGAAAGACCATCGAACAGTGGGCGGTCCCGCTCCGGTCCCAGATGAAAGACCGGCCGGCCTGCCTGGCGGGCGATCAGCTCGCGCGTGGCATCACCCGACGTGATGATCTCGTCCCAGGCCTCGCGCGGCACACCGATTCGCGCCAGTTGCTTGATGATCTCGCCCGATGGCCGCGGCGCGTTGGAAAGCAGCACGACCGTGCCGCCACCTTTGCGGAAGGCTTGGGCGGCCTCTGCTGCCGGTAGGAACGGCTGCACGCCGTTGTGCATCACGCCCCAGATGTCGACGATCCACGCATCGGTGGTCGCGGCAAGCGGCGCGATGGAGGTGAGGATCGGTGGCAGGGGCGCGGACATGGGTGCTGACATCGGCGTTTGAGTGCCTGGGCGTTTGACTAGTCGTGCACCGCGCCGCAGGCAAGTGTGCGCGCAACTAGGCCGCAGCCGACCGGCTGGGGGCGAAGACCTGTGGCTTGATAGGCCGCGCGCCGCCGAACAGGCGCCCTTGGCCGAAGAGCACACCGAAGCCCAGGATACGTGCGAGCTGGTTCTCGTCGGCGATATCCCCAATAATGAGCGTGAGACCGACCTCGGCCAGATAGCGACAGACATCCTCGCACGGCACGACGCTGCCCGCCTCTGTCGGCAGCCCGTTGAGGAAGACCTCCGCGTCGAGCTTGACGAACTCGATGCCCGCCGCATGCATGGCTTCGAAACCCATGTCCATGTCCGTCAGGTGATCGAGCGCGAAACGGAAGCCGAGATCGCGCATGTCCTCGATCATCTCGAACTGGGCCGGCGTGATGGTGCGCAGATCTTCCTGGCTCAAGGAGACGACGAGCTGCTGGGCGAGTGCCTCGCGCTCGTAGTAGATCTGCGCCATGCGATTGACCACGTCGTCGTCGTCGAGCGATTCGCTGGCCAGCGCCGTGAAGACGGAGCCGTCCTTGCCGCGATCGGCAAGCAGCCGGGCGAACTCGGCCACGCGCGAGATGCGTGCGATGTCGATGAGCGGCAGGATCCCCGTGCCGCGCAGTGTGTCGACTTCGTCCAGCGGATCGACGCGTTCGCCTTCCTCGGTGCGCAGGCGCAGTGAAATCTCGAAATGGCGCGGGGCCTTCTCCTCGAGGCTGAGAATTGGCTCGAGCATCATGTCGATGCGCTCCGATTGCAGGGCCTCTGCCAGTACGGCAAGTCGCGCATGGCTCTCGTCGTCGGCCGGCTCTTGCTGCATCGGGGCAGCTCCCGCCGTTTCATCAGCCGCTTCGGGAGCCATGTCGTGCGCCATCTCATCGGCCGCCTCCTGGCCTGTCGCTGCCTCGGCGTGCATGTCCACTGCGGTGGCGCGCAGGGCGCGCACGGATTGAGTGATGACGGCATCGGTTTCGTCTGGCGTGGCGTGCTCCAGTTCCCCAGTGCGGGTGACCTCGGCTCCGCGCTCATGGGGCAGCGCCGGTGGTTGTTGCGCCGTGCCAGGCATCCCGGGCGCGGTTGTGGCCTGAGCCCCGGGCAGTGCCGGCGGCTTGGACTGCGGCTCGGCCGGGCCGGGCTGACCGTCGGTCGATAGATTGCGGACGAAGTTGCGGATCGTCGATTCGTTGAGCGCGCGGGTATCGGTGGGTTCGGGCCCAGCAGAGGCAACCGTGGCAGGGCCGTCATGCTCGCCGGGGTAAATCTCTTCGGCGGGCACGTGCCGGCTGGTTGATGTCGCTCCAGACATGCCGCCTGCCCTGTGACCGGACGAATTGGCGGCACCGGCGCTTTCGGGTGTACGGCGTATCGCCAAGTCGATGCGCGCTTCGGGCGCCGTGGCAGGTCGCAGGCTCTGCGCTTCGCCGCCCGTCTCGTCCAGGCCGGTCTCGTCGGGGCCGGTCTCGTCGGGGCCTGTCACCTCCGAGCCCGCCAGCGCGCGCCCGATGGCATCCTCGATGCCGGCGCGCGGCGCACGGTTGGCCGATCCCGAATCCGCGTTATCGTCCTCCGCGCCCGCCCTGTTGCGCGAGAGGTTCCTGAACACGTCGAGCTCGTTCTCGAGGGCCGAGATCCGTCGCTCGCGCAGCAGCGCGAGATGACCCTGCAGGGCACAGACGAACAGCAGCAGGGCCACGAGGGCCGCGCCCAAAGGCGGCAAGGCCAAGTGTCGATTGAGACCGACCGCCAACGCAACCGCGACGACCGTCATTCCAAGCAGGATGAGGACGCTCTTGCCGACAGAGCCGGAATCGTCGGTCGCCTTCGCCTTTGCGCTACTCTCAGTCATGGTGGTTTCCTGCAATCTCGACGGTGTGCACGCTGCGCAGGTCACCCCCGCCCGAGCGTTGCCCATCCCTAAGCGCTGCGCCGTGAGCGACCGCGCAACGCAATGACCTGCGGCGACTCATCTGGGTCCAGCTTTCAGGTGCGGCCGCTGAGAGGCAATGCCTGCGGGTCGCTCTTCACCAGCTTAATGCGCCGCCCAGGCACCTCACTGCGCACGCGATGCAATCCGGGCACATTGCGGCAGGCCCCGCGGAGCAGGCTCCAATTGGCTCGCGCGACGGCTCGCGCGGGGCACACTATAAAGGAGCGGATAGAGCGGGCACAGCTACCCATGGCCGCGCGCCAGGCCGTGGCCCGAGGCTGTGGCCCAGCCCAGGCCCGGCCCGCATTTGCAGGGCTCGGGACCACGGGTCCGGCCCGTAGGCCGGTCCCTGTGCCAGTCCTGGCGGGCCTTTTTGCGCCCAGGTCAGGCGACGACCTTGATGACGATAGCAAGCTTGTCTCGGACAAGCGCGAGGTCGTCCTCGCCGGAAATCAGCGGCGGTGCCACGATCAGCGTGTCGGCCGTGATGCGCACGTAGAGATCGTGCTCGTGGAACGACGCCTCGATGGCATTGTAGCCGCGTACACCGGCCTTGCCGGGGATCGGATCGAGGTCGATTCCGCACATGAGGCCGATCGGCCGGATGTCGGCGACGTTCGGCAGCCCCTTGAGGCTCATCATGGCGTCGGCGAAGACCTTCTCGTTCGCGCGCGCCTTCTCGAACAGCCCTTCGTCCTGGTACAGCGCCAGCGTGGCTACGCCCGCGGCTGCCGCCAGGGGATGCCCGGAGTAGGTGTAGCCGTGATAAAGCTCGGGCAGGTGCTCCTGGCCCTGCATGTGGGTCTCGTACACACCCTTGCGGACCATCACGCCCGACATCGGCGCCGCGCCGTTCGTCACGCCCTTGGCAAACGTGATCATGTCGGGAACGATGCCATAGCGCTCGGCGGCAAAGCCGTAGCCGAGGCGCCCGAAGCCGGTGATGACCTCGTCGAAGATGAGCAGGATGCCGTGCTTCTCGGTGATCGCGCGCAGCTTCTCGAGGTAGCCTTTGGGCGGGGGGAGGCAGCCGGTCGAGCCGGCGACCGGCTCCACGATGACCGCTGCGATCGTGGAGGCATCGTGCAGGCCGATGAGCCGCTCCAGCTCGGCGGCGGTCTCGATGCCCCACTCAGGCTCGCCCACCGAGAAGGCCTGCTTCGACCTGTCATAGGTGGTCGGCAGATGGTCGACGCCCGCCAGCATGTTGCCGAACATCTTGCGGTTGTTGACCATCCCGCCGACGGATATGCCGCCGAAGCCGACGCCGTGATAGGCCCGCTCACGCCCGATGAAGCGTGTGCGCGCACCCTCGCCGCGTGCCCTGTGATAGGCCAGCGCCACCTTGAGTGCGGTATCGACCGCCTCGCTGCCGGAATTGGCGAAAAGCGCATAGTCGAGATCGCCGGGAGACATCAAGGCGAGCTTCGATGACAGCTCGAAGACCTGGGGATGCGCGTACTGGAAGGGCGGCGCGAAGTCGAGGCGGCCCGCAGCTTCCTGGATCGCCTTCGTGATCGTGTCGCGGCCGTGACCGGCATTGACGCAGAACAGGCCCGAGGACGCGTCCAGAACCTTGCGACCGTCCGGGGTGACGTAGTGCAGATCCTTGGCGCCCGATATCAGCCGCGGCCTCTTCTTGAAGGACCGATTCGGCGTAAACGGCAGCCAGTAGCTCTCAAGCTCGTTGGGCTTCATGTCGAGCGGTGCCATGGGGTTCTCCTCAGCCCTCGTCCTTGTTCATCGTCAACGAAGTCGAGGCGGACACTAGCAGTCGCCAGCAATGGCGGAAAGGGGAGCAATGGTATCAATCGCCCTCACCGCCAGTCGCCGAGGGTGGCGTTGACGAGCGCCATGGCGGCGACGCCTGCGGTGTCGGCGCGCATCACACGCGGGCCAAGCGAAATGGCGACGACGCCGTCCCGGCTCAGGAGCATTTCGCGCTCGGCTTGCGAGAAGCCGCCTTCGGGGCCGATGAGAACCGCCAAGGGGCCGTGCGGCACGTCGGCCAGCGCGGCGAGCGGCGAGGCCTGGGGGGCGGCCTCGTCGCAGAAGATCAGCCGGCGCTCATCGGGCGTGGCGGCCAGCACGGCTGCCAGCGTCGCGGGTTCGCTGCACTCGGGTATCCTCAAGATGCCGCACTGCTCGGCAGCCTCGATGACGTTGGCGCGCATGCGCTCGAGCTTGACCCGGTCGGCAACCGTGCGCTGGGTCAGCACGGGTACGATGCGCGCCGCACCCATCTCGGTGGCCTTCTGCACGATGTAGTCGAGACGCATCCGCTTGAGTGGCGCGAAAAGGTAGTCGATGTCGGGGCCGCCCTGCTGCGGCCGCGTCTGCTCGCGCACGAGGAGATCGAGGTCGCGCTTGCCCTTTGGCACGAGGCCGGCGGTCCATTCGCCCTCCCGCCCGTTGAACACCATGATCTCGCCGTCCGCCCCCAGCCGCAGAACCTTGCGCAGGTAATTTGCCTGGTCTGGCGTGGCGGAGACCGTGGCACCTGCGGTGAGCTGCGCGTCGACGAAAAGGCGGTGTATTCTTGTGGCGCGTTCCTGCATGGTAGCGTCCCCCTGGTCCGAGGCCTCCCTGGCCGGTGGTGTCGGGCCGTTTCCGGCAAGTGTTAGGGGTTCAACATATGCGCCTTGAGGACGTCAACACGCCTGCCCTGGTTCTCGACAAGAGCAGGCTCGAAGCGAACCTGCGTCGCATGCGCGAGCGCGCCGCGGCGCTGGGCGTCAGGCTGCGGCCGCATCTGAAGACGGCGAAGGCTGCCGATGTGGCACGCTTGGCAGTCGACCCCGCCGATGATCGGGCGGCCATCACCGTCTCGACACTCGCGGAGGCCAGACAGTTTGCCGACTGCGGCTACCGCGACATTCTCTATGGCGTCGGCATGGTGCCGGCAAAGGTGCCAGCCGTAGCCCAACTGATCCGGGCTGGCGCGCGCATCTCGATTATTCTCGATAATCCGGAAGCAGCCCGCGGCATAGCCGAGGCCGCTGGCGCCGAGGGCATCCGCCTTGCGGTGCTTGTCGAGATCGACTGCGATGGCAAACGGGCTGGCCTCGTGCCGGACAGCCCGGTGCTGGTGGAAACGGCCGGTATCGTGCATGCCGCGGCCGGCCTCGAGCTCGCCGGTGTGATGACGCATGCCGGGGGCAGCTACGCGTGTCGAAGCGTTGGCGAGATCAGGGCGATGGCCGAGCAGGAGCGCGCAGCCACGGTCGCGGCTGCCACCCGCTTGCGTGAGGCCGGGCTGCCCTGCCCGCATGTCTCCGTCGGCTCCACGCCGACCGCGACGTTCGCCGGGAGCCTGGACGGGGTGAGCGAGTTCCGGCCCGGCGTCTATATGTTCCAGGACCTGGTTATGGCTGGGCTCGGCGTCTGTCGGCTTTCCGACATCGCCATCTCGGTTCTCGGCCAGGTCATCGGGCATCAGCCCGACAAGGGATGGGTGCTGACGGATACCGGCTGGATGGCGATGTCGCGGGATCGCGGCACCGCCGAGCAGCCCGTTGACCAGGGCTACGGCGTCGTCTGCGACATGGATGGCGAAGTCATCGACGGGCTCATTGTCGTCGGCGCCAGTCAGGAGCACGGCATCGTCAGGCGTCGCGACGGCGGGCCGATTGCACTTGGCGACTTTCCCTTAGGGCGCCGCCTGCGCATCCTGCCCAACCACGCCTGCGCGACGGCAGCCAAACACGATCGCTATCTGGTCGTGGAGGGCGGACGCGAGATCGTAGCGCAGTGGCCGCGCTTTTCGGGTTGGTGAGAGATCGAGGCGGCGCACCTTGGCGCATTGTGGCTGGCTCGAAGCGGCGCTAGGGGAGTGTTCGCTGGCGTGCCGCCGGGGCCCTGTGGCGGCCCATCGGGGCGCAGGCAAACGACACGGCACCGGCAGGAAACGGCACCGGCAGCAAACGGCGGACCCCTCACGTGATCGAGCCGCGCGAGCGAAATGGCCACTCGTCTATGGCCCCCTCACCCATGCTGCCGGATGCGGCGCCGGGCAACTGGGTCGACCGCTGGGCGCCTGCGGCTGCGCGGCCCTATCTCAAGCTTGCGCGCTTCGACCGGCCGATCGGGGCCTGGCTGTTGCTCTTTCCGTGCTGGTGGTCCCAGGGCCTTGCCGAGCTATCGCTGGGCCGTAGCCTGCCCGATCCCTGGTATCTTTTCCTTTTTCTCGTTGGTGCCTTCGTCATGCGCGGGGCCGGCTGTACCTATAACGATATCGTTGATCGCGACTACGACGCCCGCGTCGAGCGTACTGCGTCGCGACCAATTCCCTCCGGACAAGTGACGGTAAAGGGCGCGGCAGTCTTCGCGGTGCTGCTCTGCGCCATCGGCTTTCTCGTGCTGATCCAGTTCAACTGGCTGACGGTCTGGCTCGGCATCGCTTCGCTTGGGCTCGTTGCCATCTACCCGTTCATGAAGCGCTTCACCTACTGGCCACAGGTCGTCCTGGGGCTCACCTTCAAGTGGGGCGCGCTGGTCGGCTGGACGGCTGTGACGGGGGCGATGTCGGCGGCGGCTTTGCTGCTTTATGCCGGGGCCGTGCTGTGGACGATCGGCTACGACACGATCTACGCGCATCAGGACAAGGAGGACGACCTGATGGCGGGCCTCAAGTCGACGGCGATCAGGTTCGGCGAGGCGACGCATGGTTGGGTGGCGGGGCTCTATGGCGCGGCCTGGCTCCTTTGGGTCTTCGCCGGCGTGTTGGCGGGCGCGCATCTCCTGTTCTTCCTGGCGCTTTCGCTTGTAGCGCTTCTGCTCGCCCGGCAGGTGGCGACGCTCGATACGCAGGACCCCGCGAACTGCCTCAAGCGGTTCCGTGCGAATCGTGAGGTGGGATGGGCGCTGTTTGCAGGTGTTGCCGCGGATATGATGCTTGCGGCGGCAGTCGCCTGACGATCGCTCGGCGCGCGCGGTGCCTTGCCGGTTCGAGACGAAGCGTTCGCGCTCCTTTGCGCGGCGCATGCAGCAATGCCGGCGCAGCCCTGGGAAGCTGCACCGGCACGGGCCTCAATCCTGTCAACTTGCAAGCCATCTGTCGCGGCTCTGGTAAGGATGATGCCACGCATGGTTTCCCATAGGCTTAAGAGACATCGTCAATATTCGATGAACCCGTGCTCCGGAATCGGACGGGGCTGGGCGGCCGGGCTCGCGATCGCCTTATAGCGCGCCCGGGAACGGCAGGGGCTTGCATGCGCGCACGCGTTGCGGCAGGTAGCACGTTAAGCATCCCTCCATGCGCGGAGCGTCATCGCAACGTCCTACGAAAGCTGCCAGGGCAGGAGCCTCATGAGCGAGCCGAGCAAAGGCAAGACCGAAGATCCCCAACTCCTGCACCTCGTGTTCGGCGGCGAGTTGGAGAGCCTGGACGATGTGACCTTCCGCGACCTCAAGGCGCTGGACATCGTTGGCATCTATCCAAACTATGCGGCGGCCTACATCGCTTGGAAGGCGAAGGCGCAAAGCACCGTGGACAATGCGCACATGCGCTACTTCATTGTCCACATGCACCGCCTCCTCGATCCTGAGACCGGCCAGGACCGCTCCTGACGTCCGGCGCGCTTCACCAGGAGCCTCGATTGTCCACCGTGGAGCAGAAGGACACGAAACTGCCGTTCGGCATCCGGTTGCGCCGTATCGCCGCCAATCCGGGCTCGCGCGACCTCTTGCACCGCTTCGTTGGCGACTGGGTGATGCCGCGCTGGCGTGTCCTGGCGATGGCGCTGTTGCTGACCGCGGGGTTGGCTGCCGCGACCGGCGGCTACCCCATGATCATCAAGGTGTCCTTCGACACACTGCTGGGCGGCGACACCAATAGCTTGCCTTGGGTGATGGGCGCGATCCTCGTCATCACGCTCCTGCGCAGCATCCTGCTGTATCTGCAGAGCGTGGCGACCAACCGGATCGTCCTGCGCTTGACCACCGACATCCAAAAGCAGGTCTTCGCCGTCCTGCT
>Ga0180432_10011580_pt1 | contig 10372 bp, 5 predicted proteins | sample SS_ome_10_FD_132414 | JGI IMG/M metagenome (GOLD analysis project Ga0180432, IMG submission 132414) | Hypersaline lake sediment archaeal communities from the Salton Sea, California, USA - SS_1_MS_2 metaG | ecosystem: Environmental > Aquatic > Non-marine Saline and Alkaline > Hypersaline >...
GACGTCTCTTGTGAGATTGTGAATTCATGTTTCATCCCTCCCAATTCGTCCTTATTCTCTGGGTCTTCCAAAATCGGCGATAAAGTAGTAATAGTCCCAGGCAGTGGGAACGACCGCGATTCCGATCTCTGTGACCCAGGTGCTGAGCAAGGTACGCCTGTGAGCATCGTTGGGGGGCACCTCATCCATCCACCACTCCACAGCCGCCTGAGGGGATGAACTATAGACGATGCATTCGGCCCACCCGGCGGCGGCGTACCCGGCGCGCAGGATGCGGGCCTTGACGTTCGAGCCGTCGGATCCGGTATGGTTGCACGATCCGCGCTGCTGGCAATCCTGGCCATGGAGTTGAGCCGCACGGGCGAGTGTATCGTCATAGACGTAGGGTGGCAGGCCGTGCGCAGCCCGTGCCTCGTTGATGAGCCGAAAGACCTCGGCAGGCCAGGCCGCGATGTCGGCGGGCAGGGGCTGGGGGGACGGCACTGGCAGCGCTCCTGCTGCGCCAGTTGTCGGCTGGAGTGATTCAGGCTCACCCGAGGCCGGGACAGATGTGGGTACCAGCGGCACGGGGGAAGGCGTGGGATCTGGCGCGCGCGCTTCTTCGGCAGGCGCCTCCAGGGGCAAAACTAGCGACTGCCCCGCCCTCAGCAAATCATCGGCAGCCATGCCGTTCACCACCCGCAGCGTCGCCAGATCCAGACCATACAGGGCGGCGATGCCACTCAGCGTTGCCCCCTCCTGCACCAGGTAGACCACCCAGAACGGCGAGGCCCCCTCCCATCCAGCACCAGATGGAATGTCCAACACCTGGCCGGCCTGCAATGCCGTCTCGGACCCCAACTGGTTCTGCAACTGAATCGCCGCCATCGGCACCCCATATTGGAGCGCCAGGCCCAGCAGCGTCTCGCCCGGCCGGACGGCGTGCTGGACTACCTGGGGGGTAGCGGGTGCCGGCTCGATCACTGCCGCAGTGGCCGCAGACACCGGCGTCACCGTAGGAATCGAAAGCGCCGGACGTACCGTGCCCGTTCCGACAGGCGCAGGCGAGGCCACCGACGAGGGGAGTGATTGGGCAGTCAGATCAGAAGGTGGAGTATCCACTGGTGCCGAGCAGGAAACCGACACCGCCAGCATCACCCCCAGAACGAGCCGCTTCACACAATGCCACATAGGTTCTTTGCCCAGATGTTCTTTCAGACAGCACACCGCGAGTGCCTGGCCCGCCCTACTCCAGAGATTTCTTGCTGCGCGTTCTCTGCAGTTCGTTCTGGGGAAGCCGGCGGTTGAGGAGATCAAGCGAAAGCTCGATCACCTCGCGCGCCTCGTCCGGCGTGGTCGTGCCAATGGTGACCATGTCGACGTCACGGATCGTATTCCACACAAAGGCCAGGCCCACCACGGGTTGCAGCCTGCCTGCCGCCAGCGGCTTGATCGTCATGACCGGCTTGTGCGCGTCGCGGATGACGCGCATCACCCAGTCGACCTCGACTTGCATCAGGAAGCCTGCTGCGTTGTAGAGCTGGATGTACGTCTCCACGTCAGCGTCCGTTTTGTCAGCGATGGCAACCGTTTCGGGCATGTGGGTCGAAAGACCCGGGATCATCCCCCGCTCGCGGATCATGCGGCTGTACTTGTTGACGTCGCGGATCACACCGTGCATCCGGTCCACGAGCGCGTCCGTCACACACTGGTGGGGGAGACAGAAGGTAGCACCGAGCTCCCGGCAGCGGTCCAGGACCACCTCTGGTTCATCTTTGGGAGCTCCACCGGGACGGATGTTGAAACTGGGCGTCAGGATGCGGATCATGCGCCGTCCAGTACGACCCTCGGCGTCGCGGATTGCATCCTCGAGATGCTGTGAAAGCGGTGCCATGACCGCGTCGATGCCGTTCTCCAAGAAGACCGCGAGCACCCTGGCGATGCGCTCCCGGCTCTGAAGTTCCTTGATGAAATTGTCCTTGGCGAGGCTCGTGTGCGAATAGCCAAGGAACCAATTGGTGCCGACGATCATCCGAGGCAAGCTCACACCGCCTACGGTAGTTCGGGGGAATTCAGCCATGATTTTGCTCCTCAATATGCCTAGCACATCTCCTCTCGCTCGTCTGTGGTAAAGAACAGATGATGCCAGGCGGGCGTGTGATCCGTCGCAGAATGTTTGGCCAGTTGCATCTCGGCCACGTCCCGCTCGCGTATCGCTCGTTCTTCCAGGCGAGCCAGTCTGTCGGGAATGCCAAACTCGCCGACGAGCCGCTTGATGCAGAGAAACAGGTCCGCATTCCCATACAGGAACTCGCTCTCGTGCAGAATCTTGCACGCGACCATGTGTCGGAAAGTGTCAAACGGCAGTTGGCTCATAACCCTTGCCATGTCCTTGACCACATAGTCGATCTCCTCCCGAACCTGCGGCATCACCAACATGTACCACTTTTCTCGATAGACTTTGTCGTCAAGCTCTTTGCGCTCGGCTGCGCTAACCTCATCGTCCGAGACAATGACGACATCGAGGTCGGAGCCACGCACAGGTCGACCGGTGCTCGGCTCGGGCCGCTCGACCGCATGGGCCATACCGTACGCCACGTCACCCGCGATCATGTAGCACAAGTGCTCGCGCAGCCGATCCTGGTTGGGGCTGGATTCGATGATGCGCTGAACGACGTCGCGGGCGAATTCGCGCTTGTACTGGCTGACGCGCGCGAACTTTTGCCTCAGGTCCAGGCAACGGACAGCCATCTCATCGTTCTGCCCGGCAAGTCCGATGACCGTGTAGGTGAGGAATTCACGGCGAATCGACGGCGACAAACGCGCATAGCCTTCCACCATCTTGTCGAGTCGCAAGTACCGGCGCCCCACGCGCCGCATCACAACGCCCGGTTGCGTGCAGCACGCCCTCCAGAGTGGGAAGACCTCGACATCTACGAGATCTAGCAACTCAGCGCCAGTGCACGGCCCATGCCTGACCAGGAGGTCGCGGACGCTCAACACGCTCCTCTGGGCAAGGGATACCGCGATTTTAGACGCTCCACGTGGCGATAGTGATCAATGTGGACCAGCTTTGACGCAGCGGCATCGTCGAGGATCACGGTCGCCGTCCCGGGGTGCAACTGGATCGCAGAAGCCGTCACCTGCGAGGTCAGCGGGCCCTCCAAGGCGCGCGCTACGACGCCAGCCTTTCTGTGGCCAGAGGCAAGCATGAGCACGTGACGCGCTTCCAGGATCGTCCCGACCCCCATCGTGATCGCAAAGTGCGGCATATCCTCCCGCTTCCCGCCCGCCCTGTAATAGAAAGAGTCCCAGTTATCATCCAGGGTCTGTTGTGTCAAGGCCACTACACGCGTGCGAGAAGCCAGCGAAGAACCGGGCTCGTTGAACCCCCAGTGACCGTCCCGGCCAATGCCCAGAACCTGCAGATCGATCCCACCGACCTGCCGAATCATCTCCTCGTATCGGGCGCAAAGCGCCTCAGTGTCCTCGGTCAGCCCATCTGGCACGCGGGTCTGCTCGAGCGGTATCTCTATTCCCTGGAACAGTTCCTCCCACATGAACCGCCCATAGCTCTGATCCTCGACGTACGGCCTGCTCATGTCCTTGCCGATATCCAGGTATTCGTCCAGGTTGAACGTCGTCACGTGAGAAAAGTCCAACCCCTCCTCGCGATGCATACGCACGAGCTCCTTGTACATCCCGATTGGCGATGCCCCCGTCGCCAGACCCAAGACTGCGTATGGCTTCCGACGCACCAGCGCGGCGACGATGTTCGCTGCACAAACGCTCACTTCCTGGTAACTGCTTCTGATCAATACGTCCATGTCTCCTCCTATGTGATGTCAAGGACCTTTTCTGGATTATAACCCAACGACGATGCTTGCACAATGACGCGCGCAGTGACCGTCACGTTGCCTGCTTTTGACGATCAGGAATCAAGTACCATTGACATCATCCCTCTAACAGTGTATACTGGCAATGCGATTGAATGTGGCTGTCACCTGCGAGGAGGCCACTGGCCGCTACTGTATCGCAGTGCATACAGCCACAGATAGCGAAAGGAGACACGACGATGAGGAAGAACAGCCTGGCATTGGCAAGCGCGTTGGCTTTGCTCGTCAACACCATCGGCCTGGGCGTGGGACCACTCCCGGCCATAGCCGCTCCGGTATCCGCTTCTCCGGATCCACTGCCGGCATGGTTCACCACCATCGATGACGAGCGTCTCCCAGCCGGTGACCCGGAGACGTACACCGATGGCGCGGGGCGATACCGCTTCCAGGGCCTGCCCCACGGTACGCACAAGGTGACGCTCGATCCAACCACGCTCCCACCCTCGCTACATCCCGCCGAGGGAGAGGCAGTGCCCACCTTGTGGGTTACGCCTGGAATGGACCAGACATCCGATCCCTTATCTACTGGTGTTCGCTTCACCGCTGTCTACGAACGGGAGGGTGGCGTGATCTCCGGCCAGGTCTTTGTGGATCAGGACGGCGATGGTCAGCCAGATCCTGGCGCACCCGGCATTCCCGGCATCCGGGTGGTGGACCCCACGCTGCACCAGTACTTTGTGCCCTTTGACGACAATGACCTATGGACGCTCTACGTGGACAAGGATGAGTGCCACGGCTACAGCCCTACCCTCCCCCTGCTTTCCTTCGTATTCCTCACGACTGGATCTGATGGCACCATCTATTACTATGATCACTGGGAGGATGGATACGACGCCGACCCACTGTTCCCCGGCCCCACGACCGAGGTGGGCGTGTTGGATGCTGGCGCGACCAAGCTCTTTCAGAGCGACATCGACCCAGCTCAGATAGGGGCAGGACCTCCCTACTACTATGACGGCCGCGACCGTATCACGATCTTTGGCGAAGACGCGGCGGTCGTGCGACTGGCCTACCCGAACGTCCCGGGGACAATCCTAGCAGCCGCCTGGGAGGTGCCGGAGGTGGCCAATTGGGGGACCGACTACGTAGCGATGGTCGGAGAAGATCTGCTAATGACGAGCGACCATGACTACACTGGCCTGGAAGTCATGGCCTGGCTGGACGATACCGACGTATACTACAACGGTGTTCGCCTGGATGACCCGCTCGCCGCCGGGGGGGTCTATTTCGTGCGTGGCGGAAACGATGGACCCGAGGGACTGGGCGTGGACAGCAGCGACACAATCACCGCCACCAAGCCCATCCAGGTTCAGATGATGACCGGCAGTTGTCAGGGCCCCGGCGTCTCGGCCCACGGCTACAGCCTGGAACCGGTGAACGTGTGGGATAATGCCTATTGGGCCCCTGTGCCTGGTTTTCTGGAAGACTGTGGTCCTTCTGGGCTCAACGCAGATACCGATGTTTACCTCCATAACCGCCAGGATCAGGCTATCCGCGTTACCGTGTCCAGCGACGTGGGAACCGTGGACGTGGAGATTCCAGCCCAAACTACGATCAGCGCGCTGGATGCGACGGGGTGGGCGGACATCTCCACCGGCAACCAGGGAGTGCACTTTTCTTCATCGGAGATCTTCTGTGGGCTGGTCGTCGTAGATTCCTCCACCAATGGGGCATCGCAGTCCCAGGTGTTCGATTGGGCCTATTCGCTCGTCCCAGCGTCTGAACTCAGTTCTCAGGTCATCGTCGGCTACGCTCCTGGCAACGGATTCGATCCCCCGACAGACAACGGCAGCCTGGCCTTTGTGACCGCAATCACCGACTCGGTGATCTACGTGGACCTAAACCAGGACGGGCTGCCGGATCCATTCGATATGAGCGGCAACGGCAACCGCGACGATTACGACGTCTGGGGCATCCCGGCGTGGGACGAGCCAATCTCCGCCCTGGGTATCCCGCTCTCTGCCGGCCAGGTCCTGCGGGTGGGCGATCCCTATGACCAAAACCTGATGGGGGCGCTGATCTACACGTTGAACCTGGAGGAAAAGATCGCCGTGGCATGGGGGCAGGACCCGTGCTATGCAAGTGGCGGATCTCCCTACCTGGACCTGGGCTATACGATCCTCCCTGTCTCCATCCCCCATCTCTCCAAAGTGGATGAGATGGCGATCGACGCCGACCTGACCGGAGGCGTCTCCCCTGGCGACACAATCACGTACACCCTCGTCCTCTACAACAATGGGCAAGGCTCTATGACCGACGTGGTTCTGACCGACCCGCTGCCCTACACCTATACCGACTTTGTGGTGGGCAGCGTGCGGGTCACGACGCCTCCTCCTTTCACCGCGATTGAATACTCCGACGATGGCATCAACTATGGCGATCCCGAAAGTGAAAATATCCATGCCTTTCGCGTCACCTGGCCACGCATTGAGCCACACCAGACCGTGACCACCACCTTCCGCGTCCGCCTCCACACCGATATACCCGTGGACGTCACAGAGATCAGCAACCAGGCGGTGGTGGATTCGGACGAGACTGACCCCCGCCTGTCGGAGGATCCGGACGACCCACCCGATCCGGACACCGATACACCCGTCGGCCGGCCTCTCCTGTCAATCGACAAGCAAGCCTCTCCTCTCACCGTTCGACCTGGCGAGCGCATCACGTACACGGTCGTCGTGTCCAACTATGGGAACGGCGTGGCGATGCTCACGTCCATCACCGACGTGCTTCCCTCGTCGATCGAATACGTCCCGGATACGCTGGATCTCACCTGGCCCATCGCCCAGGTAGAGGTCACGGAGCGCACGATCACCGAGACCCAGTCTTTCCACGGGTACTATGCCGACGACTTTGATCTAAGCGCCACCGAGGGCACCGGCTACGCCGGCGACGACGGCTCGCTGGCTTGGTCGACAGACTGGGCCGAGATCAACGACGTCGGTGGCTCAAACGGAGGCGAGGTGCAGGTCCTGGTGGACGGCAATGCCCTCAGTGAGCCGGCCCACCTGTGGATGGAGGACAATGACGGCGACGATGCAGGCGTCAGGCGGACGCTTGACCTCTCGCAGTTCCAGGCGCCGTTGCTGCGATACCACTTGCAGGGGACGACGAACGAGGCCGACGACCAATACCAAGTGGACGTAACCGGGCTTGCTCCTTTCCAGGCTCAGTACAACGGCGAGTACACGGTCCAGGAACTCGACATCTCCGCCGCTGCCGGGAACCCCGCCGTGAACTTGAGCTTTATCGGGACAGGAGGTATGGACGCCGGAGAGTACTACCGCTTTGACCACATATCCGTGTTTGAAACCGATCCCCTGCGGGACGTGGCACGCACGCTCACCTCGGAATCGACGACGCTGATCTATAACACCTCTATAGACGGAGATCCCGTTGTTTACGAGCCGCTCAGCGGCCTGATGGTCATCACCGAGATGCTGCGCCTGCCGGCCGGCGGCTATGTCACCGCCACCTTTCAGGCTCAGGCGCGCTCCCCGCTGACCGATGATCTGACGCTCGGCAACACAGCCTGCGTCACAGCATCGAACTGGCTAGAGATCCTTTCGCCGCCCTGCGACGACGCAGTCGTCCAGATCCAGGCCAGCCACGAGCTGACGATCACCAAGAACGCAACCCCCTCTCCTGCCGGAATGGGCAGCCCTCTCACCTACACCCTCCACTACACCATCACCGGCGACGAAGCGGTCGAGAGCATGGTCATCAGCGACACAACGCCGGTGGACACCACCTTCTTGGCGGCCACGCCCGCGGCCGCGCTCGTCAGTGCGCCATCCGTCGGCACCAGAGGCCCTGTCATCTGGCAGTTGAGCGGGCTCTGGCCACCGGCGAGCGGCCTCTCCCAGGCCAGCGGGACCTTGCAGATGGTCGTCCTGGTCGACAGTGAGGTAGTCAGCGGCACGCAGATCCGCAATGCGGCGATCATCACCGACACGACCGGCCTGACCGATACCGCCGAGACGACGACGACGGTGCTTCTCGCCACCGACCTGGCCATCCTCAAGACCGACGAACCTGACCCGGTCATCCCTGGCGAGACCCTCACCTATACGCTGCAGGTAGTCAATAACGGCCCCGCCGAGGCGGTGAACACGGTGGTGACCGACACGCTGCCGCCTGAGGTGAGCTTTGTGTCCGCCGACCCAGCCCCCAGACCAATAGCCCCACCACTGGTCTGGGACCTGGGGCTGCTCGACGCCGGCGAGACCCGCCTGCTCACGGTCGTCGTCACCGTCCTGGAGGAGGTGGACGAGACCTTTACCAACACCGCCATAGTGAGCAGCGACACGTCTGAACTGGACATCGATAACAACCGCGACGACGAGTCGACCAGCCCACCAATGCCCGGACTGGAGCTGGTCAAGACCGTGGACCCATATCACGCCGCGCGCGATATGCCGTTCACCTACCGCCTGCGCGTCACCAACACCGGAGACTTTCCCTTCACCTCGCTGCAGATCACCGACAATCTACCCTCGGCCAACTTTTACCTCATCCCCGGCTCAGGTGATCCGGCGGACCCGGACATCATCGCCGGGCCGCTGCTGGTTTGGTCCGAGCTGCTCCCTGGCTCCCTCGAGCTGCCGCCCGGCGAGAGCCTGACCGTCTCGTACCAGGTCACGACCACCGAGCCCAACGGCGTCTACACCAACACCGCGGAGGTAGAAGGCGAATATGACGGTGGCACACTCACCGCCACCGACGACGCAGTCGTCGCCATCGCGGACCCGGCGGTGGCGATCGAAAAGCGGCTGGTGGGCTACGACTACGATGATGTCGCGCCCAACTATGTCACGTTCACCATCGTCATCACCAACGTCGGCCCCAGCGAGATCGAGGTGCTTCCACTGCTGGACGAGTACGAGACTTTCTATCTGAGTTTTGAGAGCGCAACACCGTATCCAGAGGAGGATGCAGACGACGGGCTCCTGACGTGGACCGATCTCACCGGGGCCGCGCCAAATGGGTTCAGTCGCAACCTACCACCGGGAGAGGCCTTCGTCGTCACCACCGTGTTCCGCATCGCCCACGACATCGATTTCACGATCAACACCGCCACGGCCACCGGCGCAGTGGACATCTATGGTAGTCCGGCCGACCCGGTTGAAGATGAGTATCCGCTTGGGGGTATCCCCACCGCGATACAGGTGATGTATTTCCGGGCAGTGGCGGAGGAGTCGACTGTGCAACTGAAGTGGGAGACAGCAGCCGAGTGGGACTGCGCAGGGTTCCGCATCTACCGTCACCTGGACGCCAGCCGGGACGACGACACGCCGGTGATCGCCGAGTTCTCCGCGACAGGGCCAGGCAGTACGTATCAATACGTGGACCGGGACGTAGTGGTGAACCAGGTCTACTGGTACTGGCTGGCCGAGGTCAGCGCCAGTCAGCCCGAACGCGAGACCTTCTATGGGCCAGTCTGGGGCGGCGTGGGGCCGCACGTGCTTCCGGTTCGTCTTTACCTGCCGTTGATTCAAAAGACATGGTAAGACCTAACGATATGCGCATCTCAAGACGATGCCCATGTGATATTCGATAGCTGGAAACCCTAAACAAGGCGGGGAGAGAGAATGAGACATCGAAGACTACGATGGCATAGCAGAGCAAATCTATGCTTCCTGGCACTATTGTTGACCGCTGGACTTGTGAGCCGACGGCCCGTTCCAGCAGCAGGTCAGGCTCAGATACCACCACAGCCAGTCGTGGTGCGGGCGGACGAGAGAGGCGTGATCCTGGAATGGCGCGGGCCTGATTTCTCGCTACAACACGTATTGGCTGAAGACGGACAACCGTACAGCGCGGTGGTGGTACCGGGCTGGTCGCAGACGGCGGAACCCGGACAGCCACAACTCCCGTTCGCTTCCGCGTTGGCAGTCGTGCCGCCTGCTAGTGAAGTGACGCTCCAGGTACGGGTATTGGAGGGTTCTCGCTACCCATTGCCTCATCTAGTTGTCCCGGCCCGAGCACCAGCAACTGTGGGCAACCCACCGACTGGGATTGTGTGGACCTGGGTACAGGATGAGGAAACCTACGCTGGTGTCGGACTGCACCCTGCCGAGGCCGTCACCGTGGAGGAGGCCGGCTGGCTGCGAGGACGCCGCCTGGTGCGGCTGACCTTCTACCCACTGCGATACGATCCCGAGGCAGGATCGCTGGCGGTAGCTAGCCAGGTGCGAGTCAAACTGGGCTTCACAGACCAACTCTCCAACGAGGCCACGAGCGAGGATGCCGGGGAGAGCAGATGGAACCGCGATGACCCCTTCGTGTCCGTGCTGCAGAACGCCGTAGTCAACCCGGCACAGGTGAGCGACTTCGCACCGACAAGACGATCCAGTCCAACCAGCCAGGTGGATGCAGCGGACGAGCACACCTCAGCCGATCCGCAGACCCTCGCCCCCACCGGCACCGAGTACCTAATCATTACCCATTCCAGCTTCGTGAATGCCGTGGCCCCGCTGGCTACCCGTCGGGCCGCC
>Ga0180432_10011581_pt1 | contig 10372 bp, 8 predicted proteins | sample SS_ome_10_FD_132414 | JGI IMG/M metagenome (GOLD analysis project Ga0180432, IMG submission 132414) | Hypersaline lake sediment archaeal communities from the Salton Sea, California, USA - SS_1_MS_2 metaG | ecosystem: Environmental > Aquatic > Non-marine Saline and Alkaline > Hypersaline >...
GCTGATATTGCCTTAAGAAAAAAGATTAAATTGGTCCATATCAGCAGCGGCTGTATATATCATTTCAATCATTCTAAAGATAAGCCCATAGAGGAGGAAAAGGTTCCCGATTATTTCGATTTATTTTACAGCCGAAGTAAAATTTATGCCGAGAAGGCCATAGGAATTTTGAGCGATAAATTCGATATTCTAATACCCAGGCTTAGAATTCCTCTGGATGGCCGGCCGCATCCTAAAAATTTACTTTCCAAACTACTTAAGTATGAAAAAATTGTTGACATTCCTAATTCGGTAACTTATATCCCCGACTTTATAGAGGCTTTAAAGCATCTAATCAGAATTAACGCCAGGGGGATTTACAATGTGGTGAATAAGGGTGCGTTAAGGTATCCAGAGATTTTGGATGTTTACAAACAACATGTCCCGGCGTTTAATTACAGAACGGCAGGTTATGAAGAGTTGAATTTAGTAAGAACCAATTTAATTTTATCCACAAAAAAGTTAGAGCAGACTGGGTTTAAGCTAAGAAAGATAAAAGAAACTCTGGGAGAATGTGTGCGCAGTTATTTAAAAAATGAATAAACTCGAAGGTAATCTTATAAAAGACGGAAGCTTTATGACATTTACCAGTGCCCTGGCGCATTGTTTCAGTATACTTTTTTCCCTGTTTATGGCAAGAAATCTTAGCCTTTCAAATTTCGGAGTTGTCACGACGTTATTTGCAATGATGATGTTGGTTTCTGCCTCTTTCGGGCCGATTCAAACTGTGGCTACTAAGTTTGTTTCCAGCTTTTATGCCCAAGGGCATTTAGCGAAGATAAAGCATCTACTGTTCAAGTTAGGGAAAAGGATATCGTTATTTGGCCTGCTTCTGTTCTTTGCCTTTACTTTTGGCAGCCGAATAATCGCTGCCTTTTTTCAAATCGGCTCAAGTCATTTTGTTATAGCAACTGGAGCTATAATGTTTTTTTCCCTTGTTCTGCCCTTCAGCTACGGGGCGCTTCAAGGATTCCAGAGATTTGGCTTTTTAAGTATAAATATAATCCTCTCGGGGGCATTAAAACTTTTGGTCGGTGTTTTTTTGATAACCGCCGGATTAGAGGTAGGCGGTGTTTTGACAGCCGTTGGCCTTGCTACATTTATTCCCCTTATCTTATCACTTTTTATGTTGAGAAGCGCATTAGAAAGCCCCCCGGATTTATCCGAAAGCGGCCCGCCAGTCAATCCCGGCGACTTTATTCCCGATAAAGAAATAGCAGAAAATAAAGAATTAAATTTTAGCAAAGTTTACAAATATTTTATCCCGGTTTCCATAACTTTCCTTTGTTTTACGGCACTTACCAATTTTGATATTTTATTGGTTAAGCGCTTTTTTTCTCCGGTAGAGGCGGGTTACTACTCTATTGCCCAGCTGGTGGGGAAAATAATGCTATTCTGGCCTGCGGCGATTATTATGGTAATGTTCACTAAAGTTTCTTACCTTCATGCCCGGGGGAAAGATACAATTTCTATGTTGAAAAAAACCTTGATGATTGTGGGGGTCCCCTGTGCCATCGGAGCATTAATCTGTTTTTTATTTCCCTCCGTAATTATCAGGATTTTATCAGGTAAGGCGTATGTGGAATGTTTCCCTCTGGCCAGGCTCTTCGGAATTGCCATGACTTTTTTTTCTTTAACATACACTTTGCTTCTTTATAATCTCTCCATTCACCGCTTTAATTTTATACGACCTTTAATTTTCTTTTCAGTTTCGCAGATTATTTTAATCTGCTTTTTCCATAGGACTTTACCTCAGGTCCTTTATATAATTACACCGAACTCTTCCCTTTTGTTTATTTATAATTTGTTTTTAATAAAAAAACCGGTGGTGCCAAGATAGAATGGAAACTCCCGAGGTAAAAAAATCTATTTTTGTATCAGTTGTCATTGCTGCCAAAGAGTTAAACGATGCTCTAAAAGAATGCATAAGGTATTGTTTGAATCTAGACTATCCAGATTTTGAAATAATTGTCTTCCCTGATAATCCGTTTATTTTCAATCATTCCAAGGTTAAAGTTGTTGCTACCGGTAAGATGTCTCCGCCTAAAAAGAGGGATTTAGCTTTGAAAGAGGCAAAGGGAGAGATTCTCGCTTTTATCGACGATGATGCCTATCCGGACAGAAATTGGCTCAAGAATGCGGCGTTTTATTTTTCAGATAGTGATGTTGGGGGAATATGCGGCCCGGCGGTGACAGCCCCTGGTGGAACATTAAGAAAGAAAGCAGGGGGGGGTGTTTATGAGTCGATTTTGGTAAGTGGTGACCAGTTATTTAGATTTAAGCCTTTCGCCAAAAGGAATGTTGATGATTATCCAACCTGTAATTTACTTATCCGCACTTCTATAATGAGAGAGTTGGGCGGGTTTAATACTAATTTTTGGCCGGGCGAAGATACTTTTTTATGTTCCGGAATAATCGAAAAGCTTAAAAAAAAGATTGTTTATGACCCGGCGGTATTGGTATATCATCACCGGCGGGCGCTATTTTTGCCCCACCTTCGGCAATTGTCTAATTATGCCCTCCATCGCGGATATTTTGTGAAAAAAGGATATAAGAGTTCCCGGAAGCTTTCCTACTTTTTGCCCTCATTTTTAATCCTGTTTGTTTTACTGGGCGGGTTGCTGTCTTTATTTTTCCCTTTCATCCGGCCTTTCTATTTTACAGCGATAGGTATATATCTTATCCTAACTTTCATCTCCAGTTTAAAGAAAGACCTCAGATTGATTCCCCTCATTTTTATAGGCATAATTGGCACCCATTTTTGTTATGGGGCTTGGTTTATCAGGGGATTATTTTCCAGGAAGCTTAAGGAGGGGAAATAGTGAAGATAATGATTTCTTATCCTCCGATATCCAAAGAGAAAGGCTGGGCTACTCTGGGACAGAATCGGCAATTCCAGTATTTTCACAGCCCAACCTATATTTATCCCGTTGTGCCGGCTATCGCGGCTACCTTGCTTAAAGAAAATGGGTTTGAGATTATCTGGAATGATTGTATTGCCGAAAATTGGAGCTACGATAAATTCTTAAATTTCCTAAAGGCTGAAAGGCCTGATTTAATCGCCATGGAAACTAAAACCCCGACGGTAAAGCAGCACTGGAAGATAATTGATGATATAAAACGGGAGATGGGAGAAGGGAAAAGGGAAACGGAAGATGGAAAGTGGGAAGCTAAAATTATTCTTTTTGGGGATCATGTCACCGCCCTTCCGGAAGAATCGTTCCAAAATTCTAAGGTTGATTTTGTTTTAACCGGCGGCGATTACGATTTCCTGCTTCTTAATCTTTGTAAGGTTTTGAAAAAGGTAAAGGGGAAAGGGGATGCGGGAGACGAAATGCGAAATTTAGAGCCAGGAATCTGGTATCGGCAAAATGGGGCCGTTAAAAATACCGGTCAATTCCAGCTTAATCATAATCTTGACAGTCTGCCATTCGTTGATAGAGACTTAACCAAATGGCCTCTTTATGCCTATAAAAACGGTAATTATAAACGCACGCCAGGTACTTATATTATGTCGGGACGAGACTGTTTCTGGGGAAAATGCAAATTTTGCAGCTGGACAACGCTTTATCCGCATTTTAGAGTAAGACCGGTTGAAAATGTTTTAGATGAAATAGACGATATAATTGAAAACTATCCGATAAAAGAAATTATGGACGATACCGGCTCTATTACCCCGGGAGGATGGCTCGGGGATTTTTGCCGGGGGATGATAAAAAGGGGATATAACAGAAGAATCGGGTTGGATTGTAATATGCGTTTTGGGGCGGCGAGCTTAGAGGATTATAGGTTAATGAAAAAAGCAGGCTTCCGATTCCTGCTTTTTGGATTAGAAAGTGCCAACCAGAACACCCTGGATAGAATAGATAAAAATTTGACGGTTAAGGAAATTATCGAATCCTGTAAACTGGCAAGGACTGCCGGCCTTTACCCTCACATCACCATAATGTTTGGGTATCCCTGGGAAAGTTATGAAGAGGCTTTAAATACCTTGAAACTTGGCAATTGGCTCCTCAGGAAGGGTTTTGCCTATACGCTGCAGGCAACCATCATTATGGCTTACCCCGGCACCCCATTATTCGAGGAATGCAAAAGGAAAGACCTGCTTAACACTTTAGACTGGTCCAGATACGATATGAAAGAGCCGGTAATGAAATTAAATTTTCAGCCTTCTCAACTGGCAAAGTTGGTCCGCGGCATCTATTCAACCGCATTTAATCCGGAATTTTTACTCAGAAAGATTTTGAGTATCCGCGATAAAGAAGATATAAAATATTTCTTCCGAGCCGTTAAAAAAGTCAGCGGGCATATATTGGATTTTGACGGAAGAAACAATAACTAGAAAAACGAACAGTATATTCTAAAAGGAGTCAATGCCATGAAGAAAAAAGCCTTAATTACAGGGATAACCGGACAGGACGGGTCATATCTAGCGGAGCTTTTATTAGAAAAAGGCTATGAAGTTTATGGAATGGTGAGGCGGGTTGCTTTGGAGGATCCCGGACATAGATTGGGAAGGATAAAACATATTATGGATAGAATAACTTTATGCCCGGCTTCTTTAGAAAGCTACGCCAGTATTTTTAATGTAGTTGAAGAAGTAAAGCCTGATGAATGCTACCATTTGGCGGCGCAAAGCTTCGTTAGTTATTCTTTTGAAGATGAGTTTTCTACCATTGATACAAACATCAGAGGGACTCATTACATGCTTTCGGCAATCAAAAGAAAAGCCCCTCACTGTAAATTCTATTTTGCCGCTTCAAGTGAGATGTTTGGACTGGTAAAGGAAACGCCGCAGAACGAGGAGACTCCTTTTCACCCCAGGTCTCCTTATGGGATTTCTAAAGTGGCGGGATTCCATTTAACCAGAAATTATCGGGAGAGTTATAACCTCCATGCTTCTTCCGGGATGCTTTTCAATCATGAATCTCCCCGCAGGGGATTTGAATTTGTGACCAGAAAAATAACCAATGGAGTTGCCGACATTAAATTAGGATTAGCTAAAGAACTGCGACTTGGAAATTTAGAGGCAAAAAGAGATTGGGGGTATGCCAAGGACTACGTGAGGGCGATGTGGCTTATGATTCAACAGGATAAGCCCGACGATTATGTTATTGCTACAGGCGAAACACATTCTGTCAAGGAATTCGTGAAATTGGCTTTTAGCTATGTTGGACTGAAATGGGAAGATTATGTGGTTAGTGATGAGAAGTTTTACCGCCCGGCGGAGGTGAATTTACTTTTAGGCAACTATTCTAAGGCCAAGAAAAGACTTCCCTGGAGTCCCACGGTTAAATTCGAAAAATTAGTCAAAATCATGGTTGATGCTGATTTAAAGAGAAAAGAGGATCGGATAAAATAATATGAAAATTCTAATTTTAAGCTGGCGGGATATTAAAAGCCCTTTTTCAGGAGGGGCGGAAATATTTACCTATGAAAATGCCAGACGCTGGGTTACCGCCGGCCATGAAGTTACCTGGTTTTCCTCGGATTTTGGGAACTGCCCAAAGGAGGAAATTATTGAAGGTATTAAAATAATCCGCAGAGGCACTGAGATAACGGTCCATTATCAAGCCTTCAGGCATTATAAAAAAAATTTTAAAGGGAAGTTTGATTTAGTGATAGACCAGATAAACACAATCCCTTTTCTTACGCCTCTTTATGTAAAAGAGAAAAAAGCGGCACTGATTTTTCAGCTGGCCAGGGAGGTTTGGTTCTATGAAACTTTTTTCCCGCTTTCGCTAATTGGCTTTGCTATGGAGTTTTTTTATTTAAAACTTTATAGAAGGATTCCAGTACTGACTATATCCGAAAGCACAAAGCAGGATTTATTAAAATTAGGTTTTAATAAAGAGATTTCTATTTTACCGGTGGGGATTCCTTTTGAGCCTTTGGAAGAGCCTTTAGCGAAAGATTTTAATCCCAGCTTAATATTTGTCGGCCGGTTAAGAAAATCAAAGAGAATCCACCATATAATAGAAGCCCTGCAAATGGTTAAAAAGGATATACCTGAAATTCAGTTAAAGATAGTCGGTTCAGGCGGTAAACCTGGCTACGCTAAAAAATTAAAGCGTTTAGTTAAAAAATATAATCTGGGAGGCAATATTACCTTCTATGGGCATGTCAATGAAGAAACCAAGCGGGATTTAATAAAAAATTCGCACCTTATTATCCTGGCATCAGTAAGGGAGGGTTGGGGAATTGTGGTCAGTGAAGCCAACGCTTTATCCACGCCGGCTGTAGCCTATAATATCCATGGAGTACGGGATGCCATAATAGACTGGCAGACCGGTTTATTAACAAAGAAAAATAATCCTCAGGTCTTATCTGAAGGAATTATCACTTTATTGACCGATAGAAATTTATACGCTAAAATGAAGCAGACGGCATTAAATAAAGGTAAAGAATTCTCCTGGGATAAGTCAGCAGAAGAAACCCTGGCTATTCTGAATAAAGATCTCTCTGGCAGGGAAAATACAAGACAGACAAAACGATGGAAATATTATTAATTTAAAATGAGCCTGAAAGAAAGATGAAGATACTGCTTATACATCCATATGTAACAACAGAAAGCTTGCATGAATGTCATAATCTAGTCCTAACGGAACCATTAGGTTTAGCCTGTTTAGCTTCTTGCCTTCAAGACTACGATGTGGAAATTTTAGATTTGTTTGCTTTGGGATTCACCAAAGTGCAGAAGATCGGACATTTTTATCGAAAAGGCTTATCTGATTATAATAGGATAGTTCGTTTAATAGACGATTTTAATCCCAAAATTATCGGTATTACGTGTAATTTTACTTCATTTGCGCCGGATGCATATGAAATAGCAAAATTAGTAAAGGATAATTTTAAAGATAGATTAGTTATTTTGGGCGGTGCTCATGTAACAATAGATGCAGAAAACATATTAGAGAATAACCCGGCCGCAGATATAATAGTTAGAGGGGAAGGAGAGGTTACTCTCAAAAAATTAGTTGAAGCGATAGAAAATGGAGAGGATCTTGGACTCGTAGATGGGATAAGTTATAGAAAAAAAGATGGAAGAGTGAAATCGAATCCCAGTCGAAAGTTAATTGAAAATTTAGATTCTCTTCCTTTTCCCGATAGAAAAAAATTATCTATGGAATTTTACCTCAAGGTAAACAGTTTAGCAATGCCCTTTGCTAAAAGAGAGCCTGTGGCATCGATTTTGACAAGCCGTGGATGTCCTTATGAGTGTATCTTCTGCAGCACAAAAGTTATGTGGGAAAGAAAATGGAGGCCTAAATCAGCTGAAAAACTTATCGAAGAAATAGAGATGCTTATGAAAATTTATGGTGCAAGGGAGATCGCCATAATGGATGACCAGTTTATGCTAGACAGAAATAGAGTAAACAGCATCTGCGATTTAATAATAGAAAAATCTTTGAATATTACTTTAACCATTCCTCCCGGAACCAGTGTTTGGCTAGCGGATGAGCGTCTGCTTAAAAAAATGAAAAAAGCAGGATTTTATAGATTATGTTTTCCGATAGAAACTGGGAATCAGGAGACCTTAAAATTTATCAGAAAGCCTGTAAATTTGACCAAAGCAAAGAAAACAGTTGAGTTAGCTAATCAAATTGGAATATGGACTCAGGGGAACTTTATCATAGGTTTCCCTTATGAAACCAGGGATGAAATTCAGGATACAATCAACTATGCTTTTCAGTCCGGTCTTGATTATGTAATTTTCTACGTAGCGAAACCATATGCTGGCGCTGAAATGTATGAAATATTTAAAAAAGAAGGATTGCTAACAGATGTTGCCAGAGGCTCTAATCTTGAAACTGCAAATTATGATACCAAAACGGTGAAAGCATCCGAATTGCAATATTTGCGAGATAAAGCCAGCAGGCAATACTTATTCGTTAAGCTACTGTTTTACTTACCCCCTAGTAACTTTTATAAATATTTACTTCCCAAAATTCTTTCGAAAGAAAATTTTTTATATGCGGTAAAAATCGCGTTTAGGATTATAAAAAAGACCCTGCGTCAAAACAATAAAAAGTATGTTAAAGCGGCTTAAGGCCTAAGTTGATTTGCAATTTATGAAATAGGTTTTGAAAATGCACATACAGGAACAAAGCGATAATAAAATAATCGTTTCAGTCATAATTACTACCAAAGAGGAATCAGGCAATATTGCTAATTGTTTAAAATCGGTAATCCAGCAAGATTACCCGAAAGAAAAAATGGAAATTATTTTGGTAGATAACCATTCTACCGATAATACAGTAGAAATAGCTAGAAAGTACCTTGATGCGGTTTATGTTATTGGTCCTAATAGGGCAGCCCAGCTAAATTACGGAGCGAAAAAGGCTGCCGGTAAATATATTTTATACCTCGATTCTGACATGATACTAAGTAAAAACTTGATAGGGGAATGCGTAGATATGTGCGAGAAAGACACATATATTGCTCTTTATATTCCAGAAAAGATTTTGTCCAAAAGCCACTTTGCCAAAGTGAGAAGTTTTGAACGAAGTTTTTATAATGCTTCCTGTATAGATGCAGTACGATTTGCTAAAAAGAGCAAGTTTTTCGAAATTAAAGGATTCGACGATAAAAATTTGCTTTTTGGTTTTGATGACTGGGATTTTAATAGACGGATAGAAGCTATTGGCAGAACGTCTATTATAGAGATACCTCTATATCATAATGAGATGAATATCAGTTTATGGAAATATTTGAAGAAAAAGTCGAACTACGCACAAACTTCTGATAGATATTTTCAAAAATGGGGGAAAGGCGATCCTATTATACAGAAACAATTTGGTGTTTTTTACCGATACGTTGGTGTATTTTTTGAGAAAGGGAAATGGAAAAGGGTTCTGCGGCATCCATGTTTGTTTTTTCAAGTGCTTTTATTGAGAATCTTGGTTGGTATTGTATTCTTGAGTTCAAAAATCAAAAAGGACCAACCAGGCTAGGGTTCTCTTAGGATAGTTATCTATAGAGTTCAGAATGGAAGAAAAAAAGCAATATGAAAATATTGTTCTGGCTACCCATGCTTTTCTAGTGGATGGTAATTTTAACGTTCGTAGTGGACCAACAGCCTCTTTGTTGGAGTATTTTTTACCTAAGTGTAAAAGATTTTTTTTAATCGGGCAACCGCCTCCGTATGTGGAAGGAACCCTTGCTCCTTTTCTCTTCGTATATGAGTCGGGAGTTTTTAAAAAAGCCGTTTATAATAAATGGTTTTATGCGTTTTACGATATTCCTGAGGGAAAGCGGCGGGTTACGACTTCATTTAAACTGAAATTAAGAGATCTATTTTCAGTGCTTTATTTTTCTTCTATTATTAGGGAAAAGATAGGGAAAGAATCTGTTGATTACTTCATTGGTGTCGAATCAGTAAATGCTATCGCGGCGGCGTTTGTTAAAATCTTTATTCCCATAAAATCTTCTATCTATTATGCATTTGATTGGTCAGTTAAATGGTTTAATAATTTTTTTTTCAACTTTATTTATATCCAGTTTGATAGATGGGCTTGCAGGTTTTCCGATTTCAGCTGGAATGCCAGCCATCGAATTGAAGAAGCCCGAAAAGACGTACTTAAATATAAAAATAGAGTTTTGGGGAAACAGTTAACTGTCCCCTTCGGGATGATGACTTTTCGGGAGAGTCTTGTAAGTAGGATACCCCCCGAGGGGCTGAATACCATAATATATTGTGGGGAACTTTCCTATGAAAATGGTGCTTTATTACTTCCGGCTATTGCAAAATATTTATGGGAAATAAAGCCGAGCCTGAAACTTATTGTTATCGGAGGAGGAGATCTTTTTGACAGTGTTAAAAAGGAAATTTACGGATTACGCTTAACCAATGTGGAATTGAAAGGCCATCTTTCTAATCAATTAGAGATAGATAAGATTTTGGTTACAGCCCATGTTGCTATTGCTCCCTATATTACCTTGCCATATTCAAAGAAACGTTTTGGGGATGTTGTCAAAATTCGCAATTATTTTGCTTGTGGTCTTCCTGTCGTGACTACAAACGTTCCTCCAATTTCTGATGAGATTTTACGTGAAAGCTTGGGGACGATTGTACCACCTCAACCAGAGGAAATTGCTGCTCAGTGTATTACTCTTTTAGAAAACAGAGCGAAATATTTGAGTATTCGAAAAAATGTTATCGAAAAGGCAAAAGGCTATAATTGGAAGATGATTTATAATGAGACTATTGGGAAAATGGAGGGACTTCGTAGAAACCAACTGGCAGGACAAAGGTGTAATTAACCGGCGGGCTATAAAGAAGGACATGCTATAACGCAGTTTAGTTGTACGGTAGCCGAATACTGATAATGAA
>Ga0180432_10011583_pt1 | contig 10371 bp, 7 predicted proteins | sample SS_ome_10_FD_132414 | JGI IMG/M metagenome (GOLD analysis project Ga0180432, IMG submission 132414) | Hypersaline lake sediment archaeal communities from the Salton Sea, California, USA - SS_1_MS_2 metaG | ecosystem: Environmental > Aquatic > Non-marine Saline and Alkaline > Hypersaline >...
CAGATGGGCAGGATATTCTACTTCGTCGTGCTGCCCATCATGATCCTGGCCGGGCTGGGCTTTTTGCTGCAACGGACGCTCGGGCTGGACATGCGGACGCTGACTCGGCTCAACTTCCACTTCACGCTGCCGGGGGCTATCTACGTATCGCTTGTGAGCTCCAAGCTTTCTGGCGAGGATGCCGGAAAAGTGATCCTCTTTAGCCTGATCATGGTGGTTCTCCTAGCGATAGTTACGCGAGTCGCGACGCGCTTGAGAAAGGTGCCGCCCGGCCGGCGCAACACCGCCGTCATGACGACCATTCTCTACAACTCTGGCAATTACGGCTTGCCGCTGCAGGAGCTGGCGTTTCGATCTGCGGGCCTGAGCGCCCAGGCGGTGATGCTCCAGGTGTTCGTCATGCTCTTTCAGAACTTCCTCGGGCTGACGGCGGGAGTCGTGCTCGCAACCAGGGGGAGGGAAGGGCGTCAGTGGAAGGAGAGCCTCATGCACGTAGCGAAATTCCCGCCGATCTACGCCCTGGCAGCCGGTCTGTTGACGGTTCAGATTCGCAAGTGGCTTGGAGGCGACGCGTCCAGCATCGGGCAGGCGCTTTCCCCCTTCTGGACGGCGCTTCAATACCTTCGCACCTCGTTCATCGCGGTGGCGCTGTGCGCGCTGGGAGCGCAGGTGGGGCTCATCCGCCGGGGGGGAGACCGGTATCCGGTGAAGCTCAGCGTCCTCCTTCGGCTGCTGGGCGGCCCGGCGCTGGGGCTGGCGCTCATTTACCTCCTGGGTCTGGAGGGATTTCTCGCGCAGGTGCTGCTCATCGGCACCTCCACGCCCACGGCGGTGAACTGTCTTCTGCTGTCGGTTGAATTCGAGAGCAACCCGGACTACGCCGCCAAAGCGGTCTTCTATTCCACGCTGCTATCGCCCATCACGGTTACGCTCACGATCCTTCTCGCGCAGGGCGACTTCCTGCAGCGGCTGGTCATTCCGTGACGAGATTATCAAGCGCAAGACCACGGTCAGCATAGAAGCGGGGCCTTCCCTCATCAACAGAGAACCAACATACATGGGGCGAACGTACAAGTGCTCGCAGGCCGAAGGGCTGCTGACGAAGCGCAGGATAATTCAAGGCATCCTCTATCTGATCCCCCCGAAACGCGCGGACATTGGGAGCATCCGGACGGCCCGCCGGACCCGGAGCGGCGGGGCTTGTCGGATTGCGCGACCTTTCTGTGGCGGTTAGTATGAACGTCCACACCTGGCGCAGGGCCACCAGCTACAGAAGGAGAAATTGTCGTGAAACATTTCCGCGCACGGTGCGGGGCGCTGTTGCTCGCCGTCGCTGCCGCGATTGCACTCGCCCATCCTCGCACCCTCAACGCCGCAGAGCTCTCCACGCGAGACGGTCTCTACCTGAGGTTCCGGGGGATGACGGCGGAGCTGCTCTCCCTCGTCAACCAAGCCGAACACGTTCCCCTCAAGTTCATTGACGAAAGCTATCCGACTTTCAGCATAACCGACTACAGCGCGCCCGAGCGGTCGGGCCGAATCCCTACAGAGATCAAGCAGGCGGACGAAAGTTCGCTGGTAATCAACGGGCGCAGCGATGAACTCAAAGTCGATCTCCTCTGCAGGTTGGAGGCCCTATCTGATTACGTCAGGTTCTCGGCGGAGCTTACGGACACCTCCGGGGAAGACAGGGCGGTGACGCTGCGGTATCAGATGCCGGTGACGGCGGAGGGGTGGCGCTGGTGGGATGACGCGGCCAGGAGCAGGTTGATCGAGCCCGGCAAGCGGTACGTGCGCTACCAGGACGACGAGAGGGGGATGTTTCCCCTATGGTGGTATCCGCTGGGGTCGATATCGCAGGAGAAGGGGCATGCGTTGGCGTTCGCGGTTCCATTGGACCCGCCGACGCTGGCGAGAGTCGGATACGACGGCGATTTCTTCATCGAGTTCGATCTGGGGTTGAGCCCGGCGGCGAAGTTTCCCAGCAAGGCGAACGTAACCTTCTACCTCTACAGCCACGACGCCGAATGGGGGTTTCGCTCGGCACTGAAGAAATACTACGACCTGTTCCCGCAGTACTTCGTCAAACGCGTCCAGCGGGAAGGCCTCTGGCTGGCGCGCACGCCCACCCAGGTGGTGCCGAGCCCCGAGGAGTTCGGGATAACGTTCCACGAGGTGTCGAGCGTCAAGACCAATCCGATGCGACTTGACAACGCAATGGGCGTATACACATTCAGCTACATCGAGCCCGGACGCGCCGGCATAAGTCTGCCCTTCGGGGAAGGCTGGTCCGAGCAGGCCGCCAGAGACAGCAGGGAGTTGAGCCCGGACGAATTCAGAGCGAAATATGAAAAGCCCACCTGGCAAGAGGTGATCAAGAAAGTGGAGGAGTTCGCAGCGGACCCCGAATCCGAACAGCATGTAGAGGCACAGAGGGTTCTGGCGTTCGCTTCGCGCAACCGCGGGGGGAGATATTACTTGACGGTGGGCCAGCGAACGGGGGTCGGCTGGCGGTGCACCTTCAGCGCGGCGACGGACCCGGAGATGATCGTTCCCGGAAGCGGGCATACGGTTCTGGACGAATGGCGGCAGAGCCGGCTCGCGAGGCTGCTGGCTCTTTACGACGGGCGATACGACGGGCAATACATCGACTCGTCGGAGTACTTGGCGGACACGCTGAACTTCAGGAAAGATCACTTCCCATATGCAGACTACCCGCTGGGATTCGACCCGGGGACCGGGACGCCGGCTATTGTCACGGGGACGACGCGGTACGAGTACTTTAAAGCCATCAGCGAGGATCTACACGGACACGGCAAGCTCATGATGGCCAACGGCACGCCGATACGGTTCGGGTTCTACGCTCCCCTTCTCGACGTGCTGGGAAGCGAGGCATGGCACGACGAGAATTTCTCGGAACGCGGGCTCGGCGAAAGCCCAAGGCGCGAGGACTTCTCCTTTGCCCACTTCCGCGACTGGAAGAATGAGAGCGGCATGTACTGCAGGCGAGCGTTGACTTATCAGAAGCCTTTTTGCCTGCTGCTCCAGTTGGGCGACGCGGGCGCGTTGCGTGAATTCGCGGACAGGTACATGGATGCCTTTATGGACTGGTGCCTCTTCTTCGCGGTCTATCCCACAATAGGCAGCGTATGGGAAGATTCGGAGCCCTATCGCGGGCTCTACCTGCGCTACGTGCCCGTCTTCAGGGCCCTCGGCACAGGCGGCTGGGAGCCCGTAACGCATGCGCGAACCGACACTCCCGATCTGAGAGTCGAACGCTACGGCTACTGGTCGCAGGGGACGCTGCACTTCGGCGTGCGGAACTTCGGAGAGTCGGAGGCATCAGGGAACCTGAGCATCGACGCGAAGGCGCTTCTGATCGGAGACGACGCAGTCGCCAGGGATGCCTTCACCGGGCAGGAGCTTGCATCAAAGCGCGAGGGCGACCGGATGGTCCTCCAGATCGAACTCTCGCCCGGACGCACGACGGTAATCCACGTCCCCGCTGGGCTTGAACCTGCCAGCGAGGAGGGAGGACCCGCCTGACCGACTCTCCAGGACGGCGGGGGATTGAACAGGATTCCGGGGTGGCCGTACGCGAAAAATCCGCCGTGGGATGAATTCTTCCCACACCACAAGCGTATGGTCATAGATGGCGCGGTCTTCGTGCACTGGTACGACTGCATATCCAGCATCGCTCTCTAGAGGTGCGGGTGTTTGTAAGAGGGGCGGCTGGGATCGTAAACGGCGAACAGGGGCTGTTGACTTCCTACCGTATGTAGTGTATCTGAGGGGCACTGGCGGAAACCGGGCACGCCGGACGGCACCTCTTTGTGTAATGACGTTTTCGCGTCATGGATTGTAATTTCCCGGATGACCGGACGCCTCAACGGCGGGTACCGTCGACGCGTCACAAAATGAGGAGGTAGGAGATGCGGGCAATTGTGAGAGGCGGAGGGGTGCTGCTGGCGGCGTGCGCGGCTCTCTTGGTGTTTGCCGGGGGCTGCGGAGGCGAGGGCACGGACCTGGGCAGCATAGTCAAGGAGGCGAAAGCGAAGTCAGAGAGGTTCGAAAAAGAAATCATGGACATGACGATGGCTGCGCAGCTCGCACAGGAAACGCCGCAGGGCGCGATGAGCCTCGACATGAAGATCCTTACAAAGGGGCGCAGAGTAAGGACGGAGATGGTTATGCCCCAAACGCCCGGCATGCCCGAGGGGATGGCGGGAGCGCAGATGATCACGATCTATGATGGAACGGACACGTGGATGATTCACCCGGCGATGGGGAAAATGAAGACCCCAGGCTCGCAGAGCCCGAATCCGCTTATGCAGGAGCGCGACTGGTGGAAGTCTGTCTCGGATAAGACGGTACTCTCGGGGAAGGAGAGCGTGGGCGGACGCGACTGCCACGTAATCGACTTCAGCGCGGACGAGAGCACCCAGATCAAGAAGCTCTGGCTGGACAGCGAAGACCTGATGATGGTCCAAGTGGAACTGCCGATACCTACCGGCCAGTCGGTGCGGGTCCTGCTGTCCGACTTCCGGCCGTTGCAGGGCGAATGGAAGGTGCCGTACAAGACGGAGGTGTTTCAGAACGAGAATATCGCTGCAACGATGACCATCACCTCCGTTGAAGTGAACACCGGGCTTTCCGACGATCTGTTCGACGCGGACAAGATCGAAGCGAAGGAAGTGGACACGCAACAGATGATGAAGCAGATGCCACAGGGGAGGTGAGGAAGGCCCAGACACGCTGAGGCGGAAGGAGAAAGAGCATGCTCACGAAGCAGATTGCCCTGGCATGCGCGGTCATGGCACTGCTGCTGGCAAGGGGTGCCCTGGCCGAAGATGAGGAAACCGGGACCACGGTGCTGATAGGGGTCACGGTTCTGGAGGTACCGCAGTCGAGCTTGGCAGAATTCGGCATGAAGGAGCTGGCCAAAGCGGCCCCCGAGGCCCTCTCCATGGGCGCGCCATCGTCCGGGAAGGCGCTGCAGGTGACACAACTGCCTATAGAAAAGCTGGAAGAACTCAAGAGGTCAGCTCGCAGCGGCAAAGGGAAAGCGAAACTAGTCTGGACCTCCGCTGTGATCGCCCACGAAGGGAAGCAGGCGGTTGCCGCAGAGGGTGAGCGCGAAATCCATTACATGGAAAAGGTTACAGGCAACCTGTACAAGCTGAAGACCCTCAAGCAACCGGGAGACGTGTTCAGAGCGACTCCTACGGTAACAGACCAAGGCATCAAGCTGGCGCTACAGATGGAGCCGGTCATCCTGGCGGGGCGTACGCCGCTGCCGGAAGCGCCGGATCTCGAGGTCGGGCTTCCTATCTTCAACGTCCAGGCCGTCTCGACACAAGTCGTCGTGAGAGAGGATCGCGCACTCGTCATGAGCGTCTTGGAGATGAAAGGCGTCCTCCGGCTCGTCTGCATCACGGCGAAGGTGGCGCACGAGTGATCTGCGTAAACGGCGGGTAGAGGCGTCCCTGCATGGACAGCGGCGGCCGGGACGGAGGAACCGGGGGCAGGACATGACTGGCAATATAGGCCTTGTGACCTACGACCCGGCCTGGCCGGTGGCGTTCGAGCGCGAGGCGCAGGCGATCAGAGGCGCGATGGGTGCCTGCTTGCTGGAGCTGCACCACATCGGAAGCACGGCGATCCCCGGGATGATCGCCAAGCCCGTCATAGACATTCTGGGAATTGCGGCCGGCCTCGAGGCGGTCGAGGAATACAGGGCGGCCATGGAGGCCGTGGGATACGCGTGGCGGGGAGAGTGGGGAATTCCGGGACGACGCTACCTGAAGAGACTCTGTAACGCGCCGGGGCACTCGGCGGTGCAGCTCCACATATACGCCGCCGGAAGCGCAAAGGCCGCCGAGCATCTTCTGTTCAGAGACCACCTCCGCTCGCATCCTGATGAGGCAAGCCGCTATCGCCTGTTGAAGAAGAAGTGGGCGAAGGAAGCGGAGGGCGACAGGGCGAAATACACGGGCTTGAAGACGCCGTACATCGAGGGTGTGCTGAAAAGGGCGAGCGAGGGAGTCCGGGCGGAAGACGTGGTTGCCGCGACGAAGTCCGCCTATGATTCCGTGGGAAGGCTCTACGCCGCGCACGTTGATCACCCTGAGAGCAACAACAACTTGATCTCCCGCCCCTGCATGCTGAAGCTGCTCGAAGACGTCGAAGGCCAGAGGATTCTCGACCTCTGCTGCGGCGAGGGATTCTATTCGCGCGCCTGCGCGAGAAAGGGTGCGCAGGTCACCGGCGTCGATCTGTGCCAAGAACTCGTGGAGCTTGCCAGGGAAAGGGCGGAGGCCGAGTCACTGTCGATAGACTTCATCGTCGGTGATGCGAAAGAAGTGCTTCGCTCGATGAAGGCCGACTCGTTTGACGCGTGCGTGTGTGGAGTCGGTCTCGGACACATCGTTGATCTCGAGGAGCTGTTCAAGGAGGTGGCGAGAGTGCTGGCTCCCGGCGGCTGGTTCCTTTTCAGCAACACACATCCGATTGCGGATTCGGGAACCTGGCACCGGGACGAACAAGGCAGGCTGGGCAGGGCGGTTGTCGATTACTTCGAGAAGCGAGTGACGCAGGCCGCGTGGCCCGGCATACGGAAGCGATTCAACGTGGAATTCGCGCCGCCCTATGTTATGCACCGGCTCGAGGAGTACGTCGAGGCGCTGCACCGGTCCGGCTTCATGACGGAAAGGCTGCTGGAACCGTTTCCGGTTCCCGAAGCGCAAGAGTCGCGCCATTACGAGTACCTGAGCACGGTCCCGCGGTTTGTGGTTGTCAGGGCGGTGAAGGGAGGAGCAATACTGGGAAGAGGACCGGGCCGGGAACAAGACCAAGCTGCGGAGGAGAAGGCGCAAAGGCCTGCATCGAAGAAGTCGGAAGGCGAAATTGCGCTTCAGGATGTCGCCGACGCAGCCAGGACTGCCTACAACTCCGTTGGAGAATTCTACGCGCAGCACGTCGACAGGCCCGAGAGCTACAACAATCTCATCGAACGGCCCTGTGTTCTCGATCTCCTCGGGGATGTTAGGGGGCGGAGGGTGCTCGATCTCTGTTGCGGCGAGGGATTCTATTCGCGCGCCTGCGCCGAAAGGGGAGCGGAGGTGACCGGAATCGACGTGTCTGAAAAGCAGATCGAGTTGGCGCGACTGCGCACAAGCGCCGAGTCTCTGTCAATCGAATTCGTGGTCGGCAACGTTGGCGAGGTGCTCGCCTCCTTGGACTCGGGCACGTTCGAAGGGTGCGTGTGCGGCATGGGTCTCGACTGCGTCGTGGACCTCGACGCCGTATTCAGAGAAGTCGCGAGAGTCCTGGTGCCCGGCGGCTGGTTCATTTTCAGCAACATCCACCCCGTCATGAATTTCGGCGTGTGGCATCGGTGCGACGACGGGCGGCTGGGAAGGGTCGTCTTTGATTACTTCGTGAAGCGAGCAGTGCGGGTACCTTGGGTGACGCTGCGGCGGAAATGGGGCGTCGAGTTCGCTCCTCCGTACATCACGCACACGCTGGAGGATAAGACCGAAGCGCTGTACCGCGCGGGGTTTCTGGTCGAGCGCCTGCGGGAGCCGCGACCCGATCCCGAAGCCGCCGAGCGATCCCGCAAGGATTACGAGCAGCTTGTCACTGGGCCCCACTTCGTCGTTGTCCGGGCGATAAAGAGGAAATCTCGATGAGACCTCAGAGCTAGAGCGATGAGCGCACCTGCTGACGACAAAAAGTGGCCGTGGGGCGAAGGCTACCAGAGGCGGTTCCAGACACAGGAACAGGCTGAGGAGATTATAGGTCTGCTCAAGCTGGAGAATGCACGAGCACTTGTGGATATCGGGTGCGGCAACGGGAAGTTCGCGATAGAGGTCGCCAGGCGGTTCCCCGCGTGCCAGGTATGGGCTTTCGATCCTCTCGAAAGCGCTGTCTCGGAATGCAAAGAGGCCGCAGCCGGGCTGCTTGAAGAGAATCTTCACGTGGACATCGCCGGTGCGGAGCGAATCCTTTTGCACGACGGATGCGTCGACCGGGCGCTTATGAGAAACGTGCTCCACCACGTGCCCGACCCCGCGGCAGCGATTGGGGAGATCGGGCGACTGCTCGCGCCGGGAGGGCTGGCTTTGCTGGAAGGGCCGGGAAACCACGGGGATGCCGCGCTGGGCAAGCTGATCAGTGATTTTCATTTCATGTGGAACAAGTCTCACAGAAGGCGCTATCACCAGCCGGACACCGTCATCGGCTGGTTCGCCGATGCGGGCATTGACGCGAAGGTCGTGGGCTCGTGGCAGTATCCTCACCGGGTGGGAGAGGAAGCGGCGCATCTGATCACCGAACGCGGAGCAGAGAAAGAACTTGGCCTGGAGATGAAACCGGACGGGAGCGAGAGGGTCAGGCTGACGATATTTCGATTCTTGGGCAGGAAGGCGGACGCCCGGGGTTGACAAGGGCGGGGGCGGCAAGGGACAATCCTCTTGCCGGATTCACTCTTTAAGGGCAACGGAGATGACGTACGCGGACGTTCTGCGTCCTTCGACAAAACGGGTCGCGCTCGCCTACGACGCTGCGCTGGTAGCCTGCGGCAGCGTCACGATAGCGCTGTCCGCCCAGCTCGCGATCCCGCTGCCGTTCAGCCCGGTTCCGGTTACCGGACAGACATTCGCGGTTCTACTGATGGGAGCGCTGCTTGGAAGCCGCAGAGGGGCGCTGTGCTTAGTCGCGTACTTGGCGGAGGGAGCGGCGGGGCTCCCCGTGTTCGCCGGCGGGACCGGCGGCGTAGCGCACCTTGCGGGACCGACCGGGGGGTACCTCGTCGGCTTCGTCGTCGCGGCGTTCGTCACGGGCTATCTGGCCGAGAGAGGATGGGACCGCCATCTATGGACCACGGCGCTCGCGATGCTCCTGGGGAGCGTCGCAATCTACGCATTCGGGCTTCCCTGGCTGGCGTGCTTCGTGGGCGCGGGCAAGGCCGTGCCGCTTGGCCTCACGCCTTTCGTCGCCGGAGACATCTATAAGCTCGTTCTCGCCGCGGTTCTTCTGCCTTCCGGCTGGAAGGTCCTGGGGCATGCCGGGGGTAAGTAGCCCGGCGCGAGCGAGATTCGGGCACGAATTCAAACCCTCTCTCCGACGCTCGCGTGCTCGCCTGATCCCGCGAACGCCCGGAGAATTGAGACTCGCGAAGACCGTATCATTGGGCACAACCGGGAGGAACATGCAGTGAAAAAGCTGAGAGTGGCTGCAATATCGACGAGGAATTGGATCGGGCAGCCGGAGAAAAGCATCAAGAACATGACGAAGTGGGGCCGGAAGGCCGTGGAGCAGGGCGCGGAGTTCCTGGTCTTTCCTGAACTCGGCGTGAACGGCTACTTCCATTCGAGCGACACCTGGGACGTGGCGGAAACCATACCCGGACCTTCGGTCGATAAGCTCGTAGGACTTGCAGCCGACCTCGGCGCTGTGCTCTGCTTCGGAATGCTGGAGCGGGACGCGGACGTGGTCTACAACACCCAGGTCCTCGCAAACGGCAACGGCATGATCGGCAAGCAGCGGAAGATCCACATGCCGGGAGCCGAGTACCTCCACTGGCGCGCCGGGTTTGAACTCAACAGCTTCGACATCGGCAAAGCGCGGGTGGGCATTGCGATCTGCTACGACGCTCTCTTTTCCGAACTGGCACGGACCCTCTACTTCAAGGGCGCTGAGATACTCGTCATGCCTTTCGCGTATAACACGCCGGCGAGAAGCCGCTTCCCGGAGGAGGACATAACGGGGCTCACGTACCGGGTTCACTGCTGGACGAACGGATGCTACGGCATCGTCGCCAACAACGCCGGGAACCGCAAGAAGGTCAAAGGAAAGCCCGGCCCGTGGAAGTTCCCCGGCTGGGCGGGCGTGTTCGGACCTGACGGGAGCGTTGTGGCGTTCACGCGCGAGAAGGGAAACGGCGAGGCGATGGTCGTGACCGACCTCGACCCGAAGAAGCTGGCGGAGCGCCGCAAGAATATGTTCTTCATCCCGCGCTGCCTGCGGCCGGACGTGTATGTGGGAATCAACGACAGCGACCAGACGGGGAGCGGCCCGGGCGCTGGTTCGACTCGCTGAGCGCCCGATTGTTACCAGCACGATGTTGGGCGATGGACTGATGGCGCGAGTGCCTACGCAATTCAGCGGGGAGGCGCAGCTCGCGGGTAAGGCGCTGGAGTCGGTGCGGGCGGAGCGTCCGCTTTTTGCGCTGCCGCCCGAGCCCGGTCTGCCGCGGCTCTTCGGAGGCGACTTCGCGCAGGCGACGTTTCTCTATCACGACTACGCCGCATATCTTGCCGACAAGGGGGCGGCGCAGCCGGACGGAGCGAGCCTGGTTTTCGCACAGCG
>Ga0180432_10011584_pt1 | contig 10369 bp, 6 predicted proteins | sample SS_ome_10_FD_132414 | JGI IMG/M metagenome (GOLD analysis project Ga0180432, IMG submission 132414) | Hypersaline lake sediment archaeal communities from the Salton Sea, California, USA - SS_1_MS_2 metaG | ecosystem: Environmental > Aquatic > Non-marine Saline and Alkaline > Hypersaline >...
CGGTCTGTTTGTGACGTCCCATCAAGACGGTGAGAACCGCACGTACACGTTCGACGACGTGAGTCTCGAAGGCGACGTGAGTGCCGATCTTGTCTCTGAAGGTATCGATTCGGTCAGCGGTAATTCGGCCGAGCCGGTCTATGTCGCATTGGAAGACATGCTGGGTGCAACCGCGACGGTGGTTCATCCGAATCCCGAGGCCACGCAGATTGCTTCGGCCAGAGAGTGGACGATTCCGCTGGGCGAATTCGCCGGTGTGGATCCGACCCTGGCCGCGAAGCTGTACGTGGGCGTCGGTAACGGCAATCCCGGCGGCGTCGGTGTCCTCAGCGTCTCTGACGTCAGAGTTGTCCCAGGCGCAGCGGATATCATCTGGGTCACGGGCGGTTATGATGACAAAGCCGACGGTATCCCGGACGATGCGGCCTGGGCATCTATATTGGAAGCTCAAGGCTACAGTGTCGATTATGGCAAGGGCTACCAAACGCTCGACGACGATGCAATCGCCGAATTGAATGCGGCCAAGTGCATCATTATCAGCCGCAACAGCAACAGTGGTGATTACGATGACGGCGACGAGCCAACCCAATGGAATGCAATCACGACGCCGATTATTAACAGCTCGACGCACATTGTCAGAAGCAGCCGCTGGAAATGGTTTGATTCCACCAGCATTCTGAGTCTGACGCCTCCGACGATGGTCCTTGCCGACGGCACCGAGGTCTCGGGGATCATTGAAAGCGTCGGCCCGGGTTCCTTCATGAATGTTGAAACCGTGGGTAATGGTACCGTGCTTGCGACAGGCGATGGTTTGCCCTGGATTGTCGCATGGGAAGCCGGAGTAGAATATTATGATGGCGCCGGCCAGATCGCCGGTGGTCCGCGTATGTACTTCGTTGCCGGTACACAAGAAGGCGGCGGCGTAGGTCGCGGCGAGATGAATTTACAAGATGGCGCTCTGGGTGTCTTCCTTGACGCAGTCAAGAAGTACGCCGGAAGCGACGTCACCGTACCGGGCGACATCGTCAAGGGCGTTCCCGATGAAGCCAGAGATGGTAGTATTGCTGGTTGGCCGAGCAATGAGCATCCCGCCCTGGCGATTGATGACAACGTCAATACGAAGTTTCTGCACTTCAAAGGCGAGGTTGAAGCCACGGGTATCAAGGTTACACCGTTGGACGGAATGACGATTGTGACCGGATTGACTTTAACGACTGCGAATGATGCCGCGGAACGTGACCCGATTTCGTTTGAACTTTCCGGTTCGAATGCGGGTATCGATGGGCCTTATGAGCTGATCGCCTCCGGCGATATCGTTGATTTCGCCCAGGAAGCCGCGTGGCCTCGCTTTACGAAGAACGAAACCCCGATCACGTTTGCGAATACCACGGCCTATGCTAACTATCAGGTGATGTTCCCGACCGTCCGCGACGCCGGGAGTGCCAATAGTATGCAGATCGCTGAAATCGAGCTGATCGGCTCCATCGCCAAGAGCAGCTACACCTATGACGGCGACGTAGCCGCTGGATCACTGGATGGAACGTGGGACCATGATAACGGTTCCGACCAGTGGGACGGAACAGGCCCCGGAGCAGGTAATCCCGGTGGTGCTGCAGCCCTGATCGAAGACGGTGTCACCTTCCTGCGTATTCAGGATATCGGTGATCCCCGCAGTTTGGGCATCAGCGAACCGAGTAACCGCAAGGTCTATCTGACCCATGCGACTGGTATCGATCTCGATGGTGCGACTCTTGCATGTTGTCTCCGCGTGGCGACCTCCGCTCCGCTGGACAATCAAGTCAGCGGCGATCCCTGGCCGGAAGGCGGGATTGGCTACCACATCCGCGACAACGGCAAGGGTATGTTCGGGATCTCCGACGGCTCGCAGATCATCTCCTTCTCGCTGGCTAAAGCCGGTGAGCCCGATTTCCCGGATGCCACTTCCGATATGCTTGTGATGAACAACCTGGCAGGCACGGAACCCATGGGTGGCGAAGTTACGACTGGGGATGCAGGCGCCGTGGCGGCCAACACGTTGGACATTGCCGATGCGACCGCTTGGAATACCTTTGTGATCAACATTGCCGCCGGTGGAGCAGGCACGCACGTCGTGACCATATCCGCCAATGGTGGCGATCCCGTGTCGTTCGATGTGACTTCCGGTACCGGTACTGAAGGCGATGTTCCTTACATCAGCGTCGGATCCTCCGGAACCGGTGGGATCACAGCGTTCGACGTTGATTACATCTCGGTGGCCAAATAGGCTGTATTTAAGTTGAATCGAATGTCCGATGAGTGACGATGAGTTGCTCGTTTGGGTATGAAGCAAGGTTTTGATAACTTCGGGGCTTGCGCCGAGTCATTCGGTGCAGGCCCCGATTGTTTTTTAGCAAGAAAAAATCAAGAGACAAGATTTTTTCTTTCCAAAAGTATGCCTAACTTCAATTTTGCAAAAGTTCAGTTTTAAGTAAAACGCGCTACAAGGCGAGAGGGGCGTTTCATTTCAAACGCCGTCCTTAGGCCCGGCGGTTCTGCCCTCAAACACGGAACATCATTTCCGGTTTCTCATTCCGAGCGAAAACCTCGTCAAGAATCGTCTTGTCTATCTGCACCTCGATGAGTATAATATAGTGAACATATAGGAAATGTATTTTTTTGGGGGCTTCGGCCAAACGTTCTGGAGGTATGAAAGATGAAACGAGATCTGCACAAAAGCAAGTATCGTTGGCTGATGTGGGTTTGTCCTGTTATCGGTTTGTTCTCATTGATCTGGTTTCTGATCCGCGTGATTCCCAAGCCTTCGCGGGCGGCCTATCCCTGCCAGCGGGCGGCGGCGCCGTTGGCGAGCGCTTTTGTCATCTGGCTGACGGGGCTGATTGCTTCGACCCTGGCCTATCGCAAGGCGAAGCGAAGTCTTCGTCAATCCCGGTGGGTTATTGCCGGTGTGTTTTTTATTGCGGGTGTGCTGACTCTATGGATGTCGTTGAGCATCACCGGGCAAGCCCCCGCGACGGCGGCGTTTACACCCTCTGAACCTCCCAACAGCCCGATGGGCGTGGCAAAGGGAATTCATCCCGGGCGCGTCGTGTGGATGCACGATCCGACCGCGACCCGTTGGGATGGTTCCAACGGGAGCTGGTGCGACGACGAGAACACCGATCAGGTCGTCGTCGAAGGCATGGTTTCCGAGGTCATTCAAACCTTGACGGGGGAACCGACCGATGCGGCGGCGTGGGACGCGCTGTTCAGGCACTTTAACGAGACGAAGGGCCGTAGCGAGAGTGGCTACCAGCGGGGCGAGAAGCTCGCCATTAAGATCAATATGAACCAGGAGAACAACAGCAGCGGCAACTGGACGCCCCGCGTCGGCAATCCCAGCCCCCAGGTGGTCCTTTCAATGGTCCGGCAGCTTGTTGAAGTCGCAGGCGTTCCGGGCTCTGCGATTACGATTTACGATGCTTCACGATATATCGGCGATCCGATCTTCAATAAGATCAGGGATGACGCCAATCCGGAATTCCAGGATATTACCTTTGTCGTTAAATCCAGTCTGGCTCGCAACGGGCGGGTCGGGGCGACGTATGATCAGGGCAATCCTCTCCACACACGGGCCGGAACGGCTTACCTGCCCCAATGCGTAACGAGCGCCAAATACCTCATCAATATGGCGCTGCTTCGCCCGCATTCGATGTTTGGTATCACGTTGTGCGCCAAGAACCATTTCGGCACGACCTACTTCCCGTCCGGGGGCGGCTGGACACCGTCGCCGCTGCATAACTACGGCCAACGAAGCAATGCGATGGGATCGTATAACTGCCTGGTGAATCTCAATGGGCACCGGCATCTCAGCGGAAAGACGCTGTTGTACTTTATCGATGGTCTCTATCCGGCGAGGAATCAAAGCAACGATGTGATCCGGTGGCAATCTTTCGGCGATGACTGGACCTCCAGCCTGTTCGCTTCCCAGGATCCCGTGGCGATTGATTCGGTCGCACTCGACTTCCTGCGGAATGAGCCGCGAAACACCGACGTGACCGGCCATCCGGACAATTATCTGCATGAGGCCGCCCGGGCGGGCGATCCGCCCTCGGGGGCGTCCTACGATCCGGAAAATGATGGTGTCCGTCTGGCCAGCCTCGGCGTCCACGAACACTGGAATAATCCCGTGGACAAACAATATTCCCGCAATTTGGGTATCGGGCACGGCATCGAACTGGTGATTGCCTCGTATGCGACGGCGGATGGGCCGGTCGAGAACGTGAGGTCAGGCTCACGATACGATCGGATTCAACACGCCATTACCGGGGCCTTCTCCGGCGATGAGATTGTCATCGGCGAGGGGGTGTATGACGAGGATATCAATTTTGCCGGTAAAAATGTGATACTTCGCTCGCTCGATCCCGACGATCCGGCGGTCGTTGCTGCGACGATAATCCATGGGAGCGAGCGCGCCGTGGCATTCAGCCGCGGTGAAGACGACCGATGTGTCCTGTCCGGCCTTTCCATCACCAGCGGGCAGACGGGTATCTACTGCTCCGGATCGTCTCCGTCAATCATCCATTGCCGCATAGAAAATTGCGGAGATACGGGCATCGAGTTGCGCGATGGAAGCGATCCGACAATCACGGCTTGCGAGATTCTGTCCAACTCAGGCGCTGGTGTTGAGATGTGGCTGAAGAAGGACGGCCGGGTGGTTCTCAACAACTATCCCACGATGACCCGCTGTCTTATTGCTGAAAACGGGCGCGAGGGTATCTCCGGCGGCATTCCGGCAATCACGAACTGTACCATTGTTGCCAACGGCGGATGTGGCGTGTCCAGTCTCGAATCGACGATGATGAATTCCATCATCTACTTCAATGGCGATACCAGCGTTGCTCATCAGGTTGACGGGGATGCTGTCGTAACCTATACCGCCATCCAGGGCGACCGGCCGGGCGAGGGGAACATAGCTGATGATCCGTACTTTGCCCGGGTCGGATACTGGGATCAGAATGGAACGCCTGATAATGTCGCTGATGATGTCTGGATTCCGGGCGATTACCACCTCCGCTCGCAAATAGGCCGATGGGATGGTGAGGACCGGGTTTGGGTTCAGGATGCCGTTACAAGCCCCTGTATTGATGCCGGGAATCCGGATTCGGGCTGGGCGGGTGAGCCGGACCCCAACGGACAGCGCATCAATATGGGCGCCTACGGGGGCACATCACAAGCCAGTATGTCACCGTGAAAAAGACGCGAGATCAACATATAAGAAACAGAAGAAAATTCCGGATAATACAACCCGATGTAGATATTGATACTAATCGATTATTTGATGTTGAAGTCCTCGGCGTACGCCGCGATGTACTTGACCGCATCAGCACTCATCCGGCCAGCAGAATTGCCGAATTGACGCCATCAGGCTGGAAGCAATAATCAGAACGAACATATCCGATATCTGTGTGATTCTGAGGCCCCCAGTAATCACAATTCCCTATTATCATGATTTGAAGGGGTGTTTTTTTCAGAAAATTAGGAAAATCCTTAAATTCCGCGTTATAATAGGTTAGTTTCCCCGCTGTTACAAGAGGAGAATCGGAAATGCCGCCCATGAGGCGGCTTTCGATCGTCGTATGATTCGTTGTCGTTCGAGGTGCACGCAGTTCGCCTTTAGGGCGGAAAGGATCGTATCACATGAGATGGTTAAACGGTTCAAAAATGAGGTTGTTGTTCGGTGGGGTCGTTCTTTGTAGTACATTTGCTTTACCTATGCTCTTGATAGGGCAGGCCCAAGAAGCTTCAAACAATCACCAAGAATCCTCTGAAGTGGTTATCATGATTGCAGGTCAGGAGCATCGTTATCAGCCGCGACCTGATCTGGGTTTTGTCGTCTTAGCACAGGGTGATTCTGATGCGATTGACTCGGTCCACAGAGATATAAGTCTGTTTACCCAAAACGAGATCAAATCCATCGGTGGCCGAGGCAGACAAGGTCTCTGGATAATCGAAAGAAGACAATCGGCTGCTCAAAACAAGGTGGCGATCAAAACACTTCGTGGGCAAAGACAGGTTCGATATGCAGCACCACTATTTTCTTGTGCCGGAGGAACAGTGGCAATCATACCCGAGGTTGTTGTGCGAGTGACACCTGATATCCGAGTGGAGCAGCTTCGATCACTGTGTCTAAAAGTTAGCTGTACGATCATAAAGCCCATGGAGTTTACGACACAAGAATATCTGCTGGGAGTAGCTGGTCTAAATGCTGAAGCTGTGTTTAGGGTTGTTGTTGAGTTCAATGAAATAGGTTGGATAGAATGGGCAGCTCCGAATACAGCATTTCAGCCGAAGTTATGCGGGCCTGTGATTCCAAATGATGAATACTTTCCTATGCAGTGGCATCTGCACAATACAGGGCAATTTGGTAGTGCAGATATCAATGCACCAGAGGCGTGGGAAATCACCACAGGCGATCCAAATATCGTTGTCGTCATACATGACTGCGGCGTTGAGCTTGACCACCCGGATCTGATCAATAATTTGGTGCCGGGATACGATTTTTATGATGACGATGATTCTCCGAATCCATTGCTCACGGATCCCCTCGATTCCCACGGTACTGCATGTGCCGGACTTGTTGCCGCAGAGGGCAACAACGGCATCGGTGTAGTTGGTGTCGCTTATAATTGTAAAATCATGCCTATCCGAGATGCAGCAGGGGATTCTTATATAACCTGGGCGGAGGAAGCGGAGGCAGTTCGCTGGTCCGCGGTGAATAATGCTGACATTTTGAGTAATAGTTGGGGGGTTGAATCACGACAACCAATATTCCACTCGGCCATAGTCGATGTTACGAAACCGGGTGGAATAGGCCGAGATGGAAAAGGCTGTGTTGTTTTCGCTGCTGCTGGTAACGATGGGAGTTCCATCAGATATCCAGCAGCAAATCCGGAGGTGATCTCCGTCGGCGCCACAGACTATACAGATGAATACTGTTATTATAGCAATTATGGCTCTGAATTGGATATTGTCGCACCAAGTGCACCAGGTTATGGAGTAGAGGATTATATAAATTCGCAGGGAATAGGATACCCTTGGACTACAGACTTCGCAGGGCCTGCGGGATGGAACACATATGATGGCAAGGTATTGGACTACAGTGAGATGGCCGGCACTTCCGCGTCTTGTCCGATTGCCGCCGGTGTTGCAGCACTGATTTTATCTATCGAGCCAGACTTAACCAATGAGGAGGTTAGGCATTTCCTTGAACGGTCCGCAAAGGACCTGGGTGAATCTGGCCGGGACGACTACTACGGCTGGGGGCGCGTTGATGCGCGGGCCGCCCTGGATATGGTTCTGGCTAAGCGCTGTGACCTGAATAACGATTGGAAAGTCGATGATCAGGATCTTGCTATCCTGAATGCGGTCATCGATACCAATGACCTGTTCGCTGACATCGCCCCTCCGGCAAAGCGCGATGGCATCGTCGATGAGCAGGACCTTGAGCTGATGATGCAATACTTGGAAACAGAAATCCCGGAGATAGGATTGATCGCCCACTGGAAACTGGACGAGTCAGAAGGTAGCATCGCCTATGACAGCGCCGGAGTTGCGTATCATGATGGCACCTTAATGGGCAACCCGGTTTGGCAACCTGACGGCGGCATGGTGACTGGAACGCTTCAATTCGACGGGATTGATGATTATGTTCGTATCGATCCTGTTTTGAATCCGGCGGACAGAGAGTTCAGCGTCTTTGCCTGGATCAAGGGCGGAGCGCCAGGGCAAGTTATTATTTCGCAAATAGATGGTGCAAATTGGCTTTTGGCAGATCCGTCCGGGGGGAACTTAATGACGGAACTAAAGAGTTCCGGTCGTGGTTCCGCCGCATTGCTGTCGCAGACAGCCATTACCGACGGCAACTGGCTCCGGATTGGCTTTGTATGGGATGGTTCCAACAGAATCCTGTATGTGGATGATGTGGAAGTAGCCAGAGATACACAGACTGATTTAGGAAGTTCCGAAGGCGGCCTGTACATTGGCGCAGGGCAAACTCTCGCCCCAGCCAGCTTTTTCTCCGGCCTGATCGACGACATCCGCATCTACAACCGCGCTGTGGCACCTTAGAGTTGTGCTGTTGTGACGCGGAAAGACAAAAAACTGGCAGATGGAAGGAGTCGTCAGTCTTTCTTTCAAAATGCAGCAGATGTAGTTCGTCGAACGCTTACATTATCCACACCCCAATGCCCCAGGACGGCATCCAGATCGCCATCGCCGTCGAAATTCGCCAGGACGCCATCCATAGATCGTGATTGTCCCAGTTTTTGTGTATATTTATATGTTGGAACTGAGTTGGATATCCTGACAGATGCTTTACAATTCCGATGGAGAGAGATCAAATTAACAGCCAGGCACAATAACAGAAATGCTGTTTTGTTGTATTTAATGATCATACTGATTCCTTCATGTTATTCATACAATCGTTATAGTGGTACCTTCTCCCATAACTATAACCCCATTTTTGCTATAAATGTTAACGACTTTTTTATGCATTACGTCTAAGTTGTAAAACTTGCGGTAAAACCAAGCGATTAAATCCGACATTTATTATGTATGAACTTGCTTTCCGGAGTATCTATATATTATGAATACGCGATATGGCAGAAGAAAAAAGGCAAAACGAATCGGCATTGGTCTGTGCGGCGCAGCGGCGCGATAAAACGGCTTTACAGTTGTTATTAACGCGCAACTGGTCTTGGCTCAAGGGATTAGTGTACAGTACCGTTCATGATGCCGGCGAGGTCGATGACGTTCTCCAGGATATTTGCGTCCGTGTGATTTCGAAGATCGACACGTTGCGAGAGCCGGAGCGATTCCGGTCCTGGTTGGCGGTTCTGGCGCGTCGGCAGGCTCTGCGCCATCGCCAGCGCCGGGCGCGAGGGCCCGTCAGTCTGAACAAGGAAATCGCTGAGATCACGTGCGATGAGAATGCTCCACGGCTCCTTGAAGACATGGAACGCCAGGAGAAGTACCGGCAGATAGTGAACGCCGTCCGTATGTTGCCGGAGAAGTATCGTGAGGTGTTTATGCTCAACTATTCCAGCGATTTAACGTATTCGCAGATAGCTGAAATCCTTGATATACCCGTGACGACCGTGCAGATTCGACTCGTTCGGGCGCGGCGTATGATCTATGACCGAGTCACCAGTCCAGAAAGAAAACAGGTACGGGAAAAGTGAAGATGACACCGGAGATGCTTGAAATCTTAATCGGAAAATACCTGGATAGCGAGATCGCACCCAGCGAACAGCGATTGTTGGATGCTGAACTGGAACGGGATCCGAAGGTCAAAGAGTTGCTCGAGCAATTTCAGAACCTGCATGAGTGTCATGCCGAGGTCATTGGCTCGGAGATAACCGGGACGGGAAGGACGGCTGAAGATGTTTTCGAGCGTGCATGGCTTCAGCAGTCCCGGCGCCCGTTCCGGTTTTTCGTAGAGCGAATCCAGAGATTCCGCTTTGCAGCGGGAGTGGCGGCGGGACTCATTTTGGGACTCGTCCTGCATTTTGTGCTGGCCACGATATCACCGCGGCAGGTCGATCCGGCTTCTCAGAATCTGGTTGCACGGGATTCCTCCGACCAGGCCGAACCGGAGAAAGCGGATTTCCCAACACTGATGACGGATCAGGACGGAAACGTCTTTCGAAATGTCGATTGGTACAATTTTACGGACAAAGAAGGTAATCAATGGCTCATTGAAGGACTCCGGGAGAACATTGTCAGGCCGGCCGGCTATTCCGGAGACTTATAGTACGTGATAACAGAATCGTTTGTGGACTATCCAAGAGGGGTGGCAGCCTTGAGCGTAGCGCTCTCCTGAGCGAAGTCGAATGGATTGGGGATGGCTTCGAAAATTCAAAAATCAAATATCAAAAATTAAAATTGCGGAATCCGCCTTCGGCGGATGACTTCCTTAATTTTTCATTTTGCATTTTGATTTTTCCATTTGGTTTTGAGACTGCCACTCGACAGAAATGTGTAGGTTAGAAAAATCTATTTGATTGTGAAAGGAAGAACCATGAAAGCGAAGAAGATGATACCCATCATTACGCTGATTTTGTTTTCAGCGGGTGCGGGCCTTTATGCCGCTGCGGACTCGGCCGATTCGCGCCCTTTTATCGGCGTGTTACTGGATTCCACGCCTTTACCCGCATTGTTAGTCAAACACCTCGGCCTGTCGCCGGGGCAGGGGATCCGGATCAAGAACGTGCATCGCGGCGGCCCGGCCGACAAGGCGGGATTGGAACGGGATGATCTTATTATCGGGTTCCAGGGTGAGCAGGTGGATGAGTACGTAGCGTTTGTCGATGGAATTCGAAAGGCGGGCGTC
>Ga0180432_10011586_pt1 | contig 10368 bp, 4 predicted proteins | sample SS_ome_10_FD_132414 | JGI IMG/M metagenome (GOLD analysis project Ga0180432, IMG submission 132414) | Hypersaline lake sediment archaeal communities from the Salton Sea, California, USA - SS_1_MS_2 metaG | ecosystem: Environmental > Aquatic > Non-marine Saline and Alkaline > Hypersaline >...
CTCCGTGTCGGCAACGCAGGACTCGGCGAGTTCACCCAGCCCGGCGGGTCGGGCAACGTCACCGGCGCCGGCCCCGACCTGTGGATCGCCGGCGCCGCCGGCTCCGAGGGCAGCTCCTACACCCTCAGCGGCCCGGCAAGCACCCTCACCGTCGACCGCGACCTGTTCGTCGGCTACGGCGCCGAGGGCACCCTCAAGCAGAGCGACGGCACCGTGACCGTCAAGGACGACGGGTTCCTGGGCCATGCTGCCGCAGGCAACGGCACCTACGAGATGAGCGGCGGGACGCTGCACGTCACCGACATCCTCTACGTGGGCAACGCCGGCACCGGCACCTTCAAGCAGTCCGGCGGCACAGTCACGTCGGACAACGACGTGCGGATCTGCGACGGCGGGCCGGGCTTCTACGAGCTCAGCGGCGGCACCATCGACGCCAAGCGCCTGCTCGTCGGCACCGGCCACTGGCAAGGCCTGGGCGGCACCGGCAGGCTCACCCAGACCGGCGGCGACGTGATCATCGGCTCCAGCGGCATCACCCTCGCCTGGTACGCCAACTCCGAAGGCATCTACACCATCAGCGGCGGCACCATCAAGACCCCCTCGCTGCGCGTCGGCAACTCGGGCACAGGCCGGCTCAGCGTCCTCGGCGACGGCGCCACCATCGAGACCACCTCCTACAACCAGAACGGCCTCTCGACCCTCAACCCGCTCATCGGCAACGGCGGCGTCAGCCGGATCGACGTCGCCGGCTCCGCGAGCATCAGCTCCGGCGCCAAGCTCGACGTCGACATCCACGGCGGCGTGGCCTTCACCACCACCAAGGGCTTCGACATCCTCAAGACCGCGACCGCAGGCAACATCTCCGGCTCCCTCACCGTCACCGACACCCCACCGATGTGGGCGGTCACCCAGGACGGCCAGCTTGTCTCGGCCGCCCTCACCGGCGCGGGCCAGGGCACCATGGGCTTCAGCCACTCGGGCCAGCAGTTCGCCGTCGGCGGCGCGGGCGCCAACGCCAGCTTCCTCACCATCACCGGCATCGACCCCGGCGGGTACCTGTGGGTGCTCCTCGACGTCGGCGACCTGAGCCCCACCGAGCTCGACGACCTGGCCGCCTACATCGGCGCCAGCCAGACCGTCCTCACCGCGCCTGCCTGGCCGCTGCTCCCGGGCAGCCCCTACGACCTGGCGCTCGAGCTCCAGCCCTCGGCCGCCACGAGCTATCTGGCGTGGGACTTCTCGGGCTACGAGCCGAACCCGGGCCTCGAGCTCACCCACATCATGTTCGTCACGCCCGAGCCGGCCACCCTCTCGCTCCTGGGCCTCGCCCTCGCGGCCCTCGCCCGCCGCCGGCGGCGGCCGGGAGCCAAGCGGCGCTCTGGATCGGGACACACGGCTTCTTGCTGATGGAGTTCGGCTTGCTGCGCTCATCCACACTCACTGGCGTGCCAGGAGAACCGTGATGGCAGGCCCCATCTGGGTCCGACGCATCGGAGTCCTGACACTTGCGTTCCTGCTGTGCAGCGTGTGGCCGGCCCACGCTGGCCCGATCGGCTACTGGCGGCTCGAGGACGGCCCGGTCGGCACGGAGGCCACCACCCTCGCCTCCGAGGCCAACAGCCCCCTGCTCGACGGCACGGAGGGCGGCAGCGCGTCGGGGGCCATGGCCTTCAGCGACCAGGTGCCCGACATCATCATCCTCGACCCGGTCACCGGCACGACCGCGGCCAACACCCTCTCGCTGTTCACGAAGCGGGTGGGGAACAACCGCTTCGACGTGGACGATAATCTCAACGTGCCGCCGCTCCACGAGCCCGACACGTTCAGCTGCGAGATGTTCATCAAGGCAGGCGACGACGTCTCCGGGTACCGCGTCATGGCCCGCAAGACCCGCGGCGGCGCCAACGGCAGTTGGTTCCTCATGGCCAACGCCGGCCGCATCGGCCTGCGGGTGGACTCGGACATCGACCTCAACGGCGACGGCGACACCAACGACCCCGGCGAAGGCAGGTTCAACCAGGGGCTCTACAGCAACGTGGCCGCACACGGTTCCATCGACGACGGCCAGTGGCACCACATCGCCGTCACCTACGACGACAGCCCGGCAACCTTCAAGCTCTACAAGGACTACAGCTACATCGGCCAACTGGTGCCTGGGAACGGCGGCTCGATCGTCTACGACGGTGGCGTCCTCCACCTCGGCGGCCGCAACAACGGCAACGGCTGGGAGGGCTGGATGGACGAGCTCCGCCTCGTCGACGACGTCCTGACCCCGGAGCAGTTCCTCCGCGCCATCCCGGAGCCGGCCACCCTCTCGCTGCTCGGCCTCGGCCTGGCGGCCCTGGCCCGCCGCCGCAGGCGGCGCTGAGCAGGCCTTACCTGACCAAGCCGTCCCGCCAGGCCCCACGGGCCGCCTCGGCTCCCCCCGCGGCTTGCCCCCCACATGCAGAAGTGCTATGCTCCACTCCGCACACCACTCGCGGAAGGAGACGAGCATGTCACAGAGCACACGGCGGCGGCACACGGCGGCGGGGGCCGCGGTCGCCCTGGCCCTGGCGGCGTTGGCCGTCGCCGCATCGGCGGCAGAGCCGCCCTACCAGGCCACGGGCATCAAGATCGGCGAGGTGACCCCCACCTCGGCCATCGTGTGGACACGCCTCACACGCAACCCCCAGCGCAACCCCGCCGACGCACCGATGGTGAAGTTCCGATACGAGGAGAAGCCAGGGCGGAAGCGGCGCATCGCCTTCCGCCTCAAGGTGCTCGAGCTAATCTACCCCGAAGGCATGACCGCCGCCGACATCCGCGACGCCGCCCCAGGCGCCCCAGGCCAGGTGCGGGTGGCCTTCAAGAGCCGCGGCCAGAAGTCCTGGAGCTTCACCCCCTGGCAGGCCGTGGACCCCGATCGCGACTTCACCCGCCAGTTCCCGCTCAAGGGCCTCAAGCCGGGCGCCGAGCACCTCGTGCGGGTCGAGTGCCGCAAGGACGCGGGCAGCGCGCCCGGGCAGACCGTCGAGGGCCGCTTCGTCACGGCGCCGCCGCCCGACGCGCCCGCGCGAGTCGTGTTCACCGTCTCGACGGGACAGGGCTACGGCAGCCGCGACTGCCCCGAGGGCTACAAGATCTACCCCCAGATGCTCAGGCTCCAGCCCAGCTTCTTCGCCCACACCGGCGACATCGTGTACTACGACCGCCTGGCCAAGAGCCTGGCCCTCGCACGCTACCACTGGCAGCGCACCTACAGCCTGCCCACCAACGTCGCCTTCCACCGCCAAGTGGCCAGCTACTTCGTCAAGGACGACCATGACACCTGGCAGGATGATTGCTATCCCACAATGAAGCGCCAGAACATGGGCACCTTCACCTTCGCTCAGGGCCTGGCCGTGTTCCGCGAGCAGGTGCCCATGGGCGAGCGGACATACAGGACCTGTCGCTGGGGCAGCGACCTCCAGGTGTGGCTGGTGGAGGGCCGGGACTTCCGCAGCGGCAACCGCGAGCCCGACGGCCCCGACAAGACGATCTGGGGCGCCGAGCAGAAGGCCTGGTTCAAGCGCACGGTGAAGGCCTCCGACGCGACGTTCCGCGTCCTCATCAGCCCCACCCCGCTCGTCGGCCCCGACCGCCCGACCAAGGCCGACAACCACTCGAACAAGGCCTTCGCCCACGAGGGCCGCGAGCTGCGCCGATTCATCGCCGCCCAGAAGCACATGGCCGTCGTGTGCGGCGACCGCCACTGGCAGTACGTCTCGGTCGACCCCGACAGCGGCTGCCGCGAGTACTCCTGCGGCCCCGTGAGCCACAAGCACGCCGGCGGATGGCGACAGACCGACTTCGTCAAGACCCATCACCGGTATCTCAAGGTCTGCGGCGGGTTCCTGGCGGGCACCGTCGAGCGGCTCGACGGGGTGCCGACCCTCACCTTCCGCCACTACGACCCCGACGGCAAGCTCCTCCACGAGGATCGCCTGAGGGCCGAGTGAGCCAGCACGAGCGAGGTGCACGATGCGGCTCCGAATCGTCTCCGTGGCGTTGGCGGCCGCGGCCCTGTGCGCGGCCACGGGCTGCGCCCTGTGGCAAGGCTGGGCCTCCGGCGAGCGGGCGGTGATCATCCCCGCCGAGTCGGGCGAGCTGGCCCCGCCCATGCAGGTCGGCACGCGCGAGGGGCTCGAGGGCGGCAAGTACATCTTCACCGACACAGGCCACAAGGGCCTCGCCCGCTACACCGTGCGCGTGCCGAGGGGCGGCCGCTACTACCTGTTCGCCCACGCCTTCGGCCCCGACAGCACGACCGACTCGTTCTTCGTCGAATTCGACCGCGAGCCCGACCGCACGGACCCGCACACGGTGTGGGACGTGGCGCGGGCACCAGGCTTCTGGCAGCCCGTGCTCGGCCGCGTGGACGGCGAGCGGCGGCCGCGGAGCTGGCAGCTCACCGCGGGCGACCACGTGCTCTTCGTGGCCGGCCGCGAGCACAAGGCCCGGCTCGACGTGCTGGCCCTCACCACCGACCCCGAGCCCAGGCTCCCCGCCTTCGGCCCGCCCGCCGACCTGGGCAAGTACGCCAGGCGCCGCCCGCCCGAGCTCGACAGCCGCGTGCCGCTCATCTACCACATCGGCTACTCCGACGCCTACTTCACCACCCCCGCCTACCTCGAGGCCTTCCGCCCCGCGCCGCCCGACCTCCTCCACATCGGCAAGGCCGCGCCCATCACACACAACTGGGGCCCCGTGCCCATGCTCTTCGGCGAGAACCAGGCCACCGGCGGCCCAGGCCACACGCTGAACTGGGACAACATCCGCCTCCTCTCCCCCAACGAGCTGCGCGAGAAGATCCGGCTCATCACCCGCACCGTGCGCCGTGCCCACAAGCTCGGCATCCGCTACGTGTGCCCCTACATCGGCCAGCGATGCCTCGCCGGCGACCCCGACACCCGCAAGGGCTTCTGGAACTTCTACGACCATTGGGACACCTACGCCGAGTGGCTCGGCCCCAAGCCGCCCACCGACCCCAGCGAGTGGCTCTACCGCGGCCGCGACGGCAAGCCGCGGCCCGTCTACGGCCCCACCTTCGACGTGCCCTACTTCGCCCCGCTCAAGCGCTACGGCGCCTGCCCCAACAACCCCCACTGGCTACGCTTCCAGAAAGCCGTCGTCCGCCTCATCGCCCAGTGCGGCTACGACGGGGTGTTTATCGACAACATGGTCAACGGCGGCGACACCTGCCCCCACTGCTGGGCCAGGCTTCAGCAGTTCCTCGCCGCCAGGCCGCGCGACGAGCTCGAGCGGCGCTACGGCGTGGCCGACCCCGCGGCGCTCAAGAGCTGGGCCGATGTCCCCGCCCGCCTCCACAGCCGCTTCCGCCTCGAGTGCCTCCGCGACTACGGCCTCGCCCTGCGAGACCACGCGCGACAGACCCACCCCCGCTTCTTCCTCTTCGCCAACAACTACACCATGTCCCACTGCTTCGTGCTCGGCGAGTCGTGCCGCCTCATCATGTGGGAGAACGCCTTCCCCTCGGGACTCACCATCGACGGCGAGCCCCCGGCGACCGACACGACGGCCGTCGAGGTCGTCGCCCAGCCCGTGGCCGAGCCGCCGCGAGCCTACCCCCAGGACTTCCTCCACCCCGAGACGTTCACCGAGCTGAAGGTTGAGACCCGCCTGCCTGCCCGCTGCACGGCCGGCAAGCCGGTGCCCCTGGCCGTCAAGATCGTGACGGTAGGCAACAGCAACGCCGACGACGACGCCATCGAGGACGTGGCGCTGCTGCTGCGCAGGCAGGGCTCGGGCAAGGCGACCCGCGTCGAGCTCCTGCCCCGAGGCCGCATCGGCGGGGTGGTGCCCGGCGTCGTGCACAAGCCGCCCATCGAGCTCAGGGGCACGTGGACGCCGCCCGAGCCAGGCAGCTACGTCGCCGCCCTCGAGTACCGCTACACCGACACGCCCCACATCGGAACGACCAACCGCCTGCTGGTGACCGACCGCGTGCGCCCTGCGGGCTGCGTGTGGCAGACCCACATCGGCGGCTACTCGCTCGCCGCGTGCGGCAAGGCCCGGGTGGTGCCCCACGGCCGCGGCACGAACCCCGAGCTGGCGCTGGCCGAGTGTGCCGCCTTCGGCGGAGGGGCGAGCGCCAGCGTCCGCCGCGGCTGGGCGAGGGTTCGCTACCAGCGCTTCTTCCGAGCCCACCCCGACCTCTACGACGGCATGGAGCCCTGCGCCGCCGTCGCCCTGCTCGGCGCCTACTGGGGCGGCAACCCCTACCACAACCTGCGCGTGGTGTGGCCCAACGCCGCCGACCACCTGAGCGCCTGCCACGTGCTCTTCAAGTCGCTCCTCGACACCAGCCTCACCCCCGCCCACCTCCACGGCGTCGAGGCCATCGTGTGCATCGCCAGCGACTACGAGATGACGGCCGACGCCGTGGCCGCGCTCAAGCAGCTCGTGGCCCGAGGCGGCAGGCTGCTGCTCATGCACCAGGGCACGACCGTGAACGGCGAAGCCATCGAGGCCGTCCTCGGCAAGCACGCCGTGACGATGTGGCAGTGGGACGCTCCCCCGAAGCTCGCCGAGCCCATCAGCCCCGCGCGGGGCCGCGCCCGCGGCCTGCGCTTCGCCTGCACCCGCGACGCCGGGGGCCGCCGCCTCGTGCTCCACGCCGTCAACTACAACGTCGGCATCACCCGCAAGAGCACCACGCCCCTCACCCCGCTGGCCGACATCGCCGTCCGCCTGCCCCTGCCCCAGGGCTTCCGCCCCCGCCGGGTCGTGGCCTACGACCCCGACCGCCCCGACGAGCGCCTCGCCCTCCCCTTCACCACGGCCGGCGGCCGCCTCGTCTTCGCCATCCCCCGCGTGCGCATCTACAGGCTCATCGAGATCCACTGACCGCGCTCCCCCAGGCTCGCAGCCTGCACGCCCCCGGCCCTCCCCCACACGCCCAGCGCCGTCCCTCCGCTCTCCCCCTCCGCTCGTCTCTCCGCTCCGCGGGGGGACGCTCTCCTCGGCCGCTCCGCGGCCATCCAAAGCGGCGACGGGTCGCCGCACTCCACAGTCCGTCCGCGTGCCCGCTTTCGCAGGGGGACGGGGCCTGTGCCTGTCGAGGGAGGGGACGAGCATCCCCGTCAGAAGCTGAGGCTGAGGCCGAGCTTGAAGCGGCGGCCGTCGTCGGGGTAGCCGTTGACCACGGAGTACTTCCTGTCGGCGATGTTGTCGACCCCGACGAAGACGTTGTGCTCCTTCTCCTTGCCGAAGAAGTAGGTGAGCTTGGCGTTCCACTCGGTGTAGTCGCCGAGGTTGGCGGGGTCGCTGCCCTTGGGGAGGAAGCGCTCGTTCTCGTACGTGCCGACGCGCTTGCCGAGGACGGCGAGCTCGAGGTCGCCGACGAGGTACGACACGCCGCCGCCGAGGATGACCTCGGGCACCTCCTGGTCGCGCTCCCAGTCGCCCGTGCGGTCGTCGCGGGTCTTCATGGCCACGGCGTTGAAGAAGAGCTGGAGGCCGGAGGCGAAGCGGCGTGTGCGGATGTCGAGCTCGAGGCCGTAGCTCCGCCGGTCGGCGTTCTGGTAGAGGGCGTGTGGCTCGCCATCGATGTCGACCGTCGTCTTCGGCATGGTGAGCGCGGCGTCCTGCTGTCGCACGCAGAAAGCGGTGAGGTCGATCTCGCCGAAGCTCTCCCAGGCGCGCTTGATGCCGAAGTCGAGCTTGGTGCGAGTCTCGGTGCCGGGCCGTCCGAGGGTGGCGTCGAGCATGCCGGGGGTGGCGGCGATCTGGCCCCAGACGAAGTTGCCGTGGAGCGAGAGCTGCTCGGTGAGGGCGTAGGACGCGCCGAGGGTGAGGGTGTGGAGGGGGTCCTCCCACTCGTCGTCGATCTCGACGGAAGCCAAGCCGCCGCTGGGGCTGCCCTCGACGTTGATGCCGCCAAACTGGTCGAAGAAGGTGCGGCTGAGCCGGTAGCCGCCGCTGACCAGCAGCCGGCCGAAGCGGTGCTCGTCCACGACCACCCCCGACCAGGTCCACAGGTCGCCCCGCCGGCCGACGTAGAAGCGCTTGCCCGTGGGCGAGACCCAGTGGTTGAACATGCCGCCGAGCCGCAGGGTGTTCGCCTCGCTCAGGCGGAGGGTCTGCATGAGGCGTGCGCCGTACTCGTAGTCCTCCTCGAGCCACCGGGGGTTGCCGACCTGGTGGCCGTGGAAGCGGCGGCTGCCGTAGTTGACCGTGAGCTCGGTGGCCGCGCGGTCGCTGGCCTCGTAGCGTGCCTTGCCGACCACCACGTAGGTGTGCATGGGGTCGAAGCTCTGCTCGCGGGTCCGGTGGGTCTTGCTGGCGGGCGGCTCGGCGAGCCGCAGCTCGCGGTCGCCGAAGAGGGTGAAGGCGGTGAGGCTGAGGGTGAGCTCGGGGATCTGGCGGGAGACGATGCGGCCGTAGAGGTTGGTCATGTTCTCTTCGGCGTTCTCGTTGTGGTCGCCCGCGGTGTGGAAGAAGCCTGCGCCGAAGGCGTAGGAGATGTCGCGGAACACGCCGCCGTGGCTGAACTGCGTGCGCAGGGTGGTGTCGCTGCCGAAGACGGTGTCGAGCTGGGTGTGGGCCTCCTTGTAGGTCCTGGGGACGACGTTGACCACGCCGGTCAGGCCGCCGGGGCTGAGCAGGAGCTCGCCGGCGGAGCGGACGAGCTCGATGCGGTCGAGGTTGGCCGCGCTCATGTAGTAGTTGGTCTCATGGAACTCGCGGAACCAGGCTCCGTCGATGCAGTAGCTGGGATAGGGGTAGCGCTGGCCGCGGACGGAGAAGAAGTCCTTGACCTTGCGGCCGCGGCTCTCGGTCCATCCGCCTGGGGTATACTTCATCGCGTCGACGACGGAGAAGGCGTCGAGCCAGCGGATCTGCTCGGCCCCGATGACGGTGGTGGCGGTGTCGAGGCCGGGCGACTCGGTCTGGGGCCGCTGGAACAGGTCGCGGGGCAGCAGGCCGGTGAAGATCGATCGCTCGCCGAGCTCGACCGCCGCGTTGCGGCCCGTGACCGTGAGGTCGGGCAGGCGGTAGTCGCCGCCTTGCTTCGGCTTCGCCGGCTCGCCCGCCACGAGGAGGCCCGCGGTCAGCGCCAGGCTTGCCGCCCACACGACACACCGCAGCGCCTTGTTGTCGCTCGTCGCCAACGCAGATCCCCTTCAGTTGTTGCCAGCGGCATGGCCCCAGGCGCCGCGGCGCCTCAAGAGCGGCCTCGGCCGCACATGGCCAGGGCGTGGACCACGCCGTCCCGCGTCTTGATGAATCCCGTGCAACCGACTCGCACGAAGGCGCCGCACGAGCGGATGCCCGCCATCCGCCACACGGTCCTGCCAGTGCTGCCCTCGAGCGCCACCAGGCAGCCGCTGTCGGTCGAGTCGACGAAGTGCAGGAGCCCGCCGGTGTGGGTGAGGGGGCCGCAGCCCGACGCGGGCCGCCGCCACAGGGGCTCGCCCGTGCGCCCGTGGAGCGCCACCACGCGCCGGCCGCGCACGTAGACGCGCTCGGCGTCGGCGAGCAGGCAGCTCGCGCCTGGCACCCGCCGCCGCCACAGTACCGAGCGGCTCGCCAGGTCGACGCAGCAAAGCTCCGGCCCGCCGCCCCGGCGCGGCTGCACGGCGTAGAGGACACCGCCCCGCACAGCCACCAGCGGTCGACCGAGGCCGGCGGGAGCGTCGGCCAGCGGCTCTGCCCACGCCTCGCGCCCCGAAGTCGCATCCAGGCAGTGGAGAGCCTTGCCGCTGGCGACGAAGAGCGTGTCGCCGCTTGAGGCAACGCGCGACAGCGGCCCCTCGCCGGCGATCTCGCGCGTCCACACCAGGCTCCCGGCCCGGCCGTCCAGCAGGTGCACCGCGCCGCCGGCGGTCCAGCACACCCTGTCGCCGGCCAGGGGGATGGGGCGGCTCGGCTCGACCAGGCGCCGCCGCGCCCCCGCGGCGTAGTGCCACAGAGGCCTGCCGTCGGCCGCGGCCAGCGCCTTCAGCGCCACCCCACGCCGCCCCCGCGACACCAGGCAGTAGACCCGCGTGCCGTCGGTAGCCAGGTAGCCCAGCCCGTCGCAGGGCGTCTCCCAGTGAGCCCTGCCCGCCTCCATGTCCACGGCCACCACCGAGCAGCCCGACGCCTGCCTGCGCAGCACGTAGAGGCTCGAGCCATTCACCACCACGCGGTCCGCCGCCGACGCCTGGGCCGCCTGCACCTCGCTGAAGCGCCACAGCTCCGCCAGCGGCCCCGAGCCCAGGCCCGCCGCCTGCCCGCCCGCGGCCCCCGGCGCGGGCCGCCCCCGCGTCCCGAAGGCACGCCACAGCACGACCCCGAGCGCCAGCACCGCCGCCGCCGACGCCACGGCCGACACCACGCGCC
>Ga0180432_10011587_pt1 | contig 10368 bp, 6 predicted proteins | sample SS_ome_10_FD_132414 | JGI IMG/M metagenome (GOLD analysis project Ga0180432, IMG submission 132414) | Hypersaline lake sediment archaeal communities from the Salton Sea, California, USA - SS_1_MS_2 metaG | ecosystem: Environmental > Aquatic > Non-marine Saline and Alkaline > Hypersaline >...
CGCATAGCGAGCGCCGTTCGGATGCGGTTTTTTCCTGCCCGCCGTTGGCGGAGAAGAAGTCGAACTCGATGGCCTGTGGATTCTTTACGATCTTTCCCGCGGGCACTCCCTGGTCGATGAGGAAACGGCGGTGGAACTCGCCGGGTACCAGCACACGCAGGCACCAGGGCGAGGCGACCACCTCGGCAACCCTGTTCTTTTCGATGTTCTCATACCTGAAGATGTCCTGGCCGTGTACGATGAATGTGAAGCCAATCCCCGCCTTCTCACAGGCAGGTCGGACGAACTCGGTTACCGTGGGATAGACGAAGTGCGAGTGGACAACGTTGCGGCCGTGTTCGACGAGCAGTTCTGCCAGGTGCTCGGGGCTCTTGGCAGCATGATACTCGATGGGGAAGTCCGGTTCGAAATCCTCGTGAGGCGATCCACGGCAAAAGACTTTTACGTCGTATCCTTTTTCAACCAGCTGACGGAGTTCGTTGAGAACGAACGTCTCCGAAGGCACCGGAAAATGCCACAGGAAATAGGCTATCTTCAGCCTTTTTCGGCGTTGCGCCAGGTTGTCCGCAACCCGGGGATCGATGCGCTGGTGGGTGTATGTTTCCCTGTCGATAAGCGGGGCGCCTTTTTCTCGTTTCTCTTTTTTATCCGGATGATCAAGAAGAACGGTTCTGTACTGCCTCGCTATGGAATCGTCGGGCAGTTGTGCTGCCGCGCTGATCAGCCTGTACGCATCATCCCGGCGCGAACGCTCCGCCACTTTTTTGTAGATTCGGTTTATCTCTTCTCCCAGGCGCTTCAGTGAGAAGTGTTCCTCGACACGCTCGCGTCCTCGGCGTCCGAATGCCGCGAGCTCCCCGGGGTTCTGGACGAAAAAGCGCAAATGCTCGATGGCCTCCGCGTAGCGGCGGTAGGGAATCAAGAAACCCGTCTGGCCGTGTTCGACCAGCTCTGGCAGCGCTCCCCATTCGTAGCAGATCACCGGTCTGGAAAAAGCCATGGCCTCGGCCACCGTGCGCCCGAACGACTCTGCGAAATGCGAGAAGTTCACCACAACGTCCAGGTCCCGGTAGCAGTCGGTTATGTCCTCGCGGTAATCGTCGAAAAACAGGTTGCCAGGCAACTCTCCTTCTCTCTGGCGCCTCTGCATCTGGCGCACGTGCTCGTTGTGGCGGCCAATAAGCCTGAACTCCTGGCCGGGAAGGCTCTCGCTTGCAAGGCGGGCGAGCTGGGCGAAATCCTCGATGCCCTTCTTGGGCAGGTTGGAGCTGACCAGACCGATCTTCAGGTTGGTCCTTGGAGACGGGGAGGGGAGTTTGTATTCGTCGGTGTCGATGCCGTTGTACAGCAGGAAAGTTGCATCGCCCTTGTCGTACAGCTCGCATGTCGCGCGCGAGTTGCCGATCACGTAGTCGGTCGTGCCCAGCACGACGTCGACGATGGTATCGGGATCGAGGCCGATGTAGCCGGCCAGGGTGGAATCCCTGGTGATGATCTCCCGCGAGTGCAGCAGGCAGGGAATGCCCAGCGAGCGGGCGGCCAGAAGAGGTTCGATCAGCATGATTGTGTTGACGTGCACGATGTCGATCCGTTTGTCGAGCAGCATGTTTCTGAACAGCTCGATGCAGTCGCGGTTGAAATTCCCGTCTTTCCACCAGCCGTAGCGTGCGACGACGATCTCGTCGGCATGGCCGCGTATGTGATCGAAGATGAGTGCTGATTCGGACGGGAAAACACACACGATCTCGAACCGCCGCTTGTCGATCGACCTGACGATATCGATGAAACTGCGTTCCCCTCCGTATATGTGGTTGGATGCCGAGTGTGCAACCAGCAGTACCCTTTTCTTCGCCTCACTGGTTCCTAGCTTCGAGAAGTCCGCCCTGAATTCCGGAGCTGCTTTCCGGAGAAGGCGAGTGCTCTCGATGGGTGTTCGTTCGTGTTGTTGGCCTTCGTAAGAGTCCAGGATTTGCTTTACCGCTGCCAACGGGCCGGGAGACGAGTCCAGTCGCAACTTGCGCCTTATGTTCGCCAGGCTTTCTCCCAGGCGAAAAGATCTGGCTTCCGACATCGTCTCCACATGACTGCGCACCTTCTCCAAAACCCCAGACAGTTGTTCGACCTGTTTCTCTCTGCCTTTCATGTCGTGTTCGAGGTCTCGCAGCTTCTTCTTGAGCTCGTCTATCTTGCGCTCGCGCCACACGAAGCCCGATTCGGCCTTCTCGCCCAGTACACGGTGATGTGCGAGGTCAGCTTCCAGTCGCCGCAAGCGCTGTCTTTCCGAAGCCAGCTTATTGTTGAGACGCTCGGTTTCCGCCCGGCTCTCTTCGAGGCCGGCCTGCGTTTGCTCGAGCTTTTCCTCTGCAAGTCGCTTGCCGCTCTCGCGCTCGATCAGCTTGTTTCCGGCCTCATCCAGGCGGGTAGCGAGCAAGTCAGCCTTGTTTGCTTCTTCTTTGAGGGAAGCTTCAAGTTCACCGATGCGTTTCTGGAAACCCTCGTTTTCTTCGTTTACCCGGCCCAGGTCATCCCGCAGGCTTTTGGCCACCTTCTGGCTCTCTTTCAGCAAGCGACCGTATTCCTCGATCTCTTGCTGTAGTTCTTCTGCCCGCTCGCGGTTGTGCCTGTTGTCACGTATCCTTTCCAGTTTGTTCTCTAGTGCTTCGATGGTCGCCCCCAGGCGCTCCGCTTCGACCTCGCGGATGTGCCGTTCGAGCTCCCTCGACATCTGCAGTCTCTCGAGCAGTTCACGCAGGTTGCGGTTTCCTTCGACGAGCCGTTTTGTAAAAAGCAATCCCAATCCGTATATTCCCGGGAGCTGTACCAGTCTAAGATCCCGCTTGTTTTCACGTTCGAAATCCTCAACGGCCGTCAGGACGCCATTTTTCAGGTCGTGTTCGAAGATCGCGTTGTGGAAGTTCTGGTTGAAACCGCCCTGCTTTAGCAAATCAGGCTGGCCCGGTCGGATTCCCAGGGTCTTATGTGGTTGGCGGTGCTCGACCGGAATCCTGTCCGGGTCGTAGTAAAGATCGCGCCTGCCATAAGGCCAGTGTATGTCGTGCAACAGGACCATGGGGAACGGCTGTTCGAGTTCGATGCAGCGAAGATCGAGAAGCTCGAGTTCATGATAAACCGTGTACCAGTTGTGATCGCCGTCAACGAGCACAAGGTCGAATGAATACAGGCTTCCCAGGGCATCCAGACTCAGATCGCGGTGGAAAACCATGTAATCGCCGTACTGCTCGTTCCATTCGTCGACGTCGTATTTCGGCAGCGGATCGACAACGTGCAACACACAGTCGTTGTCCCGGCAGTAATCTAGCAGCCTGCGCGTGTTCTCGCCGTAATCCGAGCCGATCTCGACAATCGACCGCGGATTCAGGCACTCGAGAAGCGGCTCGATTACTGCATCCCAGAAATGATACATGCCACCGCTCCCTATAAATTGTTATCGTGTCGGAAATTAGCATCTATTACAGCCGACCGCAAAGAGTTGGCCTAGTGGAAGGGCCGGCTTGACTAGCATTCGGATATCTCAATAAGATGTGCACCAATCTCGGGCAAACGAAGAGAGTTGGAAAGGAAAGTGGATGAATATCTTTTCAGAACCGCTGATCATGCCGTTGGTTTCGGCTCTCGGGCCGAAATCCATTGTCAAGACCGGATGCAAGGATCCCGACGAGCTCTCGGAGCTGCTTTCGTACTGCAAGGCGAACGATTCACAATTGCACTTGATAGAGCCGAGGCCTTCCTTCGACGAGTCGGCGCTGGAGCCCATGACAGAATCGGGCCTGGTCTTCCATCGCCTGCTGGAGCTCAATGCCTTGCACTCCATCGAGTCCATGGACCTGGTTATCCTGGAAGGGAACCCGAACTGGTACACGGTTCTGAATTCGCTGCGCTTGATCGACAAGGGGGCCGCAAAGCACGAGAGGGCTTTCCCTTGCGTCCTGATCCACAGCGTGGGCTGGCCGTATGCCAGGCGCGACTGCTATCCCGATCCGGAGGTGATTCCCGAGGCCTATCGTCAACCATACAAGAAACTGGGTCTCGCACCGGGACAGGAAGAGCTTTGTGAGGAAGGCGGCCTTTTCAGCGACCGCTTCCACGCGGTGTACGCCAACGAGTTGCATAACGGCGTGCTGACCGCCGTAGAGGATTTCACCAAGGAGAACGGTACGGAGTTCCGCTGGCTGGTGTTACCGGCGGGATTCGGACTGGGCTTGCTCTTCCCGACCGGGTTGGCGAAAGAAAACACGAAATTCTCCTCGCTGGTCGAATCGCTTTCGATGTCGGAGCCAGCCTTGAAGCTCATGGAAGCTACCGAATGGGCGAGGATTGAAGACGCGTATGGATCGGCCAGGAACCTGGCAGAGCAGAAAAAGCTGGCGCTGGAAGAAAGGACTGCCCTTCAAGAGCAGATAAAGAAGTCAGAAGAGCAAGGCGAGCGTTTCAGGGAGGAGCTCGAAGCCGCGCGGCAGAAGAACAAGGAGCTTCTGGAAAGCGAGAAAGCCGGGGCGGGCAGGGAAAAGGAACTCGAGGCCGAGGTGAGACGAAACAGGCAGGAATTGGACGCCACCGAAAAACGCGCCTCGGCCCTGGAGATGGAGCGTGACCGTGCCCGAGAGGGCCTGCAACACCTTGGTGAACGCATCAAGTCCCTTGAAGGCGACAGGGATAGACTGCTCAAGACCAACGAGGAGTTGCAGCGACGTCTGGACGACGACGAGATGGGTGAAACGGCTCAAGCCCGATTGAAGCTGCTGGACGAACAGAAGTCGGGGATAGAGAGAGAGCTGGAAGTCCTCAAGCAGAGGCTTGGGGAGCGGAACCTGAAATACGAGAGTCTCGAGAGCGTATACCGGTCGCGCATGGCCGACATCCAGCGCCTGATCAACTGGATGGAGAAGATCGCCCTGGACGTAGATCGTCACCTGCATTCGTGGACCTGGAAGGTTGGTTCGCAGGTTGTCGATCCGGTCAGGAGGCTGATGGGCAAGAAGAGTGTGCCGGTCGAGTCGCTGCGCATATCCAAGATCCTGAACTCCTACAAGAGCTGGAAAACCGGTTTCGATTCAAGGTGATGTGGTCTGGAGAACCGTTTGGCAGATGAAAAGGACAGGGTGAATCACGAACTCTCCGAGGGCCGCGAAGAGCCTGAGCGCATCGCGCGTCTCGAGACGCTGCTGATGGAGCAGCGGCGCGACATGCGGCAACTGGTGCGCTGGCTGGAGATACTCGACGAGGACATCCAGCGCCACTTCCGCTCCTTCTCATGGCGCATCGGCCACGCAACCGTGGGCCTGGCCAAGAAACTGATGCTCAAGAAGCACCCGCCGGCCGAAAGTTACCGCGTGGCGAAGATCTTCGAGGCCTTCCGAGCGTGGAAGGCCCGCCGGCCCGAGTTTGCAGCGGGGGTGCGCCTGCCCGAGAGCCCCGGGCCGCTGCCGCTGTCCATCCTGGCCGGCTTCATCGGCGCCGAGAGCGCCGGGCGGCTCGCCGAGTGGGCCAAACTGAGCGGCGGGCGCGCGGCGCAGGTGCTCGGCTTCGCCGCCGACAAGGAAAGACTGCTCGAGACGCGGCTTTCGGAGAACGTGCGCCTTTCGCTGTTCGATCCGCAGCCCTTCCCGGAATTCTTCAACACCTTGACCCGCGCCCTGACGACCGTGGCCGGCGAGCGCCTGGTGGTGGTCGACGGAGGCCTGGGCGGTTTGGGACTGGGGCTTCTGTGCAACTACCACTTCGGCACCCCGCTGGTGCTCGCGGGCAAAAAGCCGTCCGGCGACGCGGGAAAAGACACGGGAGAAAGCCCAGCATGGAATGAAGCAGACTACTCTGACCCGGGCGGTTCGGCCTGGGACGAGCTGCTCGAGTCGCTCACCGGCGCGGTCCCCCGGCGCGTTGAAGGCATGGCCCGCTGGCTGGACGAGAGCGGCCTGGAACGGCGGGTGATGCCCGAGGCGATTCGCTTCGCCGGCCTCTTCGCAGACTTCTACCGGGCAAAGCGAGAAGAACCGTGAGGTGGCTGATCAAGAACCCGGCCCCCGAGGGAGCCGAGGGCAGGCGCTGGGGCGACTTCCATTTCGGCCGCGGCCTGGCCGCCGCGCTGGAGTCGATCGGTCAGCAGGTGGACACCGACTACTGGGGCGCCTGGGACGCCGGGCGCGAGGCCGACGTGGTCCTGGTGTTGCGCGGCCGGCGCGCCTGGCGGCCGGAAGGAGATTGTTTGAAGGTCTTGTGGCTGATCAGCCACCCCGAGGAGGTGTCCGACGACGAGCTGGGGCTCTACGACCTGGTGCTGGTCGCCTCCGAGAAGCACGCCGCGAAGCTGAAAGAGAGGCTCTCCGTGCCGGTCGAGCCGCTCTTGCAGGCGGTAGACGGCGAGCTCTTCAGTCCCCGGGACTGGCCGGCCCACAGGCCGCGCGATCACTTCGTCTTCGTCGGCAACACGCGCAACGAGCCCCGCGAGAGCGTGCTGTGGGCGGCCGAGGCGGGCTTGCCGCTCAAGGTCTGGGGCAAGGGCTGGGAAAGGTGGATCGATAGCCGCTTCATCGCCGGCGACTACCTGGATTACCGCAAGCTGCCCGCCGTCTTCGCCGCTGCCAAGGCCACCCTCAACGACCACTGGCCGGAGATGAGCCGCCTGGGCTACGTCAACAACCGGGTCTTCGAGGCGCTGGCCTGCGGCCTGCCGGTCATCTCTGATTTCCAGAAGGGCCTTTCCGCGATGTTCGAGGGGGCGGTGCTGACTTTCAAAGACCGCGATCAATTCCAGGCGTGCCTTCAACGCGTCTGGCTCGAGTACCCCGTCGTGCGGGCGCGGGCCGAGCGGGTTGCACAGAGGGTAGCCGAAGAGCACTCCTTCGCTGCCCGTGCGCGTTCCTTGCTGCAGGCCACAGAAGGCCTGCGCGCTTCGTGAGCCGCTGGTGGAGATTCCATGTCGCTGATCGTCTTCACCCCCGATGCCGACCCGCGGAAAAAGCCGGGGGCCGTCTTCCACGGGTTGCTCGAGCACCTTCGAGACTCCTGGCCGGGTACCTTCGTGCTGGCCGGTTGCGTCGAGCCGCCTGCGGGTCTGGAACCCTCGCGGGTTCATGACTGGCTCAGGCTGGCCGCGCCCGGCGAGAACTGGGCCGCGGGGCTCAACCCGGCGCTTTTGGAGATAGTGGGCCGTTCCTTCGAGGCACGGGCGGCGATCTTCGTCGGCATGGATGCCGAATGGCTGGCCGAAGAATGCGACACGGCCCGGGTGGGCGAGAGGCTTCTGCTGCTCGCCCCGGGCGAGCGCATCCTGGGTGCTTCGTCTGGCGGGCTGGAAGTCATGCAGGTTGGCGCCGATGAAGCAGCCTGGCTGGCGCGGCTGGACGACTGGCTTTCTGCCAGGGTGCCCATGGAGGTGTTCTGCGCCCCGGGCGACGGCGACAAGGTGCGCGCCCAGCTCGAGAGGCACGCCGCCCGCGAGCGGGCGCGCCGGGTGGTAGTTCACTGGCGCGGCATCGCCGATTCCAGGCTGGCTGAGGTAATCGAGACGATTTCGAATACAGTCGAAGCCCCGATCGAGGTCGAGCTGCTGCTGTCGGAGATGATCGACATCCCCCGCGACTGGCTGACACCCAGCCCGGTGGATTTCATCAAGCACCCCAGGGCCTGGTGGCACCTGGGCCACTTCGTGCGCCTGGCGGTCAAGACCCCCGGCGGGGTCGGCTTCACCGTCAACACCGATTCCAGGCGCCGCTGGGTGCATGCCGGTGTGGGCGCCATGAACGCCATTACCGGCTTGATAAGGTTTCCGCGCTCACTCGGCGGCGGAAGGGGGCGCAAGTGAAGCTGCTCGTGCTGGCCATAGACGGCACCGGCATGGGCCACCTGTCGCGCACCCTGGTCATGGCGCGCGCCTTGCGAAAGGCCCGGCCGGATGCCGAGGTCAAGTTCCTGGTCGAGTCGCCGGTATTCCAGATGGTCTCGGCGGCCGGCTTCGACGTGCTCAAGTTGCCCGATCCGCGCCATCCCCTGGGCCGCCACGCGCTGCGCGGTTTACGAAGCGATCTCGAGAGGCAACTGGTCGCCGAGGCCTGCCGCGGCTTTGTGCCCGATGCGCTACTCGTCGATTTCCTGCTCGATCGGCAGATGTTCTTAGCCCTGCACGAGAGCAACAGCCGGGTGCTGGTTGTGCTCAGGCGCCAGCGGCCCAAGGTGATGCGGCAGCTTGGCCGCGACCCGGCCTCCGGGCTGGTGGATACCTGGCTGGTGCCGCACGCTAAGGAAGATTTCTCACCGCGCGAGATACCGCCGCGCATCGCGAGGCGCTGTACCTTCCTGGGCCCCGTGGCCAGGCCGATCGATGTCGAGCGCATCCCTGATTTGCGCAGGCGCTACGCTTCCGGTGCAGAGCACCTGGCGCTTATCGTCTTGGGCGGCGGCGGCAGCCCCGAGGGGCGCGAGTTTTGCGCCCGGGCGCGTAAGGCACTGCAAGCCGTGGGCCGGCAGGTGGCCGACCTGAAGACGGTGGTCGTCTGGGGGCCCCTGAACCCCGAGCCGCTGCCAGATCCGGACGACGCGGAGCGAGTGGTACGCTTCGAATCCGATATGCCCGAGCTGATGGCCGCCGCCGACGTGGTGCTGGCCAACGCCGGCTACAACACCATGCGCGAGCTGGAGCTTTCGGGCACCCCGGGGGTAGTGGTGCACCTGAAGACGACCGGCCGCGACGACCAGGTGGCACGGGCTCAGAAGCTGCGCGAGAAACAATTAGCCCTTGTCGCGGACCTCGAAGAGGAACAGATCACATCTTGCGCAACACGCATCCTGGAGGGGCAGGGGCCCCGCAAGCGCCTGGCCGAGGCCCGTGGTGATCTGGGTGCGATGGGCAAGGCCCTGGCCGCGGCGATGCGTTCTTGACGCCGGCCGGGCCGGTCTGTAAACAGTAGGCGACCATGCGTTCGACTATCGGAAACCTGTGGCAGCGCCGGCACCTGTTGAGGGTGCTGACCAGCACCAATATCAAGCGCCAGAACAAGAACACGGTGCTGGGTTACCTGTGGTGGCTGCTGGATCCGATCCTGATGACGGCGGTCTACTACGTGCTGGTGGCCGTGCTCTTTCGCCGCGGGGATCCAAATGCGCCCTACCTGCTTTTCTTGCTGGTGGGCCTGTTGTCCTGGAAGGCCTTCGCCGGCGCCATGAGCCAGTCGGTGCTGATCCTCAGAACCCAGGGACCGATCATAAAATCGATCAGTTTCCCCAAGGCCGTCCTGCCGCTCTCGATGGTGCTGGCCAATGCATTCTACTTCATAGTCGCCCTGCTGGTGGCCGTCGCGCTGGCCTGCTGGTACGGCCCCGAGTGGGGCTCGTGGCCGAATCTTTACTACCTTATGCTGCCGGTGCTGATCGCCATCCAGGTGCTGTTCACCTCAGGCCTGGCGCTGGTTGTGGCCACCCTGGGCGTTTTCTTCGCCGACACGGCCAATATCCTGGGCCACATCCTGAAGATGTGGTTCTTCATGTCGCCCGGCCTCTACGCGCTCGAGAGGGTACCCGAGCGCCTGCAACCCATCTTCAGGCTGAATCCATTCTGCGAGCTGATGACCGGCTACCGCGACATCATCATCTTCGGTCGCATGCCGGCCGCGGCCGACATGGGCTACGCACTCCTGATCGCCCTGGTGACCTGTCTATTCGGCTACTGGATCTTCAAGCGCTTCGAGGGGCGCATGGTGCAGAAGCTGTGAAGGATGGCAACATCATAGAGGCGCGCGACATCGGCATGCTCTACCGCGTGCACAAGTCGCGGCGCCACTCGCTGCGCGAGGCGCTTTTTCGCTCTCTCCTCGGGCGCGACGAGCTGGTCGAGGTCTGGGCGCTGAAGAACGTATCCTTCGAGGTCGGCCGCGGCGAATCGCTGGGGATCATCGGCGACAACGGGGCGGGCAAGTCGACCCTCTGCCTGCTGCTGTCCAGGATCATGGATCCCACCGCCGGCGAGGTGGATGTGGCCGGCAGGGTCTCTGCGCTCCTGACCATCGGGGCCGGCTTCCAGAGCGACCTCACCGGCCGCGACAACATCTTCCTCAACGGCGTCTACATGGGTTTTTCCATGGAAGAGATCCGCTCGCGCTTCGACGAGATCGTCGAGTTTTCCGAGCTGGGCGAGTTCATCGACATGCCGGTGCGCACCTATTCCAGTGGCATGCGCGCCAGGCTGGCTTTCAGCATCGCCGCCTCGGTCAGGCCCGAGATCCTGATAATCGACGAGGTCATGGGAGTCGGCGACCGCAAGTTCCGCAAGAAGAGCCAGGCTCGCATGAAGGAGATCATCGGCGACAACGGGGCGGGCAAGTCGACCCTCTGCCTGCTGCTGTCCAGGATCATGGA
>Ga0180432_10011589_pt1 | contig 10368 bp, 11 predicted proteins | sample SS_ome_10_FD_132414 | JGI IMG/M metagenome (GOLD analysis project Ga0180432, IMG submission 132414) | Hypersaline lake sediment archaeal communities from the Salton Sea, California, USA - SS_1_MS_2 metaG | ecosystem: Environmental > Aquatic > Non-marine Saline and Alkaline > Hypersaline >...
GTGATCTTGACCCGCGACGCGGTGAGGTCCACTGATCCGGTGGAGGATTTGGCCTCCAATGCGGGGGCGCTAACGCCGATACCGTGCCAGAAACTGAACTCCATAGGCCCTGTCCGGATTTGGTAGCCCACCGCATGGGAGATGCGGGCCAGGAGATATTGCTGAAAAGAGGGGTTTTGAATGAGGCTGTTCAGGAACAGAAGGCCTCCAACCAAGAGGAGGAAAAAGAGGAAGAGGGGCAAAAAAATGGTCCAGATTCGCTTGGAGATCATTTTCCGAAATAGTCTCGAAGGATGGACCCGTGGTCAAAAGCCAGGCCCCGGGGGAGGGATCCGGCATGGAAAATGCCGAGATTCTTGGCATCATCGGCGGCCCGGGGCGCTCCCGTGGCCGTGGCCACAAAGACCACGGAAATACTGTGGTGCCTGGGATCTCTCGCGGGGTCCGAGTAGGCCCCGAGCTGGTAGAGGAGGGTCGCCTCCAAAGAGGTCTCTTCCCGGGCCTCCCTCACGGCCGCGGCTTCCAGTGTTTCCCCGTAGTCCACAAACCCTCCCGGCAGGGCCCACCCATAAGGAGGATTTTTCCTCTCAATGAGTACGATACCCGGCTCGTTGCTTTGCCCTTCAGGTTGAGGGGAATGGAGCTGGATGATAATGTCAACGGTGGGAAAGGGATTCCGGTATTTTTCCACCACCTTTCCGCAATGGGGGCAAATAAGGTGTGTTTTCATTGGGAATGACTTTCTCTGAGAAGCTGGTTCCTCACATGGACGATTCTTTGTAAGGCCGTAAAATTGGAGAGCACGGCAAGGACCAGCAGGGTCACCTTGATCAGGATGCCGCCTATGAGGGGAATAGATCCCAGGAGGGCCCCGATCACCAGCAGGGTGATGCGCTCGGGGCGCTGCATGAAGCCCACATTGCAGGTAAGCCCCAGGCCCTCGGCCCTGGCCCTGGTGTAGCTTACCATGATGGAGCCCGTAATGGCCAGGACGATGAGCAAGACCGCTACGGGACTTTGGCCCGCCGAGACCTTTCCCCCTTCGAGAAATACGCCCCCCCCGGAGAAGTGCCAGGCCAGTCCCAGAAAGATCAGGATTTCACCAAACCTGTCCAGGATGCTGTCGAAAAAGGCCCCAAACTTAGAGGCCTTGTTGGTTTCCCTGGCCAGGGTGCCGTCCAGGGCGTCACAGGTCCCGGCCAGCACCACCACCCACGCCCCCCAAAAAAAGGAACCGGTACTGAAGACCAGGCCGGCCAAGGCGCTGAGGATCAGCCCGGTGACGGACAGGACATTGGGGTGGATTCCCAGGCGGCCCAAAAAGTGTCCCACAGGCGAAATAATGCGCAGATACCTCTCGCGGTTTTTATTACTTAAAAACTCAAACTGCAATGTCCTCATGACATGTTCTTCTCCTGCGGCGAGGGGCCTGAATCCCACGGCCCGTGCCCGTCCATAAATGAATTTCGGGCACAGGCGTGTTTCCAATCCGGTTATGGATGGAGATAGCTTATCAGAGGCTTCATGGCTTGTCAAAATGGTTGACAACCCTGATCCTGGTGCCCAGGGAGTGTCCAAAATCATTTATTATCATTGTCCATCGAGGATTTTGACGAAAGATTTTGGATCATGCGGGGGGTGGGCATGGGGGGTGAAGGCCGTGCACGGCTAAAGGGGGCTGTTCATGGTGGGAAGGGTCCTGATCCGTTCTCCCACCTCGCCGGTGATGAGTTGAAAAAGGGGGGCCTTCCAGAGACCGTCGGAGGGGCGGGACCCCTGCCGCCGCCTCGTGGCCTCTTCTTTTGCCAGCACCTTTAAGAGGAGCATGTCCTTGGGGCCGAAAGGGGCCTTTTGGGCCTTGCCCGCCATCTTATAGGCAAAGGTAAGGAGAGCGATGCAGGTGACCGCGTTTTTGTCCCGACCGTAATTTCTCAAGGTGATATCCAGGGCGGCCAAGGCATCCAGGATCTGGTCCGGGATATCCTTGAGAGACGTTCGTTTGTCAAAGTGACTTGAAAGCCACTTAAAGGGCTCCTTCCCGATGAGTTCCACGATGGTATCCATATCGATCATCATCCCTACGGCTTTGTATCTCCCCCCCACCCGGTGCTTTCGGCGCATGTTCCCCGGGCAGGAGGCCCTAAGAAAAATTAGTGTGGAAGCTTTGTTTTTGTCAACGGGAAAAAGGGATCCCGGCCTCCGAAAAACGGCAGGGGTACCAGGCCTTTTCTTGACAGGGTGTGCGGGGCCTTTTACACTACCCCGTGACCGGCGTCGTGCGAGCCGGTCAGGAGAGAAAAGGAGGCATCTTGAACAAAGGGGTGCGTCTTACAGGCCCGGAAGAAACGGACAGGGAGGCGAGGAGAGGGGTGCTCTGGTGGGTGCTCTGTGGTTTGGGGACCCTGGTGCTGGTCTATCCGGTCCTCTCCTTTATGAGCTTCAGGAAGAAAAGACAACGGCCTGTCACCTTCCATCCGGATGAACAGCTCGCTCAGGTGACCTTTAAGGAGGGGGTGTTTCTGGTCAGGGAGGAGGCCGGCTATTACGCCCTCTCGGCCCGGTGCACCCACCTGGGCTGTATCCTGAACTATGATGAACCTTCGAAGAGGTTCCGTTGTCCCTGCCATAGGAGTGTGTTCGCCCTGTCAGGGAAGTGGCTTTCAGGCCCGGCCGAGAAAGATCTCCAGAGGCTGCCCCTGTCGGTTAAGGGCAACAAGGATATGGTGGCAATCCTAAATCTTTAGGAACGGGGTATCATTTAGTTCTATGAAACCGGACCATGACCTCCTTTCTTTAGTTCCGAGTCTCCCAGGCTGGTCTTTTCTACGGTTTATCCACGGGGGAGTTCTGCCCCCTCCCCCTGGCCCCTCGCTCCCGCTCGGGGCCAGGGGTTTCCCCCATGGATAAACCTGGAAACCGGGAACCCGCCCCGAAGGGGTGGGCCTGCGCCGAGCGAAGCGAAGGCAAAGAAAAGACGAAGCCTTCCCGCCAGTCACGCCAGAAAGGAGGTCATGATCCTCACAAGGACTGGAAACACCTAAGGTGTCACGGAACGGGATTATCTTGATGTCCGCCAAAATGGGTCACAAGGTCTCCATAGCCCTGCCCAGGCTGGGTTTCTCCTGCCTGATCCTGTGTCTCCTTTCCGGAATCGTTCTGACCTTCTATTATCGCCCCATGGGGAATGTGTTTCAGAATGTGGAGGAAATCACCTCCCTGGTCCCTTTCGGGTGGTTCTTCAGACAATTCCATTACGGTGCAGGCCAGGTTTTTGTGATCCTCATGCTGGCCCATACGCTTCAGTATTTTCTAAAGCGCCGTTATGCCCAGTACCTGCCCCGGGAATGGACCCTGCTCATCGTATCCCTCTTCATTTGTTTCTTGACCCTCTTTACCGGATTTATCCTGAAAGGGGACAAAGAGGGGTTTTTTGCGGGCCAGATCCTGGCCAATATCCTGGATAGGGTCCCCGTGGCCGGTGAAAGTTTGACAAACCTCTTTATTGACCGGGGGGAAGAGTTCTTTTTTCTCCCCTATCTCTATCACTGTTTCTTCCTGCCTCCCTTGATCCTGTATCTTGTACGGTCCCATGTCCGGGATTGGTTGCCGGACACGACATTTCTCCTTGTGGCCTTTGTGGGCCTTTGTGTGTACACCCTTGTGGCCCGGCCCTGCGGGGGCATTCCCCCGGACGCCCCCATGGAGGTGGTCAAGGGACCGTGGTTTTTCCTGGGGCTTCAGAGCCTCTTGAGGGTCATGCCCCCCTTTTGGGCGGGGCTCTTCATCCCCGGGCTTTTTGTGGCGGGGCTGCTCCTGCTCCCGTTCGCGGGACATGGGACACGTTCCGGCGGGGGAAAAGGGGCCTTTCCGCCTTGGTGTGCGGCGGTCTTTCACTACCTCATTATGGGGTCTTTGTTGATTTACGGGTTCTTGACCGTCCGGGCCATGGTGTGGAGTCCATGAGCCCTTAAATGATTACCGGCCGGGAGGAGGCTCTTTTGGCGTCCACGTCCTATCCCATTATCCTGGCACATGGCATCTGCCCCTTTGACGGCCTTGTGCACCCCTTTTTCCCAAAAGACAACAAGGAGAACGACCGTCTTCATTATTTCCGGAAGATCAGGAGCACTTTGCGTTCCCATGGGTTTGAGGCCTTCCACGCCCGGGTGGGCTGGGCCTCCAGCCTTGAGAAGCGGGCCGGGGACCTCAGGAGACAGCTTGAAATCCTGACAAATCATTTCACCACGTGGAGCCATGTGCACATCATCGCCCACAGTATGGGCGGTCTTGACAGCCGGTGGATGATTTATGAGTACCGCATGGAGGAGCGGGTCCGCTCCCTTACCACCATTGGGACCCCCCACTTGGGGACGTCCTTTGCCGATTGGGGGGTCAGGCGCTTCAACGCCTTGATCACCTGTGCGGGCTGGTGGGGCCTTGATATAGAGGGCTTCAGGGCTTTGACCCGCAAGGCCTGTGACGGCCTCAACAGGGTGATGGAGGATTTTGAAGGCCATAACGGCGTAAACTATCAGACGGTTGCAGGGGTGCAGCCCATAAAACGGGTGTTTGCGCCCCTTAGGTTTCCCTACCGGATCATCCTAAGGGAGGAAGGGGAAAACGACGGGCTCGTCTCCTTTCGGTCCGCACGGTGGAAGGAATCCCGGTTGGTACACAAAATGGATGCGGACCACTTCAACCAGATCGGGTGGTGGGATCCGAGTGAGGCCGGCTCGGGCAGGGATCGGGAAGCCTTTGAGGCGGGTATTCGAAAGGTGTATCTGGATATCGCCAAGGGACTCAAGGACTGATGGGCCCCGGCCCCTGCAGTCCCTGCCCTTGGGCGCGAAATAAGGGGGAGAGGGTATGACAAAAGAAAGGGTTAAGATTGTGGAAGGGGATATTACCAAGCAGGAAGTGGACGCCATTGTCAATGCGGCCAATACATCGCTTTTGGGAGGGGGCGGCGTGGACGGCGCCATACACCGGGCCGCAGGTCCCGAACTTTTGGAGGAGACGCGCCGGATCGGCGGATGTCCCACAGGGGAGGCCAGGGTGAGCAAAGGCTACCGCCTGCCGGCCAAATGGGTGATCCACACGGTGGGGCCCATTTGGAAGGGGGGAAATCACAATGAGGAGGCCTTGCTGGCCGGTTGTTACAGGAATTGCTTCAAGGCCGCCCTGGGAAAGGGGGCCAAGACCATGGCCTTCCCCTCCATCAGTACAGGGGCCTATGGCTTTCCCCTGGAACGGGCCACAGAGATTGCTCTGGAAGAGACAAGGCGCTTCCTTGAGACGGACGGGGGCACGGAGGCGGTGGTCTTTGTCTGCTTCGGCAGCCAGGTGCTCAAGACCTACCAGGAGACCTTCGCCCGGATATTCGGGTGAGCCCGCTCATAAGCCCAGGACCTGCTTGACGAGTACCAAGGAGATCTCTGTCAGGGACGGCTTGCGGTGAAGGATGGTGGTGACCCGGCAGATCCGCTGAGGGGCGTTGCAGTCGTTGCACACTCCGGTTTCCGCACAGGGCGTCTCCATGGAGAGGCTCTTGGCCCTCATGGGTGCGGCAACCTCCCTCACGCGCCTGAGGGCCGATTCCAGATCCGGGGTGACCTTGTTCATGCCGGCTACGATGACCACCTTTTTGGGCCCAAAGGTCATGGCCGTGGTCCGGTTCCCGATGCCGTCCACATTGACCACCTCTCCGGTCAGGGAGACGGCGTTGGCGCTGCACAAAAAGCAGTCGCACCGGCCTTGATTCAGGCGGATCTCCAGGTCTTCTTCCTTGGAAAGCCCCTTTTGCCAGTGATCGTAGAGGGTTTTTCCCTGGTTCTTGAGGGCCTCCAGGACCCCCAAGGACCGGGTGGTGCTGGAGCCTCCGAAACCAAAGCTCTCATATCCCGAGACCATGTCCAGGATGAGCCGGCGGGCCTCCTCCAGGGTGGGTACGAGGTGGGCGTCAAAGCCGTTCTTCTTGAGATTCTGGATGCACTGCTCCCCCAGCTTTTCCCAGAGCCATAATCGATAGGTGTGGTCTTCCATGGGTCTCCTTCCTCCGTTTCTATGCCCCGGCCCTGACCTTGATGAGTTCTCCCACAATGCTCACCGCAATCTCTTCGGGCGTTTCCGCCCCGATTTGAAGGCCGATGGGTGAATGGACCTTGGAGAGGTCCTGGTCGGTAAAGCCTTCCTCTCTGAGTTTCTGATAAATGATTTCCCGCTTTCTCTTGCTCCCGATCATGCCGATATACCTGGCCCGGGTCCCCAGGGCCTGGGAGAGGACGTTCTTGTCATGCATGTGGCCCCTGGTGACGATCACCAGGTAGGAGGATTCATCTACGGACAACTGATCCATCACACCCTCGAAGGGAAGGTGACAGGTCTTAAGGGCCTCTGGAAAGCGCGCAGGATGGGCAAAGTCGGCCCGGTCGTCGATGACCACCACCTGGAATCCCACCCGGCTCGCCAGGGATACCACCTGTTTGGATACATGACCCCCGCCAAAGACATAGAGCACAGGTTTGGACGCCACGGGCTCCACAAAGACCTCCACCGGCTCCCCCTGGGTGTCTTTCAGGGAGAGGAGGGCGGGAAGCTTTTGGTTCAGCATCTCCCCGGCCTTCTCAAAAAGGGCATGCTCAATAACCTGGTCCTCCAGAAGTGAGCCGATGGTCTCCCCTCCTTTTTCCAGGAACATCTTTGGGGTTACCTCGTGCCGCCACCGGTCCTGATCAATGATGGTGGCGAGGAGGCCCGCGCCGCCCCTGTCCATGATCCTGGCCGCCTTTTGGAAGATAGAAAGATGGGTAAGGTCTCCCGGGACAACCGGTTCCAAAAACACCTCCACCCGGCCGCCGCAGAGCATGTCCGTTTCCGCCACATCAGGGCCTTCAAGGGAGAAATAGAGGCGGGAGGGGAGGCCCTTTCGGCGGACCATGCGGGCCTCTTCAACGGCCCTTGATTCCAGAGGGCCGCCCCCTATGGTACCCATGAGGGAGTCGTCATCCATGATGAGACACTTGGTTCCGATACCCCGGGGGGAAGGCCCTGCCTGTTTGATGATGGTGGCAAGGACCGAGGGGCGCCCTTCCTCAAAGAGTCGTGAGATTTGTGTATAAATGGCCTTCATTGCCCTTTCCTGAGTCTGAAAAAGACCCCCTCCCACAGGGAGCCCACCACAACCCGGTCTACGGGGGGGGACGCTTCACCGAGGAGGAGCCCGGCAAGGTGCCGGGCCGTGGTCTGGTCCGGGAGAAGATCCAGCTTGTTGAGAAAGGCCACCCTCCTCGCCGAAGGCGGCGTGTTTTTGAACAGCCCCCGGGGCGCGTGAAAGAGCCTGCACAGGGCCCCCGGGGTAAGCACTTCTCCCGGTCTGACGCCGGTAATCTCTTCAAACGGCCCGGGCCGGAATACCAGGACCGGGTCAAGGGGCCGGCCCGTGGCCTCCAGGCCGGCTAGGGCGATCACCACCGTGGTGGAGGAAGGGATCACGGGCTCGTGGGCGGCATGGGCCTTGAGGGGCCTGCCGGCCGCGCCGTCCCCCTCCAGGATGAGATAATCCACCGCCGGGTCTTGAAAAAGGGCGTCTGCGAGGGCGGGACCGATGCCTTCAATCTTGCCGGATTGAGTCGGACCGTGCCCCACAAAGACATGACCCCGGGATCGGAGCCCCTCCGTGATATGGGCCTTGAAGCCGGGGTCGGACCTGCATAAGACGGTGAGGGGTGCTGCCCGCGCCTCTCCCTGGCGGATCTTGGTGGTGGTGGCTGTAATGACCCGCTTACCCGCGCGTTGTAGCACTTGGCCGAGGGTGAAAACAAGGGTGGTTTTCCCTCCCCCGCCCACCACGGTCACATGCTCTTTGGGACCAAGGCCCAGGACTGCGGGCAGGTCTTGAACCCCCCATGACCGGTCCCTGCTCGAGTGGGTCTGACTTGGGTCTTTCACCACCTGGAGACCATCCTACTTTTTCCTGAGCACCCGGCTGTCTCCCACCCTCACCGTGACCTGGCTCCGGTCAAAGTACTCAATAAGGGGGATGGTGTATTTTCGCGAGACACCGGTGATGTCCTTGAACTCAGGGGTGGTGATTTGGTCCTTTTCCTTGAGAAAGGCCACGAGCCTTTTTCCCAGGTCCTCTATGGACCGGCGATGGAAATAGAGGTCTTCCTTGATCTTGACCAGCACCCCTTCTTTTACCAGGACCCCCAGCACCTCGGCAGCCGTGTTTCCCTGAAATTTATCTTTGATCTCCTTGAAATAGGGAGGCTGGAGACCGCTTTTGAGGTAGATCTTTTCCAGCTCCTGCCGGGTCTTTTCCTGATCCTGGGCCAGGGTCACCTTGTGTTCCTTGAGACGGACCGCCTCCTTTTCTTGGACAATGGCCCCCTCCCGGGTGAGTTGATTCACCAGGTAGTGAAAGAGCTTGGGGTTATGGGTCCTCTTGGTGCGCGAGCGAAGCTCCTCCTTGACCAGGCCGGTCCTGAGGGGAAAGTCCCTGTGGTAGCGGGAGACGGTCTCCACGATTTCATCCCTCGCCTTCTTGAGAAAATCCGCATGGATGAGGGCGCCCTTTTCCTTGTCATATTGGATGATCCTTTTTTGGGCCTTAAGGGCCTGGAGGGGGTCGGCCAGGGCCTTTTGGCTCCGGTCCGTCAAGAAGGAGAGGTCCTTTTCTTCCAGGCCCTGAAAGCGGGTGGAAGCTACGAATAACTCAATGATGTCATTGATCTCATCCTTGTGGAGCAGCTCCATGTCCCGAAGGGTCTGCCCTGAAAAGCGCTTCTTCTTGTTGGGCAAGGCATTGAGTATTTGACCGCCCCCGATGGTCCGTACCGGGGAGTAACTCCTCAGGACGTAGCGGTCTTTCTTGAGCACCGTGGTGGGCTCTTCCAGCCTGATCTGGGCGTAACAGCGATCCCCGGGCTTGAGTTCGTCCCGGTCCAGGAGGATTACCGTGGAGATGATCTCTGAGGTGCCGGTATGAAAACGGGCCTTGGTCCGGTTTTTGAGCTTCCGGGGAGCGCTGGCCAGGAGTTCCAGGGACACATCCACCATATAGGTGGGCCGGAGCAGTCCCTTGGTGGCCAGGATGTCTCCTCTCTGGATCATGCTCCTCTCCAACCCCTGGAGGTTGACGGCCGTCCTGAGGCCGGCGTTCACCTCCTGGACCTCCCTGTTGTGGACCTGGATGCCGCGGATCCGGGCATTGACTTCCTGAGGATAGATGGTGACTTCCTCGCCGGAGTGGATGTGCCCGGAGATGGTGGTCCCTGTGATGACCGTACCGAAACCGCGAATGGTAAAGACCCGGTCCACGGGGAGGCGAAACACGTGGCCCATTTCTTTCTTGGGGATCTTTTGGGCCAGATCGCCAAGGCCGCCCACCAGGTCCTTGAGGCCTTCACCGGTCAGCGAAGACACCTCAAAGACAGGGGCGTCCGCCAGAAAGGTCTCGGAGAGATAGTCGGTCACGTCCTCTCTCACCAGTTCCATCCAGTCGGGTTCCACCATATCGATCTTGGTCAGGACCACGAGCCCGTGACGGATCTTTAAGAGCTCACACACCTCCAGGTGTTCCCGGGTCTGGGGCATAATGCCCTCGTCCGCGGCGATGACCAGAAGGACCATATCAATGCCGGTGGCCCCTGCCACCATGTTTTTGACGAATTTCTCGTGACCGGGGACGTCCACAATCCCGAGCAGCATGCCGCCGGGGAGTTCCAGGTGGGCGAACCCGAGTTCAATGGTAATGCCCCGTTCCTTTTCCTCTTTAAGCCGGTCCGTGTCCGTGCCGGTAAGGGCCTTGATAAGGGATGTCTTGCCGTGGTCGATATGGCCGGCAGTGCCTAAAACTATTTGTTTCATTGAAAAAATCCTTGAATGTTCCGATAAATGCTTATCAAATCATTACATAGAGGGAATCTTGGCCCCTGTCAAGGTCAATGGGGCCGGCCGTGATTTGTGTTGACCCCTATAGTCAATTTTGATAAAAATATCATCTTAGCTTCTTATGATATTCTGCGGCAGTCCCGCCTGGTGGCGGGCCTGGTAGAGTCCCGCTGAAAGCGGGATTAACCCCTTAGTCGGGTTTTTATGATATTCCCCGGTAGCTCAGCTGGTAGAGCGGGTGGCTGTTAACCACTTAGTCGGCGGTTCGAGTCCGTCCCGGGGAGCCAGAAATTTTTGAGGGGCCTTTGGGCCCCTTTAAAATTTCTGGCTCCTTGATCTCGGCGAGAAGCGATTGTGAGCTTGTCCTGAGTCCGCTGGAAGCGGCCGAAGGAAGTCCGTCCCTTTTTCCAAACCTTTCATCTCCCATATTCTTTCTTTGGACTGCCATGGACAACTGGTACGTTTATATCACTGAAA
>Ga0180432_10011590_pt1 | contig 10368 bp, 10 predicted proteins | sample SS_ome_10_FD_132414 | JGI IMG/M metagenome (GOLD analysis project Ga0180432, IMG submission 132414) | Hypersaline lake sediment archaeal communities from the Salton Sea, California, USA - SS_1_MS_2 metaG | ecosystem: Environmental > Aquatic > Non-marine Saline and Alkaline > Hypersaline >...
AGATGCAGATTAAATGGTTGCGTCTTGCTCTTGCGGATATAGATGAAATAGCTGAATTCATTGCAAAAGATAATAAATTGGCTGCTGATAAAATTGTTTCACTTATATATCAGAATGTGAAATATTTGAAAGTCCATCCGAGTAGAGGAAGAGCAGGTCGAGTTACAGGAACAAGAGAATTATACATTTCTGGCACACCCTTTATAGTTCCTTATAGAGTTGTTGATAATGAAATTCAAATTATACGAGTAATACATACTTCAAGAAAGTGGCCAGAAGAATTTTAATCAACAGTTAGTATAAACCAAATTCTTTGCTTTTCGACATCCGTGTCTTAAAGCAGAGTAAAGTATTCTCTATATATTTTTTCCACTTCGTACAACAGCGTGCAGCAGGCTCCAGGGCTTTGCCCTTCCGCTACAACTCGCAATTTTCTGTGAAAATGAATAATATAGTTGAAAAATATTAGAATTGTTAACGAATCAAACTGTATCATGGCGAGCTGCTGCTGGCACGCGGGCGTTAGGCGCAACGCCACCCTTAATCAATTTATGATTTTCCATATGCCTTACTGCACACAAATACATTATTGGATACTTTATATATATTAATTATTTTTATATATAAATATTATTTAACTCTCCTCCTCCTTTAAAGATAGAAAAAAATTTTCATTGCAACCCGCCTCCCACCCTGATACAATCCTCGCGGAACCTCACGGAAAAAAATAAATCTACGCGGAAAAAAACATGAAAAGAGAAATAGAAGAAACCGTGTATAACAAGTGCATCGACACAATCTCCGATATATATGAGCACGCAAGAATGACCCTCATAAAGTCTTACTGGAATATAGGGAAAGTAATCGTGGAAGTTGAACAAAAGAACAGCATCAAGGCGCCTTACGGAAAGAGTATTATCGAGCGGCTTTCCGCAGACCTCACCAGGAAGTATGGAAGCGGATTCTCGGTTACCAATCTTAAGGATATGCGGAGATTTTACATGATACATTCAATTGGGCGACCGGTCGCCCAATTGGAATGGAGCAAGCATCTAATCCTCATGCCGGTGAAAGATGACAAGGCAAGGAGGAGTTTCGAGAAGAAGGCAATAGAAGAGAATCTAACCAGGGATCAACTCAGGAAAATAGTACAGGAATACAGAAGAAAAACGGATGGAGAAGGATGGATAAACAACCGTCTCAGCTGTACACGGGGAATTCTCTTCGCGTACAGGCTCGTGGACAGGGGAAAGATATCATATCCCGAAGGGAAGGTGATCGTCGACTGCGGGTTCAATGTGTGGCGGAGTGTTGCCGTCAAAACTCCGGGTGAGTTAGATGAATCGGAGATTTTCAAGAGCGTGAAGAGGAAAGGCATCTACCATCTTGAAAGGGCCGGAAAGGATACCAATATGCTCTATACTTATCGGTGCCTTGTCGAAGAGGTCATCGACGGCGATACGCTCTGGGCGATTATTGACACGGGTTTCGACACGCGGATTCGGCAAAAGCTCAGACTGCGGGGGATAGACGCGCCCGAGCCTTACACCAGGGAAGGGAGAAGGGCGAAAAGTTATCTCGAGAAGAAATTCATCGATAATCCGAGTGTGGTCATAAAAACCTATAAATCCGACAAGTACGACCGGTACCTCACCGATATATTCTATCTGAGCGGAGAGACCGATAGTTATCGGTTGGCAGAGGAGGGGATATTTCTCAACCAGGAGCTCCTCGACAGGGGATTGGCGCAGATATTTTAAGAATTCGTTTCAATTGATTGGAAATATTCAATTACAACCGATAACTATCGCTATTAATCAATTTATTATACGATTTCCCTTATATTATTTTAATGTGAAGCTCAACAGTAGATGCGTTATGAACGCCGATTACGACGATGAGTTTACGAACGTGACAGGCAGAGTACGACAGACAGTTTCCTGAACACTCATGGAGCATGTCAGAACAGCAGGAGAGTCAATATCATGGCAAAAGTCAAGCCGCAGCTCAATCGACTTATTTTTATTGATCGGCTGATACGGCAGGGCGCTTATCCGAACTGCAGCTCAATTGCAGAGGAGTACGAGGTGAGCTCCCGGACCATAATGCGTGACATCGAGTATATGCGGGATATGCATCAAGCGCCCATCGAATACGATCAAGCAAAGCGGGGATACTACTACACCGAACCGAACTATTATCTGAAAGCGATAGACATCAAGGAGAGCGATCTCTTCGCGATATGTATTGCCGAGAAGGCGCTGGAACAGTACGCCAACACGCCCATTTATAACAAGCTCGCAACGGTGTTCGACAAGCTCCGGGCTTTTCTGCCGGAGCGCATTACGGTGAACACCTCATGGGCCGATACCCATTACACCTTCATGCGCGAGAGCGCTACCGCCATCAACCCCGGGGTATGGGAAACCGTCTCACAGTCGCTGAGAACGCATACACAGCTCCGCATTCTCCATCAGAAGGCGGGCTCGGAAAAAGCGGCAAGCAGAACGGTGGATCCCTATCACATCGTAAACTATCGCGGCAACTGGTATCTCATCGGATTCTGCCATCTGAGAAATGCCATACTCCGATTTGCCATATCGCGCATACAAAAGGCAGAGCTGACCAATCGCACTTTCATCATTCCCGAAGATTTCGACTTCGAGTCCTATATGGGATCGCATTTCGGAATAATGACCGACGAGGAAGAGTACACGGTGAGGGTCTGGTTCAGCGCCGACCAGGCACCCTACGTGACCGAGCGAATATGGCACTCGCAGCAGCGGATAGTAGAGCAGAGCGGCGGGAGCATCGTTCTCTCATTCCCGACCAATTCCCTCTTCGAGGTAAAGCGATGGATACTCTCCTGGGGCGCCGACGCGAAGGTGCTCGAGCCGCCGTTCCTCGCGGAGCAGGTGGCTGATGAGCTCAGGCGAGCGAAGAAGCTGTACCGATAACGGCGTCTCTTCCCCGATCAGGTGTTATCTCATATCGTGATCCTGAAAGATCACTGTACGATACCCCTGAATCCATGAAGGAAATCCCCTCGCATAAAACCGGCGATCTCCTCATACATCCAGTTGCGTGGCAAAGTACTTCAGGAGATCCTTCCTGCTCACGATTCCGAGAAGATTTTGCGATTCATCCATCACCAGCACCCTGCCGATGCGTTTCTGTACGATGAGCATCAGTGCTTCTTTTATCGGCGCATCGGGTGATAGTTTAATTATCTGCTTCTTGACGCACAGCTGACCGGTCAGATCGCGCAGCATTATATCGAATTGCCTGAGCCCGAATGCAACGATAAGATCCAGCGACGATACGATGCCGATAACCTTGCCATCAGTGGTTACCACCGGCGCACCGCTGATATTATTCTTGAAGAGAATCCTGAGGGCATCTCTGACCGTTTGATTATGGGTAACCGTTACAACATTTTTTGTCATGATATCAGCAACAGTTTGGGGAGCCATCTCATTACTCTGTTGGTATTTTTATGATACGCACCTTCAACCGGAAAAGCGACATTCCGCATTTTCCCGGCGTGAGCTCCCGACCATCACGCTATACGCTTCTCTCCCCTCCCGGCGGAACAAAGGCGGCAGAAAAGCATAACGGCGTTTCAGGAGCAGCCATTATGCAGGCAAAATGTAAACGACCCGCCATAGGGAGTCAAATATATTCTTTTCACTTTTCAATATTCCGAAGAAAAGGTCTCTGAATCCTTGAAATTTTTAAGAATCAGAGAATGTATTCCGCCATATACGTTATCGGGAATTCTTTAAAGCAATGCTCCCTCATGAAGCAGCGCCCAGGCGATACGTCGACGTATCGCCTGGGCGCCTTATATTATACCACACACATCTTCCACCGTGCTCATCTACTTGGAAGCAACCGCCACAACCCTGGATTTAAGCCCCTTGCTCTCAATCTGATACACTATCTCGCAGTTGTCATCGGCATCGTAGGTTGACTTTATTATTGTTCCCCCCTTCACCAGCCCGCCGAACTCCTTTGCAACGGCGACACCGGTTGAAGCATAATTTTCAACGCCCGCGCCAAACTCAATTCGGGCGCCAACAAACTTTTCCAGAATTCTCTTCTGAGCCATAATCAACGCCGCCTCCCTGGCGGTTCCCCTGCGCTGAATCTTGTTGGTGAGGCCATCCTTCGGGACACCGGTCGCCGTTACTCTGAAAATATCAGGGGTGACCCAGCCCTCAGTCTGGAACTGCTCGCCGCCGCGCATCTCGCCCCACTGCGTTGAACAGGAGACAAGGGCAAGCGCAGACAGGAGAATCACAAGAGACATCATTATCGTTTTCATAATAACTTCCTCCTCGATGATGTTCGCGCACATCCTGCACGTTTTCCCATATTGACGGAGCGGGATCACCCTTTTGAAAAAAAAACGATTTTTTTTCGCGAATCCCTATTCACTGTTTTTTCATTTTTTTTTCAAAAACAGACACTCACGTCGTCTAATACCGGTAAGAGGGATATCTTTCAATTCTCCGGTACGTGCCCATGAATAGAGTTGCAATTTCACTTCAGTTCTGCTTCAATAGTCATCTACTGCAGCAATCGCTCGCTGAGAATACCGTTATTCATATGGACGATGCAGGGAAAGATTCAGCAGATCGGCGCACGCTCGATGCCGCATTGGAAGATCTCTCGGATGAGGAGATTCTGGAGATACTCTACCGCGATTTCAGCAGCTATGTCTACTCCCTCATAAAAGCCAAATTCCAATCGTACAGGCTTCCCGATGATGAGATAGATGACTGCTTCATGGAAATTATCTTAAAAATAAGCGAAAAGGGGTGCAGACGGATACGGCAGTTCAAGGGGGAATCGACTTTCAAGACCTATCTCACCGTGCTGTGCAGAAACCTGATAACGGACTATATCAGAAAGGAGCTGAGAAACAGGAAGAGGATACAACTGGTGGAATCCTTCACCGATGAACTGGAAACGAAACGCATACGCAATGAGCGCCCCGTCGAGAATCCCGAAACACAATACCTCAAAAAGGAAAGGAACAAAAGCGCACACAGGGCATGGCATACCATTGAACAGGAGATCGAGCGCCTCCCGCACGGAGAAAAACTGATCGCAAAGCTCAGGTTCAAGAAAAATATGACCTACCGTGAGATCGATTCCTTTCTCGGTATCGAAAACGGACGCTATCAGCTCTCCAGGATTGTTCAGAAAATCAGAGATTCACTCAGCACAGAGATGAAACAGCTCATTGAGGAGATCTTCGAAGATGATGGCTCAGTTGAATTATAGCACGGTGAGAAAAATCGGGAGAAAAAATCAGTCGGCCGGATCACATCATACCGATTCGATAAATCTCTATAATAAAGAAGTGTTATGAAGCATATGAAAAATCTAAAGAAAAAGTGCCTTACCGATGAGGAGATTGCCCTCTTTATCGACCGGGGCCCCGATTATGAGGGATATGACCGGGTGATACGGCATCTCTCCGAATGCAGCGCGTGCCTGGACAGGACCGTTGAGAGCACACAGCTGCTTCGTGCCGAAGCGCATGACCCCCCGCAGGGATTGCCGGAAAAGGCATTCGGCAGAGCACGCAGGGCTCTTGCAGGGCAAAGTGTTCGTGCGTTCCCGCCGATACGAAAAGCACTCCTGCCGCTTGCGCTGGCAGCCTCTCTGCTGATTATTATCATGATAGGCGTGAGCAGAGTTGGCGATTCTCAACGGGACGAGGTGCTCATCTCTACTGTCCCGGAGCGGCATGACGGTTCATTGCACCGGGAGGCCGAAAGAGCGCCAGCGGCAAAACGGATTATCAGACATCGCCGTGACAAGCTGCTGCACGCAGGGTATGTATATTTTCTGTTGAGGAACGCGGAGAGCACCGATTCGAAGCTCCTGAGAGAATTATACACTTCAATCTCGATAACGAAATTACATCCGGGCGAAAGCATACAGCTCATACGCGAGAGAAAATTCGATCTGTTCCAGAAGAAAATTTCTGCGCTGCCCGAAAAGGAGCGCAATGACTTTTCCGAGGGCTATATATTGAGCATGCTCTACTATTCCGACAACACGGGAGCCGTGCACGATACCACGATGGAGTGGGGCAAGAAACTGGTTCTCAATGCTTCCACGGATGAGATCAGACAGTGCATGCTCTACAGGAGATAACGCCCATGCCCTCATATACAATTCCGAAGCTCTGCTGACAGCTTCGCTGCAGCTTCCTATAGATCACTCAACATCATCGCTACCTGCTGTACTTTTCCAACATCACGATTCGAATCCAGCACACGCGAAAACGTAAGGAGCTTCGCACGCCATGGACCGAGAAGCCCCGAGCACAATATTCCACCGGGATCGCGCCGCTGCGGCATCTTCGATGCGACAGCCGAAACCGCCTGAACGCTCACCGAGCTCTATCGCCGGAAGGAGATCGATGAGGTGATCTTCCCTCTCGTTGAAGAATATCGCCACCGATCTTCGAATTCCTTTTTTACTTGAACAGACATCCCCTGCAGGTAGACTGTGACAGTCTGTGTGGAAAGAGGGGTATACCCCTACAGACGGAATACCATCACTCCCTGAAAGGATGCGCGAGGTGACTACCGAACTGGACAAGCTCCTCCATCCCCGCTCAATTGCCGTTGCAGGCACATCGGGCAACAGCTTCTCGATGGAGTACCGATATATCTTCCATCTGAAGGAATCCGGCTATCAGGGGAGAGTGTACCCGGTCATTCCGGACGCGCAGGAGATCCTGGGGTATCAATCCTATCCCTCGCTGAGTGATATACCCGATACCGTTGATTTTGTGATATGCTGCCTTCCGGCATCGATGGTCTTCGACCTTCTCGCGGACTGTCCCGGCAAAGGCGTTCAGATGATGCATCTCTTTACCGCCCGCTTCAGCGAGACGGGACAACAGGATGCAGCGGAACGGGAGGTGGAGCTGCTGAAGCGCGCACAGGAGCACGGCGTTCGGCTGATCGGCCCCAACTGCATGGGGATATATCACCCTGAAATTGGCCTGTCCTTTTCATATGGTCTCCCGAAAGAAGCCGGGCCTGTCGGGATGATCATGCAGAGCGGCGCTTCATCCATCGAGTTCATACACGATGCCGGCCGCCGGGGAATTCGCTTCAGCAAAGTCTTCAGTTACGGAAATGCCCTCGATATCGATGAAACCGAAATCCTCGAGTATCTCACCGGGGATAGCGCAACAGAGATCATCGCCTGCTACATCGAGGGAATCAGAGACGGCAGGAGATTCTACCCGGTGCTGCGCCGTGCGGCACGGAAGAAGCCCGTCATCATCATGAAAGCGGGGAGGGGCAGCTCCGGCATGCAGTCCGCGGCGTCTCATACCGCCGCTCTTGCCGGCTCACCGGCAATCTGGAAAACGGCGATCCGGCAGGCGGGCGCCGTACAGGCGATGAGCATGGAGGAGATGATCGATCTGGTAACCGCCTTCCATTGCCTCCCACCCGTTACGGGAACGCGGGTGGGCATTCTCGGCGGTGGCGGGGGAAAGAGCGTGATCTCCGCCGACGACTGGGAGGAGGCCGGCTTTACGGTTGCGCCCTTCCCCCCCGAGATTGAGGATTCGATCAGGAAAGAATTCCCCGAGCTCTGGTGGGGATGGCTTCGGAATCCCGTCGACGTTTCGATTCTTCCTGCGGACGCCCTGCTGGGCAATTTTGGCGGAAAAGTTTTCAGAATGATGGCCGAAAGCAGCGCCTTCGACCTCGTTGCAGCGAACCTGACGGTTGGCGGACCCTTCAGCGTTGAAGAGCTGGACGCCTATATCGAGCGGGAGGTTCAGGACATCATCGAAATAAAACGGGAGGGGATAAAACCGGTGGTGGCCACCGTTCATACCGGCAATTTAACGCCCGCCGATCTCGAGAAGGGGAGATGGCGATCCCTTGCCGAAAAGAACGCAAAGCTCATCGAAGCCGGCGTACCGGTCTTCACGAATCCCCGACACGCTGCCCGCATTGTTATGCAGCTTATACAGTACTATCGGAGGAGAGCTTCCCGATGAGCTCTTCCGGCTTCAGGTTGACGACGGTGGTCACAGAATAATACATGCTTTTATCTTTTATATCCTGTAATCCTGTCTTGAATATCAAGCATTTTCAGCAGAAGAATATCCCTGTGACCGGATCGCAGAGGGAAAAACCGTTGCACTGTTCCGGGTTATGGCAACAATGTACACATCACTCCCCACCCGGAACAGATATAATCGAACGCATACACACTGAACGGGTGAGGATGCATCGTTCATAACGGGAGTGTATAAAGACAAGGGGGGCTGTGCAATGACCTACTTCGATAAAGCCGGCAAGGACAATACCGATGCAACGCTGGATATCGCGCTCGCTGAAGCGACAAGGCGGGGCATCTCTTCTATCATCATCGCCTCAACGACGGGCGAGACAGGAGTGAAGATGGCCCGGAAGTGCAGCGGAACGGGAATCGTTCCCATTGTCATCACCCACAACTACGGCTTTGCTGAATTCGGAGTGCGCGAGCTGAAACCGGATCTCGAGGAGCAGATTACGGAAGCCGGAGGCATCGTCTATACCGGCACCATGGTTCTCCGCACTATCGGAAGCGCCCTGAAATCAAAATTCGGTTATTCGGAGTCCGAGCTGATAAATGCCGTCCTGAGGATGTTCTGCCAGGGGATAAAAGTCTGCGTCGAGATGACCGCCATGGCGAGCGACGCCGGCCTGATTACGGCTGATGATGTTATTGCGGTCGCCGGAACCGGCTGGGGCGCCGACACGGCAGTTGTTATCGCACCGCAGCCATCAAACCGGTTCTTCGATATCAAGATACGTGAGATACTTGCGAAACCGAGAGATTTCTGAGACGAGCCGAAATGATCCGGCACGGGGCTCCACACTCCTGTTGCCCCATGACAATGAGAGAGGACAGAGCTACCGGCCGCCCTTCCCTATTTCCGGTCTCGCGACTTCAGCCTGTCCTCCAGCAGCTCACCACCGACACCGACATTTTCAGGACCGGATTCCCTGAGATAGACCACAAAGGCGGACCGCTCGATGCCGGTGAGCCGGCTCGCCGTCTCGGTGAAGGAATGTATCATATCCCGGCTCTTATCCTTATCAAGCCGGGGGCCATAGAAGAATATTGTAGGCATGTTCCTCCTCCTGTAAATCATAAGAGGTGCTCTGGCACCATATCAGGGCATTATACTACAACAGGTAGTACGGAAATCGTACTATTCCATGAATCCGATGTCAATACTTTCCCGGGAAGGAAGCGGCTCCTCCCGGAAGTGGTGCAGGGAACCGATGACAATTTCTCCTGATGCCAATAAATCAAAAAATCCCGCCTGCCGAAAGAAATGTTGTTGCAAAAAAGAATCTTCGCTCTATTGTATCAATGTCTGTATCCCGAATGCCATGAGGCCGTGCCGGGCACAAACAATCATACCCGGGAGCCCCTACAGAGGGGACCTCATATCTTTAAATCAACGAAACAGCAATGCCAGCCAATCTCACTCCCGAATACAAGAAAGCAGAGGATGAATACCGGAAAGCCAGCACTTCCGAAGATAAGCTCAAATGGGCGAAGGAGATGCTCAGAGTGATCCCGAAGCACAAGGGGACCGATCACCTGCAGGGCGATCTCAAGAAGCGCATCTCTCAACTGAAACAGGAGATCCAGCAGGCCAAGAAATCGAAGAGCCGGCGACACGAATACCACGTTGAGAAGCACGGTGCGGCTCAGATTGTCCTTGTCGGCCCGCCCAATTCGGGGAAGTCGAAACTGCTCGATACCCTCACGAACGCAACACCGGAAGTTGCGGAGTATATGTTTTCAACCAGGGAACCGCAGCCGGGGATGATGCAGTGCGAGGATGTGCAGATTGGGCTGATCGATCTCCCGCCGATCGCAGCGGAGTACACGCCCTACTGGGTATTCAATATCATACGGAATGCCGATGTCATCTTTCTGGTAATAGACTTCAGCATCGACACTATACTCGAACAGATCGAGTCGACTCTCAAACTGCTCGAAGAAAAAAGGATAGCTCCCCTGACGAGGGGTCCGGTTCCGAACGAGCATGACTTCCACTACGTATACAAACAGACCATGATACTGGCCAACAAGCTGGACCTGCCGGCGGCACAGGAGAATCTCGACATGTTCAGAGATCTCTCCCCAATAGACATCCCGGTGCTGCCCGTATCGCCGGTCTCGGGCATGAACATGGATTTCCTGAAAAGCCGGAAACTCCTCGATATGCTCAACCTGATACGGATCTACTCAAAAATTCCTTCGAAGGAACCCGACATGAAGAACCCCTTCATCCTTCAGAAAGTGAGCACG